>Ga0097691_1000243_pt1 | contig 51064 bp, 41 predicted proteins | sample NGESurdeep072012_8_FD_72858 | JGI IMG/M metagenome (GOLD analysis project Ga0097691, IMG submission 72858) | Arctic peat soil microbial communities from Barrow, Alaska - NGEE Surface sample 210-1 deep-072012 | ecosystem: Environmental > Terrestrial > Soil > Wetlands > Peat ...
CAACACCACGCTCAAGGGTGACTCGCTCGATCTCGCCAACACGGTGATTCACGAGCTGACGCACAACACCTTCTACGCATCGGGTCAGGCGCCGTTCAACGAATCCTTTGCGATGTTCGTGGGGGCCCGGGGTGCAGCGGCGTTCTTCAGGTCGCGCGGCCAGGAAGCCGCTGCCGCCAAGCTCGATGCTCAGTGGGAAGACGACAAGCTGCTCGCGCGTTTCTGGGCGAAGGTGATCAAGTCGCTCGACTCGGCGTACGCTGCGCATCCGGAGAGCAGGGAAGCGAGGATCGCGGTACGGGACACCGTCTACATCCGCGCGCGAGTCGCACTCGTTGGTGAGATAGGCCCACAATTCAAGACAATCAATCCGCGGTATGCGGAGCGTGTTCCGCTCGACAACGCTTCGCTGCTCGCGCGGCGCGTCTACGCGAGTGATCTCGATGTGTTCGATCAGGTCTACGAGAAGGAGGGACGGGATCTCAAGCGAACGATTGGGCGGGTGATTGGGTTGGCGAAGTCAAAGCCCAAAGCACCTTTCACCGCGCTGCGAGGCTGGACCGGCAATTGATGCGTGATGCGCCGTCTCATTTATACCGGACTGAAACTTCCGCCGCCGAGCAAGCGATCCTGACGCGTCTGCTTGCACGTCCGATTCCCCACAAATAGCTTGACGAAAGGCCATTGCTCGCAAGGCAGCGTTCGCTCGACCTGCAACATTTCGCGTGGCCATGAGGGGGGCGCCGATGACTCGACTTGCACTCCGGCGATTCTGTGCCGTTGCCCATGTGTGCCTGTTTGGGGGAAGCGTGATGTCATTCCCGCCCGAGGCGAGAGCGCAGGCGTTGGCCGTTCTGAGCGGTTCCGTGACGGACTCCTCGGGGAGTGCTGTGTCGGGCGCGATCATAACCGTGTCAGGCAGTTCGGTACATGCGACGACTGATGATCGTGGGGAATTTCGTCTCGTTGGTTTGACGCCTGGCCCCCTCGAGCTGCGGATCCGGCGACTGGGATTCGTTCCAGGCAGCCACCAGATCCAGGTGACTCCACAGGATGCGTCCCACCGAATCCACCTTACTCTCGCGCTGCTGCCCAACACTCTCAAACCTGTACTCGTGCAGGCGAAGCGAGTGGAGTACGGAGGCCGGCTCGCCGGTTACTACGAGCGGTTGGAGCGACGTTCGAGCGGCGTATTCATCGATCGCGTCGAAATCGATAAGAAGGATTACCGTTCGTTAACCCAACTGCTCTCGCAATCTCCTGGCATCAGCTCGCTCAGGATCCGTGCTGGCGGAGGGAGTGTGAGGATGCGGGGCAGAAACTGCCGCCCGCTCGTGTGGCTGGATGGAGTGCCCATGCCAGCCGGCGAGGTCGATCTCGATGCGTTCCCGGTGAGCACGATACAGGGGATCGAGCTTTACCTCGGATCGACTACGGCGCCGATCGACTACATGGCTCCGAATGGGCAGTCGAACTGCGGCACCATTCTATTGTGGTCGAGGGGCAGGGATACCGAGCCTCCGGATCTTCCCAGGCACACGAGCGCCGATCTGGAAGGCCTGGCCGCTTCGCTTTCCATTTATACCGCAGACCAAGTGGATAGCCAAGCTCGCCTCCGGGGCGCGGATAGCCTTGAGGTACCCTATCCCTCCGCATTGTTCGCTGCGGGTGTCGAAGGCTCCGTGATGGCCGAGTTCGTAGTTGACAGCAACGGGGATATCGAACCCCGGACCTTCAACATCGTTTCGTCTACCCACCCGTTGTTCGTAGATGCTGTGAGCCGAGCTCTCGAACGGGCCAGCTATTCACCGGCAATAAAGGACGGTCGGCACGTCCGGCAACTTGTCCACCAGCCATTCTTATTCATTCGCCGTTTAAAGGGGTCCTAAGGCTCAGCAAAGGATTGACAGCCTTCCATTTGCGTCCTAGCGTTACGTCCTCCGCTTCCTGCTACTGGCTTGCGGCTGGATTCGCGTCGACTCCATCCGGTCCACCGCTGGCGACCTTACGCCTGCGCATTCAATCGATTTCCCAGTGCTCATACCCTGCTCTAACGGGCGAGCACAGCTGTGTGTAACTTCCCGGACTTCGCTTTGGGAGGCCTTCAACATTTGAGGAAGGAGGTATGTCGGAAATCGAGTTCGTCTATAACGGGTCTTCCAATCCAAGTAGTTCGAGCAGGAGTCAAGTAGTACGAGCAGGAGTCACTATGCGCGCTGGAGCTTTGCCCAGCGCAGATCTCGAACCGAGACGGAGAAATGATCATGAACAAGCTAGTGAGACTGGTCTTGGCCGCGTTTGCCATTGCAGTCGTTCCCGCTGGGCTTGCTGCCCAGGGCGATGGAACGATCAGTGGGCGGGTCGTGGACCAAACTACGCAGGCTCCGATTGCCGATGCGCAGATCGTCGTGGTCGGAACGCAGCGTGGGGCGCAGACCGACGCACAGGGCCGCTACACAATCAACGGTGTGCCGGCGGGCTCGCGCGCTATCCTCGCGCGCCGCGTGGGCTATGCTCCGCGTACCATTACGGTTGACGTCGTAGCTGGCCAGTCGGCGGCGGCCAACTTCGTGCTCCCCCAGGGTGCGTCGCAGCTCCAGGAGGTCGTCGTCAACGCGGTCACCGGACAGTCGCAGCGACGGTCCGAAAGTGGCACCAACACCGGCTACATCGATATCGGCGCCATGAACCAGGGCCCGATCACGAAGATGGCGGACGTCCTTCAGGGACGCGTAGCGGGTGTGAACCTCTCGACCGCCGCCGGCACGGCTGGCGCCTCGCAGCGCATCCGCATCCGCGGTGCGAACAGCCTGTCGCTCTCGAACGAACCGCTCCTATTCCTCGACGGCGTGCTCGTCTCCAATGCCAAGGGCGGTATCTCCCTCGGCGGCCAGGACTACTCGCGTCTTAACGACATCAACCCCGAGGAGCTCGAAAACATCGAGATCCTCAAGGGACCCGCGGCGTCGGCCCTCTACGGTAGTGCCGCGGCGAACGGTGTCATCCTGCTCACTACCAAAAAAGGTCGTGCAGGTCCGACGCGCTGGGGTGAGTACTATGAGGCGGGTTCCTCGCAGGACAAGGCGCCCTACCAGCTCAACTATGCGGCACTGACCAAGTTCGGCACCGGCACCGAACCGTACTATGACCTCCCGAACGGCGGCATTCTGAACACCCGGCAGCTCTTCGGCGCTACCGCGCCCTACGACATCTGCCCGAACTTCCGCGCCGCCATCCCCGTAGGGCAGACGATCAGCGGCGCGACCAATTGCACCCAGGACGTTGTCCTCACGTTCGACCAGTTCCGCGATTCGCGGACGACGCCGTATCAGACCGGCAGCCGTGTGCAGACAGGCTTGAACGCGTCCGGCGGCGCCGAGGCACTGACGTTCTTTCTCTCGGGCGACAAGGAGCGTGAGCTCGGCGTGCTGCGCCCGAACACACTCGATCGCACCTCGCTGCGCGCCAATCTGAACGCCCGCCTCGGCGACAACGTGACGGCCGGCGTCACCTCTGCGTACATCTCGAGCGCGACGAACCGCATCTCGAACGACAACAGCGTTTTCAGCCCGATCATCAACGCGGCGCTCGGACCGGCCCAGTACCTCCCGAACATGGAGCAGGACTCGGTCGGCATACCGTCGGCGCGTCGCGGCTCGTACTTCGGCTACAACAACAACGACGATAAGAAGGTGAACGCGGATCAGGGTATCGATCGCTTCATCGTGGGCGCGAACACGAACTACACGCCATTCTCGTGGCTGCGCCTCAACGGGAACGCCGGGCTCGATCTGTACACGCGTACGGACATGCAGACGATTGACCCGGCTTCGAATATTCCCCTGGCGCAGAGCTACATCCTCGGCAACCACTACTCCTTCCGCGGCGTCAGCCATCAGTACACGTCGAACGCCTCAGCGACTGGCACGTTCACGCCGCGGGAGAACCTGACGTCGAACACCACAATGGGCGGCAGCTTCAGCCGCAACCTGTTCGAGGGCAACGACTGCTTCGGCATCGGTATTCCGTCGGGCACCGGCTCCTGCTCGGCGACCACGAGCCAGTTCGCCATCACCGAGTCGCACACGGACGAGCGCACGCTCGGCTTGTTTGGTGGCGAAGAGCTTGCGTACAACGACCGCCTGTTCCTGGCGGCGAGCATCCGCGCGGACAATAACAGCGGTCTGTCGCGCGAGATCTCGGGTCTGAGCTACTACCCCTCGGTCAATGCGTCGTGGCTCATCTCGAAACAAGGATTCTTCCCGCAGACCAGCTGGGTGAGTCAGCTTCGGCTCCGCGCTGCCAAAGGCCAGGCCGGACAGCGCCCGGGCTTCGGCGCCGCCGAGACCTTCTACGCGCCGCGCGTTGCGCAGGTCGGAACGGCGGAGATTCCGGCCCTCATTTTGACGAACACCGGTAATCCGAAGCTCAAAGTCGAGCGCACGACGGAAACCGAGGGCGGCTTCGACGCTGGATTCTTCAACGACCGGGTCACGGCCGAGTACACGGCATTCACGCGCCGGTCGAAGGACGCGCTTGTTTCGCGCCCCCTCGCCCCGTCGGCCGGTCTCACGGCGTCGGTGTTCCAGAACCTTGGCAGCGTCCGCAACTGGGGTCAGGAGCTCGGCCTCGGATTGAACGTTCTGAACAGGACCAACGTGCAGCTCAGCTCGCACATCGCGGCCACCGTCCTGCACAACCGCATCGAGAATCTCGGCGCCGGCATCCCACCGATCCCGCTCTACCGCGGCGAGCAGCAGCATCGCGAAGGCTTCCCGACGGGTGCGTACTTCGCGTTGCCAATCAAGTACAACGACGCGAATGGCGACGGGAAGCTGTCACGCGCCGAGGTGACGGTCGATTCGACGAAGCTTCTCCGCGACAGCACTGGGAAGCCGCTGAACATCGGATACGTCGGACCGTCGCTGCCGACGAACACCCAGAGCATCTCTGGCGACCTGACGCTCTTCAACACAATCACGATCTCGACGCTGTTCGAGCGGCGTGCGGGAAACTTCCAGCTCAACGGCACCGAATCGTTCCGCTGCAAGCAGCAGGCGGGCACCGCGTACTTCAGCCAATGCGGCGCGCTGTCGAACCCGAACGCCACTCTCGCGGAACAGGCGGCCTTCATCGGCTACCAGTTCCTCAGCGCGACGCCGTACGGCTATATCGAGGACGCCAGGTTCGTGAAGTGGCGCGAGCTGTCGGTGCGTTTGCAGGTGCCGGCATCGATCGGCAACCGTTCTCGTCTGTTGAACGGGGCCTCGGTCACTTTGTCCGGCCGCAACCTGCACACGTGGACGAAGTACACCGGCCTGGACCCCGAAATCGCCGAGACCGGCGGTAACAACGGTGTCACCGTTAACGGGGGCTTCAGCCAGGGTGAGTTCAACACCCAGCCGCCCGTCCGCTTTTTTACGCTCCGTTTCGATTTCAAACAATAACTCACCGAGACCGATCAACATGACTAATACTCTGAGAGGAAGGGGCGCTCGCGCCCTTTCCAGTCTGGCCCTTGCGGCAGTCGCGATCGCGGGCTCGGCATGCGACACCAACAAGCTGGTGCAGGTCTCCGACCCCGCCACGCTGCGCCCGGGTGATCTGAACAACATCGGGTCGGTACCGGCCCTGGTGAACGGAGCGTTCCGCCAGTTCATCGGCGGCTACAGCGGTTTCGGCGACGATTCGTTCCTATCGTCGTCGGCCGTAATCTCCGACGAGACATACTACGGCGATACCTTCCCGACGCGAGATGCAGCGGACCGGCGCTCGCTACAGCCGACCGTGCTGGGCAACATTTCGGACCTCGCCTTCTCTCGTCTCCAGCAGGCGCGCTTCAATGCTCGCCGTGCGTATGGCGTCGTCGACCAGTTCACGACAGCGGCGACGGCCGTCGCAGATTCCGCGACCAAGGCGCAGCTTCGGACGATCGAGGGCTACGTCTACGTGACGCTGAGCGAAGGCTGGTGCAGCGACGTGCCGTTCAGCGTGCTGCCCGACGTCGGACCGATCGACCCGAGCCAGATCGTAGGCGGCGTCGGTCTCAGCACCAGCCAGATGAACGACACGGCGGTAGTCCGCTTCGACCAGGCGCTGGCCAACAACAGTCTCAACCGTCTCGCGGCGGTTGGAAAAGGGCGTGCGCTGCTCAACAATGGCCAGTTTGCCGCAGCAGCGGCGGCGGTCGCGGCGGTTCCCACCAACTATGTGTTCCTGCTGCAGCACTCTCAGAACACGACGGCGGAAAACAATCCGATGGCGTCGCTCGAGCAGAACGGCCGTTATGGCGTAGCGAACCTCGAGGGCGGCCTGACGGCGACGGGTACGGCGATTCGCACCGACACGGCGTCGACGACCACGGCGCCCGGTGGAAGCGCGGAGGGACTGGCGTTCCGCGGTTTCTTGGACATCCGTGTGCCTTGGGAGCCCAAGCCGACCAACGGCCTGTGCTTCTCGTCGTCGATCCGTTGCAAATTGAACGACAACTATCCGAACTTTGACGCCGATGTGCCGCTGGCGTCCGGAGTGGAGGCTCGTCTGATCGAGGCCGAAGCGGCGCTGCAGGCAGGTGATGCGGCGACCATGATCTCGAAGCTCAACACGCTCCGCGCCGCTTCGACGGCGCTACTGACCGGGCTGTACGCGGGCGCGACGCCGACGAGCGCGTTCAAGACGAACGGCGCACCGAACACGCTCGCTCCGTTGACGGATCCGGCTGATCCGGCGACGACCCCAGACATACAGTTCGCCGCACGCCGCGACCTGCTGTTCAAGGAGCGCGCGCTGTGGCTCTACAACACCGGCCACCGTCAGGGTGATCTGCGCCGTCTTGCGCGCGCGCCGTACAGCCTCGCGACGAGCGCTGTGTTCCCGAGCGGACTGTTCTTCCGAGGCGGTTCCTACGGCTCGGACGTCGCCTATCCGATTCCGTTCACCGAGCAGAACAACACGGCCTTCAACCCGGGGGCCTGCAACAACACGACGCCGTAACGACGGACCACGCTTCACGAACGTCTCTACGGGGTGCGACTTCGGTCGCACCCCGTAGTCTTTTTTTGCCCAGGGAGCGAAGAGAAGCGACGACGAGCCGGTATCGCGGCCGTGTTTCTACCCCCTTGCGACCCCTCGCGTTCGCGCCGAGGCTCAAGGAGTGTCGGCGAGCCGCTTCTCCGTCGCTGTGCGCAGGTGTTCCTCGATCGCGCCAGTGGAGCTGCAGACGATCGGGTCGCCCGACGAGCCGGCGTTGCGGCGCAGTGTGCCGGTCACTCGGGTCGAGGCCGACGTCGTGCCGTCTGGCAGCAGTGACAGCGTTGTAATTACGACCGCCGTCACGCGGCCCGCATCCACCATTGGCCCGGTGAGTGTGGAGCCGCAGTCGAAGAACTGGGCGATGGGCCGTCCCATCACGCGCCGCGGTACGACGAATGCGGCGTTGCCGTATCGCCCTGTGGCGGGATCGGAGATGGCGGGATCGATGCCGAGATCGGCGTAGCTCGCGACGAGCGCGTGCCACACCTTGTCCATTGGCGCGAAGAACTTCACGCGCGAGAGTTCGTCGCCGGTGGACTGACGCATCACCTTGCCGTCGGTGTTCACGACGAGGACGCGATCGGGGGTGGGATCCGGCGTCGGGATGTTTGACGGCCCGCAAGCGCTCGCGAGGAGCATGGCAGGGGCAAGCGGGAGAGACAATCCTATTCGACGCATGGAAGGTGCTGGGTTGAGATGACGGGATGGGTGCCGGTCGTGTCGGCGCGGTTATCTTGTAGCCGGCGCGGAAGCGCCGCGCGGTCAGCCACTGAACCTTGACCGCAGCAGCGCGCGGAGATCAAGGAGCGGCTGGTTCGCAGTTTCCTCTGTCACCGCCGGCGCATTGTCGGTGCCAAGCGCCACGCGCTGCATGTTGTCGCGAACACCGCGGTCGATGAATCGGCAAAGCTGGTCGAGCGAATAGTCCGCGCCGCGGCGAGACGAATAAGCGTTGAGCGGATATGTCACGCTTAGGTAATTCCGCGCCCGGGTGAGAGCCACGTACATGAGTCGCCGCTCTTCCTCTGTCTCCTCATCATTGTTCAGACAGCGCGCGGAAGGAAACCAGCCGTCGACTGCCCAGATGACGAACACTGCGTCCCACTCCTTTCCCTTGGCGGAGTGTGCCGTGCTGAGAATCAGACAGTCGTTCTCTTCGCGAGTTCCGGTGGCGAGGTCCTGTGTGGCCTGCGGCGGCTCGAGCGCGAGCGCCGAGAGAAACGTGGCGCGATCGGGATAGCCGGCGGCGATGGTCTGGAGCTGATCGAGATCGGCCAGGCGCGGCTCGACCCGGTCGTAGCGCTCGCGGAGAATGTTGTCGTACAGCAACCGGACGCGCGCGATATCGGCGGCGACCTGCGCCTCGTCCTGAATCGGCCCCGAGCGGAGGCCGTCGAGCAAGCCGACGAGCGCGGCGTGCGCGGCTCTCGCCCTGGGCGGCGGACTGTAGCGGCCAAAGGCGGTCGATTCCCACGCCGCTGAGGCCATCGCGTCGATCGCGGCGCGCGCGGTAGCATCTCCGATTCCGGGGAGCAGGAGCAGCAGCCGATACCAGCTCACCTCGTCACGCGGGTTCTCGATGATGCGGAGGAACGCCAGCACGTCCTTTACGTGCGCTGCCTCCAGGAACTTGAGCCCGCCCCACTTCTCGAATGGAATCTTGCGGTTGGTGAGCTCGATCTCCAGGTCGGCAGACATGTATCCGGCTCGGAACAGCACCGCGATCTCGCGCAGCGGAGTTCCTTCTTCGTGCAGCTCGAGGATCCGATCGACGACGAACTGCGTCTGCTGCTGCTCGTCGCGCGCCGTGACGAGCCAGGGTGCTTCGCCTCCCGTTCGCTCGGTCCAGAGATTCTTGGTGAACCTTTCCGCCGCGCGTGAGATGAGGGTGTTGGTGACGCTCAGGATCGGCTGCGTCGAGCGGTAGTTCTGTTCCAGCGCGACGACCGTCGCGCCGGCGAACTGCTTCGGGAAGTCGAGGATGTTCCTGAAGTGCGCGCCGCGGAACGAGTAGATGCTCTGCGCGTCGTCTCCCACAACCGTGATGTTGCTGTGCGCCTTGCACATTCCGCGAAGGATCCGCGCCTGGAGCACGTTCGTGTCCTGATATTCGTCCACGAGGATGTGGTCGTACAGCCCGGAGATAGTTTTCCCGAGCTCAGGCGAGGCCTCGAGCAGCAGAGCCCAGAAGAGGAGAAGGTCGTCGTAGTCGACGAGATTCCGCTCCTGCTTCCGGCGCGTATAGTCCGCGTAAATCTTGCCGAGATCCTCGAGGTAATCGACGAACTGCGGGTAATCGTCGCGAACTACGTCTTCGATGGAAATTCCGGTATTGATGTGTCTGGAGTACACATACTGGAGTGTCTCCTTCTTCGGGAAGCGCTTCGACTTGGCGGCGTAGCCCAGGTGGGCGCGCGAGAGCTGCATCAGATCGGCGGAGTCGCCCTGATCCATGATGGTGAAGTCTTTCGCCAAACCGGCCGCCTGTCCGTAGCGGCGGAGCAGCCGGTGCGCCGTCGCGTGGAAGGTTCCACCGCTCACCCGCTTGCTGTTGCTGCCTACGAGTCTTTCGGCCCGGGACAACATCTCCTGCGCCGCCCTGCGCGTGAACGTCAGCAGCAGTATCCGCTCGGCCGGCACTCCACGCTCGATCAGATGCGCCACCCGGTACACGAGCGCGCGCGTCTTCCCGGTGCCGGCACCGGCGATGATGAGGAGCGGGCCATCGCCGTGCGTTGCGGCGGCGGCCTGTTGCGGATTCAGCTCTGATGCGAAATCGCGCAGGGTGCCCGTCGACTCGGCTCGCGGTCGAGGAGGATAGACCTTTAGCGTTTCGGTCACGCGACTAGCGTTTCGGTCACGCGACGGTTTCGAGCAACGTCGCGCGCGAGGTAATCACCGCCGTTAGATCGAACGCCTCCGCGAACTTGGCGGTCACTCGATCGCGCACGTCCTGCATTGAGATTTCTTCCAGGCCCAGCTCACGGGCTATCGATGTCATGACCACGCCGTCGATTCCGCATGGAACGATGAGATCGAAATAGGAGAGATCAGTCGTGACATTGAGGGCGAAGCCATGCCAGGTGACCCAGTCGCGGGCGTGCACTCCGATCGAGGCGATCTTCTTCCCCTGCGTCCACACTCCGGTGTACGCGGTGTTCCGCTCGCCGGGAATGCCGTAGTCGGCGAGTGAATTGATGAGCGCTTCCTCGATCTTCCTCAGGTACCAGTGCAGATCCTGCCGGTGGCGCTTGAGATCGATGATCGGATATCCCACGAGCTGTCCCGGCCCGTGAAAGGTGACGTCCCCGCCGCGCTCGACCTCGAACAACTCCACGCCTTTGCTCTGGAGAAATTCCGGTGACGCGACGAGATGCTTTTGCTTCGATGATCGGCCGAGTGTGACCACCGGCGGATGCTCGACGAGAAGAAGGAGGTCCTGCGGGATTGCTCCGGAGATTCTGTCTCGCGCGAGGCTACGCTGCAGCTCGAGCGCCTCCACATAGCCCAACCGGCCCAGTGGGACTGCCCATAACTCGCGCTCAGCCACGGTGCATCACCTAAATCACGCGTGTATGACTTTGCCGAGTGAGTCGAGAGCGGCCTCGGCGATAGCTTCGGAGAGGGTAGGGTGGGCGTGAATCGCCAGATCTACCTCTTCGACGGTGAACTCATTCTCTCGCGCGACGGCCAGCTCGTGGATCAACTCGGTAGCGTGTGCGCCGATGATGTGTGCGCCCAGGATCTCGCCGTACTTGGCGTCCCGGATGATCTTGACGAATCCTTCGGTCTCGCCGGAGGTGCGGGCGCGTCCATTCGCGGAGAACGGGAATTTGCCGACCTTGTAATCGATCTTCTTTTCCTTCACCTGCGCCTCGGTCATGCCGATGGATGCGACCTCTGGGTGGCAGTAGGTCGCGTTCGGGATGTTGCCGTAATTGACCGGGTGGACATTCTTCTGCCCCGCGAGGAACTCCGCGAACACGACGCCTTCGCGCTGGCCCTTGTGGGCGAGCATTGGTGGACCGGCGACGTCGCCGATCGCGTAGATGCCTTTCGCGGACGTTTCCATGCGCTCGTTGATCTTGATGAAGCCCCGGTCGGTGAGCTGGATTCCAGCTTCCTTGATGCCGATGTCCTCGATGTTGGGCGCGCGTCCCGCTGCGACGAGGACTTTCTCGACCTCGAGGCTTTGCTTCTTGCCACCGACCTCGATGCTCATCGTCACGGAAGTCTTGCCGACCTTGACGTCGCCGATTTTGGCGGCGGGCAGCACGTCGATCTTTCGCTTCTTGAAGCTTCTCGCCAATTCGGCGCCGCAGTCCGCGTCTTCGAGGGGGAGGATGCCGGGAAGCACTTCGACGAGAGTGACCTGGGTGCCGAAAGCGGTGAAGACGTCGGCGAATTCGCAGCCGACAGCGCCGGCGCCGATGATCGCCATCGTCTTCGGAGCCTTCTCGAGAATGAGAGCTTCGTCGGAAGAGATGACGGTGGTTTTGTTCAGCTCTAGTCCGATTTGCGGGAGTCCCTTGACCCGCGAGCCGGTGGAGATCACGATCGCCTTTTTCGCTTCGTGCTTCTCCTCCTTTCCGTCGGCTTTCACGGACACCGAGTTCTTTCCCGCGATTTTCGCGGTGCCCTTGATCCAGGTGATTTTGTTCTTCTTGAAAAGGAACTCGACGCCCTTGGAGTTCTGCGTGCTCACCGCGCGCGAGCGTTTCATGGCGACGCCGTAGTCGAGCTTCACATCGCTAACTGTGACGCCGAATTCAGCTGCGTGCGTCACCTTTGTCGCGATTGAAGCTGATTCGAGGAGAGCCTTGGCGGGAATGCAGCCCCAGAGAACGCAGGTGCCGCCCAAGCCCTCGCGCTCGACGACAGCGACTGACATGCCGAGCTGGGCGCAGCGGATGGCGCCCACGTAACCGGCGGGGCCGCCTCCAATAAAGATCACGTCGAAAGAAGCCATTTCTTTAGTTGGTAGGTTGAAAAGAGATCCCGGCTAAATCTAGCTACTCGAGTTGCAGTCGCAGTCTTTGCCGTTAGATGATCAGACTAAGCGGATTTTCAACGTATCTCTTCAGCGTCTGGAGGAACTTCGCTCCGGTCGCGCCGTCGATCACCCGGTGGTCGCAGCTCATGGTGACGCGCATGCGCTGGCGGATTTCCAGCGCCCCGTCGATCACGACGGGCTTCTCCTCCACGCCGCCGATGGCGAGAATTCCGACCTCGGGCGGGTTGATGATTGCCGTGAACTGATCGATCCCGAACATGCCGAGGTTGGAGACGGAGAAGGTCGAGCCGGTGTATTCCTCCGGCATGAGCTTGCGCTCGCGGGCTCTTTTGGCCAGGTCGCGCGCCTTCTCCGAGATCTCCCACATCGTCATCCGGTCGGCGTCGAACAGGACCGGCGTGATGAGTCCGTCTTCGACCGCGACCGCCATCGCGACGTGAATCCTGTTGAAGTGGCGGATCTTGTCGTTGAGCCAGTGCGCGTTGACTTCGGGATGCTCGGCGAGCGAGAGCGCAACCGCTTTGATGACGATGTCGTTGAAGGAGACCTTGTACTGGTCCCCCATCTCCAGCAGCTGGGCGCGCATCTCCGCGGCGCGCGTGGCATCGAATTCGGCGGTGAGGAAGAAAGTCGGAACGGGGCCGTTCGACTCGGCGAGACGACGCGCGATCGTCTTTCTGATCTGTGTGAGCGGGATGTCCTTGAAGTCGCCCTCGGTCGCCAGCCTCTCGGCGGCAGCCGAACGCGCGGCTCCGGCGGTAGCCTTCGCGTTTTCGATGTCACGCTTGACGATGCGGCCTCCGGGACCCGAGCCTTGGATTCCGCCCAGCTGGATTCCCTTGTCGCTGGCGAGCCTGCGTGCCAGCGGTGAGGAGCGCTGGCGTCCGCCCGGAGTCGCAGTAGCGCCCGGGCGCGCACCATTGCCCTTGGGCGGCGGCGGCGCGGTCGGTCGTGGCGGCGACGCGGACTGAGGTGCTGGGGGAGCGCCAGCCGCGGGGCCGGCAACTTTCTGCTGCGGCGGTGTCGACGCTTCGTTTTGAGACTGGTCAGACGACTGCGGAACCGCACTTTGTTGCGCAGGCTTAGCCGACGCTGCGGCCGGCGCCGAGGCGGTGGCCGGCACCGCGGCGCCGATGATCGCGTCGATGTTCTCGTCCGGAGTCCCGATAACCGCGAGCAGAGTTCCGACAGGGGACGCATCCCCTTCATTCGCCAGACGCTTGCGAAGCACGCCATCGCCGCGCGCGACCAGCTCCATCACCGCCTTGTCGGTCTCGACCTCGGCCAGCACGTCTCCGGCCTTGACCTGATCGCCCTCGTTCTTGTTCCATTTGACGAGGCGGCCTTCCTCCATTGTCGGCGAGAGCGCCTCCATCGTGACTTTCGTTGCCATAGTCGCTCAGTCGAGGTACATGACTTTCTTGATCGCCGCGACCGTCTTGCCGGCGTCGGGCTTCGCCGCTCTCTCGAGGTTCTTGGCGTAAGGCATTGGCACGTCTTCCTGGTGCACTCGGAGCACTGGTGCATCGAGATCGTCGAAGCATTCGCGCTGGATGAAATCGACGACCTGCGATCCCATGCCGCAGATCTCCCAGCCCTCTTCGAGAACGACGGCCCGATTTGTCTTCTGAACCGAGCGCGCGATCGCCTCGACATCGATGGGCCGCACGGTGCGGAGATCGACGACGTCGATATTGATTCCTTCCTTGGCGAGGTCGTCGGCGACTTTCATCGCGACGAGAGCCATTTTTCCGTGTGTGATCACGGAGCAGTGGTCGCCTTTGCGCTTCAGCTCCGCCACACCGAGGGGAACAATGTGCTCACCCTCGGGCACCTCGCCCTTGGTGTTGTAGAGCATCTCGTTCTCGAGGAAGACGACGGGGTTGTCGTCGCGGATGGCGGACTTGAGGAGTCCCTTCGCGTCGGCTGGCGTGGCGGGCGTGCAAACTTTCAATCCCGGGATATGCGCAAGCCAGCTCTCCCACGCCTGCGAGTGCTGCGCCCCCAGCTGCAGCGCCGCGCCGTTCGGCCCGCGGAAAACCATCGGCACCTTGAACTGACCGCCCGACATGTAGAGCATCTTGGCGGCGGCATTCACCACTTCGTCGAGAGCGAGGAGCGCGAAGTTCCAGGTCATGAACTCGACGATCGGGCGGAGTCCTACCATCGCCGCACCGATGCCGACGCCGACGAAGCCGAGCTCGGTGATTGGCGTATCGACGATTCGCATGGGGCCGAACTCGTCGAGAAGTCCCTTCGAGATTTTGTACGCGCCGTTGTACTGCGCGACCTCTTCTCCCATGAGGAAGACGCGGTCGTCGCGCTGCAGCTCCTCGCGAAGCGCCTGGGTCAGTGCGTCTCTGTAAGTGACTACTGCCATATCAGGAGCTCGTGTCCGTGTAGACGTCGGTGTAGAGCTTCTCGAGCGCGGGCTCGGGGCTGGCCTCGGCGAAGTCCCACGCGTCCTGCGCGATCGCCTTCGCTTCGTCGTCGAGCTTGTGCATCTCGCCTTCGGTCAGCTCGCCTCCCTCGAAGATCCTGTTGTGCAGGAGGAGGATTGGATCGCGCTTCATGTTCTCTTCCAGCTCGTCCTTGGTGCGGTAGGTGCCGCTCACCGCGTCCGACATCGAGTGGCCCATGAAGCGGTATGTTCTCATCTCGATCAGGGTCGGTCGCTTCTCCTTTCGCGCGCGCTCGGTCGCGCGCGCCATGCAGTCGCGCACAGCGAAGACGTCCTGGCCATCGACCGACTCGCCCTGCATTCGATAGCCTTTCGCGCGGATGAGCACGTCTTCGTTCGCGGTCGAGCGCGAGATCGCCGTGCCCATGCCGTAGCGGTTGTTCTCGATGATGAAGATGACGGGGAGATCCCACAAGGAAGCCAGGTTCAACGCTTCATGGAACGCGCCGATGTTGACGGCCGCCTCTCCGAAGAAGCAGACGCAGACCTGATTGCCGCGACGATACTTGATTGCGAATCCGACGCCGGCCGCGATAGGAACGTGTCCACCGACGATGGCGTGTCCGCCCAGGAAGTTCGTCTTGGCATCGAAGATGTGCATGGAGCCGCCCTTGCCGCCCGAGCAACCGGTGGCCCGGCCGAACAGCTCCGCCATGACCGCGCGGGGGCTCACTCCGCGAGCGAGCGCCTGCCCGTGATCGCGATACGCGGTGATCACGTAATCGTCGGGACGGATCATCGACATCACGCCGGCCGAGATCGCTTCCTGTCCGATGTAGAGGTGGCAGAAGCCGCCGATCTTTCCGAGTGCGTACGCCTCGGCGCAGCGCTCCTCGAAGCGTCGCTGGAGGAGCATCGAATGGAGCAACTCGCGCCGGATCTCCGGCGTCGTTCCAGCGAGCGCGTTCGCCGGCGCGGCGTCAGCGCCGTTGTTGCTGGGCGCGCCTTTCTCTTTCTGCTTCTGCGCGGGTGCGCGCTTCGCTTCAGTGCTCATACGCCGGCCGCCTGCACCTGCTCCCACGCGTGGTAGCTGGAGCGAACGAGCGGGCCTGACTCAACGTGCCGAAATCCCATTTCCATTCCAATCTCGTACAGTTTTCTGAATTCCTGCGGAGTGTAATAGCGATCGAGCGTGATGTGCGCGTCGGACGGTCTGAGGTACTGTCCAAGGGTAAGGATATCGACGTCGACTTCGCGGAGATCGCGCATCACCGCGACGACTTCCTCGATTGTCTCACCCATCCCGAGAATCATACCAGTCTTGGTCGGAATGTCGGGCGCAATGCGTTTGGCGTATCGGAAGATCTCCATCACCCTCGCGTAACGACCTCCAGGTCGGGCCTTCTTGTAGAGTCGAGGCACTGTCTCGGTGTTGTGATTGTAGATCTCGGGCGCGGCCTCGAGGACGGCGCGAATACTGTCCTCGTTGCCCTGAAAATCCGGGACCAGGACCTCGACCGAGCAACCCGGAGTCCGTTCGTGGATCTGGCGGATCGTCTCGGCGAAGACCCAGGCGCCGAAGTCGGGTAGATCGTCGCGATCGACTGAGGTTATCACCGCATGCTGAAGTCCCATCTCGGCGATTGCCTGCGAGACGCGATGGGGCTCGGCGATGTCGTACTTGGTTGGGCGGCCGTGGGCGACGGCGCAGTAGGCGCAGTTGCGGGTGCAGACGTCGCCCAGGATCATGAACGTGGCAGTGCCGTGTTCCCAGCATTCGCCGACGTTGGGGCAGTGCGCTTCTTCGCACACGGAATGGAGGTTGAGCTCCCCCATTAAGTGCTTGAGCCGCATGTAGTTGGGGCCGCCCGGCGCCTTCACCTTGAGCCACGAGGGTTTTCGCTCGGGGAGCGGCTCGGCGCGGTGACGCCCCATGATCTGATAGAGAGTGTCTGGCATCTTTGGCGGCTCGCGGGGGAGAAATCCGTCGAACTCAGGCAATCTACATCAAAAACGGTCGGGGCGAAATTGTGACAGGTCGTGGCTAAGTGGTGATTCTGTCAAGAGATCGGCGACTAAATCCCCCGTCAGGGGGGCCATGAGCACGCCATTGCGCGAATGACCGCACGCATAGATGAGCGACGGGTGCTCCGGATCGAGGCCGAGTATGGGCAGCATGTCGGGAGTGATCGGGCGCAGGCCCGCCCACGCGTCGGTCCTTTGCGCGGACGCGAGGCTCGGACAAATCTCTTCCGACGCCGTGCGGACTTTTTTCACGCCGCTCGCAGTGGTGCTCGAATCGAAACCGACGTTCTCCATCGTGCTGCCGCCGATTGTCATATCCCCGCGCGGAACCACGTAGCCGCGAGGTCCGTAGGCGACGTGGCGGAGCGGAGAGGCTGAATAAGACACGAGCTGCCCACGCGCCGGTTCCACAGCTCGGGCGAAGCGCGCTCCGGAAAGTTTTCCTGCCCATGCACCGGCGGCGATGACGACGCGGCGAGCGGTGTGTTGCGCTCCCGATTCAGTTCTCGCAGTGCACGAGTCTCGCGCCGGGTCGACAGCTATTACGGCATCGCTCACTCTCGTGATCCGATCACTGGCGGCGCAGAGCTTCTCGAGCGCCGCGAGCAGCACGGTGTTGTCTACGGCGCCATCGTCGGGGCTGAACATCGCGCCCAGGCCGTGGGATAGCGCTGGCTCGAGCTCTCGCAGCTCCCTTGCGTCGAGCCAGCGGCTGGTCGGGAGGGCGGTCTTCTTCAGCCCCTTGATTCCTTTTTCGCTGAGTGCGACCTGGAGCATCCCGAGTCGATTGAGGGGCACTCTGACGCCCGTCCGGTCCGCCAGAAAATCCACAAAGGACGGATACCGATCGCGGGCGGCGATTCCGAAGTCGTGGGCGGGCCCTGAAGCTCGCTCGACGGATGGCGCCAGCATTCCGGCGGCGGCTGGAGAGGCTTCGCCGGGGCGGGGCTCGCTTATCAGCGTGACGGAGACTTTGCGTTCGGCCAGGGCCGCGGCTATCGCGAGGCCGATCAGCCCTCCGCCCACGACTATGACGTCCCCGCTCAGCTTTCCCGCTCCCCGGATTTCCACTCGTGAAACAACCCGGCCGGCTGTATCGTAGGGATAACTGTCACCGTATCGGAGAACGTCATGTTACGCGCCATCTTCATGATCGGCCTATTCGCCATGCTGGGCCTCTTTGCCGTGGGCATGGTGTTCAAGCTTTTTGGCGGGCTCATTGGTCTCACTTTCTTCATTGTGGGGCTCGCGCTCAAGGTAATTATCGTCGGCGGGCTGCTGTACTTCGGTATCCGGGTTCTCAGTCCGGGCACCGCCGCGCGGCTCCGGGAGAAGTTCGCCGGGACTCGGCTTACTCGCTATTAACTGCAACTGAACAAGATGTCAGCTTGAGCTTTGCAGTTGATAGCTATCAGGCTCACTACGCCGGGACGCCACAGGTGGGGACGACATCTTGTTCAGTTGCAGCTCAGTCTCTCTCCAGTGCCTCGATAACTCCCCAAGTCAACAGCGGAACCATGATCTCGTGGTGGCCGGTTATCTCGTAGCCTTTGCCGCTGCCCTGAGTCGGGCGCTGCACCACGTTCACGCGCGGGCGGTAGTGGCGCTGCATGTCGAGATCGCAGGTGGTGAATCCGGTCGGCTTTCCGTCGTTGAGGTTTCGCGCGATCGTCAGCGCCTTCAGAAATACCTCTGGCATGATCACCGCGCTCCCGAGGTTGAGGACGACTCCACCTTCGTGCAGGGCGGGGAGGGATGCGGCGAGCCGACGGAAGTCGCGGTGGCTGGTGTCGCCGATCGCCGCGCCATTCGCCGCTGGATGCTGATGAATTATCTCGGCGCCAATGGCTGCGTGAACGGTGCAGGGGATTCCCAACCGGTGAGCGGCGAGTAGCACCGACAGCTCGCCATTCGATAGGGGGATACCCTCGAGCGCGCGGGCGAGAGCCTCGCCCATCCCCCACCCGCTTTTCATCCCGATCGTGAATGCCTGGTTCATGCCGCGGCCGGTTTCCTCCGCCATGCCGAAGGTTCCGTCCACAAGTCCCCGGGCGACGTCTTCCGAGGTGGCGCCGAAGCGTGCGATCTCGTAGTCGTGGATCGCGGCAGAGCCGTTCATCGCGAGGTGGGTGATCACTCCGCGATCCATCAGCTCGATGAGAAGGGGCGTCAGGCCCGTCTTCACTATGTGGCCGCCGAGCATCACGACGACCGCGCGCTTGTTCTTCGCGGCAGCTGCGATCGCGTTCACCACGCGGAGGAAATCTCGCGCCACGAGAACATCGGGCAGCGATTTCAGGAAGGCAGCGAAGCTGCGGTCAGTCCCAGGCGCGGATGCGAATTCGGCGGCGACGACTTTGTTTGGGCGCCGCTCGATTGGAACGGTGCGGACTCTCGAGAGATCGACTTCCGCGATCGGCTCGGAAGTCGTGCTCCTGGGCTTCGCCCCCGCCGCCTTCGATGGTCGAGGGCGGGGGCCGCGGTTACCGCCTATGGATTCGGCGATGGGAAGTAGGACTTGAGATAGAGATTGAGCGAGCCGAAGGACAGCTTCGATTTCAACTGGAGCATGATGCGCCTGTCGTCGTCCGACAGCCATATCTCCGCGTGACCATTCTCGGAGAAGATTCCCTTGGTCTTGATCATCGGCTGGAGGACGATCGCGTCAAAGGTTCCGGCGGGAACTTTGATCCTCTCCTTGCGGAGAACGCTGATTCGAACCGGATTCCGATCCGGCCGGAAGTAGCGGTCAAAGGAGTAGGTCTGGCCGACAACGAGCGGAAGAGTGCGGATGAAGTACAGGAACGATCCGTCATCGAGTGGCTGAGTGACGGTTTTCTCCTCCTTCGGCGGCTTCTTCGAAGTCTGAATAAAGATGCCGCGCTCGGGATAGATCTCGAATTTCCTCTCGATCTCCTTCCCGCCTTCCTCGAGGTTCTGGACGAAACGAAGCGACGACAGGGTCTCCGCGTCCATCCAGCTCTCGTATACATCGTTCACGCGGTACAAGAAATTTCCGCCCTGCACCCAGAACGCGGTGTGCCAGGTGGGCCGGCCGCGGAGGTTGTCGAGCCCGACGACTTCCATGTGCGCACTGCCGACCGTGAGCGCGCCGAACTTCACGTCGTACTCCATTCGCTCGCCGGGTCCGAACGGAACCTTTGCGCGCTTCGCGGTTGACGCCACCACCGTCTGCGGCACGGGCGTGGGCGAAACGGGCACCGACTGCGCCCAGGAGCTGGCTGCGGCGGTAGCGGTGAGAAAGGCGAGGCCTGAAATGATTGCGCGCTTCACGCCACGCCTCCCGCGGGAGCGGCGAGGAGCCGCGCCTTGCGGCTGAAGCGGAAGAGATTCAAGGCGTCGGCGACTGGACGGACTCGCGTCTCCCGCGTGCGCACATCGTATCGTGGGGCGAGATCGACGTTCTCGATTCTGCGCGCGAAGCGGCGCGCCTTGAGCAGAAGCTCCATGTTGGCGGCCCAGCCGCTGCTTGTAACCGCCGGCTTGTCACCGAGGGCCTTGAGCAGCTCACGCAAGACCGAAATGCGATAGAGGCGGTAGGTCGTGAAGGGATCCGCAGCATCCGTTTTTGGAAGACCCGCGTGCTGCATCCAGTCCGCAAAGCGGCGGAGCCTCCGCACGGCCGCCGGGGCCTCGGTCATTTCCTGCCTGGCCGCCACGATATCGGCGCCTCCCTCAAAGCGCTTCACGAGCTCCGGGATGTGCTCCGGCTGATCGGTGAAATCGGCCTGCATCATGATGAGAGCATCGCGACGCGCATAGCGCGTGCGGCGCGAGGCTTCGCGAACGAGCTTGTCCAGCGCAACGCCGTATCCATGGCGCTGCTCGCCGCGCAGAATCGTGAGCGGGATCACTTCGGCGTACGGCTCAAGCGTGTCGCGGGTGCCATCGGTGCTGCCATCGTCATAAACGATGATCTCATACTCGCGCGAGTAATCCTGGAAAACCCGGCGAATGCGCCACAGGAGCACGCCGATGGTCTGGCCCTCGTTGTAGGTCGGAATGCAGATGTAGATCAATTCAATTCGGGTGCTATGGGTGGCGACGGCGGGACCTGCTCTACAGGCAAGATCCAGGCAAGATAGGAGGAGCAGGCGATTACCCGCTACCCCGCCAGCACTCTATTGTACACCTCAGCCGTCCGTTCGATCATCCGCTTCGAGTCGAATTCCCGGGCCCGCTGCTTCGCGCCCTCGCCGAGCATGGTGCGGAGTCCGTCATCGCTGATCAGAGCCGCGGCGGCGCGGACGAAACCGGCGATGTCCCCGGCCGGTACGAGCAGACCGCTCTTGCCATCTTCGATTACCTCGGGGAGACCACCGACCGCGAACGCGATCGGCGGAATTCCGAGAGCCATGGCATCGATCACCGATGTGCCGAGACCCTCCGACCTGGCCGGATGCCAGAGAACATCGAGGCCCGACACGGCGTCGTGAATCTCCTCGACGAATCCGGCATCAAACCCCTCGACGCCGGAGACAGTCGTCCCTCCTTTCCCCTTTCCGCCGAGGAGGACGAGCCGCGTGCGACGGAACACCTCGCCGGGCAGTCGGCGAGCGATTCCCGCCACCATGTCGAGACCCTTCTCCTGCGTCATCGCACCGACGATGCCGCAGATAATCGAATTGGGTGGCCATCCGCGCTCGCGGCGCCAGTTGCGCGGCCGCTTGACCAGCGGGGCGGGGACTCCGGAGTAGACGACCTCGATTCGATCGCCTGGAACTCCCGCGTTCACCATGGCGGTCTTCACCGCCTGCGAGATGGCAATGAAAGCATCCACACCGTGCCGGTACTTGAGACGAACCTGTTTCGGCGGGAAGGTGACGCGACGCGTCACCACGAGACGCGTCTTTCTTTTCCCGAGGAGCGCGAGCCTCGCGATCGAGTGCGTGCGAGCATCGTGCGCGTGCACGACCCCCGCGTCCCACTCCCCAGCGACGGCGCGGAGCTCACGGGCGGAGCGAATGTCCCATTCCCCGCGCAGGGTCAGGCGATAGGTAGGAAGTCCAGCGCGCTCGGCACGTCTGATGAGGGGAGAGCCCGTAGGTGCGACGACGAGCGTGCGATACCCGAGGTCGCGAAGTCCGGTGGCGAGAAGAAATACCTGACGCTGGCCGCCGCGCCAGCTGCGCCCGGAGTCGATGTGAAGAATCCGGGGCAGTTCCACTACGCTTCGAGCTTGCGCGCGAACGCCTTGAACAGGCCCCGGTCCCACGGCTCGGCCGAGTCCGTCATCTCCTCGGGGTGCCACTGCACGGCCATCACCCACCAGTCTTCGTCCGTGGACTCGAGCCCTTCGATGATCCCGTCCGGAGACCGCGCCGTGACTCGCATCCCGTCGGCGACGCGCTTGACCGATTGGTGGTGAAACGAATTCACCGTGCAGTGCTCCGTGGCGATCGCCGTGGCGATAAGGGAACCCGGCTCGACGGATATCTCGTGAGTGCGTGAATCGCGGGCACTCTCTTCGTCGTGCGCGATGTCGGTCTCGCACTGCGACGGGATGTCCTGGACCAGCGTTCCCCCGAGGGCGACGTTCAGTATCTGTATCCCCCGGCAGATCGCGAGAACGGGAGTCCCTCGTTTCTGCGCTTCCTTGATCAGCGCCGCTTCCGTCGCATCGCGCGCGGCGTTAACGGAACGTACTTTTTCGTGGCGTTTTTCACCGTAGCGAGCAGGATCGACGTCTTCGCCGCCAGTCAGCACGAGGCCCGCGACGGAATCGAGAACTGCCGACGCGGCGTCAGCGTTCGAGAGTGGGGGGACGATCAGTGGTATGAGCCCTGCACTTTCCAGGGCAGTCACGTAAGCGGCGGTCAGCCGGACACGACTGGTATCGCCATCGGGGCGAATGCCAGCGGTAACAGCAACTGTGCAGGCTCGGACCGGCTTGCGCGCGGACGACACGAGTGATCTCTCTTCGACAGGGTACGTTGGCACTGCTGCTCGCCGCCGTGTCGGCGACAAATGCACAGTCACAAAGTCTGAGCGGCCTCCCCATTACCTGCAAGGGGGAGCGTATCAGTCGGATAGATATCGATGCGAGTCCGCCCTTCCGCATCAACGGCACTAACATCTGGGAGCGGGCGGGACGCTTCGCGGCCAAGCAGCACGTGACTACGAAGGAATCGGTGATACGGCGCTATCTGGCGCTCCAGCTCGGCGATCGGTGCACGGAAGTGCGTCGTGCGGAATCGGAGCGCATTCTCCGCGCGCAGCCATTCATCGCCGATGCGACCGTGCTCGCCTACGACGACGGACAGGGTGGGGTCGCGCTCACCGTCTCGACCGTGGACGAAGTCTCGCTGATCATAGGCGCCGGCATCGGTGGCGGCTCGGGCGTGCACTCGCTCTTGCTCGGGGAGGACAATCTTCTCGGCACCGCCTTCCACGCGGAGAGCCAGTGGAGGAAGGGGGTACACAGGGATACCTACGCCGCCAAGGTGGTCGACTATCAGTTCCTGGGCCGGCCCTACCAGTTGCGGCTGGAGGGGGGACGGCGCGAGCTGGGGAGCGATTGGGGGACCGAGCTGAGCCACCCATTCCTGACCGATTTGCAGCGAGTCTCGTGGCGAACCACGGCCGGCAACGCGAACGGATACTTCTACTTTCGGAGACCGGATGCGTTGCCGGCGGCGATAAAACTGGAACGCTCGTACAGTGACATCGGCGGCGTAGTGCGAATCGGGCCGCCACTCGGACGCCTGGCGCTCGTCGGTGGATCGATCTCGTTCGAGGACGAGAGTCCCGCGACGTCGCCGATTATCGTCACTGATACGGCTCTTTTGGCCGACACGAGTCAGGCGCTGATCAACAGATACACGAAGCACCAGACGGCTCGGCTCAACGCGCTCTGGGGAGTGCGCAACGTCCACTTCGTGCGCGTCAGCGGTTTCGATGCGCTGGAGGGCACGCAGGATCTCCGAACCGGGGTCCAGCTCGCGACGCTGCTGGGAAAGGGGGCGAGATTTCTCCGCGGCAACGAGCGCGACTGGTTTGGCTCGACTGACCTCTATCTGGGGATGGCGTCGCCCATTTCGTTCGCGGCGCTCGATGTCGCCGGTGAGGGGCGTCGCGATGAAGAGGGCAACTGGGATGGAATCCTGACGCAGGGACGTGGCGCGCTATACCTCAAGCCAATCAACAGGCATACGCTGATTTCCGATCTCGAGTGGAGCGGCGGCTGGAAGCAGAGGATTCCGTTTCAGCTGACCTTCGCGGACCGCGACGGTGGTCTGCGCGGCTTCAGGTCAGCGGACGTCGGGGGAGCTCGGCGCGTGGTCGGTCACATCGAGGACCGATACCTGATTGGACGCCGCAAACAAATCGCAACCTTCGCGGTGGCCGCGTTCGCCGAAGGGGGAAAACTGTGGGCGGGCGATTCGCCGTTCGGTGTGAATACACCGCTTTATGCGTCGGCGGGCGTGAGCCTTCTCGCGGCTTCACCGCCGCAATCGCGCCGAACCTTCAGAGCGGATTTGGCATTTCCGGTAAGGGGACCGCGGGGTCACGGCTGGGAAGCGCGTCTCACCGTCACCGACCTCACGAGGGCGTTCCGGATCGAGCCGCGTGACATCTCCAACAACCGCGAAAGGTCAGTGCCCTCGTCGGTGTTCAACTGGCCGTAAGGCGGGTCCGCTCTAACGAGACGGACCGGCGACAAATTCCCAACGCGCCAGTACCTGCGCGGTAACAACGAGATCGCCCGGAACGATGCTGGTCGGAGGGACGCCTCCTGACGTTACCACTGCGCTCATGAGCTGCACATTCTCCCGAGCACTGTAGATGGGCTGTGAGATTCCGCCGGAATTGAGTGCGATCAAGCGGCCGAGTGTGCCACCAGCGGCACGCGCCATCGCATCGGCGTCCGCGCGCGCCTGTCTCACGGCTTCCGTCATGGCCGAACGCCGCGCTTCGTCTGTGTTGGAGGCCAGGAACTGAACCCCCGACACCTCGGTGGCTCCGCTGGCAATCGACGCATCGATGAGCTTTCCCAGGTCCTCAAGCCGGCGAACCTCCGCTCGTATCGTGCTTCTCGCGGTGAAGCCCGAAGGCTTTGGCGGCGCGTTCTTGGGGTACTCGTAGTTCTGCGTGAGATTGTATCGGGAAGTAAGGAGCTGACGATCGTTCAATCCAAAGGAATGCAGGGCGCCCAGGATGGATTCAAACCGCCTGGCATTCTCTGAAGCCGCGTCAACGGCATTCTGGGCCTGGTTCGTTACGCCGATCGTGACGTACGCGTAGTCGGGAGCGAGCCGCGTCTCGCCCCGTCCGCTGGCCGTCAACTCCGGTTCCCTGACTGAAGGCGCAGGGACCTGGGCGATGGAGCCCGATGAAAACGCGCACATGGATAAAGCGATCACAACAAAGCGCCGACGCATATTCTCTCCTCAGTTTGGGATGCTGGATAAAGATGAGACGTCAGGCTCTACACATCTTGCACAGCCAGCCGTACCACGATACCTGGCGGGCAATGTGCCGACCCCGGTCACCGATTTCCCGCCGGCACTCCTCGCATCATCTTCCGAAGCGGGAACACGAGAAGTCCGCAAACCACCGCCGCGATGAAGAGAGAGATCGAGGTTTGCCGGAAGAGGATCGGCATCTCCTGTAGCTTCTCGGGATCTACGTGTCCACCGACCAGTCCGGCGATAAGGTTTCCGAGTGCCGCGGCCATGAACCACACTCCCATCATCTGTCCCTTGAACTTGAAGGGCGCCAGCTTGGTCATCGAGCTGAGTCCCACCGGGCTAAGCGAAAGCTCGCCGAACGTCTGGAACAAATAGCTCAGCACGAGCCACCATGGTGAGACTCGGACGTTGCCACCGCCCTTGATCACGATGTTCGACGCGATCAGCATCACCACGAAGCCCAGCCCCGCGAAGAACAATCCCCACGCGAACTTGGCCACACTCGACGGATCCTTGCCGCGGTTGCCGAGCCCAATCCAAAGGGCGGCGAAGACAGGCGCAAGCGCGATCACGAAGACCGAATTCGCGGCCTGTAGCCACAGCGTCGGCATCTCCCAGCCGAATACGACTCTGTTCGTATAGTCGCGCGCGAAGAGATTGAGCGAGGTCGGTGCCTGCTCGAAACCCGACCAGAATATCGCCGCGAAAATGAAGAGCAGGATGATTACGACCACGCGCTTCTTGTCTTCGATATCGAGCCCGCCACCGACAAACAGGTAGATGAAGTAGACCAGCGCCATGGCCACTATGACGAGGGTCATCTTCTGCGCCATCGAAACCGGATTGATGTGCATGAGGCCGCTCATCGTGAGTACCACCAGCAGGACAATGATCCCGATGCTGGCACCGACTATAAGCTTGATGCGGCGATGCTCGGCGGGATCAGTCGATGCGGGCGCGACTCCGACGTCGCCCAGCGTTTTGTCGGCGCGGAGTCGGTATGTGATGAGTCCGATGAGCATGCCCACACCGGCAGCGCCGAAGCCGAGGTGCCAGCCCACCCTCTCACCGAGGTAGCCGGTGACGAGTGGAGCGACCAGCGCACCGATGTTGATGCCCATGTAGAAAATCGAGAATCCCGCGTCGCGTCTCGATCCACCTTCGGGATACAGATCGCCGACGATGGCCGAGATGTTCGGCTTGAGCAATCCAGTGCCGAGGACGATTAGGATCAATCCGATGAAGAACGCCGAGTGCGCGAACTTGATCGAGAGCGCGATCGAGAGGTGTCCCAGCGCTATGAGAACGCCACCGTACCAGATGGCCCGACGCAGTCCGAGTAGTCTGTCCGCTATCCAGCCGCCTGGGAGCGCTGTGAGATACACGCAGGCGGCGTAGATGCCGACAATCGAGGATGCGGTCTCACGATCAAATCCGAATCCGCCGCTCGTGATCGCGGCGGTCATGAACAAGACGAGGAGCGGACGTATTCCGTAGAAGGAGAAGCGCTCCCACATCTCGGTGAAGAAGAGAGTGGACAGGCCTACGGGCTGGCCGAAGAAGGTGCGTTTGCTCGCGCCGCGGAAAAGTCCCGGAGGCGGCTCGTCGTGCGTTACTGTTCCTGCCGAGGGCTGCTGAAAAACGTCTTTCGAGTCTCTGGCCATTGTCAGGAGAGTAAGGGTCGTTAAGCGTGCACGGCGGCGAGCGGAAGATACCGCTCGGGCGGATGTACGCCACCAGCTTCCTTTTGTTGCTCCCAGCTCACCGTCGTCGGCGGTTGCTTGATGCAGGCTGCGAAATGGCCGGGCGTTTTTTCCTCGAGCGGAGGAACGATCGCGGCGCACGCCGCGTCCTTCGCCGGATGGTGGCAGCGCGGGTGGAAGACGCACCCCGAGGGCGGATTCGCCGGAGAGGGGACATCTCCCTGCAGGATGATTCTCTCCTTCCTCGCGTTTGGATCGGCGACCGGAACGGCGGAGAGGAGCGCCTGCGTATACGGCATGAGCGGATCACTATAGAGATCTTCGGCCGTTGCGAGCTCGACGATCTTCCCCAGATACATGACGGCGACGCGATCGGCGATGTGCTCCACGACCGAGAGGTCGTGCGCGATGAACATGTACGTGAGGTCGTGGTCCCGCTGCAGGTCCTCGAGCAGGTTGATCACCTGCGCCTGCACGGAGACATCGAGGGCCGACACGGGCTCGTCGCAGACGATGAACTTGGGTTCCACCGAGAGAGCACGCGCGATCCCGATGCGCTGACGCTGTCCGCCCGAAAACTCGTGCGGGTACCGATTCGAGTACTCCGGCCGCAGGCCCACTTCCTGGAGCAGCTGCCTGACGCGCGCGTCCGCGGCGGCGCCTTCGGCGAGCTTGTGAATGGTGAGCCCCTCGCGGATGATCGCTCCGACAGTCATGCGCGGGTTGAGTGACGAGACGGGATCCTGGAAGATGATCTGCATCTCCCGCCTCAGCGCGCGCAGCTCGGACGTGCCCATCGACCTCACGTCGCGCCCCTCGAATCTGATCTCGCCCGACGTCGGCTCGATCAGGCGGAGGATCGCCCGGCCGGTCGTCGTCTTGCCGCAGCCGGATTCGCCGACTACGCCGAGCGTCTCGCCGCGCGCAACGTCGAAAGACACGTCGTTCACGGCCTTCACCGCGCCCACCTGCCGCGACAGAACGCCCTTCCTGATCGGAAACTCCTTCCGGAGATTCCGAACGGATACCAGCGGCTCGATCGCGTTCATGCGGCGGCGACTCCTGCTTTGACGACGAGAGGAGGATGCGGATGGTTCCGTCTCCCGGGCTCGATTGCCAGATGGCAGCGCGACACGTGGCCCGACCCGATCTGATAGAGCGGTGGATGCTCCCTATCGCAGAGATCCCACGAATAGGGACAGCGCTCACGAAAGCGACAGCCGGCCGGCCATTCTGTCGGCGCGGGCACGGTGCCGGGAATGACGTTGAGCCGCTCCTGATCGTGCCCGATGTGCGGCATCGAGTGCATCAATCCCTCGGTGTAGGGATGGTGCGGCTTGGCAAAGAGCTCGTCGACCTCCGCTTGCTCCACCACTTCGCCCGCGTACATCACGATCACCCTCGACGCCGTCTCGGCAATGACGCCGAGGTCGTGGGTGATCATCAATATCGCGGTGCCGATTTTCTTCTGGAGATCGACCAGCAGATCGAGGATCTGCGCCTGAATCGTGACATCGAGCGCGGTAGTCGGCTCGTCGGCGATGACGAGCGCGGGTTTCATCATGAGAGCCATCGCGATGAGCACGCGCTGGCGCATTCCGCCGGAGAGCTGGTGCGGGTATTGTCGTGCCCGCGCCTCCGCATCGGGAATGCCGGTGAGCGCGAGCATTTCCACGGCGCGATCCCACGCGTCCTTTCTGCTCACTCGCGCGTGCACGCGGGCCACCTCCGCAACCTGATCGCCAACCATGAACACCGGGTTGAGCGCCGACATCGGTTCCTGGAATATCATCGAGATGCGATTGCCACGGATGTCGCGGATCTCATCGTCGCCGAGCGTGACCAGATCTTTTCCCTCGAACTCGATGACGCTGCCTTGCTCGATTCGCCCGGGAGGCTGAATGAGGCGAAGTATCGAAAGCGCCGTCACGGACTTTCCGCAACCCGATTCTCCGACAATGCCGAGTGTCTCTCCAGAGCCAATGTCGAAGGAGACGCCGTCGACGGCGCGCGCGACGCCGGCTTCCGTATAGAACCAGGTGCGCAGATCGCGGATCGACAGGAGCGGTGCGGTCATCGAATCGTCAGCGTCGCTCGTACGCGTCGCTCAGCGCCTCGGCCAGGATGTTCAGCGTCATCACCGTGAGGACCATGAAGAGACCCGGAAAGAGTGACATCCACCACAGGGTTGCGACCTGATCGGCACCGTCCTGAATGATGTTTCCCCAGCTTGCCAACGGTTGCGGGACGCCGATCCCAAGGTACGAAAGTCCGGCCTCGAGCACGATCACGTGCGCGACGCCGAGTGTTGCCGCAACGACGATCGGGGAGACGAGATTCGGAAGCAGGTGCCTCCACAGAATCCGTCTCCGGCTGGCGCCGAGCGCCTGGGCAGCGGTCACGAATTCCGCGTGCTTCAACGCAAGAACCTGACCCCTGACAATGCGGCTAAGCCCGAACCAACCGGTGAGGCCAAGAAACAGGACGAGCGCGCCGATCGACAGTCTGGGCCACGCCACCAGCACTCCGATCAGAAGCAGAAGCCGGGGAATCGAGAGGAATGCATCGAGCACTCGCATCATGACCGCGTCCAGCACTCCGCCCGCGTAGCCCGCGATCGCGCCGTACGCGACGCCGACGGTGAGACTCACGATCGTCGCCAGAACCCCGATCATGAGCGAAACCCGCGCGCCGAAGATGACGCGACTCAGCACGTCCCTGCTGTATGGATCGGTCCCGAACGGATGCGCGAGCGACGGCGGAAGATCCTTGAGTCCGACAATGTCCGGTTGCGCCGCGGGATTGTAGGGGGCGACAAGCGGGGCGAGCAGTCCCACCAGCACGATGACGCCGAGCACGAAGAACGCGACGCGCGAGGACGGCTTGCGCAGAATGCGGCGCACTCCGAGCGCGAGCGGCGATTCGCGCGGCCACGTGGGACCGCTAGTGGCTGCGAAGTCTTGGGTCTGCCAAGGCATAGAGCAAGTCGGAGAGAAGGCTTCCGAGCGTGACCATGATGCTGCCGATGATGACGCCGCCCACCACGAGAGGATAGTCGCGCGTGCCGATCGCGTTGACCACCGCGTATCCCATCCCCGGCCAGGCGAAGATCTTCTCGACGAAAAAAGCGCCCGTGAGAAGAGCGGGAAATGAAAGTCCGACCAGGCTGATGATCGGAAGCAGCGCGTTGCGCAGCGCGTGACGCCGCAGAATCTCCCGCTCGGTGAGTCCCTTGAGACGCGCGGTGCGGATGTAATCAGCGGGAAGAACGTCGAGCAGTGCCGCGCGCTGATATCGCGCGACCGCTGCGGACGCGAGCACAGTGAGAGTGAGCGCGGGGAGCGCGAGGTGCCGCAGACGATCGACGAGCCGCCCTCCCAGTCCCAGGTACTCGTGCATCACGGGATCGACCGCGCCCCCAACGGGAAAGATCGGCAGCCAATAGGTGAACGTGAGCAGCGCCAGAATGGCGAGCCAGAAATCCGGCATCGAGAAGAAAAAAAGCGAAAGTCCGCTCAACACCTGGTCCGTCACCGAGCCGCGACGAGCGACCTGGATGAGAGCGATGAGGATTCCGAGTGTGAAGCTTCCGACGAGCGCGACGCCCATGAGAAGGAGCGTGTTCGGAAGCGCTCTGCCCAGGACTTCGCGTACCGGGCGCTCGTGCGAGAAAGACCAGCCCAGCTCACCGTGCGCGAGGGAGCTCACGTATCTGACGAACTGCTCGGGAAGCGGACGGTCGAGGCCGTACTGCGCGCGCAACGTCTGCCGCACCGTCTCGCTCACATTCGGGTTGTCCATCACCGCGCTGAACGGATCGCCGGGAGCGAGGTGAATCAGCGCGAAGGTAATCGCCGCGACGATGGCGACGATCACCGCGGCCTGGGCCAGCCGTTGCGCGATGTAGCGGAGCACCCGCTAGGGGGTCTTCTGACCCGCCGGTAGAGCGGGAGCTGGCGTTGCCGAGGGAGGCGCGTTGTCACGCGGGATCCGCTTGTCCGCCGGAATCCACCACTCGGGGATGTGCGCCCACCAGGCGTCCGGTCTCATCGTCGCCAGCTGAAGACGCGAATGATACCCGACCGTCTGAATCGGCTCGGCCAGCCATATCGCCGGCGCGTCCTGGATGATCGTCTCGTACGCTTTGGTAAAGTACGCCTTGCGTGTGGCCGGCTCGAACGACGAGAGCGCGCTGTCGACGTATGCATCGAACACCGGATTCTCGTAGGAGCCGTAGTTGTTTCCGCTTGTCGCGCGCGATCCCGCCGTCCCCCACGATCCGCGAACAGCGCCCGGACTCGGCTGCGTGTTCCACTGCCCGATCGAGGCATCGAATGCGCGCTTTCTCATTTTCTCTACGAGCACCGGGAAATCGAGCTGCTCGACATTCACCTTGACGCCGGCCTGCCGGAGCTGTTCCTGGAGGAGCACCGCCAATTGCACCCGCACCTTGCTCGAGCTTGGAACGGAGAGAGTAAACTCTAGCGGACGTCCGTTGCGCGAGCGCACGCTATCGCTGGTCGTGACGCGCCACCCGAGCGAGTCGAGGATCTGACGCGCCCGGGGGAGATCGAAGGGGATCTGCGGAAGATTGGGGTCGGTAGTCGGATAGGCACGTACCGTGGGACCCAGTGCGGACAAGGCGAGCGTGTCGAAGACGCTTCGCACCAGGGTCGCACGATCCGTCGCCATCGTGAGTGCACGGCGAAGCTCGCGGTTGCCGAAGATGGGGTGCGGGCGAGCGTGGTTCGCCGGATCGCGCAGGTTGAATTGGGTGAATTGATACTGGAGGGCGTGATTCTGTTTGGTGCGGAGCTCCGGATGCTTCGCCACTTCGGCCAGGTTCTCGGGCCGCAGCTGCTCCAGGAAATCGGTCTCGCCGGAGAGGAATCTCGTCAGCGCGGTGGAGAAGTCGGGAGCAATGCTCCAGATCAGCCGACTGAATTTCGGTGCGCCTCGATAGTTTGTCGTGTCGGCGACGAGCTCGACCGCGGCACGCGGAATCCAGCGAACGAACCTGTACTGGCCAGAGCCAACGGGGTTCTTCGCTGCGTCGGAGGCGCGCCAGCCGGCCGGCGGAATATTTTTCCAGACGTGTTCCGGAATGATCGGCAGCTGATACACGGCATCGTAGAACTGTTGCGGGTTCCGAGCGTGGAACCAGTAGACGGCGGTCGCGGAATCGGGGGTGCTGACAGAATCGATGCTCGATATGAGTGGCGCCGCCGGCGATCCGAGCGCGGAGTCCTTCGTGCTGGCGATGGTGAATCGCACATCGCTCGAGCGTACCGGAAGGCCGTCGTGCCACTTCGCTTTTTGATTGATGTGAAACGCGATGCTGAGCGAATCAGCGCTCCAGGTCCAGTGATCGGCCAGGCGCGGCGTGAAGCCCTTGTCATTCACGATGTTGAGGGAATCACCGATGTCCGCGAGGCGATCGTAAATCATGTCGGTGATCTGCGCCCCTTGAACGCTTTGAACGAGCGATGGGATCAGAACATCGGGATCACCGCCGGTGGAGATCGCGAGCGTGCCCCCCGTGTTATTCGCCGAAGGCGACTCGGTTCCAACGCATCCGCATACCACGAGCGCGCAAAGGAGCCGTGCGTATCTCATCGCCGCCATGTCCAATCCTCATCGAGAAAGTGCGGAACGTGCTTCAGCGTTTCGTCGCGGACGTCGTCCTCGGCCAGCTCGGTCGCGTCCGCGTCCTCGAGCGACCGTACCGCGTCGAACATCGCGCAAGCGACCTCTTTGGCGTCGGGAGAGCGACCGAGCAGCGCGTGAAGCGTGGCTGGCGCCGGAATTGATTCACGCATCGCCTGTGCCCCGACGGCAAAAACCGGGAGCGTCGACTGGTCATCGTTGACGAGGATCGAGCCATGCTGCAACAGCGCGCCATCGTCCCGCCACTGGGCGCTCCCGACCAGCTTGCTTCCTTGCACCACCAGCTCTCCTTCACCGGGCGTCTCGAAGCACGGCCGTACGCTTGGCGCGCTTGCTCGCTCGGATGGCGAAGCCGGCTCGACCGAAACGCCGAGCTGGCTCAAGCCCGTCTGGAGAATCAGGTTGATGCGCGAATAGGTCTCGCGAAGGGGCGCGGCGTCCCTCACGGGCGCCGTGACGCTGTACGTTACCTCGCGGTGATGAAGAATCGCGCGGCCCCCCGTAGGTCTGCGCACGACATCGATCCCGGCGGCGCGAATCTTCCCGAGGTCGTAGCGACCCGATGCGGGCTGATTCCGCCCGAATGAGAGCGTCGGCCGGCTCCAGGAATAGATGCTGAACACTGTTTCGCCCGTTCGAGCCGCGCGCGCCTGCAACGCGGTGTCTCGCGCCATGTTCTCGGCGCCCGAGCGAGGCGCCGCGATGAGAAGGCGCCAGCTGCCGTAACTTCGCTGGGGGTGCATAGGGTGTTAAATTGTCACTCCTATGAGCACCACAATCAAGCACGTTGAAGCCGCGATTCCTCCCGCTGAGTCCTTCGTACCCCGACATGTTGGACCCGACGAGCGAGATGTGGCCGAGATGGTCAAGACTCTCGGATTTTCATCGCTCGACGCGCTGATAGACGCGACCGTTCCACGAAGGATCCGGCTCCGCGATGGCCTGGCTCTGCCGAAAGGAATGAGTGAGCCGGAGGTCCTTGCTTATTTCCGCGCCCTCGCCGCGAAGAACCAGGTGTTCCGCTCGTTCATCGGGATGGGATACTCGGATTGCGTCACGCCGCCCGTCATTCAGCGAAACATCATCGAGAATCCCGGCTGGTACACGGCCTACACGCCGTATCAGGCTGAGATCTCGCAGGGACGGCTCGAGGCGCTACTCAACTTCCAGACGATGGTCATAGACCTCACCGGGCTCGAGATCGCGAACGCATCACTGCTTGATGAAGCGACGGCCGCGGCGGAAGCGATGACGATGAGCTACGGGCTCAAGGGTAAGCCAGGCAAGGAAGTCTTCCTCGTCGCGTCCGAGTGCCATCCGCAGACGATCGACGTGGTGAAGACTCGCGCCGGAGTGCGCGGAATCGAGGTCCGCGTCGCGAGCCATGCCGATTTCAAGATCAGTCCCGATGTGTTTGGCGTTCTCGTACAGTATCCGGCAACGGATGGCGCGGTCATCGATTACACGAAGACCGTCCAGCAGGTGCACGCGGCTGACGCGCTGCTCACGGTCGCGGCCGATCTCCTGAGCTTGGTGCTGCTCACGCCGCCGGGTGAGTGGGGCGCCGACATCGTCGTCGGCAACACGCAGCGCTTCGGGGTTCCGCTGGGGTACGGCGGTCCGCATGCGGCGTACTTCGCCACCAAGGATGAGTTCAAGCGGCACATTCCGGGACGCATCATCGGCGTGTCGCGCGATGCGGACGGGAAGCCGGCGCTGCGTATGGCGCTCCAGACGAGAGAGCAGCACATCCGCCGCGAGAAGGCGACGAGCAACGTCTGCACGGCCCAGGTGCTGCTGGCGGTGGTTGCGAGCATGTACGCGGTTTACCACGGGCCGCAGGGTCTCACACGCATTGCGAGGCGGGTGCACGGATTTGCCGCAGCGCTCAGTGAAGGACTGCGCAAGCTCGGCTACACGATCGTGCACGAGGACTATTTCGATACGATCCGTGTCGCGCTTGGCAAGCGAAATGTGCATGCGATCTTGGACGAGGCGCGCAGCCGGCGCATCAATCTGCGCGTCATGGACGACAGAAGCATCGTCGTCGCTCTCGACGAGACCGTCAGCAACGACGACATCACCAATCTTCTGGCGGCGTTCAACGGCGGGAAGGACCCCGACTTTGGGATCGAGGACCTCGCTTCGGGAGCCGATCCCCGCTACGACGAGCGCTTCAACCGGACGACTCCGTTCCTCACGCATCCGGTGTTCAACAAGCACCATGCTGAGACCGAGATGCTCCGCTACATGAACAGGCTCCAGTCGCGCGATCTCTCGCTCATCCACTCCATGATTCCGCTCGGCTCCTGCACGATGAAGCTGAACGCGACGGCGGAGATGATGCCGATCACGTGGCCGGGATTCGCGAAGATCCATCCCTTTGCGCCGCTCGACCAGACGGACGGTTACCGCCAGCTGTTCGACGAGCTCGAGAGCGCTCTGGCGGAGATCACCGGGTTCGCGGCGGTTTCACTCCAGCCGAACGCCGGTTCCCAGGGAGAGTTCGCCGGACTGCTGGTGATCGACGCCTATCACGCGTCGCGCAACGAGGCGCACCGCAACGTGTGCCTCATCCCTCAATCGGCGCACGGGACGAACCCGGCGAGCGCGGTGATGGCCGGCATGCAGGTCGTGGTCGTGAAGACCGACGAGCGCGGGAACATCGATGTTGCCGACGTGAAGGCGAAGGCGGAGGAGCACGGGTTGCACCTCGCCGCGCTGATGGTGACGTATCCCTCGACCCATGGCGTGTTCGAGGAATCGATCGTCGAGATCTGCGACATCGTCCACAAGTACGGCGGGCAGGTGTACATGGATGGCGCGAACATGAATGCGATGGTCGGCTTGTGCCGGCCCGCGGACATCGGCGCCGACGTCTGCCACCTCAATCTCCACAAGACGTTCTGCATCCCGCACGGCGGTGGCGGGCCGGGGATGGGTCCCATCGGCGTGGCGAAGCACCTCGTCCCGTTTTTGCCGGGCCATCCGGTGGTCAGACTGGACGGACGGCACGAGGTCGGAGCGGTATCGGCGGCGCCGTGGGGAAGTGCCAGCATTCTCCCGATTTCGCACGCCTACATCAAGCTGATGGGCGGAGATGGACTGGAATACGCGACCAAGATCGCGATCCTCAACGCGAACTACATCGCGAAGCGTCTCGAGCCGCACTTTCCGCTGCTGTACAAGGGCGCGCACGGAACCATCGCGCACGAGTGCATCGTCGACACGCGGGTGGTGAAGCAGACGAGCGGCATCGAGGTCGAGGACATCGCGAAACGGCTGATGGACTACGGCTTCCACGCGCCGACGGTCTCGTTTCCGGTGCCCGGAACGCTGATGATCGAGCCGACGGAAAGCGAGCCGAAAGAGGAGCTCGACAGATTCTGCGAGGCGATGATCTCGATTCGCGAGGAGATCAGGGAGATCGAGGCCGGCGAAGCGGACAAGCAGGACAACGTCCTCAAGAACTCGCCGCACCCGATCGGGCGCGTGACGGCGAGCACGTGGACGCATCCGTATACGAGGGAGCGTGCCGCGTTCCCGGCGCCGTGGACTTTGGACTTCAAGGTCTGGCCAACGGTGGCGCGAATTGAGAGCGCGTATGGGGACCGGAACCTCATTTGCTCGTGCCCGCCGACCGATGCGTACGTAGAGGCGGTAATCGGAGCGAGCTGAGATGGCTGACGCTTGGCGCTAATGCCCGATGTGCTTCGTGTAGGCGTCCGACTTCATCAGGCCGTCGATCTCCGACGCGTTGCTCGGCTTGACCTTGATCATCCAGCCCGCGCCGTAGGGATCGGTATTCACTAAGGCGGGCTCCTTGTCGAGCCGCCCGTTGATCGCCACGACCTCGCCCGCGATCGGCGCGAACAGCTCCGACACCGCCTTCACCGCTTCGATCGTCCCGAACACATCGTGCTTGCCGAGTTTCGTCCCGACTTTCGGCAGCTCGATGTAGACAACGTCGCCGAGCTCGCCCTGGGCGTAGTCGGTGATGCCGATCTCCGCGTTGCCGTCCTTGCCCTTGCGGAGGTACTCGTGCTCTTCCGTGTAATGGAGATCGTTCGGGATGTTCGCCACTTGTGCTCCGCTATGGTGATGCGTGCGAGGACCGCCGGGCGGAAGTCTATCCGCACCCGAAAAGAGAGTCAAGAAACGCTGACTTGGCTCTCCATAGTGCGGGCATCGCTGTGCATAGCGCGGACATCGCTCACCATGGGGCGGACGTCGCTCACTTTATCGACCGCATCTCGCTGAAGGGAGCTCCACAGCGCATCGACATCGCGCTCAAGTTCTTCAAGTGACCCGTTGTTATCGATACAGTAATCCGCCCGTGCGCGCTTGAGCTCGGCGGGCATTTGCGAGGCGATCATGTTCATCGCCTCGGTCTCTTCCAGACCGCGAGTGGTCACCAGACGCTCCAGCCGGACGGGCCGAGGAGCATCCACGAGCACGATCGCGTCGAACTCATCGACGAGGCTCCTCTCGAAGAGCAGCGGAATCACGCAGACGACGATCGGATCACCACGCTCCTTGGCGCGGGCGACCTCGCGATCTTGCATCCGCGTGACGCCCGGGTGGACGATTCTGTTCAGCGCGTCGAGCTCACTTTGATCGGCGAACACGATCCGACGAAGCGCGTCCCGGTCGAGGCTTCCATCCTGCTTGATGACGTCTTTGCCCCAGCGCTTCACGATGTCCCTGAGCGCCTGAGTCTCTGGGCGCACGGCTTCACGCGCGAGCTCGTCCGCATCGATGATGGTGGCGCCGCGATCGGCCAGCATCTTCGCTACTTCTGATTTTCCGCTGGCGATGTTTCCGGTCAGTCCGATGAGAATCATCTTTCACTGGATCGAGGTGGAAGTCAGCCGGGTGCGTGGCCAAGATAGGGAGTTCTCCCACCTATGTCACGCATAAACAGCTGCTTGGAGCTGTGCGGATCCATCTCAGCCGTCAGTCGAGCTGCTAGAGAAGCGGGACCTGAGCCGCGTCGCCCGGGGGAACGGTGTGACACATCCTGCAGCGCGCTTCGTACGATTCCGTACCACCGACCATGATCTGCGGCGAGTTGTAGGGAGCCGGCCGGCCACCGATCAGCCGCTGATTGCGGCTGGCGGGGCCTCCGCACAGTACGCAAATCGCGTGCAGCTTGTCCACAACCTCAGCAATAGCCATTAGATCCGGCATCGCCCCAAACGGCTCTCCGCGGAAATCCGTGTCCGTTCCGGCTACGATAACCCGGCGTCCTCTGGCGGCCAGCGAGGTGACCAAGGCGACTATCCCGTCATCCAGGAATTGGGCTTCGTCGATCGCGACGACGTTCGCCATGGGGTCGATCTGTTGGCTGATCTGGGCCGCGGAATCGGCGGGGATCGCCTCGACCGTCCGTCCGTCGTGACTCGAGATCGAGTAAATCCCGGCATATCTCGCGTCCAAGTGCGATTTGAACACCTGCACCCGCTTTCGCGCGATGATGGAGCGCCGCACACGGCGGATCAGCTCCTCGCTCTTGCCGCTGAACATCACGCCGGCAATCACTTCGATCCATCCACCGCTCTGGTGGAATGGTCCGCTCGGCCCACTCACGAGCGATCGCGATCTCTACGCGGTGAGCTCCCGCGGGTTGGTCTGTCGGACGATCCCGGGCGACGCGGAGGACGAGGCCTATCGCTTGGCGACCTATTGCTTCGCGGCCTATCGCTTCGCGCACCTCGCTCCGGACGCTCCCTCGGTCCCGCGGAGCGCTCGCGATCCTCTCGATCCCGTTCGCCGCGCACAACCACGCGCCGTCCTTTGATCATCGAGCCGTTCACCCGGGCGATCACACCGGCCGCGTCGCCCTCCGCCACTTCGACGAGCGCGTGGCTCTCCTGCAAATCGATCTTTCCGACGCGATCTCCGGGAATCCCGCCCTCTCCGGCGATGATGCCCATGAGATCTCCGACCTTCACGCCGTCGCGCGTGCCGATCGTCATGAAGAGACGCGTCATACCGCCAGCACCGGCACCGGCACCAGCCCCGGCTCGCGGGCGCTCGCCATCAGCAGGCCTCGCCCGAGCGGCCGGTGCCTGGTTCGCTTCGGCTTGGCGTCGCTGGGCCCTCTCGCGCTCCAATACGTAAAGAGCGGCGGCCGCGAGCTCCGTCCCGTCGAATTCCAGGAGCAGCGGCTCCAGCGCTATGATCTCGCGGGTGGGAACTCCGCGCGCGAGCACCGCGCGCAGCTCCTGGCGCACCGCTTCCTCTCGGTCATGGGCGCGCCGCTCGGGCCCGTGAAGATTCAGCGGGGCGAGTCTTCCACCCGCCAGCTCCCTCAGCCAGGGGACTTCGCCCGGCGCTGCCACGACGACGACCTGAACCGGCTTCGCCTGCGAGATTCGGTGCAGCTCCGCCGGGGTCACCGGTGACTGATAGAAAATCACCGTGTGCGTGGCGGCGCTCCCGACATAGCCGCGAGTCACGGTGATCGACTCGTCATCTTCGTGGTAGCCAAGGGTTCTCAGGGTGAGCGTTGCCTCAGTGGCGGCGGCTTCGTCGCGCGCCACGATCACCGCCGACGGAGGATCGAGATCATCGAGCAGTCTCCGAAGCGCGCTGGTTCGGGCACTTCCAGCGACGGTGACGTACTTGATGATCGGCATCTCGTAATCCGCGGGTATCTGCGGCGCTTCCATATCCGCGGGTCCCACGCGCCGGGCGCGCCGGGCGTAGCGCTCGACCAGATTCTCCACCGCCGGGGTCAGCTTGCGGGCGACGATGATGCGTCCCGCATCACTTAGCTCGCCGAGGACTCCCTCGAGTGCGGTAACGGTGTCAGCGCCTTCTTCGAGAATGTCATCCGCCCAGGCGATGGCTACAATGCGCACCGTGTCGAGCTTGAGGAGTGAGGCACGTACCAGCTCCAGGAGCTCCGCCGGCGTTCCCGCCACGGCGAGAACCGGACGGGTCTTGAAGATTCGCCCCGCGCGCGCGGCACTCGTGATGGGCACGACCTCGATTCCAGTCGGCCCGGAAAGACGGAGAAACGACTCAGAAATCGCGAGAGCCGTTTCCGCATCGCGAGTCACCACCACGACTTGCGTGCCTCCCGCCGATGGATCGACGCGGGCAAGAGCGGGAGTCAGAAATTCTGCAATCGACTCGGTCGTATGCGGAAGCGTGTAGACCAGACTCTGACTGCGCCCAGCCTGCCCGGAGGCGCGCTCCCCAACTTCCTCCAATTCCGGCATCCTCGACCTCTATTTCGCAACGTGGCGCAGTGTCCGCCCCGCCGGTATCGTTATATGTCTTCCCACCGCGCGGCGTCGCCGCTCACCAAAGATAGCAGCATCGGGGCACCCATGATTACCGCCATCGTATTGATAAAGGCCGAGCCACAGCGAATCGCCCAGTGCGCGACGAAGCTTGCTGGAATCGATGGCGTCTCTCAGGTCTATTCCGTTTCGGGAGAGTGGGACCTCGTGGCAATGGTCGAAGTGGCCGAGCACGAGGCGATCGCCCGAATCGTGACCGAGGAAGTGACAGTGGTTCCCGGGATCAAGTCAACGCACACCCTCACGGCATTCCGGGCGTACTCGAAAAAGGATCTCGAGCAGGCCTGGGACATCGGGCTGGAGTAGCGCGGGATGTTGGTGAGCAACTCCAGTCCGGACGCGGCGAGCCGGGCCGCTATTCGATTGCTGATGGAGTGGCTGCCGGGCGCGAGCGCGGTGGAGGGAAGCACCGATCTCGACCTCAGCTCGAGAGCCGAGCAACCGCAGCTTCGATCCGCCCAGATAGTCGAAGGTAGCACGCTGCGAGCTGTCAACGTGCCGGACGTCACTCGCACCATGGCTTCCGGGTTCGGCGCATTTCTCGATGGCGCCCAGAAGGTGCGGGTGATCGGGCGCGACTTGAACGTGCCGCTCGTCCTCGGTACCACGTCGGCGGCGGTGCGCATTCGCGTGAACCGGCGGCTGGTTACCTGGGAACACCAGCCGCCGAGGCTGGAGCAGAAGCTCTATCTGCCCCTCAGATACTTGCGTCCTTTGACTGAGACGTTGCGCCCGAGCTCACAAACGAAGTACGGTCAGTTCCAGATCGTGGACACATCGACTCCTGACTCGAGCGGCGAATATCCAATCGAGCATCCAACAGTGTTGCTCGAGCGCGCAATTCGCGCGGTGGATCGGCAGCGGGACGCTCTCGAGGATGAGCTCGCGGAAGCCTGGTGCGCTATTGGTGGAGCGCCGCTTTTCATAGATGGCGGCATCAGCCGCAGTGAGCGCGTGGCGTCTTCAGCGAAAGCGATCGGTGTGATCAAGAGCCACCGCACGCTCTACGTCGAAGGCGATGCGCTCAGGACAGTTGTCGGCCTCGCGAAGGGCGAAAGATCGTCGGTGTTCCTGGTGTCGCCGCGGTCGCGCAGTGAAGTGATGAGCTGGTATCTGCGCCTCCGTGATCCGGCGGGTCATGATGTGTTGTGGGGGCTCGTCCGCGTCGAGATGTCGCGGTGTGAAAATCCCACTGAGCGCGCGAACGAAATCTCGCGCTGGGTGCTCGCCGAAACATCCCCGCTGGCTCTGCCAGACGGGCGGTGGGACAAGATGTCTTACGGAATTCGCGACTGCGAAGAATTTCTGAGAGCTATTTCATGACCGGAGCACTGGGCCGCGTCGTCGCGACAGAGCGGAAGCCGAACACTCCGCACGAATTCCATTTCTGGACGGCGATCGATTCCCCTGTCGGAATTGGGACGATCGTCCGCGTCGATGGGGCGCAGCCGATGGACGGACAGATTCCGCACATCTACGGAATAGTCGTCGAGGGGTTCAGCTACACGGATCTCCAGTCGCCGATGCACGACGTGCTCGGCCACGACGGGTTGCCGACGATGGCGGGCTATGCGGCCACCGAGAGAGCGGAGATCCGGCTCTACACCGCGGCCGTGCTGAGACAGATCCCGGAGGAGCCCCTCCAGCCGGTGCCAATGGGTCAGGTCTTTCTCGCCGAAGAAGCCGACGTGCAGATCGCGCTGCGCATGGACAGCTATCTGCGCGAAGGAGCGAACACGGGAATTCCAATCGGCGTGTATCGCGCCGGAGGAACGGAAGCCGTGATCTATCTCGACGCGGATTTTCTCCTCGGCCCCGAGGCAGCGCATCTCAATATCACCGGGGTCTCGGGACTCGCGACCAAGACGAGCGCCGTCGAGTGGCTGCTCGCATCGCTGTTCCGGCATTTCCCGGAAGAGAAAGGCTCCATTGCGGCCGTATGCTTCAATGTCAAAGGTCCCGACCTCTGCTATCTGGATCAGCCGGGAAAGGTCGAGAAGTCGGACGAGGCCCTCTATGAGAAGCTTGGCGTCGAGGCGAAGCCGTTCCAGAAAGTCGAGTATTTCGCGCCTTACACTGCCAAGGGTCTCGCCCTCAACACGTTCCGGAACAACGAGGCTCTGCTCGACAACGTCACGCCGCTGACCTGGGGTCTGCGCGAGGTCCTCCAGTTCGCGGAGGTTCTCCTCAACAGGGACGACATCGATGCGAAGGCCGATGCGCTGATCGACTTCATCACGGACAGCGTCGTCGACAAGGAGTTCACCGATCCGCTCCTCAGCAAGAAGCACAGGGTGCAGTCGTTCGCCGATTTGGATGCGTGGTTCCGCGATGTCCTTCAGGGGATGGAAAGGAAGGACGGAGAGAGCTGGCGGACGCACCACGTGGCGACCATCCGCAAGGTCCGTAACCGCCTGTCGAACATCTCCACACGCTGCGCGGGACTCGTCACCGACTCGGGGGCCGTGAGCGACCTCCCGTTCGGGAGCTTTGAGGACCGCACGGTGTACGTGGTGGATGTCGCCAACCTGGAGGAAGATGCGCAGGACCTCATCTTCGCCCGGATCGTCTCCAAGCTCCGCGAGCATCTGGAGCGGAGGGACCTGGGCGTCAAGCATCTCGTCGTATTTGTCGACGAGCTGAACAAGTACGCGCCGGGTGATGGAGCCGATACCTACGTCAGGAAGATGCTGCTCGACATCGCTGAGCGTGGCCGCTACCTGGGCCTCGTCCTGTTCAGCGCGCAGCAATTCCGCTCGCAGGTGCATCGGAGAGTGGTCGGCAATTCCGGGACATCGCTGTTCGGAAGAATGGACCCCGACGAGCTGTCGACACCGGGGTACGCGGTGCTGAGCCCGGCGACAAGAACCAAGCTCGCGACGCTCGAGAAGGGGCAGTTGATGATTCGCCATCCACATTTTACGCAGCCGATCTTCGTGCGCTTCCCGCGTCCCGCGGTGATGCAGGGACGCGAAGGCTCGGAGCGCTACCCGCAGTCGAGCGACGTCTCGCTCGAGGCGGCGATTCTGCGCGCGCTGAGGCCGCTCGATCCGACGATCACGCTGCCGTGGGTGCAGGAGATCACCGCACTGTATACGCCGGAAGAGGTGATCCGGGCGCGCAACGCGACGCTTCTCGCCAGGCCAGACAACGTGAAGGCTTACTTCACGGCGCAATTCCGAAAGATCATCCCGGCGCAGGCGGCGACGCGCCCCATGGCGGGGAGCATCAAGTCGGCTCCGGAAAACGATCCGTATGGGTTTTAAAGGGGTCCGTATGGGTGTTAAAGAAACTGCACTTACTCTTCTCGCAGTTGTTTGTTTTTCTCATGCCGCCCTCGCTCAACCGGTTCTGCTCCAGATCCGGCCTCACATTGGCGACACGCTGCGGATGCATCTTTCGCAATCGGTGGAGTTTACCGGAATCACTCGTCGCGGGGGGCGCGATTCCGCGACCAGCTCGATGACGACGTCCATCGAGGTGTTCACCCGCGCGATCGCGCACCAATGGACCTCCGGCGGCACTCTAATGCAGTCGATCACCGATTCGGTGGCGATGACTCCCGCCTCGGAAGGATCGCTCGCCGATCTCAAGCGGCGGGCAATGCAGGCAAAGCGCGCCTGGGTTCGTGTTTCCACCGATGGAGCGATGGAGATCGTCGACGACGACGATCCCAACAGCGAGCTGCGGCGCATCTTCGGAGAAATGCCCGCGATGCTGGCGCGCGAGCCGGTCGCCGTCGGCGAAAAGTGGACGCGCGAGATGCAGATCCCGTTGAGCGGCGATCCGGGCACCATGGGACAGGTGCGGGCGACGTTCCGTCTCGATTCTCTGGGCACGAACGGCGACGTCGCATTTATCTCGATGCACGGCACGATGTCCCGCATCAACTCCCCGGGCGCGCCACCCGCGGGCGCCGGCTATGCCACCTCGGGCATGCTCTCGGGCACAATTCAGATCGACCGCAGGCTGGGTTGGATCACTGACTCCAAGAGCAGCATCATCGTACGTTCTACGATCGCCGCGGCCCCAGCCCGAAAGGGAGCGCCACAGGGAGCGCCGATGCAGGTGCGGACGAAGATCACGCAGTGGATACGGGCGATGCGCACTCGATGAGACTGGTTCACCTCTCGGACATACACCTCGGCTTCAGACAATATCAGCGGCAGACACCCACGGGGATCAACCAGCGTGAGGCGGATGTCGCGGCTTCGCTGCGCCGCGTGATCGACGCTGTAATCGAGCTGCGCCCCGAGCTGGTGCTCATCGCGGGGGACGTATTTCACACCGTTCGCCCGAGCAATCCGGCGATTCTGCACGCGTTCCACCAGTTCTCGCGCCTGATGCAGATGCTGCCCGATGCCACCGTGGTGATGGTCGCGGGCAATCACGACACTCCGCGCACGGCCGAGACGGGATGCATCCTCAGGCTGTTCGCCCCGCTCGGGATCACGGTGGTGGAAGGCGAGGCGAAGCGGATTACGCTTCACGAGCACGATCTTTCGATTCTCGCCGTGCCCGACATGCTGGGGAAGAAGCCGTCGCTCGAGCCCGATCCGAGCGCGAAATACAACATCCTCCTGCTTCATGGGGAAATCGAAGGAGTCCTGCCCAGGTATGGCCGCGAGCTTGATCGCGCTCCCATGGAAATCACACAGCAGGAGCTCGGCGCCGAGCGATGGGATTACGTTGCTCTCGGGCATTACCACGTCTACCGGTCGGTTGCGCCGAACGCGTTCTACGCCGGCTCGCTCGACTATACGAGCACCAATCCGTGGGGAGAGCTGGCCGAGGAGCGCGAAACGGGAATCGGCGGGAAGGGGATCATCGAGCACGATCTCTCGACCGGGGCGCACACGTTTCATCCGATTCCGCCGCTGCGACAATGGGCTGATCTGGCACCGCTCTCCGGGGCCGGACTGTCACCCGCTTCGCTCGACGAGGCGATCCGCGGGGCGCTAGACAACTTCGAGGGCGGCATCGACGACAAGATCGTGCGCCTGGTCGTCCGCGATGTTCCACGCCACATCCTGCGCGAGCTGGATCACAAGTCGCTCCGCGAATACAAGCGCAAGGCGCTGCAGTTCCACCTCGACACGCGCCGTCCCGAGATCGTGCGTCCCGAGACAGGCCAGGGCGCGCCGGGCCGCCGCGCGTCTCTGGCGGATACCGTGCGCGACAAGCTCCGAACGCGCGTGCTCACGGAGAACATCGACCGCGAAGCTCTCGTCGACCTCGGGCTGCATTACCTCCTGGAGGCGGATCTCGTGGCGGGGCCGACCGAAGAGGAAGCCACAGCGTGAGACTCAATAGTCTGAAGCTCACCAATTTCCGCCAACACGTGCGGACGGAGCTCAACTTCGGGACCGGTCTCACCGGCATCATCGGTCCGAATGGCGCCGGCAAGACCACGATTCTCGAAGCAATCGCGTGGGCGCTCTACGGAAATCCGGCGATTCGCGGCAACCGCGACTCCATCCGGTTCATGGGCGCCGGTGCGCGCGCGCCGGTCGAAGTCGAGCTCGATTTCGAGCTCGGCGCTCACCGGTATCGCGTCGTCCGCGGACTGACGAGCGCGGAGGTCTACCTCGATGGCGCCGAGACTGCGATCGCGAACTCGATCTCCGGCGTCACCGAGCTCATGCAGCGCCGCCTCGGCATGTCGATGTCGGAATTCTTCCACACCTACTTCACGGGTCAGAAAGAGCTGAGCGTGATGGCGGCGATGACTCCCGCCAGGCGCGGACAGTTTCTGTCCCGGGTGCTGGGCTACGAGAAGCTGCGCATCGCGCAGGACCTGACGCGCGAGAGGCGGAACCGCGTCCGCGCCGCGATCGATGGAATGCAGAGGGGAATGCCGGATCCTGAGGTGGTTCTTCGCTCTCTCGCGGAAGCCGCGTCGCGAAAGGGGGAAGCGGAAGGGCGCGCGCACCATGCGGCGCATCGTGGAGCGGTGCGCCAGCGCGAGATGATGGCAATCGAGCCTAGATGGGAAATGGTGCAGCGCCAGCGCGAGCAATCGGCGCAGCTGCTCACCCAGATCACAGTTGCGGAAGAAAAAGAAGCAGCACTCCGGCGCGACGCCGAGCGCATTGCGCGCGAGCTCGAGGGGGTTCAGGCCGCGCGCTTTCAACTCGCCACTCTGCGCGACGCGGTCGAGCCGCTCTTCGCGCTCAATGTCGAGCTCCAGGCGCTCAATACTCTTTATCGCGAGGACGGCCGGCGGAAGACGCTGCTCGAAGCGGAAGCCGCGTTGGGCGAGGAGATTGCGCGGCTCGAGGAGCGTCACGCCCGGATTGAGCGCGCACCAGGACTGGAAGAGGAAGCGACGCTCGAGCTGGAGACGAAGCGCTCCGAGCTCGAGGACGCTCAGGGGCTGCTCGAAGCGCGCCGAACGGAATGGGTGCGGGATCGGCAGGAAGCGCAGACGAAGCGCGAGGCGCTGAGGCAGCAGTATTCCGAGGTCAAGTACCAGCGCGATCGCGTTGTCGCGCTCGGCGAAGATGGCGAGTGTCCGACCTGCAGCCGCCCGCTGGGTGGAAGTCTCCACACGGTGGTCGAGCATCTCGACGAGCTGATCGAGACAGTGAACGTCGACGGGAGCTACTACAAGGCGCGCGTCGAGCAGCTGGAGCAGATGCCCGAAGATGTCCAGCAGCTCGATGAGAAGCGGCGCGCGCTGATGCTGGAGGTGGGCACCCTCGAGCGCAGGCTCGCGAAGGTGCAGCTCGCGGTGCTGGAGCTCGGGACGATCGTGCGCGACATCGCGGCGAAGCAGCAGCGCGAGGTTCAGATGAAGCGCGACATCTCGCGCATTCCGCCGGGCTACGATCCCGCCCGGCACTCCGAGGTGATCGTGGAGGTCGATCGGCTGACTCCGCTGGAAGCGGAGGCCGGCCGGTTTCAGGCGATGCTCGATCGCGAGCCGCAGCTCAAGCTCGAGCAGGCCCGCATCGCGCAGGAAGTCATGCGCGTGCAGTCGACGCTCGGCACTCTCCGCACAAGACGCGCTCAGATCTCCTTCGCCGAAAAGGATTTCAACGATCTGAAAGCGGAATTCAACCGCGTGCGCGTGGAGCTGCAGGAATCGAAGGTTGCGGCCGCCCGCGCGCAGGAGCAGGTGTCGGGCGCGACCGCCGCTCTGGCGGCGGCCCAGGAAGCGGCCGAGGAATTGAAGAAAAAAGTCGCCGAGCTCGATGTGCTCCAGACCGACCGCCGAATGCATGACGAGCTGGACCGCGCCTTCTCGGACCTTCGCACCGATCTGAACTTCCAGCTCCGTCCCGAGCTGTCGGAGCTGGCGAGCGCGTTCCTGAGCGAGCTCACTGATGCGCGCTACACCGAGATGGAGCTGGACGATCAGTACAACGTCATTATTCTCGAGGATGGAATTCCCAAGCCGGTTCTGTCGGGGGGCGAGGAGGATCTCGCCAACCTGGTGCTGCGCCTCGCGATCTCGCAGATGATCGCCGAACGCGCGGGGCAGAGCTTCTCGCTGCTCATTCTCGACGAGATCTTCGGGTCGCTCGACGAAGCGAGGCGCGTCAACGTCGTCGAGCTGCTGCGCGGGCTCCAGGACCGCTTCGAGCAGGTGATCCTGATCACGCACATCGAGCCGGTGCGCGAAGGATTGGACCGCGTGATCAACGTCGGCTACGACCCGGACCGCGGCTGCTCGGTCGTGACCGAGAGTGAAGGCGACGGCGTTGGCGCAGGCGTGGAGCCGGTTACCGCCGAGCGGGCTCCGAGGGTGCGTCCGCGCGTGGCGGAGGCATCCGTGGAGAGCACGGCGGGAGCGGGCGCATGATGGCGTTTGCGCGCAACTGGAGACACGCGTGGGTGGCGGAGACGCCCGAGCGCGTAAGCGTGCGGGAGATCCCCTCGCTCAACGCGGTTTTCAGCGAGGCCTTCACCGAGCGTTACCGCAAGGATGGGATGGTGGGCGTTCGGGTGCCGCACCTCAATCCGGCGGTGTGGAAGTTCGCCATCACCGACGCCGAAGAAGGCGCGATGATCTGGCGCAACGCCCGCGACGGAATCGCGGCCTTCAACATGGTCCATCGCTCGGGCGTCGAAGGGTGGATGGGACCGTTGGCTGTCCATCCCGACTATCAGGGTCAGGGAATCGGGAAGATCATCGTGTCCTCTGGTGTTGAGTGGTTGAAGAAGACTGGCGCGAAAGTGATCGGGCTCGAGACGATGCCTCGCACGATGGACAACGTCGGCTTCTATTCCGCGCTCGGCTTCACGCCGGGGCATCTCACCATCACCGTAACGCTCGAGGCGGCGAGAGCCGGAATTCAGGCGACGACGATGTCGTCGCTGAATCCGCACGAACGGGAGCTGGCGCTCAGGCAGTGCCGGGCTCTGGTGGATCAGCTCGCACCCGGATACGACTACACGCGCGAGATCGTTCTCACCGCGCAGCACCAGCTCGGCGACACGCTATTCGTGCGGAAGGGAAACGACGTTACGTCGTTTGCGGTGTGTCATGCGGTGCCGCTGGTAGAAGGTCGCGTGGCGGATGAAATGCGCGTGCTGAAGATGGTGGCGAAGAGCGAGGCCGATTTTGATCAGCTCGTGACGCAGCTCTGCGCCCACGCCCGTGCGAAGTCGGCCCGTCGTGTCGCGATCAGGGTGCAGGGGCAGTACGAGAATGTCTACCGGCGGCTGGTGGCGCGGGGCGCGAGAGTCAGGTGGACGGATCTGAGGATGTCGCTGCACGAATACGCCGAGTCGCGGCCGGCGGGCGGCGGGATCGTGTTGTCGAACTGGGAGATCTAAAGGCAAGAAGCCTCGACGGAGTGGGTGTGCGGACCCCGATCGATGCATTTTTGCAGTAAAAGAAGCGAGGGAATGTTATGCAGCTATTCTTGCAGTCTATCACCGAGCAGTTATGTGACCGCATCTTCTCTAAGTGCGCGCGCTGGTGGGAGTTTGCTTTCGCGTTCAGAATTGTTAGAGTGGGCAAAGGTTGCGAGCTACGCGGCCTATTAATTTCTCTTGCAACCTAATAGGCGTTAGCCAGCAACTATGGATCAATGCGCATCACTCCTTCGCGAATTCTCATCCTCGCCGCAGTAATCTTGCTCGTCGCTGTGGTATGGCCCGGCGCGTACGAGTATTTGACGGTCAAAGCATGTCTGGAGACTGCTGTGCTAACCTCTGCCGGCACCCTCTGCTCTTATGGTGCTGAAAGACTTCCAGTAAGGGCGGTACAGTGGGTCCAGGTACCCACGGCTGCTTCAACTGTTACCGCTTTGTTTGTTGCTATTGTCGTCATTCTGCTTTTCACTTTCCGAGATCGCCGGGCGCGGTCCCGCGTTGCTGGCTAACGATAGTTGCAGCAGACGAGCGCTTGATAGTCGTTGGGTTGATCGCATGTTGAATCTCTTGCCTGCGGCGCGCAACCATCCGATGCGCCTTGGTAGTCGATCGCTCGCAGCTGAACTTGGGCGTTAGACGGACCAATCCAGTTCACGTGAAGGGAGATATGAAACAGCGCGAATACCCCGCGGATAGGTGGTTGGTCAAGGGCCGGTGGGCATTCGTGTGGCGCATGGCCGCTCTGTTTGCAGCGGCCATGACGGCCTTCTGGATCATTGGACTCGGATTCGCGCACCTCGGTTGGCACAATCCCGCATGGAACTGGGTGGTTCCCGATCCGCACCCCATCACCGTGACGATTCTCCTACAGCACCTGGGAAAATTCGCGGTGATGGGATTCCTGTATGGCTGGTTCATGTCCTACCAGATACGGCCACCGAATCGAGCTAAGCCGGCCGTCTAACGAACGTTGCAGCTGACAAAGGTTCTTGCACCACTTTTGTAGACACTTCCACCTAACCAGCACGGAGTGTCAATCATGCCACGAGCCAGCCCGAGGGCGGTGCGGAAGTACAGCGACGAGTTCAAGTTGACCGCTGTTCGACTCAGTCAGCAGCCGGGGTTACAAGTGAAGACCGTGGCAGCTGCTTTGACGATTCATCCCTTCATGCTTTCGAAGTGGCGAAAGGATGCGCGGGACGGCCGACTGCGCGGGCGGGCGCGGAAGGCGCCACCGCCCGGCCCGGTACGCGAGATCGCGCAGTTGCAGGCCCTCGAGAAGGCGCATGCCCTGCTTCAAGAGGAGCACGAACTCTTAAAAAAAGCCATTCGGTTCTGTTCCGCTCGAAAGGCGACACGTTCGCCTTCATCGACTCGCAGCGCGCGCACTTCAGCGTCGCGTCGCTCTGCCGACGCTACGCCGTGACGACCGCTGGCTTCTATGCCTGGCGTCGCCGCGGTAAGAGTGCCCATGCGGAACAGGACCGACTCCTCACAAGGGAGATCGAGCGCCTCTTTGCTTTGCATCAGGAACGCTACGGCAGCCCGCGTCTCTATCAGCTCCTGCGCAATGGGGGCTGGCTTGTGAGCCGACGCAGGGTAGCCCGGCTCATGCGCGCCGCGGGGCTCCGCGCGAAAGCGGTGCGAGGTTATCGGGCGAAGGCGAAGGTGCACCATCTCTACGCGCGACATCCGAACCGGCTCTGGAACACGCCCGTTACCGCCCCCAATCAGGTATGGGTCGGCGACATCACGTACCTCAGGGTCGGCGGCGCGTGGCGCTATCTCGCCATCGTGATGGATCTCTTCTCGCGGCGTATCCTCTCGTGGTCATTGACGCACCGCCGCACTTCGGCGGTCACGTGCGCGGTGCTCATCCAGGCCGCGCGTCACCGACCGGGGCGTGGCGTGATCTTCCATAGTGATCGAGGGTCGGAGTACATGGGAGCGCCCTTTTGCGCGCAGGTAACACAGCTGGGCTTTCTGCAGAGTGCCAGCGTCCGGGGGCCAGGCGACAATGCACACGCCGAATCGTTTTTTCATTCTCTCAAGGCCGAACTTACCCGCGGAGCCATGTTTCCAACCGATCGCGCTCTGAATCGTGCGCTCCAGACATATATGCAGTACTACAACGCTACACGCCTTCACTCGAGTCTCAACTATCTCTCGCCGCTTGCCTTTGAACAGCGCGCGGCGTAAACCATGAGTGTCAACGAAAGTGATGCAGGATCCCAAAGGGACTATTGAATACGCTCGCTCCGCGAGCGTCCTTATATGACCCTTTGCAGCTTAGCTAGGACGTTAGGCTGCCGACTGACAATTATTCCCAAACATTATGACGGCCATTCTTCTTGGCTTGTTTGGTGGTGCTGGTGCGGCTCTTGTGTGGGAATTGCTGCTTCGACCCATGCGCGAGCGGCGCAGCCTTGCAGAGGTGCTTTCAGCAGAGGTCTCGCTCAACATGCAACTGCTCGGCGCCGCCGAAGTGCATGCGAGCGCAACGAAAGTTCCTCCGGATTTCGACGCGTCAACAATGGTGTTTGACGCTGTCGCCGCACGCATCGGTGAGCTCCCACCCCAAGCCGTGAGTGAAGTGATCTTTCTTTACAGATACTTCAAGCAGCTAAACGAGATGCCGCGGACTTATGTGT
>Ga0097691_1000244_pt1:0-17500 | contig 51035 bp, 44 predicted proteins | sample NGESurdeep072012_8_FD_72858 | JGI IMG/M metagenome (GOLD analysis project Ga0097691, IMG submission 72858) | Arctic peat soil microbial communities from Barrow, Alaska - NGEE Surface sample 210-1 deep-072012 | ecosystem: Environmental > Terrestrial > Soil > Wetlands > Peat ...
TTTCGAGCGTGTCCAGCTCGCCGCCGACGCGCCCTTGGAGGAGCGCCCGCCCGCCCGACGAAAGCTCGATGCGCTCGCGGCGTTTGAACGCGTGGTAGTTCGTGATGACGATCTTGGCGCGATTGACGTCGTCCAGCATGTCGCCCGGCACCAGCTCGCGGCTCGCGTAGTAGCTGTCCGGATCGTTCGGCTGGAGGACACGCAGCCGATCCTTGATGGTGATGCCGGGGGTCACGACGAGGAAGCCGCGCGTGAAGCGCTTGCTCTGCGGGTGCCGGACAGCGTTAACGGTCTGCCATGCGATGAGCATGGCCATGACGGTGGTCTTCCCCGCGCCGGTCGCCAGCTTGAGGGCCAGACGCGCGAGCTGCGGATTCGCGTTGTTGTTCGCGTTCACGAGGTACTGGAGGACGGTCTCGACGTCCTTTCCGAGGTACGGCGCCACTTCGGTCAGCCAGATGGCGGTCTCCGCCGCCTCGATCTGGCAGAAGAACGGCCGGACTCCGGTAAACGTGTGGTGTCGCCAGTGCTCGAGCAGGCGCGCCGTCTCGGGCGAGACGTGCCAGTCGTTCGGGTTCGGCAGACTCCGCCAGGCGTCGACACGCTGGCGAACCGACTCGATGAATGCGTTCTGCTCGTACTGCTGGGCCGCAGTCGACAGGCCCTCGCCTTCGTCGAAGACGAAGCCGGACTGCTTCTTGTGCTTCTTCGGCTTCGGAACCGGGGAGACGAATTCGGCGTGACGCCGCGTCTCGATGATCCGCTGGGTCGGCTGCCCGTCCTTGTCCAGCTCCCAGTGGCGGGACGGATATGCGTAAGGGGAGTTCAGGATGGGGCGCTCGAAGAAAGGATTAGATGCCACTTTCTTCGCAGGCTATCCCTTCTTCTGGCTCCCTGCTCGGACATCTGGTGTCTGGCCGGCGGCGTTGAGAATCACGACGGCGGGGGTCAGGGGCGCGGCGGCTGGCCGCTGCTCGCCGGCCCGACCGTGCGTGGAACCCGCTAAACTACGCGCTCGATGGCGAACACGGCCGCGCCCCTGACCCCCGCCGTCGTGGCCGAGCACGGGCTCTCGCCGGACGAGTTCCAGAGGATCCGGGAAATCCTAGGGCACGAGCCGAACCTCGTGGAGCTCGGCATCTACTCGGCGCTGTGGAGCGAGCACTGCTCCTACAAGTCGTCGAAACCCTTCCTGAAGGAGCTCCCCACGACGGGCCCGCGCGTGTTGCAGGGCCCGGGCGAGAACGCCGGGGCCGTGGACATCGGCGACGGTCTCGCCGTCGTGTTCAAGATGGAGTCCCACAACCACCCGTCGTTCATCGAGCCGTATCAGGGCGCGGCCACGGGCGTGGGCGGGATCCTGCGCGACGTCTTCACGATGGGCGCCCGCCCGCTCGCGATCCTCGACGGGCTCTTCTTCGGAGACCCCGCGGCCCCGCGCATGCGCGACCTCGTGGACGGCGTCGTGCGCGGGATCGGCGGCTACGGCAACTGCATCGGCGTGCCGACGGTCGGCGGGATGACCTTCTTTCACCCCGCCTACGACAAGAACATCCTCGTCAACGCGATGGCGGTCGGGCTCGTGCGCCAGGACCGCATCTTCCGCGCGAAGGCCGCGGGGCCGGGGAATCCGGTCCTCTACGCGGGCTCGAAGACGGGTCGCGACGGGATCCACGGCGCGTCGATGGCCTCGGACGTGTTCGACGACGAAAAAGCCCAGCGCCGGCCCACGGTTCAGGTGGGTGACCCGTTCGTGGAGAAGCTCGTCCTCGAGGCCGTCCTCGAGGTCCTCCAGGGCGACGCCGTCGTCGCCATCCAGGACATGGGCGCCGCGGGGTTGACGTCTTCCACGTTCGAGATGTGCTCACGCGGCGGCGTCGGGATGGAGATCGACCTCTCGAAGGTTCCGATGCGCGAGTCCGGAATGACGCCGTACGAGCTGATGCTCTCCGAGTCGCAGGAGCGCATGGTCCTCGTCGTCCACAAGGGGCGGGAGGCCGAGGTCGCCGCGATCTTCCGCCGGTGGGGCGTCGACGTCGAGACGATCGGCGTCGTGCGCAAGGAGCCGCGCATGCGCCTCCTCTGGGAGGGCGGCGTCGTCGCCGATCTCGAGATCGCGCCGCTCGTGGAGTCGGCCCCTCTCTATCGCCGCGCATTCACGATTTCCAAGGCCTTGCCGCCCACGACGCCCGTCTCTCTCGACGGAGCGCCGGACGACGCCGCGGCGCTCCGCGCGCTCCTCGCGTCTCCGAATCTCTGCTCGAAGCGCTGGATCACGACGCAATACGACTGGAGCGTGCGGACGAACACGGTGGCGGGCCCCGGCGGCGACGCGGCGGTCATCCGGGTCCCGGGCACGGCGAAGGGCCTTGCGATGACGTGTGACGTGAACCCGCGTTACGTCGCCGCGGACCCGCAGACGGGGGCCGCGCACGCTGTGGCCGAGGCCGCGCTGAACCTCGCCTGCGTGGGCGCGAAGCCCCTCGCCGTCACGGACTGCCTCAACTTCGGGAATCCCGAGCGCCCCGAGATCCTCGGCCAGTTCGCCGCCGCGATTCGCGGCCTGTCGGAAGCGTGCCGCGTCTTCGAGACGCCGGTCGTCTCCGGCAACGTGTCGCTTTACAACGAGACGGACGGCGTCTCGATCCTTCCGACGCCCACGGTCGGGATGGTGGGCCTCCTCGACGACGTGACACGCACGGTGGGCCTCCATTTCGCGCGGGAGGGCGACATCGTGGCGCTTCTTGGCACGACCCGCGACGAGCTGGGGGCCAGCGAATACCTCGCGACGATCCTCGGCCGGGACGAGGGCCCGTGCCCGTCGCTCGACTTCGCGTCGGCGCGGGCGCTCGTGAACCTGCTCCTCGAGACCGTGCGGGACGGCATGCTCACCTCGGCCCACGACGTGTCCGAGGGCGGCCTCGCCGTGGCGCTCGCCGAGGCGGCGATGGGCCCCCGCGGCCTCGGAGCCGACATCGACGTCAAGACTCCGCTCTCCTCCACGCGCCTCCTCTTCTCGCAGACGGCCGGGCGCGCCGTCGTTTCGTTGCCCGCGGGGCGCGAGCGCCACCTCGTGGAGGCGGGGCGCCGCTATGGTGTCGCCACCGCCCTTCTCGGCCGAGTCGTGTCCGGCCGGCTCGCCGCATCCGTCAACGGCGTCCGCGCGTTCGACTTCGAAACGTCCGCGCTGAAGGCCCTGTCAGAATCCGCGTTCGAGAGACTCCTGGAGGCCTGAATCGTGAAGAAGCTTCCCGCCGTCGCGTCTTTCGCTTCCTTTCTCGTCGTCCTGTCCGCCGTGCCTCTCGGGGCGCGCGCCGCCGACCTGAAGATCGGGGCTCCGGCGCCCGACTTCACGCTGCCGGCCGTTTCGGACGGAAAGGCCGTCGCGCTGAAGGATCTCCTCGCGAAGAACAAGGCGGTCGCCGTCGTCTTCGTCGCGACGAAGTGTCCCGTCTCGAACGCGTACAACACGCGGATGGCCGCGCTCGGGAAAGAGTACGCCGCGAAAGGCATCCCGCTCGTCGGCATCAACAGCAACAAGACGGAGCCCGCGGCCGAGGTGAAGCAACACGCCGAGAAGCACGGCTTCACGTTTCCCGTCCTCAAGGACGAGGGAAACAAGGTCGCCGACGCGTACGGCGCGTCGCACACGCCGGAGGTCTTCGTGCTCGACGCAAAAGGGAACCTGATCTACCACGGGCGCATCGACGAGAACCAGGACGATCCGAAGAACGTGAAGTCGCCGGACCTCCGGAACGCGCTCGACGCGGTCCTCGCCGGCAAGCCGGTCCCCACGGCCCGGACGAAGGCCTTCGGCTGCTCGATCAAGCGCGTGTGAGATTCGCCCTCAGGCTCCTGTCGGCCGCGGCGGTCCTCGCGGTCCTTGCGGTCCTCGCGCGGCCCGCCGCGGGCGAGCTCGTGAAGCTCGTGAAGCCGGAGCAATATCGTTCGCGCGTCGTCGCGGCGAAGAAGGGCCGGGTCGTGCTCGTGAATTTCTGGGCCACGTGGTGTGAGCCGTGCCGCGAGGAGATGCCGGCCCTCGTCGCCGCCGCGAAGGGGTTCCCCGTCAAGGACGTCGCCGTCGCCCTCGTGTCGACCGACTCGCTGAAGAAGACGCCGGACGTGCAGAAGTTCCTCGCGTCCCAGAAAATTCCGTTCGTCTGCTGGCAGGCGAAGAGCACCGATCCGCAGCGCTTCATCGAAGCCGTCGACAAGACCTGGAACGGCGCCGTGCCGTACACGCTCGTGTACGACCGCAAAGGCGAGCTTGCCGCCCGGCTCCTCGGCCCGCAGACCGAGCAGTCGTTTGCCGAGGCGGTCCGCAAGGCGCTGGTCGCGGGTCCTTGAAAGCGCGCCGCAAGCCCGCGCGTCGCCCGCCCTTCGACGCGCTCTTTCTCGACCGCGACGGAACGCTCGTCGTCGAGCGCGGTTTCCTCGGCGACCCGAAGGACATCCGTCTCGCGGCGGGCGCTGCCGAGCGGCTGCGCGTCTTCGCGCGGAAGGGCACGGCCCTCTTCATCGTGACGAACCAGTCCGGCCTCGCGCGGGGATTCCTGACCTGGGAGCAGGTGGACGCCGTGAACGCCGAAATCGTGCGGCGCTACGCCGCCCGGGGCGTTCCGTTCGCCGGCGTTCTCGTGTGTCCGCACCACCCCGAAGGAGTCGTCGCGTCCCTGCGGCGCCGGTGCCGCTGCCGGAAACCGGGCACCCTCCTCCACGAGCGCGCCCTCCGCGCCCGCGGGCTCTCGGCGCGCCGCTCGGCGGTCGTGGGAGACAAGTGGGACGACGTGGGCTCGGGCGTCGCGCTCGGCGCGGCGACGGCGCACGTCCTCACGGGGCATGGCCGGCGGGAACGCCCGCTCGTTATCGCCCGCGCGCCCGGTGCGATACTCGCGACGACGCTCGCCGATGCGCTCGATCAGCTCCTGTCCCGCGCCCCCACTCGACGTCCGCCGCGGAGATCCGCGTGACGCCGCGTGAAATCGCCGCTCTCGCGGCGGCCGCGCCGAGCGTCACGGTCGCCGTCGCCGGCGACCTGATGCTGGACGAGACGTGGACGGGCTCCGTCGAGCGGGTCGCTCCGGAGGCGCCGGTCCCTCTGCTTTCGCTCGCCGCGATGAGCCGGCGCGCCGGCGGAGCGGGGAACGTCGTCGAGAACCTCGCCGCCCTCGGCGCGCGCGTCGTGACGCTCGGCGCCGTGGGCCCGGGCGAAGAGGGCGAATGGCTCGCGCGGCGGCTCACGACTCTGCCGGGCGCGTCGGGAACCGTCGTCGTCGATCCGCTCCGCGCGACGCCCGTGAAGCGGCGCATGATGTCGGAAGGACGCCAGATGCTGCGCGTCGACGAGGAGCTCGCTTCTTCCCTGTCGCCGTCCGCCGAGCGGGAGCTCCTCGCCGCGGCGCGGCGGGCGGTGGACGCCGCCGACGTGCTTCTCCTCTCCGACTACGCGAAGGGCACGCTCACCCCGGCCCTCATGGCGGCCCTTCTCGAGGCGGCGCGCGCGAAGGGAATCCCCGCGCTCGTCGATCCGAAGGGACGCGACTACGCGCGGTATCGGGGCGCGACGGTCGTCACGCCGAACCGCAAGGAGCTCGAGACCGTGACGGGCGAGTCCGCGCGCGACCTCCCGGCGGTTGCCCGCCTCGGCGCCCGCCTGAGGGACGAGCTCGGCCTCGAGGCGCTGCTCGTGAAGCTATCCGAGGAGGGCATGCTCCTTCTCGAGCGGGGGAAGGAGCCGCGCCGGATCACGGCCCACGCCCGCGAGGTCTTCGACGTGACGGGCGCGGGGGACACCGTCCTCGCGGCGCTCGGCGTGGCCACGGGCTGCGGCCTCTCTCTCTTCGAAGCGGCCGGGGTCGCGAACCGGGCCGCGGGCTGCGCGGTGGCGCGCATCGGAACCGCGCCGGTCCACTGGGCCGATCTTCTCGAGGGCGCCTCTGGAACGCCGCACGAAAAGCTCCTCGATCGCGCGCACCTGCCGGCCCTCTCGTCGATGCTGCGGCGCGCGCACAAGAAGGTCGTCTTCACGAACGGCTGCTTCGATCTCCTGCATTCGGGTCACGTGAGGCTCCTGACGGAAGCGCGGCGCGGCGGCGACCTCCTCGTCGTCGGCCTCAACAGCGACGCATCCGTCAAGCGGCTCAAGGGCGAGGGCCGGCCGATCCTCTCCGAGGCGGATCGCGCGCAGGTCCTCGGCGGGCTCGACGCCGTGGACTTCGTCGTCGTCTTCGACGAGGACACGCCGGAGGCGATCATCCGCGAGCTGAAGCCCCAGACGCTCGTCAAGGGCGGCGACTACACGGAGGCCTCCGTCGTCGGCGCGCCGTTCGTGCGTTCTTACGGTGGGGACGTCGTCCTGATTCCTCTCGTGGAAGGACGGTCGACCTCGTCGATGGTTGCGCGCCTGAAAGGCGAACTCTGATGCGCGCATATTTCGACGATCTGGCCTCCCTGGCCTCCGGTGCCGCCCACTCCATCGGGCCCGCGGTGGACAAGGCCGCGCGGCTCGTGGCCGACGCCGCGCTCTCCGGGCGCACGACGTTTGCGTTCGGAAACGGCGGCAGCGCGACGCAGGCCCAGCACTTCGTGGCCGAGCTCGTCGTGCGCTACAAGGACGACCGACCGGCCCTCCCGGCGGTCGCGCTCACGGCCGACATCGCGATCCTGACGGCCTGCGCGAACGACTACGACTACTCGGTGATCTTCGCGCGGCAGATCGAGGCGCTCGGAAAGCCGGGCGACGTGGCCGTGGGATTCACGACCTCGGGAAAGAGCCCGAACGTCCTGAAGGCACTCGAGGCGGCGAAGGCGCGCGGCCTCACGACGATCATGCTCACGGGCGAGAAGGGCCGCGCGGAAGCGGCGCGCTGGGACGTCGGCATCGTCGTGCCCTCGACCGAGACGGCGCACGTGCAGGAGCTTCACCTCGCCGCCTTGCATCTGATGTGCCGGTTCGTGGACGAGGAACGGGGCCGCAGGGGCTGACGGCGGGTGGAGGGCCGGACAGGAACCGTCCTTAAGGCCGCGGCGATCGCTCTCGTCGCCTGGCTCGCGATCGACCGGTTCGTGCCGGCGGTCCCGCTCTCGTTCCTCTCCTCGGAGGCGGCCCCGCGTCCGAACGAGCTAAGGGAACCCGCGCAGACGGACCCGTCCCGCGAGCCGTTCGCCGAGACGCGCGGCCGGCGGACGTTCCGGATCACGCCGCGCGCCGCGTACGACGTCGCCGCGCGCATCGGCGCGACCGAGCGCTATAGGTCGGGCGCCTCGGGGAGCCTCCTTCCCTGGGACTTCGTCCTCACGTGGGGCGCCGTGACGCGAGAGCCGGCGTGGCCTTCCATCTCGTTCACGCAGACCGGGCGCTTCTACCTGTGGTCGACGCGCGATGCGTCGCTCGATCCCGGATACGTCTCGAGCCACACCGCGAACACGCACCTCGTCCCGGGCTCGTCCCGCGTCGCGTCGGCCCTCGCGCGTGTCCGGCGGGGCGACGTCGTGCGCCTCGAGGGCGACCTCGTCGACATCGACGGCCCGGACGGGTTCGTCTGGAAGACGAGCCTCACGCGGACGGACACGGGCGCGGGCGCGTGCGAGACGCTCTACGTCCGAGCGATCACGATCGGGACGCGGAAGTACCGCTAAACCGGGAACACGGTGTCGATCGCCGCGAGGACGTCCGCCGGCGTCACGCCATCCATGCACGCGTGATCGATCGGGCACACGGCGAAGCGGCACGGCGCGCAGAGGGTGCGGCGGCGAGCGAGCGCGAGGCGGACGCGCTTGCCGTCGCCGCGCGGGCCGTCCCACGGCCGGGTGGCCTCGGGATCCGTCGGGCCGAAGACGACGGCGGACGGCGTGCCCGCGGCGCCCGCGAGATGCGCGAGGCCGGAGTCGTTGCCGAGAAAGAGCGCCGCGTCCGCGAGGATGCCGAGCGCCTCGGGGAGCGACGTGGCGCCCGAGAGGTCGAAGACGCGCGCCTTCTTCGCGAGACCCGCGGCCTCGCCGTTGGCGCTCTTTTCCCCGGCGCTTCCGAGGAGGACGACCGGGAGTCCGCGCCGCGCCGCGAGCTCGTCGAAGACGGCCGCGAAGCGTCCGAGCTCCCAGCGCTTGGCGGCGTGGGCGAACGAGGCGACGTGCGCGGCGGCGAACGCTCCGCCTTTCCAGCCGGCCTCGGCGAGGCGCGCGCGCGCGGCGTCCCGGACGGCGGCACTCACGGGCCACGAGACGTCCGGCGCCCCGGCGGGCGCGGCGCCCGCCGCTTCCGCGAGGCGCAGGTGTTTCCAGACCTGGTGCTCGCCGGGCGCGAGGGAAAGGCCCACCGCGCGTGTCAGGAGCGCGCCGCGCCATTCGCTCCGGTAGCCGATCCGTTCGGGCACGCCCGCGCGGGCGAGGGTCCACGCGGACTGAAAGCTCGTCGGGAGGATGACCGCGCGATCGAAACGCGCGGCCCGGATCTCGCCGACGAGGCGCTCGCGGGCGTTCGCGTCGGCTTCGGCTCCGTTCGCGTCGTCGACGACGACCTCGTCGACCTCCGGGAGAAGGCGGTACAGCTCCGCGACCCACGGGCGCGCGAGGAGCGCGAGCGTGCCCTTCGGGTCGGCGGCGCGAAGAGCCCGGACGGCCGGCAGCGACATGACGACGTCGCCGACCCAGTTCGTGGCGCGGACGAGCGTCCTCATGAGGTGTTCCCCGCGCCCGCGAGAGCCTTCTCGAGCTCGGCTTCGACGAGCGCGACGGTCCGCGAAAGCGTGCGCGTCGCCGCGGCCGCGCGGCCGGCCCGGACGAGGCGGAGGCGCTCCGCGGGGTCGTCGAGAAGGTCCGAAACCGCCGCCTCCCAGGCCTCCGGACCGAGCGAGGAGACGAGGCGGCCCGCGTTCCCGTGCGCGACGAGCTCCGGAATGCCGCCCACCGCGTGAGCCAGGACGGGACAGCCCGCGGCCATCGCCTCGACGAGGGCGAGAGGCGCACCCTCGCTCTCGGACGGCAGGAGCAGGAGATGGCTCGCGGCGAGGCGTGTGGCGACGTCGTCGACTTCTCCCGCGAAGTGGCATCTCACCGCGACGCCGAGCGCGCGCGCGCGGGCCGCGACGGCGGCCTGTTCCGGCCCGGAGCCCAGCAGAAGAAGGGTCGCGTCGTGACCGCGCGCGACGAGGCGCGCGAGGGTCTCGACCGCGATGTCCTGTCCCTTCCTGCCGTCGAACGCGCCGACGTGGACGAGGCGGAACGGCGGAGCGGGCGGGACGGGCACCTCCACGAAGGCCTCCGGCGGGAGGCCGTCGGGCACGACGGCGACGCGCGACGGGTCGATGCCCGCCTCGGCGAGGGTCGCCGCGACGGCTCCGGAGACGGCGAGAAAGCGGTCCGCCGCGCGGTATTTCACCCGCGACAGAGGATTGCCGGAAGGGCGAAAGGCCACGCGCCGGTGGACGGTGAGCGGACGTCCGGCGGACGCCCGGCTCCACACCGCCGCCCCGTGTCCGCGCGAGTCCCCCGCATAGACGACATCCGGCTGGAAGAGGCGCGCGGCCCGGGCCACGGCGAGAAGGAGTCCGGGCGACGCCTCGGGACCCGGCGGAGCCTCGACGACGTCGATCCCGCGATTGCGCAGGCATTCCGCGAGGGGAGCCGCGCGCCTGCCGATGAACCGGATCGCGTGGCCGCGGCCCGCGAGTTCCGCGAGAAGAAAGGCCGTCTGCTTCTGGCCGCCGCGCAGAGAGGCGCCGAGGTCGAGAGCGAGCAGCCTCACGCGGGGGAGAATAGCGCCGGCGGCAGCCGGCCCCTGCTAATGTCGCGCCCGTGCGCGCCCCGCTTTCGGTCGTCCTCCTCGTCAAGAACGAGGAGGACCGGCTCCCCGGCGCGCTCGAGTCCGTCGCCTTCGCGGACGAGATCGTCGTGGCGGACACCGGCTCGACGGACGAGACCGCTCGCGTCGCGCGCCTCGGCGGCGCCCGCGTGGAGTCCATCGGCTGGGAGGGATTCGTCGCGTCGCGCAACCGCGCCCTTGCGGAGGCCCGCCACGACTGGGTTCTCGTGCTCGATGCGGACGAGCGGATTTCGCCGGCGCTCAGAGACGAGATCCTCGCGGTGCTCGAGAAGGACGATGCGCGGATCTCGGGCTACCGGATGCCGCGACTGTCCCACTTCCTCTCCCGGCCGGTGCGCCATGGCACCTGGTATCCCGACTTCAAGATGCGACTGGGGCGAAGGTCGCGCGGCCTCAGGGCCGAAGGAGGGCGCGTCCACGAAGTGATGGTGGTCGATGGTCCCGTCGAGAGGCTCGTCGCGCCGCTCGTTCATCACCCGTACCGCGACCTCTCCGACGCCCTCCGAAAGGCCTCGACGTACGCGCGGCTCGGCGCGCAGGACCGCTTCGACCGCGGCGCTCGCGGGAGCGCGTCGGCGCTCTTTTTCCGCCCGCTCATCGAATTTTTCCGCTTTCTCGTGCTGCGGGCGGGGTTTCTGGACGGACTCGTCGGTTTCCACGTTGCGTTTCTCCACTCGTTCTCGTATTTTCTCCGCGCCGCTTTTTTGCTGGAAATTCAGCGACGCGCCCCTGTTGAACAGAAGGAGCGCCAGAAGGAGATCACGACATGAAGCTCACGATGGGTCGTTCGTTCGGAGGCGCGTTGGCTCTTGCCGCTGCCTCGGTTCTCGTTCTCGGAGGTTGCGCGAAGACAGAAGAAAAGGGCCCGATGGAGAAGGCCGGCGCCGCGGCCGACAGGGCCGTCGAGAAGGTCAAGGACGCCTCGGCCGAAGCCGCCAAGTCCATGAGTGTAGCCGCTGACAAGGCGAAGGACGCCGCGGCCACCGCTGCCGCTGCCATTGACAAAGCAGCCGACAAGGCCGTCGCCGCCGCCAACAAGGCTGCCGACAAGACGAAGGAAGCCGCCGCGGGCGCCGCGAAGGCCGCGAGCACCGCCGTCGCCCCCAAGAAGTAATTTCGAAGACTCCGGTTCACCTCTGCCGCCTCGGCGCGGAGATCGTCTCCTGCCGCGCGTGTCCGCGCCTCGTCGCCTGGCGTGAGGAGGCCGCCGCGCATCCGCCGCGCCGCTTTCAGGGACAACGCTACTGGGGGCGCCCGGTGCCCGGCTTCGGCGACGCCGAGGCGCGCCTCTTCGTCGTGGGACTCGCGCCCGCGGCGAACGGGGGCAACCGCACCGGCCGCGTCTTCACGGGCGATGCCTCGGGAGACTTTCTCTTCGCCGCGCTGCATCGGGCCGGTTTCGCGAATCAGCCGGGCTCGGTCTCGCAGGGCGACGGCCTCGAGCTGCGGGATGCCTGGATCGCCGCCGCCGTGCGCTGCGCCCCGCCCGCCAACAAGCCGACGCCGGCCGAGTTCGCGCGCTGCCGTCCGTTCCTCGTCCGCGAGATCGCGTCGCTGCCGCACCTTTCCGTCGTCCTCGCCCTCGGGGCTCACGCGTGGCGGGCCGCGATCGAGGCGCTCGCGGAAAACGGCGCCCCACGCCCGAAGCCCCTCCCGGCCTTCTCACACGGCGCGGAAGTCCGGCTGGGCCCGTTCCTTCTTCTTGGCTCGTATCACGTCAGCCAGCAGAACACCTTCACGGGTCGGCTGACGCCCACGATGCTGGACGCGGTTCTCAGCAGGGCCACGCCGGCCCCGCGGCGCCAATTCCATTAGACTCCCTGCGTGGCGGGGGCCTTCCGGGACGAAGCGCAGGACAAGTTTCGGGACGAGTGCGGCGTCTTCGGCATCTTCGGGCATGCGGACGCCGCGAACCTGACGTACCTCGGCCTCTACGCCATGCAGCACCGGGGCCAGGAGTCCGCCGGCATCGTCACGTGGGACGGCTCGCGGGTGTCGGTGGAGAAGGGCATGGGATACGTGGCGGACCTCTTCGACGAGGGGCGCATCTCCCGCCTGCCCGGCTCGTCGGCGATCGGTCACGTTCGGTACTCGACGACGGGCGAGTCCCGTCTCGAGAACGCGCAGCCCATCGTCTACAACACGAATAAGGGGCCGCTCGCGATCGCCCACAACGGCAACCTCGTGAACGCGCATGAGATCCGCGCCGAGCTGGAAGAAGAGGGCTCGATTTTCACGACGAGCTCCGACACGGAGGTCTTCCTGCACCTGATGGCGCGGTCGCGCGTGGACGACGTCGTGGGCGCGCTCCGCGACGCGCTCGCGCGCGTCCGCGGTGCCTACTCGATCGTCCTCTTGGCTCGGAATCGCGTGATCGCCGCGCGCGATCCGCAGGGCATCCGTCCGCTGACGCTAGGCCGCCTCCGGATCGAGGGCGCGCCCGATGCGCGCGTCGTCGCCTCCGAGACGTGCGCGTTCGACCTCATCGACGCCGAGCCCCTGCGCGACGTCGAGCCCGGCGAGATCGTGGTCTTCGACGCCGGCGGAACGGCCTCCGCGTCGTTCGCGATGGGGCAGCGCACGGCCTTCTGCATCTTCGAGCACGTTTACTTCTCGCGGCCGGACTCCACGGTGTTCGGGAAGTCCGTGGCCGAGTCGCGACGCTCCTTCGGCCGGCGGCTCGCGATCGAGCATCCCGTGGGGGCGGACGTGGTCGTGCCCGTGCCCGACTCGGGCGTCTTCGCGGCGCTCGGCTACGCGGAGGAGAGCGGGATCCCCTACGGCATGGGGCTCGTGCGCAATCACTACGTCGGCCGCACGTTCATCGAACCGAAGCAGTCCATCCGCCACTTCGGCGTGAAGGTGAAGCTGAACCCGGTGCGCTCGGTCGTGGCCGGCAAGCGCGTGGTCCTCGTGGACGATTCGATCGTGCGCGGCACGACGTCCAAGAAGATCGTCAAGATGCTGAAGGCCGCGGGAGCGAGCGAGATTCACATGCGCATCTCCTCGCCGCCCACGAAGAACCCCTGCCATTACGGGATCGACACGCCCCGGCGAAAAGAGCTCATCGCCTCGACGCACGACCTCGAAGAGACGCGGAAATTCATCGAGGCCGACTCGCTCGGCTACCTGTCGCTCGACGGGATGCTCACGGCCTTTGGACGCTCCGAGAACGATTGCTGCGCGGCCTGCTTCTCGGGCCGGTATCCGATTCCGCTGACCGTGCCCGACCCGCAGGCCACGCTGTTTCCCACCGACGAACCGCACGCAGACGTCTCGGGGGAGAGGCCGGCCGAGACCTTCCCGCGGCTCGTCCGTGCCGCCAAGACCTGACTGCCGTGGCCAAAGCGGCCCGAGCGGCCGGGGACGAGCCGGAGTTCACGCCCGAGGGCGGCGGCCGGAGCGTGCGTCTCCGCCTCCGCGTCTCGGCCGGGGCCTCGCGCCGCCGGATCCTCGGCGTGCACGGGGGCGCGCTCAAGCTGTCGGTGAAGGCCCCGCCCGAGAAGGGCAAGGCGAACCGGGACGTCCTCGCGCTCGTGGCCGAGACGTTCGGCCTTGCGACGTCGGACGTGGAGATCCTCTCGGGTGAAACGTCGCCCGACAAGGTCGTGCGGCTGCCTCTCGCCTCCGAGGAGGCGGCGCGGCGCCTACGGACCTACTTCACAATCGGCACATAGGATGGAGGAGAATCGAGCGGGATCACTCTTGCGATTTACCCGGCGCGCCTCCATTGCGGCACTGCTCGCCATGCTCTTCGGCGCGGGCTCCGCGCTCGCACAGAAGTCCCTCCACTGGCGAGCCCTGGATGTGAAGGCGCGGCTGGATGCCGACGGCAATCTCCACGTCGTCGAGCGCCACGCCATGGTCTTCACAGGCGACTGGAACGGCGGCGAGCGGTCCTTCCGCCTCTTTCCCGGGCAGAGGCTCTCCTTCGAGAGCATGCGGCGCCTCGACCCGGCTACAGGCGCGGCTCGCGATCTCAAATCGGGCAGCCTCGATGAGGTGGACCGCTACGCCTTCACGAATGCGACCACGCTTCGCTGGCGCAGCCGCCTTCCCTCGGACCCGCCCTTCGAGAACACCGAGATCGGCTACGAGATCTCCTACACGCTCTCGGGCGTGCTCTTGAAGCAGGGCGGGACCTACGTTCTCGATCACAACTTCGGGCTGCCCGGTGCGGGGCAGACAATCGAGACGCTCTCCGTCGACCTGGATCTCGATCCTGCCTGGACGGCTCCGGCGGGCTATGCCCGCCATCGGAGTGCCGGTCGGCTGCCTCCGGGCACCGACTTCGTCGTGCATGCGAAGCTAACGCGGCCCGGCGGCGGCTCACCTTCTGGCGTGCGGACGGGGACTTCGCGGTCGACACGGCTTGCGCTCTTCGGCGCGCTTCTGGTGGCCGTCCTCGCGCTGGCCTTCGGCTTCTACGCGCGTGAGTCTTCGCTCGGCCGTTTCGGCTCGAGCGTGCCGCCGAAGTCGATCGACCAGGCGTGGCTCCAGAAAAAGCTCTTTTCGCTCGCGCCCGAAGAAGCCGGTGCACTCTGGGACGACACTGTCGGGGCTCCCGAGGTGACGGCGGTGCTGGCGAAATTGACGGCCGACAAGAAGCTCGAGACGACCGCCTCCGCCAAAGAGCTGACGATGAGCCTGAAGGCGCCGCTCACCTCCTTCACGGACTACGAGAAGGAGCTGCTCGAAGCGCTCTTCTTCGACAAGCGCACGAAGACATCGACCGCCGAGATCAAGTCGCACTACGAGAGAAAGGGCTTTGACCCCGCCGCTACGATCCGGCCGGGCCTGCTCCAGAAGCTCTCGGCCCATCCGGATTTCCAGGACCGCTCGGGCCGCCCGGTCCGCTGGCCGACGTTCTTGCTCTTTGCCGGCGGCGTCGGTCTGCTCATGCTCGAAGCCGCGCGCGGGCAGGCCGACTGGGGCAGCGTGCTGGGCCTGGCGATCTCCAGCGGCTTCTGGTGGGCCCTGGGCCTCATGGGGGCGTCGTTCTACCAGCGGCGCATGGACCGGCTTGCGCCCTGGGCACTCTCGTTTGGCTTCGTGCCGCTGCTCTTCCTGCGGGGAGCCTGGCAATCCGTGAACTTCGGCGGGCTTTCGCCGCTGCCAGTCCTCGTCGGGCTGCTGCTGCTGCAGCTTGCCTTCCTCAACAACCTCTTCAACGTCGCGAAGACTCGTGAGGGCCCGAAGAAGATCGCGCGGCGAAAAGAGCTCGTCGCGGCGCGCCGGTTCTTCGAGCGGGAACTGGCGCAACCCAAGCCGCAGATGAAGGACTCCTGGTTTCCTTGGGTCGTGGCCTTTGGCCTGGGCCCGGCCGTGGACCGCTGGTTCCGTTCCTTTGGCGGGGCGGCGAGCGCGGCGGCTGTGGCGAGCAGCGTGTCCGGCTCGTCCTCCTCGGGAAGCGGATCGTTTTCCGGCGATGCGGGCGGCTTTACCGGCGGAGGCGGATCCTTCGGGGGCGGAGGTGCTTCCGGCGCCTGGGCCGTTGCGGCCGGCACACTCGCGGCGGGCGTGGCAACGCCTGGCTCCGGAGGAGGAGGCGGCGGAGGCGGCGGAGGAGGCAGCTCGGGCGGCGGAGGCGGGGGCGGCTGGTGAAAGAAAAGGAAGTCAAGGTCTCAGCGGCCTGGGCGCTCTCCCGTCTGTGGGCCGAGTTCACGGATCCGGGCCCTGCCGGCGACAGCCTTAACATGCTGAAGAAATACGCGGACTGCATCGCGCTGGGCTGCGCGGGCTTGCTCTTCTTGGGCGTGGGCACACTTATCATCGTGGTTTTCTCGCTCCAGATCGACGCGAGCGACAAGAAGACGTACCTGCCCCTCGTCTTTGGCGCGGTGTTCGCGCTCGGCGGTTTTCTGGCCGCCAAATTCGGGCTCTCTTCCCTCTTGAGCAAGGCAGGCGGCCGCCCCACGCGAAATTCGTGACTGGCCGGACGGTGAGCGTCGTGAGCGCGGTGAGCGCCCAGGCCGGAGAGATTCGCGAGGACGACCTCGCGAACTGGACCGGTCGTTCCATATTTACTACGATCCGCGCCGTGACCGAGCCCCGCCCGCTCCGGTACGCGGACGCCGGCGTTGATATCGACGCGAAGATGGGGGCCGTCGCCAGCGCGAAGGACGCGATCCGCTCCACGTTCACGAAAGGCGTGGTGGGCGACGTCGGGGGCTTCGGCGGGCTGTTCCGCCCCGATTTCACCGGGATGTCCGACCCGCTCCTCGTGGCCTCGGCCGACGGCGTCGGCACGAAGCTGAAGGTCGCGATCGCGGCGGGTGTCCACGGCACGGTGGGGCAGGACCTCGTGAACCACTGCGTGAACGACATCCTCGTGCAGGGAGCGAGTCCGCTCTTCTTTCTCGACTACATCGCCACGGGAAAGATGCGGCCCGAGATCGTGGGCGAAGTCCTCGAGGGGGTCGCGAAGGCGTGCCGCGAAAACGGCTGCGCTCTCCTCGGGGGCGAGACCGCCGAGATGCCGGGTATGTACGCGGCGGGCGACTACGACCTCGCGGGCACGATCGTGGGCGTCGTGGACCGGCCGAAGATGCTCGACGGATCGCGCGTCTCCGAGGGGGATCTCCTCATTGGCCTGCCGTCCTCCGGGCTCCACACGAACGGGTACTCGCTCGCGCGCAAGATCCTCTTCGAGACGCTTCTCTACGAGCCTTCGTCTCCCGTGCCGGAGCTCGGCATGACGGCTGCCGAGGCGCTTCTCGCGATCCACCGCAGTTACCTCGGCCCGGTGCTGCCGCTCGTGAAGAACGGCCTGCTGTCGGCGATGGCGCACATCACCGGCGGGGGCTTTCCCGACAACATTCCGCGCGTCCTTCCGAAGAATCTCGATGTCGTCGTGCACCCCGAGGCCTGGAGCTGGCCGCCTCTCTTCCGGCTACTCCGGGACTCCGGGGGCGTTCCTCCGTCCGAGATGCTGCGCGTCTTCAACTGCGGCATCGGGATGGTCCTGATCATCCCGCCCGCCCGCGGCCTCGAGGTGAAGAATCGGCTGGATGCGAGCGGGGAAGACTGGAAGCAGATCGGGCGCGTTCAGAAGGGCGCGCGAACCGTTCGCTTCGCCTGATCGGTGAGCGCCACCGTTCCCTTTCCCCGGCCCCTCTGTCCGCTGCCGGCGCGTCTTGCGGTGCTGCTCTCGGGGCGGGGCTCGAACTTCGAAGCGCTGGCGGAGGGCTGTGCGCGGGGCGAGATCCCCGGGAACGTCTGCCTCGTGATTTCCGACAACCCGGCGGCGGAGGGACTTCGGAGGGCGGAAAAGCGGGGGATTCCGACGAAAGTCGTCGACAAGGCCGGCTGGCCGAATCGCGTCGAGCGGGAGGCTGTTCTTCACTCTTTCCTCGAAGAGGCTCGGATCGACCTCGTTTGCCTCGCCGGCTTCATGCGCGTCCTTTCGCCCGCCTTCGTCGGGCGCTGGCGGCTTCGCATCCTGAACGTGCACCCCTCCCTTCTGCCCGCCTTCCCGGGCCTCGAGGCTCAGGCCCAGGCGGTGGCCTATGGAGTTCGCGTGGCCGGAGCGACGGTGCATTTCGTCGATGAGGGGACCGACACGGGGCCGATCGTGGCCCAGACCGCGGTGCCCGTGCTGGCGGCCGACGACGAGCATTCCCTCGCCGCTCGCCTTCTTCCGGCGGAGCACGCGCTCTACGTCGCCTCCGTTCGCCGCGT
>Ga0097691_1000244_pt1:22500-51035 | contig 51035 bp, 44 predicted proteins | sample NGESurdeep072012_8_FD_72858 | JGI IMG/M metagenome (GOLD analysis project Ga0097691, IMG submission 72858) | Arctic peat soil microbial communities from Barrow, Alaska - NGEE Surface sample 210-1 deep-072012 | ecosystem: Environmental > Terrestrial > Soil > Wetlands > Peat ...
TCCTTGTCGGGTAAGTTCCGACCTGCATGAATGGCGTAACGATCTGGGCACTGTCTCCGCATCGCGCTCGGCGAATCTGTACTTCCGGTGAAGATGCCGGATACCCGCACGTAGACGGAAAGACCCTGTGCACCTTTACTATACCCTGGCCTTGAACTTTGGTGCTGTCTGCGCAGGATAGGTGGGACGCTTTGAACCTGGGGTTTTGGCCTCGGGGGAGCGGACGGTGAGATACCACCCTGACGACACTGGAGTTCTAACCTAGCCCCGTGATCCGGGGCGGGAACACGGTCAGGCGGGTAGTTTGACTGGGGCGGTCGCCTCCTAAATTGTAACGGAGGCGCTCAAAGGTACTCTTAGGCGGATTGGAAACCCGCCGTTAAGTGTAAAGGCAGAAGAGTGCTTGACTGCGAGAGGTACATCTCAAGCAGGTGGGAAACCAGGACTTAGTGATCCGGTGGTTCTGTATGGAAGGGCCATCGCTCAACGGATAAAAGGTACGCCGGGGATAACAGGCTGATCTTGCCCAAGAGTTCACATCGACGGCAAGGTTTGGCACCTCGATGTCGGCTCATCGCATCCTGGGGCTGAAGCAGGTCCCAAGGGTCCGGCTGTTCGCCGGTTAAAGCGGTACGTGAGCTGGGTTCAGAACGTCGTGAGACAGTTCGGTCCCTATCTCGTGTGGGCGCAGGAAATTTGCGGGGCCCCGACCCTAGTACGAGAGGACCGGGTTGGACGAACCTCCTGTGCACCGGTTGTCGCACCAGCGGCACACGCCGGGTAGCGGAGTTCGGTCTGGATAAACGCTGAAGGCATATAAGCGTGAAGCCGACCCCAAGATGAGATTTCCCCGGGGCGCAAGCCCCCTGAAGGACCGTGGGAGATGACCACGTTGATAGGCCGGGTGTGGAAACGCTGCGAGGCGCGAAGCTGACCGGTACTAATCGTCCGTGCGGCTTGGCCATAAAATTCTCCAGGTGCGAGTCGTCGAAGACATTCGCGTGAAGGAAGCAAGAGTAGGCAAATGAAAGACTGATCACCCGGTTCTGCACGGAAGCTCACGATGAAATAGAGTTTCCGGTGGCCTTATCGAGGGGGCTCCACCCGTTCCCATTCCGAACACGGCCGTTAAGCCCCTCGGAGCCGATGGTACTGCACGGGAAACTGTGTGGGAGAGTAGGACGCTGCCGGGAAATTTGAAGGGCCCGGACCCAAAAGGTCCGGGCCCTTGTCTTTTCTTCCGCGACGCGACGGTTGCCAGGGTTTTGTTCTGTCAGACTCTGCGCTCGTGAGCGGCGCGCACCGGAGTAGACAGTTCGGGGTGCTTGCCCTGGCTCTGGGTCTCGGCACGATCGTTCTGTTCCCGAAGGCCCTGTTCTGTGGAGAGTCCTTCTTCGAACGGGACATTCAGGCCTTCTATCGCCCCGCAAAGTCCCTGTTGGTTCCCCTCGCCAAAGGCTCCTCCGGACTCCCTCTTTGGAACCCTTTTTTCGCCTCGGGCCAGCCGTTTGCCGCCAATCCTGAGCACGAAGTCTTTCATCCGCTGACCGCACTCTTTTTCCTTCTTCCGTTCGAATGGGCGTTTCGCCTCCAGTTCATCCTGCCCGTCTTCGGCGCGGCCCTCTCGATGTTTTTCTTCCTTGACTCGCTCGGACTCGGGTTCGAATCGGCCACGCTCGGCGCGCTGGCTTGGGGGTTCGGGGGGTACACCCTTTCGACGACGAACCTCCTACCTATCCTGTTCGCGATCGCGGTTCTCCCCGCGGTCCTTGCGTTTGCGGTTCGCCTCGTGAGCCGCGGAGGGCGGTGGGACCTTCCCGGGCTTTCTCTGATGGTCGGACTCGAGTGCCTTGCCGGTGAGCCGTCGACGCTCCTCATGACCGCTTTCCTCCTCCCCGCGTCTCTGGCTCACTTTGTGCTGGGGAACGACGGTGCCGTGCGGCTCCGCCGCTCCTTTGCACGGCTCGTCGCTGGGCTTTTCCTCGGTGGAGCCCTCGGCGCCGTGACGCTGATGCCGGGCCTCCACCACGCTTCTAAGACCGTGCGGGCCGGCGGCCTTCCCGACAGCGTGGCCGATAAGTGGTCGCTCCCTCCCATCCGCCTCCTCGAGTTCGTGGCTCCGCGGATCCTTGGTCATGTTGACCAGCCCGATGAGCGGTGGTACTGGGGCGGGAAACTCTACCCCGGGAAGAACTACCCCTTTCTCTACTCGATCTACCCGGGGCTTCTCGTCGCGGTCCTCTCGGGCGTGGCGGTCACCCGCGGCCCTCCGGGGCGATTGGTCTGGGTCGGTACAGCGGTTCTCGGGACCCTCCTTGCGGTCGGCACGCATTTTCCGTTCTGGCATCTCGCCAGGAGCGTGGTCCCGGGACTGAAGGGTCTTCGCTACCCGGAGAAGTTCATCCTGCTTACGGTCTTCGCGACCGTGGTTCTGTCCAGCCTCGCTTTCGAAGAGCTGCTGCGCGACCGGACGAACCTTCGCCGCCACCTCGTCCAAGGCCTCGGCGTCGTTGGCTGCCTAGCGACCTTCACCGGCGTCATCCTCCTCGGCCTCGATGTTCTTCGCGGGAATAGCCTCTGGGTGAGCTGGGGTATTTCGCCCGCCATCGCAGACTCCTGGGCCTCCGTGGCGGCCGGTGACGCGATCCGGATCGGAGTGACCGCCGCGGTCGCTCTTGGGGTGCTGGTTTTCTTTCGCCGCGCGGTCTGGCTCCTGATACCGGTCGCGGCAGCCGATCTCGTCCTGGCCGGGCGGCCGCTCGTCCCGACGAAGCCTTCGGCCGTGCTCTCCGGCGTCCCCCCTTTCCTTTCTCCGCTCGTCCAGGTGAAACCTCCGGGGCCGCTCTTCCATTTCGCGGCGTGGGACCCGCGGCTCGGGACGACGACGGGAATCTGCAAGCCTCCCGTTCCGGCCCAGTGGGGGATCTCCACGACGTTGGAGGAGGATTTCGACCTGACCGAGCTTCGCTGGAGCTACCGGGCGACTCGAATGTTTTTCGAGGCGGTCCGCACCGATTCTTCCCTCTTTTCTCCGCTCCTCCGACGGCGAGGTGTCGCCGCAGTTCTCCGCTTCCGTCCGGAGCTTTCCGGAGCCGTGGGAGACCGGCTTTCGGTCGGTCCCGAGGGCCCCCTCTGGCTCCTCTCGACAACGAATCCCTCTCCTTTCGCCTTTTGTGCAAGCCGGCTGGTGCCCGGTGCTGGAGAAGAAGGCTGGCTTCACGCCGTGAAGCGCCTCGGACGGGACGCGGCCACGACGGCTGTCGTGGACCTCCACGACCTCGAGCTCTTCCCGGGCGAGGTGTCTGAGGGACGAGTCGAGGGGCTCCTCGTTAGGCCGGGTCGAGTCGAATTCGACGTGACAGCGAACGGGCCGAAGCCTGCCTTCGTCGCCATCAACCAGACGTGGGACGAGGGCTGGAGCGCGCGGGTGGATGGTGTCTTCGCGCCTGTCGCCCGGACGGATCTCTCGCTCTGCGGCATCCTCGCGCCGCCGGGTCGCCACCACGTCGCGCTCGTCTACGAGGATCCCTGGGTCACCGCCGGGCTCCTCGTGTCTCTGGCTGGCCTGGCGGCGCTCCTCGTCGTGCCCGTCCTCCCGCCGCTTCGGCTTCGCCCGCGGGCGATCCCATGAGAGCATCCCAGCGATGACGACGAAGCGCGCGTTGTTGACGGGAATCACCGGTCAGGACGGCAGCTATCTCGCCGAGCTTCTGCTGGCGAAGGGCTACGAGGTCCATGGGATCATCCGCCGCTCCTCGTCCTTCAATACAGAGCGCCTTGACCACCTCTATCAGGATCCGCACGTGCCGAAGCGGAACCTGGTGCTCCACTACGGCGACCTGAACGACGCGTCCTCCCTGAACCGCATCCTGCGCGTCGCCACACCGCACGAGATCTACAACCTCGGCGCCCAGAGCCACGTGAAGGTGTCCTTTGACGTCCCGGAATACACGGCGGAGGTCACGGCCGTTGGCGCCACCCGCATCCTCGAAGCCATCCGCGAGCTCGGGCTCCGTCCGCGCTTCTACCAGGCGTCCTCATCCGAGATGTTCGGGAAAGTGGCCGAGTCGCCTCAGACCGAGACGACGCGCTTCCACCCCCGATCGCCGTATGGCGTGGCGAAGGCATACGCCTATGCCATCACGGTGAATTACCGCGAGGCCTACGGGCTTCACGCCTCGAACGGCATCCTGTTCAACCACGAATCGCCGCGGCGCGGCGAGACGTTCGTGACGCGGAAGATCACGCGCGCGGCCGGACGAATCGCGAGCGGCCTGCAGGACGTCGTCTATCTCGGCAATCTCGACGCGCGGCGCGACTGGGGATTCGCGGGAGACTTCGTCGAGGCGATGTGGCTGATGCTTCAGAAGAACGAGCCGGGGGATTACGTCGTCGCGACCGGCGAGACGCACACGGTGCGCGAGTTCTGCGAGCGCGCGTTCGCGCGGGCCGGGAGGCCGCTCCGCTGGACGGGCTCGGGAGCCGGAGAGTCGGGCGTCGAGGCGAAGACGGGCGCCGTACGCGTGCGCGTCGACGAACGTTATTTCCGCCCGGCGGAGGTGGACTTCCTCCTTGGGGACGCCTCGAAGGCCCGGCGCGAGCTCGGTTGGACGCCGAAGGTGACGTTCGAGGGCCTCGTGAACATGATGGTGGACGCCGACCTCGACAAGGCGCGCAAGGAGGCCGCTGCGGCCGTCCCGTCAGTGTGACGGGACGCTGAACGCGAGCGTCGCCCGGAAGTCCGGGAACGCCCCCGCCGTTTCGAAGGCCCCATGGAGCGCCGGATCGAGCTCGCGGGCAGGCGTCTTCGGCGTCGACAAGGCGAGGTTCGCGGTCACGCGGCCCTCGTCGAAGGCGAGCCACCTCGGCGCGTGCAACGTCCCCGGGGCCCGGCGCGCGGCCTCGAAGCACTCCGTGACGAACGTCCGGAGGAGGTCACCCTCCGCGAGCCCGGCGCCCTGCACGGGACACATCTGCCCGTCGGAGGTGCCGGCCGGCGGCTCGCCGCCATACGCTGCCTGGAGGGCGGCCTTCACGGCGTCGCGGTAGAGCTCGTCGCGGGTCGTCGCGGCGAGCGTGATCGTGAGTCCGGAGGGAGTCTCGGAGATCCCGTAAGGCACGTGTGGATCCTCCTCGATCCGTCGCAGAATCTTAACTGGCTGCTAGTCTCGCGGCGATGATGCGCCTGCACGACCGGATCGCTGCGCTCATCCGCGCCGAGGGGCCTCTTCGGTTCGACCGCTTCATGGAAGCGGCGCTGTACGACCCGGAGGGCGGGTACTACGAGCGAGAAGGGCGCGTGGGCCGCGGTGGCGACTTCGTCACTGGCCCCTCGTGGCACCCGGCCTTCGGGCGCACGATGGCCCGTATCGCGAGAAGGCTGCGGGATGAAGAGGGAGAGAAGAAGATTTCTGCGAAAGGGGAAGAGGGGCTCCCATCCGGGTTGCGCGCGGCAACCGACGTCATGGATATCGTGGACGTCGGCGCCGGAGAGGGCGAGCTCCTTCGGGCTGCCGATGCGGCGTTGCGGGCGTGGGGCATCCGAGAGGAATTCCGCCTCGTCGGCGTCGAAAGGTCCGCGACCCGTCGCCGCATCGCCGCCGAACGATGCCCGGCTGCGGAGTGGGTCCCATCCTTCGAAGAAATCCCCCATGTCCGCGGCCTGATCGTGGCTTACGAGCTGTTCGATGCGCTCCCGGTGAGGGCGCTTTTCTTCGAAGGTGAAAAGCTGCTGGAGCGTGTCGTGACGCTAGAACCGGGCGGCGAGGGCTTTGCGTGGAGCCTTGCCCCCTGCGCCGACGCTGCCGAGCTGCTCGAGCGGTTCCGAGCTCGAGGTATTCATCTTCTGAGAAATCAAAAAGTCGAAGTGCGTTCCGGCGCCGCTCGTGTTGCTTCGGCGTTGGGGGCGCGCCTTTCTTCCGGCCTCCTTCTCGTCTTCGACTACGGTGCTCCCGCGAAGGCGCTCTATTCCGCCGGGCGCGCGAACGGGACGCTCGAGGCGTTCGTCTCGCACACGGTCACGCGTGACGTCCTGTCCGGGCCCGGGGGCCGCGACCTCACGGCGTGGGTGGATTTCACCGAGCTCGCCGAGGCGCTCGCGGACACGGGTCTCGACGTCGCCGGGCCCGTGAGCCAGTCGCGCGTCCTCGCCTCGGCGGGGATCTTCGAAGACCTCGCGACCGACGCCGACGCTCCCCCCGACGCCGCGCGCGTGGCGGACCGCCGGGCCGCCGCAGCCCTCGTCCAGCCTGGTGGAATGGGGGAGTCTATTCGCGTCCTCCTCGCGTCCCGAGGCACGGCTCTCGGGTCGACGCTGGCCTCCTGGCCTCGGCACAATTGATGCCTTTGCATCGTTTGACTTCACCGGGGTCGGCACACAAAATCCTCCCCGTCTTGACCGAAGCCGGAGGGTGCGCCGGCGCGGTCGGACCGCGAGGGATGTGCTCATGAACCCGTCTATGGCGTCCTACCTGCCGATCCTCTACTTCGCGGTCATGGCCGCGATCGTGCCGGTCGCCGGTCTCGCCGCGATGTCGCTTTTCCGGCCCTCGAAGCCGACGCCGACGAAGCTCGCACCGTACGAGTGTGGCGTCGCGTCGCCGACCGAGGCCTTCGACCACCGGTTCTCCGTGCGGTACTACCTCATCGCCGTCCTCTTCGTCGTGTTCGACGTCGAGACGATCTTCCTGTTCCCGTGGGCGGTCATGTACCACAAGCTGAGGCTGTTCGGCTTCGTCGAGATGCTGATCTTCCTCGTGATTCTGGTCGTCGGGTACGTCTACGCGTGGCGGCGAGGGGCTCTTTCGTGGGCTTGATCGAAAACTCGCTCCCGGACAACGTCCTCACGACCACCGTCGACGCCCTCATCGGATGGGGTCGCAAGAACTCGCTCTGGCCGATGCAGTTCGGCCTTGCGTGCTGCGCCATCGAGATGATGGCCGTCGTCGACAGCCGCCACGACATGGCGCGCTTCGGCGCCGAGGTCTTCCGCGGCTCGCCGCGCCAGTGCGACCTCATGATCGTCGCGGGCACCGTCACCGAGAAGATGGCGCCGATCATCAAGCGCCTCTACGACCAGATGGCAGACCCGAAGTGGGTCATCGCGATGGGCTCCTGCGCGACCTGCGGCGGCCCGTACCGGACCTACGCGGTCACGCAGGGCGTCGACCGAATCGTGCCCGTGGACGTCTACGTACCCGGCTGTCCGCCGCGGCCCGAGGCTCTCCTCTACGGCCTCATGGAGCTCCAGAAGAAGATCCAGAAGATGCGCGTCGTGAGGCGCGCGCCGGAGGAGCTGGCCGTTGGCTGACGAAAAGAACGGGGCCGGCGCTCCGAAGCCTCCCGCGCCGGCTCCGTCGGCGGCGACACCCGCGCCGGCGTCGAAACCCGCTCCGGTCCCCACGCCCGTGGCCAACGCGCCCGCCGCCGCCGCGCCGAAGGCGGCCGCGCCTGCGAAGCCGGCCGCACCCGCGAAGGCGCCGGTCCCGGCCCCGGTCGACGCGATGGGCGAGCCCCTCGTCGCCGCGCTCGCGGCGGCCGTTCCCGGCGCGGTCGTCTCCGCGAAGAAGATGGTCGGCCAGACGACGGTCGAGGTCGCGGCCGACAAGCTCGTCGAGGCCTGCCGCCACCTGCGCGACGCCGAGACGTTCACGTTCCTCGTCGACCTGACCGCTGTGGACTGGAAGGCGCGCGACCCGCGCTTCGACGTCGTGTACTGGCTCCACTCCTTCGACCGCGGAAACGAGCGCGTGCGCCTGAAGGTCGGCGTCAAGGACGGAGAAGCGTGCCCGACCGTCTCGGGCGTATGGGAGACCGCGAACTGGATGGAGCGCGAGGTGTTCGACCTCTTCGGAATCGCCTTCGAGGGCCACCCCGATCTCCGCCGCATCCTCACGTGGGATGGCTTCCAGGGCCATCCGCTCCGGAAGGACTTCCCGGTCGAGGGGATCGACACCGGCGCCGCGATCTACCCGGACCGCTATCCGGAGGGCGGCGGGCCCGGGCCCGGCGACAAGAACAGAAAGACCGTCTCGTGAGCGAGATCGTCGGCACCGTCGGCGCGGTCGAAGACTCGGGCGACACGATGCTCGGGCTCCGCGAGATGGAGCTCAATTTCGGGCCGCAGCACCCGTCGACCCACGGCGTCCTGCGCATCGTCCTCAAGGTGGACGGCGAGCGCATTGTCTCGGCGCGCCCGGACATCGGGTACCTCCACCGCGGCACCGAGAAGCTGTTCGAGACCGAGACCTACCCGATGGTGATCCCGCACACGGACCGCCTCGACTACGTCGCGGCCGCGACGAACAACCACGCGTACGTCCTCGTGGTCGAGAAGCTGCTCGGCCTCGAGATCCCGAAGCGCGCGCAGTACATCCGCGTCGTCCTCGACGAGATGCAGCGCGTCTCCTCGCACCTCCTCTGGCTCGCGACAGCCGCGATCGACCTCGGCGCGATAACGCCCTTTTTCTACACGTTCCGCGAGCGCGAGGTCATCCTCGACCTCTTCGAGGACTACTGCGGCGCGCGCCTCACGTTGAACTGCATGCGCGTCGGCGGCCTCCAGGAGGAGCTCACCCCCGGCTGGATCGAGAAGCTCCGCGCCTTCACGGAGGACCTCGGGTCGAAGATCGACGAGTACGAGGACCTCCTGACCGAGAACCGCATCTGGAAGGAGCGGACGATCGGCGTCGGGATCCTGAACACGGAGCGCTGCATCGCGTGGGGCGTCACGGGCCCGCCGCTGCGCGCCGCGGGCTTCAAGTGGGACGTCCGCCGCGCGATCCCGTACGAGTGTTATCCGGAGCTCGACTTCGAGATCCCGGTCGGGAAGAACGCGGACACGTACGACCGCTACCTCGTGCGGATCGCCGAGCTCCGCCAGAGCCGGCGGATCCTCCTCCAGTGCTGCGACTGGCTCACCGCGAACCCGACGGGCGAGATCCGGGGCAAGGTCCCCCGCGTCATCAAGCCGCCCGTGGGCGACGCGTACGCGAGCGTCGAGTCCCCGAAGGGGGAGCTCGGCTTCTACCTCGTCTCGAGCGGCGGGAACAAGCCGTACCGGCTGCGCGTGAGGCCGCCGAGCTTCATCAACCTGCAGGCGCTGCCGGAGATGGCCCGCGGCCACATGGTCTCCGATCTCGTCGCGATCATCGGGACCATCGACATCGTCCTGGGCGAGGTGGACCGCTAGATGGACATCTCCGAAGGCGTCCTGAACTACTTCCTCATCCCGGCCGTCAAGGCCGTGGTGGTCGTGATCCTGGTCGCAACCGCGGCGGGCGTCCTCACGTACATCGAGCGCCGGACCCTCGCGTTCCTCCAGGTACGCAAGGGGCCGAACCGCGTCGGGCCCGAAGGCATCTTCCAGTTCGTCGCCGACGTCGTGAAGCTCCTCACGAAGGAAGACGTCGTCCCGGCGAAGGCCCAGCACTTCGTCCACTTCCTCGCGCCGGTCCTCGTGATGGTGCCCGGCCTCGCCGTCTTCGCGGTCCTGCCGTGGGGCCCCACGTTTACCGCCAGAATTCCGGGCCTCGGGAAGATCACGACGGCCTGGTACGCGGCCGACCTGAACGTGTCGCTCCTCCTCGTCCTCGCGATCACGTCGATCGGGATCTACGGGATCATCCTCGGCGGCTGGGCGTCCAACTCGAAGTACGCGCTCCTCGGCGGCCTCCGCTCGGCGGCGCAGCTCATCAGCTACGAGGTCCCGATGGGCTTCGCGGTCGTGAGCGCGATCCTCATGGCGCGCTCGCTTTCCCTCGTCGAGATCGTCGAGGCGCAGCGCACGCACCACATTTGGTTCATCCTCCCCGGGCTCGTCTCGTTCTTCCTCTACTTCGTCTCGGGGGTCGCGGAGACGAACCGCATCCCGTTCGACCTCCCGGAGGCCGAGAGCGAGCTCGTCGCGGGGTTCCACACGGAGTACTCGGGCTTTCGCTGGGCGATCTTCTTCCTGACCGAATACGCGAACATGATCACGATCTCGGCGGTCGCGACCGCGCTCTTCTTCGGCGGCTGGCTGCGGCCCTTCCCGAACGTCGGGGCGCTCTCGTTCCTCGACGTGATCCCGGGCGTGATCTGGTACGTCCTGAAGGTCTCGGTGTTCCTCTTCGTCTACATCTGGTTCCGCGGGACGTTCCCGCGTTACCGGTTCGACCAGCTCATGGCGCTCGGGTGGAAGACCCTCATCCCGATCTCGCTCGCGAACCTCGTCCTCGTCGCGCTCGCGGCGCTCGACGGGTTCCGCGGGCTCCGGATCCTCGGCGCGATCCTCTGGGTCTTCGCCATCGGTGCGTTCCTCATCGTGACGCGGCTGCGCGCGTCCAAGAAGTGGCCGCAGGGCGCGGGGCCCACCCCGGCCGGCGCGCGCGCGGCGGAGGCCTGAGATGAGCTTTTGGGATCGCGTTCTTCTCCTCGACATTTTCGGCGGCCTCAAGATGACGGGGAGACACCTCTTCCGGAAGGCCGACACGGTGGAATATCCCGAGCAGGCGCGCGAGCCGAGCGACCGCTTTCGCGGAATGTTCCGGCTCGACGAGGAGCGCTGCATCAAGTGCACGCTCTGCGCGATCGAGTGCCCGATCAACATCATCTTCATCGACTGGCACAACGAGAAGAACGAGCAGAACAAGAACGAGAAGGTCCTCGACCGCTTCGACGTCGACCTCAAGCGCTGCATGTTCTGCGGCCTCTGCGAGGAGGCCTGCCCGACGAACCCGAAGTCGATCTGGCTCCGGACGAAGACGTACGAGCTCGGGACGTACGAAAGAAACGAGGCGCTCTACCTCGACATCAGGAAGCTCACGAAGTGGGACGAGAACGTCAAGCCCTTCACGATCGTCGAGCAGGGGGAGGGGCGTTGACCGCTCCGTTCTTCTTCTGGTTCTTCGCGACCCTCGTCGTCCTCGGCGCCGTCGGCGTCGTCGCGATGCGGCAGCCCGTCCACTCGGCGCTCTGCCTCCTCCTCTCCTTCCTTGGCGTCGCGGCCCTTTTCGTGACGCTGAGCGCGGAGTTCCTCGCGGCCGTCCAGATCCTCGTCTACGCCGGCGGGATCATGGTCCTCTTCCTCTTCACGATCATGCTCGTGAACCTCCGGCGGACGGCGGGCGAGCCGTACGTTCACCACCAGGCGGGCGCGGCGCTCCTCGTCGCGTTTCTGCTCCTCGCGGTCGTGGGAGGCGTCGTCGTCGGCTCCTCGCGCGCCGGCGACCTTGCGGACGGGGGCCGCCTGGCGGACGCGTCGAAGCTCTCGACGACGACGATCACGCGCACCGTCACCCAGACCGTGGACGGGAAGAAGGTCCGGACCCCCGTCACGGAAGTGGTCGCGGGGAACAGCCAGGCGGTCGCCTGGGGGCTCTACCGCGACTACCTCCTGCCGTTCGAAGTCGCCTCGGTGTTCCTGCTCGTCGCGATGATCGGTGCGGTCGTGCTCGGCAAGCGGACCATGGAGCGTGTGGACTGATGATCGGCGTCACGCATTACGTCGCACTGTCCTTCCTGCTGTTCACGATCGGCGTTACGGGCGTTCTCGTCCGCCGGAATCTTCTGACGGTGCTCATGTCGATCGAGCTCATCCTCAACGCCGCGAACCTGAACCTCATCGCGTTTTCGCGCCAGCTCGGGGACCTCAACGGGCAGCTCTTCGCGGTCTTCGTCATCACGCTCGCAGCCGGCGAGGCCGCGATCGGGCTCGCAATCATCATTTCGATGTACCGCCTCAAGGGATCCGTGAACCTCGACGACGTGGCGGAGCTGAAGGGATAGCCCCGTGAAAGCCGCCGCCATCCTGTTCTGGATCCCGGTCTTCCCCCTGATCGGGTTCCTCGTGAACGGGCTGCTCTATCTCGTCTCGCACTCGAAACTCGGCGGCAAGGACGCCCCGAAGGGCCCGCACGGGCACGGGGACGATCACGGCCATGGCGACCACGAAGAGATTCCGTTCGCGGGCGTCCATTCCGTCATCGGACCCGCCGCTTGCGCCCTGTCGTTCCTGGCGTCGCTCCTCGCCATCGCCGCGTGGTGGGGCGAGACGCACGGCCACGAGAGCATCGTCGCGACGCTCTGGACCTGGATGCCGATCGGGGAGAACGCGACGTGGTTCGGCGCGAAGGCGATCGCCGTCGACGCCGCGTTCCGCATCGACGCGCTCTCGGCGCTCATGCTCTTTTTCGTCACGCTGATCGGCACGCTCATCCACGTCTACTCGGTCGGATACATGGGGCACGACCCGGGGTACGGCCGGTATTTCTCGTACCTGAACCTCTTCATGTTCGCGATGCTCACGCTCGTCCTCGGCGCGAACCTGCCGGTTCTGTTCGTGGGCTGGGAGGGCGTCGGGCTGTGCTCGTACCTCCTCATCGGCTTCTACTGGACGAAGACGTGGGTTGCGGACGCCGGCAAGAAGGCGTTCGTCGTCAACCGCATCGGAGACTTCGGTTTCGTCCTCGGCATCTTCGGGTGCTTCGCGCTCTTCGGCACGACGGACTTCGACCGGATGTTCGCGCTCGCCGCCGCCGATCCGGGCCGCTACGCCGCCGGCGGGCTCCTGACGGCGGTCTGCCTCGCGCTCTTCATCGGCGCCTGCGGCAAGAGCGCGCAGATCCCTCTCTACGTCTGGCTTCCGGACGCGATGGCCGGCCCGACTCCCGTTTCGGCCCTCATCCATGCGGCCACGATGGTGACGGCCGGCGTCTACATGGTGGCGCGCTGCAACATCTTTTTCCGCATCTCGCACGTGTGGGCGGTGGAGTCGGCGAACGGGCACCCGACGACGGGCTGGCTCCTCACGCACGACGCATCCTTCGTCGTCGCCGTGATCGGGGGCGCGACGGCGTTTTTCGCGGCCACGATGGGCCTCACCCAGAACGACATCAAGAAGGTCCTCGCGTACTCCACGGTCTCGCAGCTCGGCTACATGTTCCTCGGGTGCGGCGCCCTCGCGTTCTCGGCGGGCATGTTCCACGTCTTCACGCACTCGTGGTTCAAGGCCTGCCTCTTTCTCGGCGCGGGCTCCGTGATCCACGCGCTCTCCGGCGAGCAGGACATGACGAAGATGGGAGGGCTCCGGAAGCTCATCCCCCACACGTTTCTCACGATGTTCGTGGCGACGATCGCGATCGCGGGCGTTCCGCCCTTCGCGGGCTTCTTCTCGAAGGACGCGATCCTCGGCGAGACGTACGCGGCGGGGTACAAGGTCCTCTGGGGTTTCGCGATCCTGACGGCGGGTCTCACGGCCTTCTACATGTTCCGCCTCATGCGGATGACGTTCTTCGGCACGTTCCGCGGGACGCCCGAGCAGCTCAAGCACGTCCACGAGTCGCCCGCTTCGATGACGGTGCCGCTCTACGTTCTCGCGGCGGGCGCCGCGTTCACGGGCTTTCTGGGAATTCCGAAGTTCATTCTCGGCAGCGAGAACGCGGTCGAGAAGTTCCTCGAGCCGATTTTCGTGAAGCTGCCGGCCGCCTTCGTTCTCGAGCCGCACGAGCTGCCGCATTCCACGGAGTGGATGCTCTTGGGGACGTCCGTGCTCGTCGCCGTGTTCGGAATCGCGCTCGGCTGGAGTCTGTACTCGGGGGCGTTCCCCTTCTCGATCCCGTCGCGGATCGCCTCTTCGCTCGGCGGCATCTATCGCCTCGTGCGCGACAAGTACCGCGTGGACGAGCTCTACGAGGCCGTTTTCGTGAACGGTCTCATCAAGAAAGGCGGTCGATTCCTGTGGGAGATCGACGCCCGCGTCGTCGACCTCATTCCGAACGGGGCCGCCGCCCTCGCGCTCGGTCTCTCCAACGTGTCCTCGTGGTTCGACCGCACGTTCGTGGACGGCGCGGTGAACGGCGTCGGGAACGTGTTCCAGGCCGCGTTTCGCGGGATGCACCGCGTCCAGACCGGCCGAGCCCAGAACTACGCGCTGACGATGGCCGTCGGCATTTTCGGTTTCGTGTGTCTCTATCTCCTCCTGAAGTGAAGGACGGCGAATGAACGGACTCCTGTCGCTCCTGATTTTCCTGCCGGTCGTCGGCACGCTCGTCGTGCTCTTCGTGCCGCGCGAGAAGGCCTCCGTGGTCCGGTGGGTCACGACGCTCTTCGCGGGCGCCGAGTTCCTGGCGTCGCTTCCCCTCTGGACGTTCGCAGGCTTCCGCAAGTCCGGCGACTTTTTCTTCCGCGAGACACACGACTGGATCCCATCCCTCGGCGCGAAGTACTCCCTCGGCGTGGATGGCATCTCCGCGCTTCTGATCCTCCTGACGACGCTCCTCTCCTTCATCTCGGTCTACTCGTCGTTCTCGGCGATCACGAAGCGGGAGAAGGAGTACTACGTATTTCTTCTCCTCCTCGAGACCGGGATGGTGGGAGTCTTCTGCGCGCTCGACTTCTTCCTCTTCTACGTGTTTTGGGAAGTCATGCTCGTCCCGATGTATTTCCTGATCGGCATCTGGGGCGGCCCGCGCAAGCTCTACGCCGCGATCAAGTTCTTCCTCTACACGCTTGCGGGCTCGGTCGTCATGCTGCTCGCGATCATCGCGCTCTACTTCTTCAACACCTCGGGTTTCCTGTGGTGGAAGGGGCTCGGGAATCCCGCGACGTTCGACATCGTTCACTTCCAGGCGATCGCCTCCTCGATTCCGCCTGACCTCCAGCTCTGGCTCTTCTGGGCGTTCTTCATCGGCTTCGCGATCAAGGTGCCGATGTTCCCGTTTCACACCTGGCTGCCCGACGCGCACGTCGAGGCGCCCACGGCGGGCTCGGTCATCCTCGCGGGCGTCCTCCTCAAAATGGGGACGTACGGGTTCCTGAGGTTCTCGCTTCCGCTCTGCCCCGACGCCCTCGCCTCGAACGCGCGGTTCCTCGGACTCACGTCGGTCGGCTGGGTCGCCGCCCTCTCGATCGTCGGCATCATCTACGGCTCGATGGTTGCGATGGTCCAGAAGGACATGAAGAAGCTCGTCGCGTACTCCTCGGTCGCGCACCTCGGCTTCGTCATGCTCGGCATCTTCGCCCTCAACAACGCAGGCATCCAGGGCGGGATCCTGCAGTCGATCAACCACGGGCTCTCGACCGGCGGGCTCTTCCTTCTCGTCGGGATCGTGTACGAGCGGACCCACACCCGCATGATCGCGGACTACGGCGGCCTTTCCGGCGTCATGCCCGTCTACGCGATGCTCTTCATGGTCATCCTCCTTGCGTCGATCGGCCTGCCGCTCCTGAACGGTTTCGTGGGCGAGTTCACGATCCTGACGGGCGTGTTCCTCGCGGACTGGCGCTGGGCCGCGTGGGCGAGCCTCGGCGTCATCCTCGGCGCGGCCTACATGCTCTGGCTCTATCAGCGCGTGTTCTTCGGCGAGCTCACGAACGAAAAGAACAAGGGCCTCGAGGACGTCAACCTCCGCGAGATCCTCACGCTCGCGCCTCTCATCGCGATGTGTTTCTGGATCGGCCTCTATCCGAAGCCGTTCTTCGAGATGACGGCGAAGTCGGCCGAGAAGATCGTGGCGGCCGTCTCGGCGCCGAACGCGCGCCGCGCGGCCCAGGAAGCCGCCCCTCGCCTCGCGTCCACGACACCGCCGCCCGCGTCGCCTCTGGCCGTGCCCATGGTGCCCGCCGCCGCCGCCGCCGTGCCGGAGGTCAAGTAGGCCGTGCCATTCCCCGCGGGCGACACACTCCTGATCCTGCCCGAGCTCTTCCTGACGGCGGCGGCCCTTGTCGTCCTCCTCTGGGCGACGGCCGCGAGCCGCGAGGGAGAACGCGGCCTCGCCTTTTTCTCGATCGGAGCGCTCGCCGCGACGGGGCTCCTGCTGTTCGTCTCCGCGCGGATGGCCGGAGCGTTGCCCAGAGCCGGGTTCGGCGGCATGTTCGTGATGGACCGCTTCGGCCTGTATTTCAAGGCGATCCTGATTCTCGTTTCGATCGTGACGATCCTGTTCTCGCTGCGTTTCATCGGCGCGGCGTCCTATCCGGGCGGCGAGTACTACGGCCTGCTCCTCTTCGCGACGGTTGGCATGCTCTTCATGGCCTCGGGAACGCACCTGGCGTCGATCGTTGTGGCGCTCGAGCTGATGGCGCTCTCGCAGTACGTCCTCGCCGGCTACTTCAAGCGCGAGACGAAGTCCCTCGAAGCGGCCGCGAAGTACTTCGTCCTCGGGGCGTTCTCGTCGGGAGTCCTCCTATACGGCATCTCCCTCGTCTACGGCGCCGCGGGAACGCTTTCTCTCGCGGGCATCGCCACGGCGTTCGCAGCGCCTAAGCCGCCGGCCTTTCTCGTCGTCGGAATCATCTTCGTGGCCTGCGGGATGTTCTTCAAGATCGCGTCCGCGCCCTTCCACGTGTGGGCGCCCGACGTCTACGAGGGTGCGCCCACGCCGATCTCCGCGTTCTTCGCGGTCGGGCCGAAGCTCGCGGCCTACGCGATCTTCGCTCGCATCTTCTTCGTGGGGTTCGGCCCGCGCGCCGGCGACTGGACGGCGATCGTCGCGGCGTCGGCGGCGCTCACGATGGTCGTCGGGAACGTGGGCGCCCTCATGCAGACGAACGTGAAGCGGCTGCTCGGGTATTCGTCCATCGGGCACGCGGGTTATGTGCTGCTCGGCCTTCTCGCATACGGAGACGCGAGCGGGATCGGCCTCTGGTCGATCCTCGTCTATCTTCTCGCGTACGCCTTCATGAACCTCGGCGCCTTCGGGCTCGTGATCCTGCTCGAGGCGAAGGGCTATGCCGGCGAGAGCGTGGACGACTTCAACGGACTCGCGCGCAAGAACCCATGGCTGGCCGCGGCGATGCTCGTCTTCCTGCTGTCGCTCGCCGGAATCCCGCCGACCGCGGGCTTCGTGGGGAAGTACTTCCTCTTCTCGGCGGCGATGAAGGCCGGCTGGTTCTGGCTCGCGCTTCTCGCGGTGCTCATGTCGGCCGTCTCGCTCTTCTATTACTTCCGGATCGCGCGCGCGATGTACCTCGTGGACGGCGAAGGGACGCTGCACTGGCGCGAGGAGCCCGCCGTGACGGCGGCCATCGCGCTCTGCGCGGCCGGCACGCTGGCGATGGGAATCCTGCCCGGGCCTTTCGTGCAGTTCGCCCGGACCTGTCTCCTGCCGTTCGGGCCGTGAGCGGCGATCAGCCCGACGACCGGCCTCCCGGCGATCCGGGATCCCGCCGATTCTTCGGCGATGTCCTGACGTTCGGATGGGTTCTCCCGGGGGCGATCGCGGCGGGGGCGGGCCTCGGGTACCTGGGCGACCGGCTGTTCGGCATCTTCCCGGTCCTGACGGCCGCGCTCGGGATTCTCGGCCTCGTGGCCGGTCTCCGGCAGATCTACCGCGAGTCCGGCGCGCTTTCGGACGAGGGGCGGGGCCCCCGGAAGTGACCCCCCCCTCCAACCGGCGTCTCTTCCGGCTGGCGGCGATTCTGGGCCTGCTCGGGGCCACTGGACTCGCCGCATGCGGCCGGTTCGAGGCCGCCCTCGCCTTGACTCTCGGGGCCGCCGTGGCTATCGTCTCGGCGCTCTGGCTGTCGGATCTCGTCGGCCGCTTCAAAGCGCCCGAAGAGGTTGCGCCAGCCCGATTTGACTGGAAATTCGGGCTTAAGGCCGTTCTTCGGTACGCCTTCGTCGGTCTCGCCCTGTGGGGGGGGCTGCGGATGTTACCGGCCGACGTCCGGTGGGTGATCGTGGGCCTCTCGACGGTGGTCGCCGCGGTGGTGATCGACGGGCTTCGCGAACTCTTGACCGGCCGCCGGAGCGGGACGGGTTCAGCCCAGTGAGGGCGGGGACGACGTGCACCACGAACATTCGATTTTCTTCGGGCTCTTCAACGCCCTCCTGACCCGCCTGTTCGGCCCCGTCGAAAACGCCCCGCCATGGTGGCGGGACGGCGTCGCGCTCGGAAGCTTCCACGTGGGCGGCATCGCGCCCCGAGGGGAGCATGGCGAGCTTCTTGGCTGGATTCCGGATCACATCGCGATGGCCCTCGTCGTCTTCCTTTTCTGCGCCATTTTTTCCTTCTTCGTGTCGCGGAGCTATCGCAAGGATGCTCCCGGCGGCGCGCAGAACGTGCTCGAGGTCCTCGTGGACTTTCTGCGCGATGTCATCAAGGAGAACATTCCGCATCACGGCGAGAAATACCTGCCGATCGTCGGCTCGTTTTTCTTCTTCATTTTCCTGTCCAGCTTCTGCGGGCTCTTCTTTTTCCTGCAGCCGCCGACGGCGAACCTGAACGTCACGTTCGCGCTCTCGATCACGTGCTTCATCTTCTTCAACGCAGCCGGGATCAGGGAGCACGGGCTCCTCGGCTACCTCAAGCATTTCCTCGGCCCGATGCTGGTGCTGGCGCCGCTCATGTTCCTGATCGAGATGATCGGCATCTTCGCACGCGCGCTTTCGCTTTCCATGCGTCTCTTCGGGAACATCTTCGGCGAGCACACGGCCACCAGCATTTTTTCGGGTCTCGTTCCGATCGTCGTGCCGTGGCCGATGATGGCGCTGAGCATCTTCACGGCGCTCTTGCAGGCCTACGTCTTCACGCTCCTGACCACCGTCTATCTGGGCGGAGCCACCGCCCACGAGCATTGAGAATTCAAAGAGAACACGAAGTCGAGTTTTTTCGAAAACGAAAGGAGCCCCTGACATGTTGAAGAGAATCCTCCCGGCCGGCGCCCTCACGGCGCTCGCCCTCCTGCTCCCGAATCTCGCCCTCGCCGAGGACGCCGTGAAGACCGGCGGCGGCGCCGGGTGGGGCCACCTCTCCGCGGCGATCGCGATCGGGCTCGCCGCCTTCGGCGGCGCGCTCTCGCAGGGCCGCACCGCTGTAGCGGCCTGCGAAGGAATTGCGCGGAATCCCGGCGCGGGCGGCTCGATTCGCGCGATGGCATTCCTGGCACTCGTCCTCATCGAGTCCCTTGTCATCTACGCCCTCGTCATTGCCTTCGTCATCTACGGCAAGTAAGGTCTTTCTTCTCAGTGAGATGGGCGGCCCCGATTTACCGGGGCCGCTTTTCTTCATGGGGGAGGCGAAGCCGGAACGCGGCGGTTTACGTATTGCATGGGGAGAGGTGGAACTCTCGATATGGCCGCTTCCTCATCCCCCAAGCCCTCCGCGACCCCTACCGCCTGGAACTTCGGGAGCGGGGAGCTTCCACACGCGGACGCACTCTACGGATCCGCGCTCCGGTTGACGCGGAACCGGCAGGACGCTGAGGACCTTCTCCAGGAGACCTTCCTCAAGGCGTACGCGCACTACGACGGGTTCACCGAGGGCACGAACCTCAAGGCGTGGCTGTTTCGCATCCTCAAAAATGCCTTCATCAACGGGTACCGGCGCGTGAAGGCCGGGCCGAAAGAGGTCGATCTCGGCGCGGGGGGAGACGAAGCTTTCGATGCCGCCCGCTCGAAGGCTCTGGAGGGCGGCAAGCACGCGACGCCGGAGGAAGGCCTTCTTGGGGCGACGCTCGACCGGGGAGTGGCCGAAGCGCTTGCGGCTCTGCCCGAGGATTTTCGGCTCGTCGTCGAGCTCGTCGATCTGCAGGACTTCTCCTACCGCGAAGTGGCCGACATCCTCGAGGTGCCGCTCGGCACGGTGATGTCCCGTCTCTACCGCGGCCGCCGCCTTCTCGAATCGGCGCTCCTCGACTATGGCCGCCGCCGGCATTACTTCGGCCCGGAGGAGCCTGTGCGGACGCGGCTCGCCGCCAGTGGACCTGGAGCCCCAGAAGCTCCAGGGGCTCCCCGGCCTCCGGCCGGGGGGAATCCCGTCGCCCTCTCGGAATACCGCCGGCGCCGCGAACGTTAGAGAATCAGGGGCGACGGGATGATGGACTGCCGCACGGCGAGCCTCCTGATCGAGGCGTATCACGACGACGAGCTGGAGCTCGTGGACGCGGCACGCCTTCTCGCCCACTTCGAGGAATGCCCGGCCTGCTGCCAGCACTGCGAAGAGGCGGGGAAGCTCCGCGAGACGCTGAAAACCTGCCGCCCCGTGGATCATTGCCCCGAGGAGCTGGCCCGTCGCCTCGCCCGCCGCCTCGACACGCCTCCGGGTCCACGGCCGCGCCGCGCCTTCCCGAGGTCCGTCACGATCGTCTTCGCCGCGGGCTGTGGAATCGCGGTGGGCTGGGCGGCCGTGAGGTTTCGGACTCCGTCCCTGACGGCGGCCGCGCTCCCTCACGCCGTGCAGCGCGTGGAGGGAGAGCTCGTGTGCCTGCGTTGCGCGATGGAGCACGGAATGCCCGGGATGAGCGCCCGGCTCGAGGGAACACCCCATCGGCCGCTCCTCCTCACCGCGGACGGGAGGCTCTTCGTCCTGCGCTCGCAGAATCCGGTGCGCTCCCGCCTCGAGGCGGACGGCTCGGTGCGCCGGCACGTCTCGCTGATGGCGAGCCTCGACGAGACGAGTGGCCTCGCCGACGTGACGGAGGTGCTTCCCGAGGCGGGGACGGCGGCCACGTCTACCGTCGCCCGCTGAATCCCGGGCGGAGCCTAGCCTCTAGGCCTCGGGAGAAAGAGCGGGCGGACTCAGGCGCTTCTCGAAGAGGATCGACTCGCGCGTACCCTCGCCGACCGTCACCGGAACGAGATCCACGACCCGGAATCCGTACAGCCAGTAAAGATGTGGCCCGGCGGGCGAGCCGGCGAACGACCGCGCGCGCAGGACGAGCAGCCGCCGCTCCCGGCACGCCTCGATGCCGCGGAAGAGCAGCTCCCGGCCGACCCCGCCGTTCCTTTCGGAACCGTCTACGATGAGCCAGTCGAAGCGCGCGGCGGCCGGATCGACGAGATCACGGGTCACGAGGAGAACGCCCACGAGGCGGCCGTCGCGTTCGGCCGTCAGGAGGGCATCGCGCTCGGCGTCGAAACCTCTCGCCATCGACGCGGCCTCTTTTCGCACGACGTCGGCGACGAAAGGGTCGTATTCCTCCGAGACGAGCCGCTCCACGAACGCCCGAACCGCGACGAGAGCGTCGGCACCCCGGCGGTGGTAGACGACGTCCGCACCCGGCATGCTCACATTCTTCCGGGGATCGGGACACCGAGCACGCCGAGGATGTCCGCGAGATGAACGGAGACGACCTGGAGGGCGGCGCGCCGGGCGCGCCGGGTCGTCTCGTCCTTCTCCTGCGCGATGGGATGCGTGTGATAGAGATGGTGGAAGCCCGCGGCGACCGCGAGCGCGTGCCTGACGAGGAGCGAGACCTCGAGCGACTCGGCCACCTTTTCGAGCGTGTCGAGCGTGCGAGAGCAGGTCCTCACGACGTCCCACAGCCCGTCGTCGAGCGCAGACGCGGGCAGCGCGGACAGCCCGTCGATCTCGGCGGCGTCGAGGCGCCCCGTGAGGCCCGTCTCCTCGAGCTTCCGGAAGATGTTCGCGGCGCGCACGGCGGCATACTGGAGATACGGCCCCGTGTCGCCCTCGAAGGCGAGCGCCTCGTCGAAGTCGAAGGCGATGACCTTGTTCCGCGAGAAGCGCGTCATGTAGATGCGGAGCGCGCCGACGGCGATCGCCTCGGCCCGGCCCGTTTCGGGAGGTTCGGCCGCGCGCGAGAGGATCTGCTCCTTCGCCTTCTCGACGAGCCGGTCGAGGAGATCCTCGGCCTTCACGCCGAGCCCCTTCCGGCCCGACATCTCGACGAAGGGGCGCGCGCGGTCCTCGTCGGTGAGCTCCACGCCGAGCGCCTCCGCCGAAGCCGGCGTCAGGGCCACCATTTCGTATGCGAAGTGGACGGATCGGTCGGCCGCCTCGGCGAAGCCGGCGCGCCGCACCGCCTCCTTCACGACCTTCTGGGGGTAGGACTGCCGCACGTCGATGACGTTGATGACGGCGGTGCCCTTGCCGAAGCGGCCGCGCGCGGACGGGTCGGCGCCGCGGTCGTCGCGGCGCGTCCTGTAGAGCGGAGAGACGCCATCCGAGGCATGGAACTCGGGCGAACCGTCGACGTCCCGGTAGGGAACCTCTTCGTACTCGAAGTCGATTCCCAGGACGCCGAGCTTCCAGAGCTGGTAGGCGACGTCCTTCCCGGTGTACGTGACCGTTCCGTTCGACCGCACGAGGATCTTGTCGGCGTCCTCCATGCCCTCGAACTCCGGAGAGCCTTCGAGCGGCATGACCCAGCAGCCCGCGTTCTTGCCTTCCGTCTCGAGTCGCACGGCGCCCGCCGCCTTCAGGAGCTCGAAGGCCTTCACCCAGAAGCGGCGCGCGAGGATGTCGCTCTCGCGTGGCAGGAGGTCGTAGGTGACGCCCACGCGCTCCATCGTGAAGAGGTGGCAGCGCACGACCGCCTCGGCGAGGCGCCCCGCGAGAGCCGCCGTGGCGGCCTCTTCCGGGGTCTGCTCGTGGCCCGTGGCGGCGCCCTCGATGGCGTGGAGCGTGGCTTTGCGCTTCTCCTCGAGCGCCGGGTCGGCTGCGTAGCTCTTCCCGGCGAGCGCATAGAGGTCCCACGCGAGGTCGCCGAGGCGGCGCGGCTCGACGCCCGGGGCGTGCTCGGGGAAGGCGTCCAGGATCTCGCGGATCTCGCCAGCGAGGCGCCGCGCGCGCGACGGCTCGACGAGGTCCTCGGCGTTCTGGAGCGCCACCACGACGTCGGCCACCTGGACGCCTGTGTCGTCGAGATAGTTCTGAATCTCGACGCGGCGGCCGAGGCGCCTGAAGGTGCTCACGAGGACGTCGCCGAGGACGGCATTCCGGAGGTGCCCGATGTGCGCTGCCTTGTTCGGATTGATGTTCGTGTGCTCGACGATGAGCTTGCCGGCGCCCGCGTCCTGTTCCGGGGCCGCGCTTCCCGCGACGAGCATGTCCCGTAGGACGCGCGGGCGATCGAGGAAGAAATTGACGTAGCCGCCGCCTTCGACCGAACGCCTCACGACGACCGAGGGCAGAGCGAGGGCGGGGGCCAGCTCTTCCGCGATCTTCCGCGGGGGCCGCCTCAGGACCTTCGCGAGCTCGAAGGCGACGGGGCAGGCGAGATCGCCGAGCTCGACCTTTGGGGGCGTCTCGAGAACGATGCGCGGCGCCGGAACGCCGAAGACGCGGAGGCACGCCTCGGAAACGGCGCTCTCGAGCTCACGTTTGAGACCGGGAATCACGCGGTGGCGCCCCTCCCAGGGGCGCGCGTCTCTCTTTCATCCATGGCGGCGCGGATTCTCGCACGTCCTGACAAGGGGATCAGGCCGGTCGCGGCGCGCGACGGAACCTTGTTTCGTCCGGATACCGCTTCAACCCTTCCCGCTTCCAGTGGTCCGCCCCGGCCCGGTCACCGAGGATCGACAGGGTCTGGAAGGCGGCGAGGTAGGCGTCGACGCCGGGTGCCACCGAGACCATCTCTTCGACCGATCTCCGGGCGTCCGCCGGCCGATTCTGGGCCGTGTACAGGATGACGAGGGAGCTCCAGGCCGCGAGTGTCGTCGGGTAGACCCGGAGCTCCTCGCGGAATTCGGTCTCCGCCTCGGCATGACGGCCCATCCGCGCGAGGACGTCGCCGCGAAGGAGATGGAGCCCAGCCAGGGGAAGCGAGTGGGGGGCCCCTTCCTGAATTTGGCGAGAGAGCTCGAGAGCCTTCGGCAGATTGCCTCGAAGAGCCTCGACCCGCGCCAACACCAGGATGCCGCGATCCCGGTTTCTCTCGGACTTCAGCGACGCCCGCGCCGCCGTTTCGGCCCCCTCGAGATCGCCGAGAGCGAGACACGCGCGCGCGAGAATCTCGTCTCCCGCCGGATCACCCATCGACCGTGCGAGCTCCGCGTGCTTCTTTCCCTCCTCGAGCTTCCCCATCTGAAGGCAGTGGTTCGCGAAGGAAACGACGTATTGAGTCGAGCCCTGGGGACTGAGCTCGATCGTTTTCCGGAGAGCGGCGAGAGCCTCGTCGGTCCTCCCGAGCTTCGCGAGCGCCTGCGAATAGAGCTCCCAGATGTCGAGCATCCGGGGGTTCTCCGCGAGGAGTTTCTGGGCGATCGCCACGGTCCTCGCCGGGCTCCCTTCCACGAACTCCCGAAGGGCTTCCTTCATCAGCCGGACGGTCTCGATGTGGTCTTTCGGATCGTCCAGCGGGCCGGTCCCGGCCGTGGCGCCCGAGCTGAGATAGCCGAGCGACGCGAGCTTTTTGGCCGTCTCCTGATCGATCGCTCCGGGCGCCTCGAACGAAGTCCGGAGCTTCTCCATCTCGATCCGCATCTTCCGGAACGGTTCGGGTTTACCCTCCACGAGATTCGTTTTCTCGGCCGCGTCGGACCTCAGGTCGAAGAACTCGGGACGGGGCGCTTCGATGAAATGCCAGCGGCCGTCCACGAGCGAGCGGAGCTCGCTCCAGCCGAAGTGGGTCCTCGGAAAGAAAGACTCGGCGTAAATCCGCCTCTCCGGAAGAACGAGACCGTCCGCGATGTCGATCAGCGAATACGTCCCGGGGGGCGCCGCGAAGCCGTCGAGGCCGACGGCCTTCCCGATCGTCGTGAAGACGTCGGACAGCTGGACGGGAACCCGGACGGATCGCGGCGCCGGAACGTCCCCTCTCGGGAGCTTCACGAGAAGCGGAACCTGGAGGACTTCCCGGTAGAGAAAGACCCCGTGTTCGCTTTCTCCGTGGTCTCCGAGCCCCTCTCCGTGATCGGAGAGAAAAATGATCAGCGCGCGGTCGTAGATGCCCTTCGCCTTCAGGAAGTCGAGAAACTTGCCCGTGATCGCGTCGGCGGTCGCGATCTCTCCGTCATACGGATTCGCGTAGAGACTCTTGAAGGGTTCCTTCGGTTCGTACGGGGCATGCGGTTCATAGAGGTGAAGGAAGGCGAACAGGGGGCCATGCTGCTTCTCGACCCATCGTTCGATCGAGGCTTCGGCCTCGTCCCCCGGGCGCTGGACGCGGCTCAGAGCCTGGAAAGGGCGGGTGGGCGCGACGTCGTCGTCCCAGAGCTCGAAGCCGCGTCCGACGCCGCTCGCGCCGTTCAGAACGAGGCTCGTCACGGCACCGGCGGTTGCATAGCCGCCCTTCTTGAGAAGCTCGGCCAGTGTCGGCACCGCGGGGTTCACGGTGTAACCGAGATTGTCGTGGACTCCGTTCTTGTCCGGGAGAAGACCGGTAAAGAGCGTGACATGGGACGGCAGCGTGAGCGGCGCGTGAGACCAGGCATTTTCGAAGAGGATCGAGTCGTTTCGGAGAGCCGAAAGCGCGGGCGTTTCCACGCCCTTGTAGCCGTAGAACGGAAGGTGATCGGACCGGAGCGTGTCGATCGAGATCAGGATGACCGGGACCTTCGGAAACGCGCGCGGCGTCGACTTTCGCGCCTGTCCGCAACCCGCGTGCACGAGGAGGAAAGATGCGGCGGAAAGCAGCGCGGCGAGCGCGCGGACTCTGGCCCGGGTCGAGCGGTCTCGGGGTGGCACCGGGTCGAGTCTAGCGTGCCCGGCGCGGCCTGACCGGGCGGCAACAGGAAAGGAAAGGCCCCGGCAGCGCCGGGGCCTTCGAGGCGAGTGGGCTAAGAGAAAAAAGAAAAGAGAGTCTAGAAGCGGAGGCCCACCGAGATCGAGAAGTAGCGCGGCGTCTGATAGCTGCCCGCGGAAGAGACGGAGGAGGCGGCGGTTGGCTGGCCGAAGAGCGAGCCCTTCTGGTAGTTGGCCCCCATCGCCTTGCAGGTGGCCAGAGCCGTTCCCTGCGGGCATTCGATCGGTGACGAGTTCGTGAAGGGGTTGAAGGCGGCGAGAGACGTAGAGTTGAAGTTCGTGTTCACCGTCGTGTTCACGCTGACGATGTGCTGGGAGTTGAAGACGTTGAAGACCTGCGGCACGAGGAAGATCTCCAGCCCGCCAGCGATCCGGTACGTGAAGTTCATCTGGAGATCCGTACGGTAGACGTCCTCCGTCCTGAAGGCGTTGCGAGAGGTGAAGTAGTAGGGCTCCGACGCGGGCGTCGTGAGGTAGCCCGGGTTCGTGACATAGGCTGCCGTTTTGATGGTTCCGACGGCGGCGTAGGGCTGACCGGTATCCCAGGCCTGGATCGCGCTGAAACTCAGCGAGCCGAAGCGAGCCGGGACCGGGAGATCGTACGTGCCAAAGAGGCGGACGCGGTGCCTCGTGTCGCCGTAGAGGTCTCCGACGGGGTTTTCCCACGATCTGGAGAAGTACTCGGGATAGACGTGGTCGCCGCCGCGGACGGGGCCCGAGCCGCTGGTCTCGCCGACGAGGTTCCCGATCAGGTGCGACCATGTCCAGGCGCCTCCGACGTTGAGGCGCTCGCCGAGGCGATACTGGAACTGCGTGTGGAGACCCGTGTATTCGCGCCGGTAGTCATTCGAGTTGACGACGAGACCGAGGTCTTGCGTCGCGCCGAAAGGACTCACAACAGTGCCGGTCGTCATGTCTTTCTTCAGGTCGTAGTAGTCGGTGTATTCACGCCGCACGGCGTCGGCCCGGAAGGAGCCGCGTGACGTCGTCCCGAAGTTGCCGGCGAAGCCCAGGACGTATTCCTTCGCGCTCGGGGAGGCGAGCGAATTCTGGATCTGGACGTTCACGCCGCCGATCGACGGCGCGCCGCCCTGCGGAATCGTGCAGCTGGTCGCGATGGGATTGGGGAGGCACCCTGCGGCACTGAACCAGTTGAAAACCTGCGTCAGGGCGGCCTGGGGAGAAAGGAACGGTCCGTTCGGGTTCGTGTTGATCCCCGGGCCGTCGTAATACCAGTAGAAGTCGGCCGGGCTGCCGGCGAGGGTCGCGCCGCTCCCCGCCTGCGTCTCCTGCAGCGCCGCCACGTATTTCGCGTAGCTCGCGGTGACCCGCAGGCTGCCGTCTCCTTTCACGTCGAAAATCGCGGCCAGGCGCGGGCTGAACGTGGAGTCTTTCGACGTGACATTTCCGGCGGAGTCCGTGGCGTCATTCTTGTCGTAGCGGACGCCGACGTTGAACGAGAGGCGGTTGCTGAGCCGCCACGTATCGTTGAGGAATGCCGACTGGGTCCTGAGATCGCTCCCCTGCGACCCTTGCAAGACCGGCCACCAGTCGAGCTCGGTGCCCGCGGGGATGACGGGATAGATGTTCGCCCCCTGCACGACGGAAGCCCCAAAGGTGTAAAGGACGAAGTTGCTTCCCGACTGGTAGTTGTTCGAGAGGCGCTGGCCTCCGAAGTTGTCGTACCCGCCGACGATGTTGTGAGAGCCCAGGGACGGAGTGGAAAGGAAGTACGTCCCCTTGACGAAGTAGTCGTTGTTGTCCCTCTTCTCCGGTCCGCAGATGCCGCAGAAGATCGGAGCGTTGTAGGAGACCCCCCTCGAGAGGTCGCGGATGACCGTTCCCTGGACCGGGTCCATGTAGATTCCGCCCGCGTTCTCGAACGTGAACTTGCGCCTCGAGTACTGGGCTTCGACGAAGAACGAGTTCGTCAGGACGCCGTTGTAGTTGAGGGCGAGCTGCTCCTGCGGGAGCTGCCGGTTGTAGATGCTCGCCAGGTCCGCGATTGGGATGCTGGCGGCGAAGGAGTAGTTGACGTCATCGTGCTTGATTGCCTGGTATGACGCGGTGAGCGTGTGACTCTGGAAGGGAGAAAGAGTCAGCTTCCCCTCATACCGAAGCTCCTTCGCCCCGGAGGTATAGCCGATGTTCGTGAAACGCGTGAGGGAAGCAACGGCGTCGCTCGTGTCGAAATACCGGCCGGCTCCGAAGAACCAGACCTTGTCTTTCACGATCGGCCCGCCGAGCGTCGCCTCGAAGGTGGGAATCGCCTTGTTGACGAAGGTTCCTTCCTGCGGGTTCACACCGGTGGCGGTACGGTAGCCGGACGTCGACTGCCAGGCGTCGTTCGTGAACGTGCTGCGGACGGAGCCGCTGAACTCGTTCCCTCCCGACTTCGTGATCGTGTTGATGACTCCGCCGGTGAACCGGCCGTGCTCGGCCGAGACGGCCGAGGTCGTCGTCGTCGTCTCCTGGATGGCGTCCTCGATGAAGAGATTGTTCGGCGTCGAGCGGACGTTGTCGGTGATGACGACGCCGTTCACGGTGTAGAGGTTCTCGGTCGACTGCGCTCCCGAAATCGATACCCCGTTCGCTCCGTTCTGGTTGATTCCGGGGGACAGAATGACCGCCGAAGTGATGGTCCGGGCCGTGGGGAGCTTGCCGAGGAGGTCGCCCGTGTAGGTCGTCGCCTGGGCGGGGGACTGCGAGATCGAATCGCTCTGGGCGGTGACCGTCGCCGTGGTCGTGACGCCCGTCACGACGAGGTTCGCGTCGAGACGGCTCTGCTGTGAGGCACCGAGCGTGATGGGCAGGGTCTGGGTCTGGAAGCCCGAAAGCGTGAAGGTGATCGTGTAATCGCCGGGAGGCACGTTCGCGAAAACGTAGTCGCCGCTCGCTCCGGTGACCGTCGTCCGGGTCCCCTGAAGGTGCGGGGATGTCGCGGTGACCGAGACACCCGGGAGGTCGAGCGTGTCATTCATAACCCTTCCCGACAGGGTGGCGGTCGGGATGCCCTGCGCAAAGGCGGGGTTCGCGAGAAGAAGCCCGAAAGTGACGGCAATAATGGCCGCGCCAGCCGTGAGCCTTCGAATTTGGGTGGTTACGATCACACTTCCGATTTTATTTTGC
>Ga0097691_1000245_pt1 | contig 50981 bp, 56 predicted proteins | sample NGESurdeep072012_8_FD_72858 | JGI IMG/M metagenome (GOLD analysis project Ga0097691, IMG submission 72858) | Arctic peat soil microbial communities from Barrow, Alaska - NGEE Surface sample 210-1 deep-072012 | ecosystem: Environmental > Terrestrial > Soil > Wetlands > Peat ...
ACTCCTCCCGGATCAGACCGGATCAGACCGGATCAGACCGGAAAAGCCCGTGCGATGCCCGACGGGCGCCGATCCACGCCAAGACTGCCGACATGCCGGTCGGCATTGACGCGCCGCCGAAACTAGCCAATCGAGCTCCTAGTTGAGTCGGGTGAGGGCCTTGCGCATGTTCCGAATTGCCTGGCCGGTCCGCTGCTCGTTCTCGATCAGCGCGAACCGCACGTGACCATCCCCACCGGGGCCGAATCCCACCCCTGGTGAGGTAGCTACATCTGCCTCATTCAGGAGGAACTTGGCAAATTCGAGAGAGCCCATCTCCTTGTACGGCTCGGGGATGGGTGCCCACACGAACATTGTCCCCCGAGGCGGAGTGATCTCCCACCCGATGCGATTCATTCCATCACAGAGCGAATCCCGTCTGGATTGATAACACTCGTTGATGTACTTCGGATAGTCCGGCGCTTCGTTCATGGCCACAATGGCGGCAATCTGGATGGGCTGAAACATCCCGTAGTCGAGATAGCTCTTCAGCTTGGTCAGCGCTTGCACGATCTCGGCGTTGCCCACCATAAAGCCGACCCGCCACCCGGCCATCGAGAATGACTTGGTCATCGTGTACAGCTCGACGGCGACTTCCTTGGCGCCGGGAACTTCGAGAATCGACGGTGGCCGGTAGCCGTCGAAGGCGATATCGGCGTAGGCGAAGTCGTGGACCAACACGATGTCGTGTTCCCGGGCGAACTCCACGATGCGGGCCATCCATGCCAGGTCGACGCATTCCGTCGTCGGATTATGGGGAAAGGACAGCACGATAACCCGGGGCTTGGGCCAGGCCGACTCCCACGCCTCCATCAGATTTGCGAAGAAGGCTTCTCCGGGTGGGTCATTGGTGGCATCCCCAGGCCCGTCTAGGCGGACGTGGCGAACGTCGGCACCGGCAAACAGGGGCGCGTAGATATGAATGGGGTAGGACGGCGACGGCACCAGGGCGGTGTCACCCGGGCCGACCAGAACCCACATCAGGTGGGACAATCCCTCTTTCGCACCAATGGTCGTGACCACCTCGGTTTCAGGATCGATGGCCACATCGAACTTGCGGAGGTAGAGATCGGAGATCGCCTGGCGGATCTTCGGGATGCCCCGGCTCGCCGAATACCGATGGTTGCGAGGGTTATGAGCGGCTTCCGCCAACTTCTCGACCGCCACGTCCGGAGATGGCAGGTCCGGATTGCCGAATCCCAGGTCGATGACGTCTTTGCCGTCGTGACGGGCTGCGGCCTTCAGGTCGTTCATGGTGGCGAACACGTAAGGGGGCAGTCCGAGTATGCGGCGAAACTCCATGCTGAGAGGCTACCCGCGGGTGTAGACCTCTCCGCCACGCTCAGCGCATCGCGTTGGCGGCCTCGGCAATCACTTCGAGCGAGTCGAGCGAGTCGAGCGAGTCGAGCCAGGCGCACACAGCCCACGTGGCCCCGGCTTCGGCCAACTCGCGTAGACGCTCCTCGATCTGGACGACGTTCCCTGCCACCGGGCCACCCCAGGTCACTTCGTACCCGGCCGCCGTCATCCCGGCCACCTGCGTGGCCTCCGCCTCCCACAGGTTCACCGCTCCCCCGACGGTCCGAGCCAACTCGGTGGTGGATGGAAGTCCTCCCCCCACCCACACCGGTATCCCTCGGGCCTCGACGGCAACGGCCACCGCTCCCATTCGGACCCGTCTCACCTCGGCCGGTTCGAAGGGGATCCCGAATGCTTGGTTCTCCGCCCGGCTCAAGTGGTCTCCAGTGCCCAGGCCGGCGATCAGTCGCCCATTCGAGATCGCGTGCAAGCTGGCCAACTCGTCCACCAAGACATCGTCAGGGAGCAATCCGATGCGCGCCACCAACGTACCAATGTGAATGACAGAAGTCGACGCCGCCAATGCCCCAAGAAGTGGCCCGGAGGAGAGGGCGGGGCGCCCGGGTTGACCCATCGGCCACAGGTGATCGAAACAGAACACACCATCGAGACCGACCTGCTCCGCCCGGAGGGCAGCGGCAAGAGCACTGTCCGCCTCGTCGCGGAACTGCGGAAGTGTGGTGCCGACCTTCATGCCGCCCGTGAAGTAAGTCCGGCTCCTGTCCCGATCACGCTAACGACTCAACCCGGACTTTCAGATCCCGGAGGGCGATGGACATGATGCGGCTCTGAGCCCGCATTTTGATGAAGCCCGGAAGTGGCACCTTCATCTCGACTTCGAGGTGATAGGTAACTTCTGTCCCCCCGTCGGCTGTCGGCTCAAAGACGTAGCGCCCATCCAATTTCGAAGTGATATCACCGCGTGTCTGCACCCACGACAATACGTTCGGCGCCGCGCTGTAGTCGTAGGACAGGGTGTAGCTGGTGCTCCGGCCAAAGGCGGCGGCGCGAAACGTGACCAGCTGGGGACGACCTTGATCGTCACGGTCGTGGACGGTGACCTCTTTGATATCCGCGGCCCACTGTGGATAGGCGTCGATGTCACTACTGACAGCGAAACACCGTTCTGCGGGCGCCGTCACGAACATGCGCTCGGTGGCTAGTTCCGCCACGTTCATTCCTCCTGCTTGGGTTGATACGTCTGATGCGACACCGGGGTTTAGCCTTCCACGTCTGCAAGTGCCGCGGCCAGCCTAGGGGCGAGCTGGTCATAGTCGAAGGATGCCTCCGCCCTACGCCGGGATTCATCCCCCATGCGACGTCGCAGTTGATCATTGTCCAGCAGTTTTCCAATTGCCCGCACCACCGTAGCGACATCGGCGGGCCGCTTGACCACCGACCCGGTCAGCCCGTCCAGGACCGCTTCTCCGGCTCCCCCTGAATCTCCGGCCACCTGGGGAACTCCGGCGGCGGCGGCCTCGACGAACACAATGCCGAAACCCTCTCTTTCGAGGCCGAGCCACCGGTTACGACAAAGCATGGCAAAGACGTCGGCTGCTCCGACCAACCTGGGCAGATCGTCATCGGATACACCGCCGAGCAGCCGGACCGGGGCCTGCCGCTCGACAATCTCGCCGGCCAGGCGATCCCGGTCCCGGCCACGTCCGGCAATTGCCACCACCAGGTCGGGAACCGCGGTGCGTAACTCGGCGGCCGCGTCGATCAGGATGTCCATGCCCTTACGGGGCACCAAGCGGCTCACGCTCACCACCAGGGGTCCGTCTGTCGGTAGCCCAAGGTCGATACGGGCGTCGAGTTTCTCGGACTCCGACAGGGGGCGGAATCGTTCCAGATCGACCCCGGGAGGGATCTCGATCACCGGAGGCATGCCTCGGCCCCGCACCGCCCGAGTGGCTTCGGCCGCCGGATAGCCGCCGGCCGACACGGCCAGGACACTGTGTCGCAGCGTGGAGGCCAGCAACTCACGACTGGCCGGGAGCCGTCCCGGAATGGCCACCTCGGCACCGTGGAGGACCACTGCGTAGGGGATGCCGAGCCGGGGCCCGATGACCCCGAGTGGAAATGCCGGGTCGATCACCACCAGTGAGGCGCCAACCCGTTGGGCGGTAGCCCGGATGCGGCGAACCAGCCCCGGGGTCGGAACCAGAATCCGGCCCGGAACCCGCTCGATGCGGATACCTCGGGCCGCCTGCTCGCGGTCGAACTGCTCGCTACCCGGGTCAGACGAGGCGGTAATGACCACGAACGTCTCGGGATCCATCCGCCGCCATAGTTCCCATAGGTAGGCCTGGATCCCTCCCACCTTGGGCGGGAAGTCATTGGTGACGAGAAGGTGGGTCACGCCACTCGACCAACCAGATCATCCCGTCCCAGCTTCTGTGCCGCCCACGCCGCGTGCTCGGTGATCATCGGATCGGGGTCATTGAGAGCACCTCGTAGTACTCGCTCGGTGGCCGGGTCGTTCCCATCTCCGGTGTTACCCAGAGCCACCAGGGCATTCCTCCGCAGGTATCGGGGGTCGCGGCGGGCAATGTACCAACGGCCATGCCGTTCGAGCAGTTCGGCATCGCTCGACTCGAGCAGGCCGAGCAGGTCGACATCGGCTTCACTCTCCGACTCGGAGGGCGCGGGTGGGTCTTTGCGTTCAGCCAGCCGGTTGATCGGGCATACCTGCTGACAATCGTCGCATCCATAGATGCGGTCGCCGAGTGCGTCCCGGTACTGCACGGGGAACGAGCCCGGTGCCTGTACCAACCAAGCCAGGCACCGACGGGCGTCGAGAACCCCGGGAGAAACCAGCGCCCCGGTGGGGCAGGCCGTGATGCAGCGAGAGCAACTGCCGCAGCCACTGCCATGGGCATCCGGTGTGCGGCCCTGGTCCAGGGCAGAGCCGGAGCCGTGGGCGGAGCCGGATCCGGAGCCGTGGGCAGAGCCCAACGGGGCATCGGTGACCACGCTACCGAGTACGAACCACGATCCAAGACCGGGAAGCAACAGCAGGGAATTTTTGCCGAACCAGCCCAGCCCGGCCCGGTGTGCGGCCGCCCGGTCGACCAATGCATTGTCGTCACTGATGATGGTGGCCCGCCAGCCATCTGCCTTCAGCCGTTCCGCCACCGGGGACAGCGCCTGGCGCAACGCGGCGTAGTTGTCCTGGTGGGCATATCGGGCCACCCTGGCCAGGGGGCGTGAGCGAGAGCCCCGTTCCACGTCGGGGGCTGCATCCTCCCGGCGGTATCCCCACGCGCCCACTACCAATGACCGAGCACCAGGAAGGATCCGCTTCGGATCGGTGGACCGCTCCGGGTTTCGATAGGTGAACTGCATCTGCCCATTGAGGCCCTTGCTCCGGCGATCGAGGAGGTCGTCGAGAGTATCGGTGAATACATCGGCGTCGGCTACGCCAACCGCTGCCAGTCCATGGCTGCGGCCGATAGCCACCAACTCGTCGGCCAGGCCATCGCCGATAACGGCGCTGCTCTCTTCGGATGGGGCCGGTTGGGGCATGCACCATGCTGGCACGGCACCCGATAGGGCGTGATCGGAGTCCGGACCCGACCGTCTCGGGTGGGATCAACCCACCCGACGGGAGTGACGGACACCTGGAACCAGGCCGGCCTGCTCGAGCAGGCGCACGGCTCGGGCTTCGTCGGCGTCCACCACTACAGCGTCCTCGGGATGGCGATCCACGATGAAGCTCACCACGCAGTCGTCGCACACCGAGGTGGATTGATGTTCGCAGTCAGCGCAATCGATGGTGAATGCCGTCGGCGGAGAAGGCCGGAGTGTCCGGACCGACGGGTGGGCGACCCAAGATGCTCTGGGGGTAGGGGCGATGGGCACGATGCGGCCTCCTATGGTTGACGATGCTGGGGTGTGTTCCATGTCCGGGCCATCCTGACCCGAGGGTGTGACTCCCCCCCGGACATCTCCGGGTATCCAGCATTTCCCCTGGTCAACAGCTTCGTTGCCCTCAGCAGGGATCTCGTCAGTACCCCTCCACCGGGTCAACCAGGCCAATGAGCTCCCGGCCGGCCGCATACCGCTCCACGTTGGCCCGGATGCGCTCCCCCAACAGTGGGCGGATCATCTCGATGGTGTCGGCGGTATGCGGAGTGATGATGCAGTTGGGCAGCTCCCAGAGGGGATGGCCGTCGGGCAATGGTTCGGGTTCGGTGACGTCGAGGGCGGCGCCGGCGATCGATCCCGATGTGAGAGCCGCCACCAGCGCGTCGGTGTCCACGTGGCGCCCACGGGCCACGTTCACCAGCCACGCCCCCTCGTCCATGATCTCAAGCTCTGGCGCGCCGATGATCCCGGTCGTGCTCGGGCTCAACGCCAGGGCCAGAAACACCACCAGGGCGCCAGGAAGGACCTCATGCAGCTCCGACATGGTGACTGTGCGAGCCGCCCCCGGCACTGGCTCGACCTGCCGCCTGACCACTGTCGCCTCCACCCCGAACGGAGCCAAATGCTCCAAGAGGAAGTGGGTGATTCCGCCTCCACCGAGGATGGTCACTTTTTGGTCATACAGGCTGGTGCCGGCCGGAGTCCCCCATGATCGCGCCTCAACCCGGGTCCGGAGAACCCGCAAACCGGCCAGGGCGAGTGCCAGCGCGTGCTCGGCCACCGGTTTGCCGTAGGCGCCCTTGGCGCTGGTCCATTGACGTTGGTCGCTGAGCAGTCCGGCTTCGGCCACCCGCTCGACGCCGGCGAAGGGGAGCTGTACCCACTTCGCCTCGGGAGCTGCCTGCAAAGCGGCAGCCAGGCCGGCAACGTCAGCGGCATCGAGCCAGATCAACGCGTCGGGCTCATCCCCGATGTCGACGACCGTTCCTCCACCTTTTTCGACTGCGCTCACGGCGAATGATCCGGCGCGGGGTCCAACGGCTATGCGAGGAATAGGCATGCCAGCACGTTACCGAGTCCCGTTCGTTCCGCCGTCCATGACAGCAGAATCGACCCGATAGAGCGCATGCCCCCGACATTTGGTTCAATGGAGGCAAATCGGCGAGACGAATCGGCGAGACGAATCGGCAGGGTGAGTGAAGGCAATGAAAATGAAGGCCAATGAAGAGGTGAAGAGGTGATCGTTCAGTTCAACGTGCGGGACTTCCTCGATCGCGCCGAGTCGGCGTACCCCGAACGTCAGGCTGTCATCGATGAGCCTGACCAACCGGCATCCTCGTGGGGAACGTTGACCTTTGCCGAGATGGCCAGTCGGGCTCGGGCCCAGGCCGCCGGACTCGACGCGTTGGGCGTGGAGCCGGGCGAGCGGGTGGCCATTGTGTCCCACAACTCGGCCAGGCTGCTGACCGCGTTCTCCGGAGTATGCGGGTGGGGGCGCACGCTGGTTCCCATCAACTTCCGCCTGGCACCGGCGGAGGTCTCCTACATCGTGGAGCACTCCGGTGCATCGGTGTTATTGGTCGATCCCGAACTCGAAGACGCCTTGGCCGACATCACCGTCCCTCACCGGTTCGTCATCGGCGCCGACAGCGACCCGATCCTTTACCCGTCGGGAGTGGATCCTCGGTCCTGGGGCGGCGACGAAGAGGCCACCGCCACCATCAACTACACCTCGGGCACGACGGCCAGGCCCAAAGGGGTGCAGCTCACCCACCGAAACTGCTGGGTCAATGCCAGCGTGTTCGGATGGCATACCCAGGTCTCCGACCGCGATGTCTATCTGCACACGCTGCCGATGTTCCACGCCAATGGATGGGGTATGCCGTGGGCGACAACCGGTATGGCCTGTCCCCAGGTGGTGCTCCGCAAAGTGGACGGCACAGAAATCCTCCACCGGGTCGAGCGACACGGGGTAACGCTGCTCTGTGCGGCGCCGGCAGTGGTCAACGCCGTTCTCGATGCACTGCCCACCTGGGAGGGACCGGTGCCGGGTCGGGACAAAACCCGAATCATCGTGGCCGGCGCCCCGCCCCCCAGCCGTACCATCGAACGGGTCGAAGCCGAACTCGGATGGGAGTTCATCCAGATCTACGGGTTGACCGAAACGGCGCCGCTTCTGACCATCAATCGGCAACGAGCCGAGTGGGACGACCTCTCATCGGGCGAACGGGCGCGGAAACTGACGAGGGCCGGTGCGCCGGCCCTCGGGACCGAGCTCTCGATTAGTGCCGATGGCGAGGTACTGGCCCGCAGCAACACGATCATGGAGGGGTACTGGCAGCAGCCGGAAGCTACCGAAACTGCCTTGGCCGATGGGTGGTTCCATACCGGGGACGGCGGGTTCTTGGATGACGAACGCCACCTCCAGATTCTCGACCGCAAGAAGGACGTCATCATCACCGGAGGAGAAAATGTCTCCTCCATCGAAGTCGAAGATGCCATCTTCTCGCTGGCCGGCGTGGTAGAGGTGGCGGTCATCGGCATCCCTCACGACACGTGGGGCGAAATGGTCACTGCCCTGGTGGTGACCAACGACGGCGTCATCATTACCGAAGAGAACGTACTGACCCACTGTCGGACGCTTCTGGCCGGTTACAAGTGTCCGAAACAGGTGGAGTTCCGCGACCAACTCCCGCGTACCGCCACCGGAAAGCTTCAGAAGTTTCGACTGCGGGCTCCGTATTGGGAGGGATACGAACGACAGGTCAACTGACAGGTCAACTGACAGGTCGACTGATCGCCACGCCAACCGATGGCCCATGGCGACATTCGGCGGCAGCGCCATTGTCGCCAGGTATGAGACGACGCAGTAGATTCCGGCGCATGGAGGGTCCTTTCGCAGCGCCGGCTGAACACTCGTGGACCCGGGTGTCACCGCGTCTCGCCCGGATGCGCCGCACCATATTGGCGCTCATCGGCATCCCGGTCATCGTCGGCATCTCGGTTGGACTTTCGTTCGTCAACACCCTGGTCGGCGTGGGTGCAGGGATCATCGTGGTGGCCCTCGTGGTGGCGGCATGGTTTTCGATCGGCCGCAATTTGAGGTCGTGGGGATACGTCGAGCGAGACGAAGACCTGTTGGTCACCCACGGCGCGATGTTCAAGAAGCTCACCATCGTGCCGTACGGACGCATGCAGTTGGTTGACGTCGAAGCCGGACCGATCGAACGGTCCTTCGGGCTGGTCAGCGTCAAACTCCACACGGCGGCGGCGACAACTGACGCCAAGGTCTGTGGACTGACCCCCGACCACGCTGGAGCTCTTCGTGATCGGTTGACCGCCCTGGGCGAGGCTCATGCCGCCGGACTCTGACGAGCGCCCGATCGATTCACCTCCGACCACGCCTCCCGGATCATCAACCACAACGCCTCCAACAACGCCTCCAACCACGCCAACCGGATCACCACCCGACGAAACATTCCGGTTGCATCCGTTGACACCTATCGCGCTCGGTGGACGGATATTGGGGATTGTCATGGTCTTTACCCTGTTCACACTGTCCGAACGGAGTACCGGCCTGGGGGGAGGGTTGCATTGGGGCACGTTCGCCGTGTACGCCGCCATTGGGATCCTCGTCATTGTCCGCGGATTGATCACGGTGGCGGTCACCCGTTATCACCTGATGGGCGGAGAACTCCGTATCGACAGTGGCCTGTTACAGAAGCGTTCGAAGCGCATTCGACTGAACCGTGTCCAGAGTGTCGACGTGCTCGAACCGCTGGCCGCCCGTATCTTCGGCCTGGCTGAAGTAAAAGTGACCACGGCCGGAAGTGAGCGTTCCGCGGTTCAACTGCGCTACCTCGCGCTTTCAGTGGCCCAGGCTCTCCGCGCTGATCTCTTGGGTCGATCAACCGGGGTCGGTAATGGAGCAGTCGAAGCTCCGGAGCGGCCGCTCATCGTGGTACCCCATGGCCGACTGGTCGGTGCGGTACTTCTGGAAATGGTTTCGTGGCGATTGCTGCTTTTGGCCATCGGTCCGGTCCTCACCGCCGTCGGTCAGCAGAATGGTCACGGCGCAACCATCGGGGTTGGCATCGCCGTCTTCGCCGGGTTCGCCATTGTGCTGGGGCACGCCGCCTGGCAACGGGTCAACTCACTGTGGGAGTTCACGGTCTCCGAGTCTCCCGATGGCCTCCGCATCCGGCATGGGCTCCTTTCCACCAGTCGCCTGACGATGCCACCGGGCCGGATTCAGGCCATCCTCATCCACCAACCTCTGTCCTGGCGTCCGTTGGGTTGGGTTCAGGTCCGCATGAACGTGGCTGGATATGGAGGAGCCACCTCCACCAAGAGCACCATGTTGATTCCGGTCACCAATCGTGCATTTGCCGAGTCACTGGTTGGCTGGGTGCTCGGAGGCATCGAACTCAACGCCATTCCGCTGACACCGCCGCCTGGTCGGGCGGCACTTCGGGCTCCATTGTGGTGGCGAGCCGAACTGGCTGGATCCGACGGGCGGGTCTTCGTTGTCCACCATGGATTGCTGTCTCGCACCGTTGACGTGGTTCCCCACGCCCGCACCCAAAGTGTGCGGCTGACCGCGGGCCCATTTGAGCGTGCCCTCGGACTCGCCACCATGCACCTCGATTCCACCCAGGGTCCGGTGAAGACCCGGGCCGCCCACCGCGACGGTGCCGAGGCCCGCGCCATGCTCGACATGCAGGTTCTTCGGGCACAGGAGGCTCGTCACCATGGTTCGACTCCGGCGGCCTTCGGTCTGCTTCTGCCCCGCTGAAGACATCCCGCCGTCGGCGGGGTCACACCCTGCGGGTCGCCTCCGCCGATATCCGCGCCGCGTCCGCTCCCGCGAGGCCGAGCCAACGTGTGATCCGGTCGAGGGTCCATTCCGGGACCTCCATCATGGGGATATGACCCACACCCACGGCGATATCGAACGTCCACTCAGGCTTTGCTCTGCTCAACTGCCTGGACGCTGCCAGAGGCACCAATCGATCGGCATCGCCATGGAGCAACAGGGTGGGTTGGCAGACGCCTCGGAGTTTTTGAGCGAAGGATCTCGGGCGAAGAAAGATCTGAGACAGAGAACGTGCCGAAGCAAGATAGGCATTGTCCAGCGCCACTCGATCCGCGCTCATCAAGAAATGGACTTGGGCGGCAACGAGGCCAGGAGGCACCCGGGACGAGTCGGCACAGCAGGCGGCCAAAACCCGATGCACGCTCTGCTCCGCTGACAGATACTTCCTTCGTTGCGACAGGAGAGACTCCCCCAGGCGCGGCGTGACACCAAGCAGAAATCCGGCAATGGCCCTCGGGTGGGCGTTACCCCAGTGGGAGGTGGGTAACGCGGGGTCGATGAGGATCAGCCCAGAGACAGTGTCCGGTTGCTCCGCCGCTTGCAGCGTTGCCACCAATCCCCCCATCGAGTTACCCACGAGGATGACCGGTCCGCCGGCAACCTCACGCAGAAATCCGCTCAGGAGTCGGCGGTGGCCTTCGATGTCGACGATTCGGCTTCCGGTCGGGGTCCTTCCGTGGCCAACGAGATCGAGTGCCAGCACCCGGGCATTGAGGGCTAGCGAGGGAGCGAGGGCCATCCAATTGAGATGGGACCCACCCAGACCGTGCACACACACAATGGTCGGGGAACCCTTCGGCCCCTTGAATTCGGTATAGCTGACGGGGCCGTCGATGTCAGTGGTGAGCAACGCTGGAAACGAGACTGGAAGCGAGGTCACGGACGTGACGATATCGGGTGTCTGCTCTCTGTTGGTCTGCCTGATGCCTCGCCCTCGGCCATGCCACCAACGCCAGCAGCACCATCACCGGTCCGAGGTTGGGGTCGGTGGTGTCAGGAGTGAGGATGCCGCCCATCTGCTGCCCACCACCCAAAAGAACAGCGAGAACCCGATACCGAGCCCCAACCACATCCGTTGGTGTGTCGGGTCGAAGAGCCAACTCAACCCGATGGTGAACTCGAGAACCACCAACCCCATCACGACCGCCAACGTGTGGTGGGAGGTGAGTCCGGCAAACCAATGGCTGGTGTCGGCCAGATACCGCGGTGACCCATCGGAGGTCATCGACAGGATGGCGTCGAATGCCTGTCGGCCCGAATACACGAGGGAAAGATGGAGAAACGCCCCCCCGGTCCACAGTGTCGACCAAAGAGCGAGCCAACTGCGTCGGTCAATGTCAGGACGGTGATGGCGCGGCCACGCCATCACACCGAACATCGCATACAGCAGGGCCGGACCGGGGGCGCCTCCCTAACAGCGCGATTCCGCTGGGAAGCATCCCGAAGGATTCGCCGAGCCACCAGATCACCAGGGCCCACGCCATCGAAATGCCGAGAGCCGGGCGGGTAAAGGCCCGCTCACCAAGGCGGCCCCGATAGCCACTTGCAAGAGCACGCTGCCCAAGTTCGAAAGTGGCCAGTGGGAGACAAAGGAATGAATCCCCGCAACTACCGACTGGTTCACCCACATGGGTGCACCCATGACCGATTGGGCCAGGGTGCCAAGGGGATAGTCCCGGGAAATCTTCGGTCCTTCGGCCTACAAGAGACCCTCGAATACCCAGATCACGCCAAGCGCAATTTGGAGTCCTCGCTGGCTCACCAGGAGCGATGAGACCGCAGCGCCCGCTCCGGCGGCACCTTCTTTCCCGGCTCGTTTCATAACTACCCATTGGTACGAAGTCACAGGCGAGATGAATGAGGTTTATGTAGCTGATGCTGGGCAATCTCCATCGTTGTGGCTTCTTCATGCCATCATCAAGGCCGTGACCGACCCACTCGACGAGTTCGGCGAGACCGTCTGAATCGACATGGCCGCTACTCGCCAAGTTCTTGCCGAAGCTGCCGCGTCATTGAGCCAGCGCGACCCGATTCTGAGAGACCTCATTGACCAACACGGCAAGCCGCCGCCGCGACCCCACATTCCCGCATCACTGCGGTTCGCCTCCCTGGCTCGCTCGATTCTCTACCAACAGTTGGCCGGCAATGCCGCCGCCGCCATTCACGCCCGGTTGGTGAGCGCACTGGGAGGGGTGATCACCCCCGATCGGATTCTCGCCCTTTCGCCCGACATCCTGGCGTCGTGCGGACTGAGCGGAGCCAAGTCCAGGGCTATCCGAGATTTGGCCGAGAAGGTCTCGTCCGGGCAGGTCTCACTGGATCGGATCGGCCGCCTCTCCGATAAGGCGGTGATCGAACACTTGGTGCAGGTCCGGGGAATCGGTCCGTGGACAGCTGAGATGTTTCTGTTGGGGACATTGGGCCGCCTCGATGTCTGGCCGGTCGGGGATTACGGAGTACGGGCCGGCTATGCCCTGAGCTGGCGGTTGCCCGACATTCCATCGCCGAAGGAACTGATGGCACTGGGCGATCCCTATCGGCCGTATCGAAGTGTGGTGGCGTGGTACTGCTGGCGGGCGTTGGACACCCGCATCTAGTCAGGGGTTCATCCGCACTGGTCCGGTGATCGTTCAGCCATACAGCAGCTCACCAATCGGTATCGGGGATCAGTTGCCCTTCCCAGATTTGCCATTGGTCCCGTTCCCCTTCACGGGACCAGACGACGTGGTGGGTGGCGGAGTGGGGAGTGTGCTGCAGCGCTCAGTCCCAGCGCTGTAGCAAGGGCCGACAGATCCGCCTGAAGCACCGGTCCCTGGGGCTGTTCGATTCACCCGTCCTCCATGTCGTGGACGATCGCCGTGGCCGCCTGCTGCAGGTCGCTGGCTGCCTGATTGGGTTTCTCGGCCGCTCCGTCAGTGATAGCCCGCTCAGCCAGGGCGGAAATGGTCTGGCCGGTATCGGGGTCGATGGTCCCTGCGGTCACGCCTGATGCCACATCCCGAGCGAAGGTGGCGAGCACCTGGGTTGCCGTCGGAGCGCTGGTGGCCAGCGCTCGTCGCGCCAGAGCGGGCCGGTGCGCGCCGTCAGTTTACGGGCGGGGAACCGGGGGATAGACATGCACTATGAGGACCGGTCGCGGATTCGAGTGCCGTCGATGACGGCTGCACCTTCGGGCCACCAGTTCGAGATCGTCCACGGCGATCAACGGGCCACCATCGTTGAAGTGGGGGGCGGGGTCCGCACCTACGTCGTCGGCGATCGGGATGTACTGGATCCGTATCCACTCGGCAGCATGCGCGACGGCGCCCATGGAGCCGTGCTCGTTCCCTGGCCCAACCGGCTGGCCGGCGGCCGTTATCGATTCGACGGTGTCGACCATCAGGTCGCGTTGACGGAGCCGTCGAAAGACAATGCGATTCATGGATTTCTCATGTGGCGCTCGTGGAGTGCTCTCGAGCACGAATCGAGCCGGGTCGTGATGGGGACACGGTTGCACCCGATGATGGGATACCCGTTCGACCTCGAGTTGCGGGTGACCTACCAACTCGACGATGGGGGCTTGACAGTGACGACCGACGCCACCAACGTGGGTGCCGAACCGTGCCCCTACGGATGCGGCCAGCATCCCTATCTCTCCCCCGGTTCCGGATTGATCGACGACTGTGTGCTCGAGCTTTCTGCCGATACTCGGATCGTGACCGACGATGTCCGCCAACTCCCTGTTGAGACCGAAGCAGTTGACGGCACCGCATTCGACTTCCGAAGGGGCAAGGTGCTCGGAGCCCTACAGATCGACTTCCCGTTCCGGGAGTTGTCCCGGGACGAGGAAGGCCGAGCGTGGGTTCGTTTATCGGCCCCTGATGGGAATCGCGCCGAATTGTGGGTAGGTGAAACCTACCCGATCATTGAGATCTATACCGGCGACACTCTGGATCCGAAGCGCCGTCGCCGCGGTCTGGGCACCGAGCCGATGACCTGTGCCCCCAACGCCTTTTCCAGCGGTGACGGGCTGGTGCGGCTCACACCGGGTGACACGTTCACGACAACCTGGGGCGCCCGCCTGGCCTGATCATTACCGCAAGGGACTACTGGTCGCCTTCGTCGCTTCTTTGTTCTTTGCTTCCTCGGGGCCCCGTGTATTCGACGCCGGATGGGGAGATGCAGTGTTCGCGCGGGGACTGGCTCGGCAGAAGGCTGGCGCGGGCATCGTCCGGGCTATCCCGTGGGATCATTCCTTGGTGTCTGATCGCGTGACATGGCTCACCGAATCTCCTCCCGAGACGATCATGGTGGGAGACATCAATCTGACCCGAGCCTTGTTGTCCGACGCTGCAAAGTTGATCGAGGCGGTGAACGCAAGTCCCCCCCATCTTCGGCCGTGGATGCCCTGGGCCCAGGAGCCGGCGGCCACCGAGTCGATCGGGGCCTTCCTACGCGAGGCTGTCTCGGATTGGAAGACGGGCCAGGCGTTCCAGTTCGCCATACGCGACACACTGAAGCCGGTGTCATGCATTCCCAGCGGGTCGAAGATGCGTTCCCGAAGGAATTCCTCCAATGGTTTAGCGGCTGCCCGCTCGAGCAGGACGCCCAGCACCTGCGCCACTGTGTTGTACATCCACTGCTCCCCCGGCTGATGCATCAGCGGCAATGTTCCAAAGAGCCGGATCCATTCGTCAGGGGTATGCGGCGTCGGTGACCAGGGCTGACCGATGGTGGCGAGTCGCAGTTCTGCCTCGGTCCTCTGGATCGGATACGAGTTCGGCGCGGCCAGGACGTTGCCGAAACCAAGGCGGAACGTGAGCAGACCCCCGAGCGTGATCGGACGGTTCGACGGGACGGTGTCATCGAGCTCGGCATCAAGGCTCCTCAGTACCCGTCGATTGGCCAGCTCAGGAAGCAGGTCGTCCACGGCCGAACCAACCGCAGGATGCCATCGTCGACCCGGACCATGGCCGCTGCTGCCGCGATCGGTTTGGTCAGCGAGGCGATTCGGAAGATCGCGTCGCGCTGCATCGGCTCGGTGTCCCCGAACGCCTTGGTCCCGATCACCTCCACTTGGGCCCGGCCATGACGGACGACCAGCGCGATGAGTCCCGGCATAGCGCCCTGTTCAACGTGGCCGGCCAAGACCTCCCGCATACGTCTGAGCCCCTCTTCGGACTATCCCGCAGTGGGTATTCGCAACACTCCTCTCGCTCGCTTCGGATGTAGTGGTGCTTTGGTGTGTTCGACTGACCGACAACGCAGGACTCATCGCCAGCCATGGCCCGTATGGGCCGAGATGACTGCGGCGTGGCATCCGGCGGCAACATGGCGATTTCGGCCCGGGCTACCGGGATACCTCCCCATCGGCCCAGGTCAGGGGCACTTCGAGGGCTCCATCACCCTCCACCCGGTCATTCGGTTGGCAGGATTGGTGGCCTGTTGTCAGGCGACCTGCTTGTCACCCCTAGCATCCGTTGGATGTCCGATGACTTGAGCGCCGCATCAGTAGAGCAGGCCGCGGCCCGTCTGGCGCCCATCGTGCGCCGCACCCCGCTCGAGATCAGCGAGCGGCTGACCACCATCCACGGATTCCCGGTGTGGCTGAAGCGCGAAGACAGCCAGTTGTGCCGGTCCTACAAAGTGCGGGGCGCCTACAACCTGATCTCCTCACTCAGCGCGAACGAGCGCGAGGCGGGCGTCGTCTGCGCCAGCGCCGGCAACCACGGTCAGGGACTGGCGTTTTGCTGCCGCCAGCTACGCATCCGGGGTCGGGTCTTCCTCCCGGCGAATACCTCGCGCCAGAAGCGTCAACGAATTGCCGCCATCGGTGGAGACTGGGTCGAGGTGGTCATCGTCGGCAGCTCGTACGACGAGGCCAGCGTCGCCGCCCTCGCCAATACTGCCCGCACCGGCGCCGTCTACGTTCACCCTTTCGACGACCCCCGGACCATCGTGGGCCAGGGCACGGTGGGCATCGAGCTGGCCGAGCAGAGCGAGGGTCCGATCGACACGGTCGTCATTCCAATTGGCGGAGGGGGTCTGGCCGCCGGGATCGCCCTGTGGTTCCGGGAGCATCACCCCCGCACACGCCTGGTCGGCGCCGAGCCGTCCGGGGCGGCCAGCATGCGAGCCGCGTTGACCAGGGGCGGACCGGTGAACCTCGAGCACATGGACACCTTCGTCGACGGAGCCGCGGTGGGGCGAGTGGGCGACGTCACCTTCCCCATCGTGCGGGATCTGGTGGACGAGGTGGTTGCCGTGCCCGAGGGGGCGGTGTGCACCGAGATGCTCGACCTGTACCAGTCCGAGGGCATCATCGCTGAACCCGCTGGCGCCCTCGCCAGCGCTGCCCTCAAACAGCCCTTGGCCTGCCGGCCCGAGGGCCCGACCGTGTGCATCATCTCGGGGGGCAACAACGACGTGAGCCGCTACGGCGAGGTACTCGAACGGTCGTTGCTGCACGAGGGGCTGCGTCACTACTTCCTCGTCACGTTTCCTCAGGAGCCGGGGGCTCTGCGCCACTTCCTCAATGAAGTGCTGGCTCAAGGAGAGGACATCGTCGTGTTCGAGTACGTAAAGAAGAACAACCGAGAGACTGGCCCAGCCCTGGTGGGCATCGAGGTGGAGCGGGCTGTGGACATCGAACCCCTCCTTGCCCGCATGGCGGCCAGCCCCCTGCAGATCGACCGTGTCCCTCCCGGTTCTCCACTGTTCTCGTTTCTTATGTAGGTCCGCCTTGACATCGGTATCCCGACCGGCCTCCGGAAGGTGCGGGCCGCATCCGTCGGTATCGACGACTACGAATCAGATCGGGAGCGACCGCGGCGAATCGGGCCGGATTGTCGGTCTATCTCCAAGAGTGACATTAGATGTCATCCATGTTGGCTCGGTGAGCATCACATGGTCCGCTGGTACCTGCGGACACGGCACTTACCCACCAAGTGATCAGCACCTTTGGCGCTGTGGCCCACTCGGACCTGTCATGCACCGAAAAGGTGTGGGTGATCGCCCATGCACGCGACGGTTCCCTGCAGGTGGTATTCGGAATCGGGAAGTACATCAACCGGGTGTGTTGGACGGCTCCGGTGGAGTGTCACGAGGCACCGAACAGTGGACGGTACGGGGAAGTCGCAGGCTCTCGGCTGATCCGGGAAGTCTGCCTATCTGCCCATTGCACTGAACGTGGCTGATCGGCTCCATTGCCGGTGACCAGTAGCACAACTTCTGAGCGGTCAACCGTGCCATTGGGTTGCCCACTCCAACATCGCAGCCAGAGCGCTCGATGATGCAGCGTGTCCCAACCCGCTGCCATCGGTTGGTGACCAGCCACTAGGTTGACCCCGGCATGCGCAAAATTGGGGTGGCACTAGATCTCGCCGCGATTCTTCTGTTTGTGGGGATCGGCCGGGCCTCCCACGCTCACGGCCTCACTTTCGCCGGATTGGCCTCGACTGCGTGGCCATTCTTGGTGGGCGTGGCCCTCGGCCGCCTCGCGTTGGTGGTTATTCGCCACAGCGGAACATCCTTCACGGGCGGCCTGGTGGTGTGGATCTCGACAGTGGTTCTCGGAATGGCATTCCGGGTGGTTTCGGGTCAGGGCATCGCAGTCGCCTTCGTCGCTGTGGCATTGGGCTTCCTCGGGGCGACAATGCTCGGCTGGAGAGCCCTAGTGGCGGCCATTCGGCGCTGGCGGCCGGTGAGTCAACCCCCTGACCTCGCACCCTCATCGGGCGGTCGTCAGCTACCGTCGAGTTGATGGAGATCGTTCCGAACAGCAAAGGCTGGACGTGGGTTCTCGATCGACCCTGTCCCGAGTGCGGGGTGGACACCCGGGAAATCCGGGCTGAGAACGTCGCCGACATGGTCCGGGCCAACTCGGCAGGTTGGGCTGACGTCATCTCCAACACTCCGGACGTGAGTTGACGGCGCTCCCCGCAGGTCTGGTCACCCCTGGAGTGCGCCTGCCACGTTCGAGACGTATCCCGACTCTACGACGAGCGCCTCCTACTGATGCTGGCCGAGGATCATCCTCTCTACCCAAACTGGGATCAGGACGAGACCGCCGTGGAGCAACGATACGGGGAGCAGGACCCGTCGACCGTCAGCGCTGAGCTGCACGAGGCAGCCGCGACACTCGCGCAGCACTTCGACCAAGTCGACGAGGAGCAGTGGCAACGAACCGGGCGCCGAAGTAACGGGGCACACTTCACCCTCGAGCCGTGCTCCCGCTACCTCACCCATGACCCGATCCATCACCCGATCCATCACCTCTACGACGTCACCGGGGCGGGCGCCCGATAGGGCCCCATCATGGGCTTCGACGACCTGTTCGCAGCCTGCAACTACCTTGACTGTCAATGCCCATGACTACTGGAACGCCGCAAGGCACCTTCCTTGCATGCCGTCTCCACCCGATGCCAATGAGGTCGTGATTCCCGCACCTCGCAGGGCGGCACGAGGCACCTACGCCCAGGCCATCCGCGCCCGCCTCGCGGATGCGGGATTCGAGGACACTCCCCGAAACGGCCGTACGTGTTGGGGGGAATGGCCAACCACGGCGGATCGGCGGTCGACCTGATACGAAAGTTGGGATCACCAAGCAAGCGGCCAGTCAGCTGATCGACACCCTCGTCGTACGCGGGTACGTCGAGCGCCAGGACAATCCCGACGACCGTGGCCGGAGAACGATAGAACTCACCGACCGGGGTCGTGCCGCCGCCACTGCGGTCCGCTCCGGGGTCGAGGCAGTCGATGCCGAGTTGGCCCAGTTGCTGTCTCCGGTCGGGCTGGTCGGCTTACGAGCCGGCCTCGAGGCATTGGCCGATATCCGTGCCAGGACGGAGGAAGGATCTTGAGCTCAACCACCCGCCTCACACATTTCAGCCCGATCTTCCCCGTCAGGGACCTTCAACGGGCGCTGGCCCACTACGAGCCGTTGGGCTTCGACACCAAGCCCTATGCAGACGGCAACGAATACGGATTCTCCGACTCGGTGCGGCCTGCGTCTTACCGGCGGCGCCGGTCAGACGGGCCGTAGGGAGCGGTTCTGTGTGCCTCCGCGACCTGGCCAGGCGGCCTCGGTGCTCGCGCCAATTGCTGCGCCCCTACCGCCGGTACCGTGCGGTACTCCTGAGCTATCCGATGCGCCGAAGCTCAGCAGCAAGGTGGTGAGTAAGCGGCTGCCCGACGGCCGTCATCCGGAGTGAGTACCGAAGAGTCTCGCCGTCGATGAAGAGATCACGTTCGATCGCCGTGACTTCCTTGGCTGATCCGGTGCGCGCAACCACGGTCGATCGGAGCTGAATGGTGGAGCCTTCGAAGGTGCCTTCGGCGACCTCCACGATGCCGGTTGGGTGCGACACAACCAGTTCGACCCAACCTGGACGCGCCATGCGCCAGAAGCCAGCCTCCGCGTGGAGAGGGCGGCCGTCGGCAGCGTCCTTGGTCCGCTGGCTGTAGGCGAGGAATGGTTTGCCGACGTGCGAGAAGCCGATGGTCTCCTCATAATCGAATGACTCGATTGTGGGGTACTCGCCATGCCCTTGCCCCGACCAGGTCCCAAGTAGCACGGCGAGAGCTTCAACATCTGGGTGCAGAGGAGTCGTCACATTCCAAGCGTGGCACTCCGACAGATCCTGCGCTTGAGCATCCCCGTATAACAATGACACTGTCCCGTAGGGTCGCGGCGGAGCGATGCGCTATTTGGCCGCCTAAGCACGCGGAGAGAACGCTCCCGAACCGAACCTCAGGCAATCCTGGCCAGTCGACCGGCGGAGCGGAGGACGTCACGCGGCATGATCGGGCCTGGCTACCACTGGTGACACATGGCCGTCTGATTGGGAATCCGCGGATTCCCAGCTCAATCGGCCCAACTGCTGTCCAGATCGTGAGTCGCCTGAGGGATTCTGTTGGTTCATTTGCGATTCGAAGGCAATCCATCGGGTCGACCGGACGATCCTCGTGCGATGCTGGCACAATGGCTACCGCACCTGAGTACGGCGACTTCGCTCTGAAGCACTTTTTGGGATTGGAGATCGAGACGGTTGCCTCGGGTCGCGCCCGTGCTCAGATCACCATCGCTGATGAGCACCGGAATCCCAACGGAGTTGTCCACGGTGCGGTCTACTTCGCCATGGTCGACACCGCCATGGGCGCAGCAACGATGTCGGCGCTCTCCGACGGGAGGTTCTGTACGTCAGTCGAAGTGCAGTTGCGATTCATCCGGCCAGCCGCCGACGGAGTCCTGATCGCCGACGTCTCCGTCGTCAAAATGGGGCGAAATATCGTGCACCTTGAGGCGCGAGTCCACGACGGCGACGAGCGGCTCATAGCTACTGGTGGCGGGACCTTCGCCATTATCGGGTCATAACCGCGGGTATCAGATCGCTGGCTCCCGCCGCTCTCTCCCAACTGCGCCATGCATTCACTATCGACACGAGGCCGGAGGTTCTTCAGACCAAAGATGCCAACCGTGCCGTTAGGGAGTACACCCCGAGCCGGGATACCAATGCAACCTCGGAACCGCCGCCCGGTGGCGGATCCACCGCCCGGAGTCCATGACATGAAATCCGAAGAGCCAGCAAACAGGGCGTGCCGAGAGACCAGCTCACTCTGCACTCGGATCGAGGATCACCGATGACCGCCAAGCCGGTGGCCCATCTGCTGGCCAACTCGGGGTCACCAAGTCGCACAGCCGGCCCCATGTCAGCAACGAGAATCCATATTCCAAATCACAATTCCGGACCTTCAAGTACCGACCCGACGTCCACTACGGACAAGCCGAAGAGATCCAAGATCGACGTGGTGCCGTCCTCCTCGATGCCTACGCCGAGCACCCCGAACGCTTCGTTCGCAAGGTCCACACTCCACCGGCCCTTCCGGCCGTCACGTGGATCAACCAACCGAAGGAGAAAGCTACCGACTCTTCAAATCAGTGAACAATCTGTCTCGGAAAGGTTGACATGCACCGGCCCCGGAATCTGTCAAGCCCAATGAGACACATTCTGTTCACGAGCGGTTGGAGCCCACCGTCCTGCAATGAGCACAGACACGGGATTTCCCAAAAGGAGCTATCCATGTGAGCGGACTAGTGCCCACATTTTGTGTCCAGGCCGACCTGATACGCCCGAGGCACCGCAACACGTTGTGGCCGCTCCGGAGACATGAACATCATGATTGGTTAGATGGACACCCCTTAAAATTAGTTCACGTTTCTGTTATCGACCTATGTGGTCATGTAGGCAGGGCCCGCGGTTCCCGACCGGGCGGCGGCCGATGTCGCCGGCAACGGGATTCTGCAAGCTCTCCGTCGATTTCGAAGAACAGCGGCCCTACGAGGTCGATGTCGGACTCGGCGAGTGCCCTGGGGCGTGATCGGCCCGACCCGACCGCCGGGTCCGAGCCTGGCTCGCACCGGCGGATTCCACACCCGACGCTTCGGCACCCGGAGACTCACGGAGTGCCAGAGCCTGATGGGGGAACATCGGCCAGGTGGTTTGCGCCGATGTCCGCCTCTGCTCCTCGGGCCAGTTGGCGCAGAAACGACCGCATGGTCGCCTGCACCAGCCGTTCGCTCATCGCCGGGTCGGGGGCAGATCGCGCTCCGCCAACACCCGGAGGACGCATCCGCCCCTCCGCACGGACCTCCGTTCGCTGATCGTCCAGTGAGCGTACGGTCAGCCGACCTTCGAAGCGCGAAACGAGCGCCACTCCCACCGGGGCCGACGCCTCCCAGCACAGCGGCACCGTTGCACTGTCCGGATCCTCTGGATCTCCCGGATCCGGCACCCCCAGTTGCACCTGCCGTCGAATTCCCGCTCCGTCTGCAGCCAGGCTGACGGCGACCGGCCCTGCGCTCGACCAGGCCAGTCCTCCCGGATCAAGCCGGTGACGGATCTCGTCCGCTTCCCCGTACGCGCGTGCGATCATCGCCGGGAACCACGATTCCCCACGGCCGACCCGGGCAGCGACGGCATCGACGGGACCTTCGACCAGTACCAGGTCGTCGACATGCACCGCCGAGAACCCATGACGGTGGGAGTCCGGCGGTTCCGCGTAGTCACCCGATTCGATCGCCCGGTCGGTCACTGCGAGCTCGCTGAGCAACGTCTGCGCCAACACGGATCGCAGAGCCGCCGTCGCTGCGCCCCACGTTTCGTGCAACGGGCAGACGGACTCCCACCGGCATGGGCCCTCTCCCAACGCACAACGCTCGGCACGGAGAATCCCCTCTCCGGCTTCCACCACCTCGAGCACGCTGATGTCCTCCGGCGCCCGGCGCAGCCGGTACCCCCCGCCCTTGCCTGCTTTGGAGGTCGCCAGATCCGCATGGACGAGGTCGGCCAGAATCTGCGACGCGAAGGTCGACGGTACGTCCATCTCGGCCACCACCTCGCGGATCTTCCGGTAGCCGCCAGACGGGTAGGCGCGCGCGAGCGCAAGGGCCGCCCGAATCACGTAGTCGCCCCGCTTGGAGAGCGTCAGGTTCACAAGCAGAAGTGTACCCAATGGCTTGACGTATTGGCGATGACGCTCTCCGTTGACTTTACGCATGGAGAATTACTCCATGTATGGACAGGGCAACGCCGTCGCTCGAGGCGGACCGGTGTTGATCGCCACGCTGATTGACCACCAGCAGGGCAGCTGGCGACACGGAACATGGACGAGCAGGAGGGCCGACGGCACTTCTCGAGGACCTCGATCATGCAAGTGGGGCCGACGACCCCATTCCGGCATCCATCCACCTGCGACTACCATCGGCAACCGGGCTCGTGAACACTTCAACCCGAGCGACCTTCCATCGGGCCGGGACGTGGCCCGGCACCCAAAAGTGGCGCGCATCCTGGCCAACCGGTGCATGCAATTCTTCCTCATCCTCCCTAACCAGCTCGCCTGTTGGGCGGTGATCCTGCTCGGCCTGCTCGGTTCGGTCGTCCGGGGTTGAACTTCGGCACGGCGATCACCTGGTACGTCTGGTTCTGCCTGGTCTTCGTGATGATGGTCGTCGTGGGGAGAGCATGGCGCTCGATGAGCCCGTTCAGCGGCTTCGGCGAGCGGATCCAACGACCCGCCGCCCGCCGCCGTCCGGTCGGGCGGACGGCACCGGATCGAGAAGTGGTAATCGAGGCGGCCGAGCTTCCCGAGGTGGATCGACTGTGGGTGGCCGGCGAGCAGCGGGGAGCCGCTCCGGGTGGTGGTCGCCTACGAGAGCCGCAGCCGGCATACCGCCGAAGCCGCGAACCGAATCGCCGACGCCTTCGAGACCTATCGGGCGCAGGTGGGAATGGTACCGCTCGGTTCGCTGGCACCCGAACGGCTGGTGGCAACGGACCTCCTCGTCATCGGGACATGGGTCGAGGGTCTGGTGCTCGCCGCCGTGGGGCCGGCCAAGGCGGCAATGGCGGCCATCGAACGGCTCCCCCGGCTGGCCGGGATGCCCGTCGGGATCTTCTGCACCAACTTCAACCCCGGCGGCACACTCAAGACGTTGCAGTCGGTCATCGAGGCAAGAGACGGTCAGTTCATCGAGACTGCAGCGTTCGGTCGGTGGCGGCCGGTGACGCCGAGGTCATTCGCCGCCGGGTGCAGCCGGTCGTTCCGTTCCGTCGGCCCTGCGCGGTAACACCCGCCTCCACAGGCTTCCCGGACGCGGGCGTTCGAGGCTCGAGGCGGCTCTGGTGTCGGGACAGCCGAGTGGGTGGCGGCCGGAAGCCTAGGACACGACCGGGGCAGCACCAGTCACCATCATGGCGACGGCCTGTGCCAGCGCCATGATGGTGACCTGCGGGTCCACCTCGGGACAGGAAGGGACATTCCCTCGTCAACAGCCCTCGCGACCGGCGGTCGACAAGACCGTTCTCTCGACGTCGCGGGAACCGACGGGAGCAGTGCGGTCCCTGGTGCCCCTCGCCGACAGATAGGCAACCGCGACAACGACAGCCCACAGTGCCGAGGCCAAGGCGAGATGCACATCCGCAAGAGCCGCTGGCGCACCGAGCAACGCGTCGAATGCGCCGACAGTGACCTGCGCTGCAAGCAGCGCCAGGCCGCTCAACGCCAGTAGGCGCTGCGCGTGGAGGGCACTTCCCTTGCGGAGGAGTGTAATGAGGTAGACGACAACGAGCGTCCCGCCGATCAGGACCATCGAACGATGGACGAGTTGGAGCGCGACGAGTCCCCCGGATGCCCGACTTCCGAAGCACGCTGGCCATGACCCACACGCCGATTGCGCGCCCCCGTCGACCACGAGCGAACCGGAAATGAGCACGAAGAACAACCCGGCGACGGTAACCCAGGCGAGGCGGCCCGGTTGGTGAGGCTGCGGCCACGACTGCTCGGGCCCGATGAAGGACGCGACCGCGGTCATCGTCACGATCCCGAGGAACAACAGCCCGACCGCGAGGTGCAGTGCGACAGTGACCGGTGCGTTGTCGGTAAGCACCGTGATAGCACCGAGCACGATCTGCACCGCGATCGCCCCCACGGACACCAGCGCCGGTCCCCGCACATGCCGAGCCTTCGGGCCGGTCCGCCAGGCGAGCGCGGCGAGCGCGAGGATCAAGATGGTCACGAGCGACGCGAGATATCGGTGGGACTGCTCAATCAACGGATGCAATTGGGCGATCGGACCGACCTGTCCGGCGCACAGCGGCCAACCCGGGCAGCCCATCCCGGAGTTGGTCACACGGACGGTACTCCCGAGCACGACAAGGCCGTAGGCCGCGACCACCGTTGCCAACGAAAGCACCCGGATCCAGTGAACACTTGCATCCTGTCGACGAGAACCTCGGCTCCGACCATCTCTTCTTGTACCCGGGCCATTCATAGAGCGCTAAACTACACGTTTACAATAATGAAATTGAAATGGAAGCTGCCGGAGCCGAGGTCTCGCGTCGTGCGCCAGCCGCTCGCCAGAAAAGAGATGGGAGTTCGATTTGGCGCGTCCGATCGTCGATGCGGAAATGCGGCCTGTGCCTGATGGAGCACAGACCGATGGAGCGCAGGGGCAGACGCGAGCCAATCCACTTGGAGGGGCTCTCCGCCCGGATTTCTCCCGAGCTCCGATGACGCTCGCATGGGAAGTCACCCGTGCCTGCCCACTGCGGTGCGTTCACTGCCGCGCCGACGCACAGCACCACCGCGATACTCGAGAGTTGTCCACAGAGGAAGGTGCCACGCTGGTGGACGAGGCCGCCGCGATGGGCACCCGGGTCTTTGTTCTCACCGGCGGCGACCCACTCGCCCGGCCCGACATCTTCGATCTCGTCGCCCACGTCGCGAGCACGGGGATGTACGTGGGCTTCTCCCCATCGGTGACGGGACGGCTGCGGTCCGGAGCGCTCGAACGGGCAGTCGCGGCCGGCACGGGGACCATCCACCTCAGCCTGGATGGTGCGACGCCTGCCACTCACGACGCATTCCGCGGGGTCGAAGGGCACTTCGAGCGGACCTGGCGAGCGATCGACGCGGTCTGCGCACTCGGAGCCCGGTTGCAGATCGCCACCACAGTCTCGAGACGGAACATCACGGAACTCTCCGCTATCGCCCGGCTACTCGACGGGCGGGTGGCCAGCTGGACCCTCTTCTTCCTCGTCACGACCGGTCGTGCGCAAGCAGCAGACATGCTCACGGCTGACCAAGAAGAGCTCGCGCTCCACTGGCTCGCCTCCGGTGAGTTCTCCTTCACGGTTCGAACGGTCGAAGCTCCCCAGTACCGCCGGGTGCGAGCCCAGCTCAACCTGCCGGTGGCACCCGGAGTGACCGACGGGAACGGCTTCTGCTTCGTCTCACATGTCGGTGAAGTCCAGCCGTCGGGGTTTCTCCCGCTCACCGTCGGGAACGTACGGGACCGGCCGCTCCGTCACTGGTACCAAGACCACCCCGTGTTCCGGGCGCTCCGAGACCCCGCTCAACGCGGCGGCAAGTGCGGACGGTGCGAATTCCTCGAGATCTGTGGGGGGAGCAGAGCCCGGGCGTGGGCGGCGACCGGTGATCCGCTCGCCGCCGACCCGACATGCGCCTACGAGCCAAGGGGGGATCGTTCGGATCCCGTCATCACCGGTCGCGGAATGCAGACCTCAACGCATAGAAGCCACCAGTCACCACCCTGACCCCTCGCCGTGCATCCCATCGATGCGGCGCGGGTACCAGCGCGGCAACAACGAGACACACCGGCAACGCGAGTGCGCCCGCCCGATCGTCGCCGCAGGCGAACGGACCGGTGAAGACCGGCCATGACGTCAGCGGCCGAGGCGCCCTGTCCGCTACGTCCCGTCCTGGACGCGGGGCCGCTGCGGGACGTTCGGGCCACCCCGTCGCGGCGGCGCCTCGGCCTCGCGAACCCGTCGACGCCGTCCCCACCGCTGTGAGCTGCCCGGCGGGAGGCGTGGCCGGCGTCGCCCTGGCCCGAACGACGTCGCCCAACGACAGCGTTGGCCCGTGCGCCAACCTTCCTGCGGTCGCCCCGGACCACGCCAGGGCGACGGCGTGACCGGGGCGACGATTGCGGTCGTCGGCGGCGGCATCACCGGCCTGGCCGCGGCCTACGAACTCAGCCGGGGGGGGAACGCGCCCGGCGTCGTCCTCCTCGAGGCCGGCGACCGCCTCGGCGGCAAGATCACCACCACCGAGTTCGCCGGCGTCCCGGTCGATTGTGGCCCCGACGCGATCCTGGCCCGCGTGCCGTGGGCGGGCGAGCTCATGCGGGAGCTGGGCCTCGGGCCTCAGATCGTATCGCCCGCCGCCGCCGGGGCCAGCGTGTACGCCCGGGGGAGGCTGAGACCGCTGCCTGAGGGTCTCGTGCGCGGGGTGCCCTCCCAGGTGCTACCGCTACTGCGCTCCGGGATCCTCTCGCCGTCCGGGATCGCCCGGGCTGGCCTCGACCTCGTCCTCCCGCGACACAACCACGGCGGCGACCCCACGATCGCGCAGGTGATCGGCGGGCGCTTCGGCCTCGAGGTGGTCGACCGGTTGGTCGGCCCGCTGCTGTCAGCCATCAACGCGGGCCGGGCAGACAGCCTGAGCCTGAGAGCCACCGCGCCCGACATCGAGGCGCTCGCGTCGGGCAGCCGCAGCCTTCTGCTCGGCCTGCGGGGCCACCGGCGCAAGGTCCCCGAACCGTCGTCGCTCGGGCCGCTGTTCATCTCGCTGCGGGGAGGCCTCGAGCGCCTGGTGGACCGGCTGGTCGAGGAGCTGCGGGCCGCGGGCGTCGAGCTGCGCACCGGCACCCCGGTCACCGAGCTTGGCCGCGACGGCCGTCGCTGGCGCCTCGACCCGCTCGACAGGCCCGTCGACGGCGTGGTCCTCACCGCCCCCGCATTCGTCACCGCACCCCTCCTTGCCGAGGTCAGCCCCGTCGCGTCGCTCGGGCTGGCGGGGGTCGTGTACTCCTCGGTCGCGGTCGCCACCCTGGCCTACAGGGAGGCCGCGCTCCCGCGCCCACTCAGCGGCAGCGGCTTCGTCGTCCCACGCAGCGAAGGATGGCTGATGACCGCGTGCACATTCATGTCATCGAAGTGGCCCGCGCTGCACCCACCCGGCCGGGTGATCATGCGCTGCTCGGCCGGCCGCCACGGCGACAACCGCCCCGCCGCCCTCTCCGACGATGATCTCGTCGACCTTCTCCACGGCGAGCTCAAGCAGGCCGTCGGCGTCACCGAGGCCCCGGTCCAGTGGCGGGTTGACCGGTGGGATCGCTCGTTCCCGCAGTATGGCCCGGGCCACCTGGCCCGGGCCGACCGCATCGACGCCGCGCTGGCGGTGGGTGCGCCCGGCGTGGTCGTGACCGGCGCGTCGATGCGCGGCGTGGGGATCGCCGCCTGCGTGCGCCAGGCCCGGGACGCGGGCCGGAAGGTCTGGCCTGGCGCCCTACCTCACTAGTGGTGCCGCGCAGAAGTCCCTTGAACATGGATCATGCGGCTTTGGTCTTGGCGTCGTAGACCCATTTGAAGGGCGTGGCGGTAGTGCCGTAGTGGTCAATGAAAGCCAGCATCTTGTCGACGAGTTCTTGTCGTGACTCGAACTCCCCTCTGCGCAACCGTTTGCAGGTCAGGATTGAGAAGCACGCTTCGGCCTGATTGAGCCAACTGGCGTGAACCGGTGTGTGGTGGATGACGAACCGTAGGTGGTCGTCCAGCCAGGCTTTGGTGGCTTTGGTGGCTTTGGTGGTGTGAGAACTCCCATTGTCCATCGCGATGTGGATGGCGAGGTCAGAGTTGATGCTCATCTCGATCTCTTCAAGGAACGCGGTGAAGGTGACCGAGTTGTTGCGCTCGATGCCGGTCGCCATCACCTTGCCAATTGCAACGTCCAAGGCGGCGATCAGTGAAGCAGCGCCGTGACGGACGTACTCGGACTCCCGCCGTGCTGGTCGACCGGATCGGACCGGCTGGGTCGGGTGCTTGCAACTCTTCGCTTGTATGCCTGTCTGCTCGTCGATGGACAGCACCACGGCGTTCTTCGGTGGTGCGAGGTAGAGCCCACAGACGTCGGCGGCACGCTCCCAGAACTCGGGGCTGTCCCTTCTGGTCAGCCATCCATCGACCCGGTGCGGCTTCACGTCGTCGGCGGCAAGGATCCGACCGATCTGGGATGCCGAGATGTCGATCCCTGCGGTAGTCATGGCGTCGGCCAACTCGGAGTGGCTCCATTGCGAGGAGACCTCGGGGTGCTCCTCGGTCACCTTGGCCATAAGCACCAAACGATCTGTCGGTCCGTAGACGAGGGGGCGTCCCGAGCGAGGTGCGTCATTGAGCCCCTCGATGCCAGCCTCAAAGAACTGGCGCCGCCACTTGCACACCGACTGTTCGGAGAGCCCCACCAATGGTGCGATCTTCGCGCCCGGAACTCCGTCGGCCGCCAGCAGCAGGACCACTTCTGCTCGTTGTCGATCCCGATGCGGGGTGGTCTGCGCTCGCACCCGTCGTTCGAGCTCGTCACGCTCTTGGACGCTCACTACCAAGGGTTCCACGATCCACATCTTGACCACCCGGGCCGACGATATGGATCAGCTCACTATGTTCATAGAACTACTGCGGGGAGGCACTAGGGCCGAAAGCCCCGACTCGGAAGCGCCGCTTTCCCGTAACTCCGCTCGTGGCGCTTCCTCCTCCCCCGCTTCTTGAGTTGAGTCCAACAGAGTGGTCTACAAGGGGTAGCCCGGCCTGAATGGGCCGCCCGCACCGCCCGTTGGCGTCTTGCGCCCGCTCGAGGCGGTCCGGGGGCGCTTCGCCGGTGACGGGCGGTGGCTCGCGGTCTCCGCTAGCGCGGTCGAACGGGACAGGGACACGCTTCGCCTGCGGATCGGACCGTCGTGGGCGGCAGGGCGGATGACGAGCGCGCTTGCGCACGTATGCCATAGAGCATAATGTTGACTTATCTAGTCATGATTAGTGCCAGTGTCTGGGAGGGCAGCGATGCACCATCGGATCGTCATCGTCGGGGGTGGTAGCGCGGGCATCAGCGTCGCCGCCCGGTTGCGCCGGGCCGGCGAGGAGGACGTCGCCCTCATTGAGCCGGCCAGCGTGCATTACTATCAGCCGCTGTGGACCCTCGTCGGGGGTGGGGTCGTCCCCGTGGAGCGCAGCCGGCGCTCCGAGGCCGCCGTCGTGCCGAAGGGGGTGCGCTGGGTGCAGGACGCAGCGGTCGAGCTCGACCCCGACGCTCGCCTCGTCGCCACGGCGGGCGGCGCCCGTATCGGCTATGACGTGCTCGTGCTCTGCCCCGGTCTCGAGCTTGCCTGGGACCTGGTGCCGGGGCTCGCCGAGGCGATGGCGACACCGCACGCGACGTCGAACTACAGCGCCGAACTCGCCCCGAAGACCTTCGAGCTCGTCCGGCGCTTCCGCGGCGGCGAGGCGGTCTTCGCCGCCCCGGGCTCGCCGATCAAGTGCCCGGGTGCCCCGCAGAAGGCCGCCTACCTGGCCTGCGACCACTGGCGGCGCACCGGCGCCCTCGATGGTGCGCGGGTGACCTACGCGACGGGCGCCGGCGGGATCTTCGCCGTGCCGGAGTTCGCCGCCGTACTCGAGCGCGTCGTCGAGCGCTACGGGATCGAGACCCGCTTCGGCCACGAGCTCGTCGAGGTCGACCCCGACGCGCGCCAGGCGACCTTCGAGACGACCGGCCCGGGGGGCAAGGTGCGCGAGGCGCTTCGCTACGACCTGTTGCACGTCGCCCCGCCCCAGCGCGCTCCCGCGTTCGTGCGCGAGAGCGCGCTCAGTGGCCAGAGCCCGTTCGGCTGGGTGCCCGTCGATCGCCACCACCTCGTGCATCCCCGCCACCCGGAAGTCTTCGCTCTGGGTGACGTCTGCGACGCCCCGACGTCGAAGACCGGTGCCGCGATCCGGCGCCAGGCCCCGGTGGTCGTCGCCAACGTGCTCGCCTTCTTGTCGGGGCGCGGGCCGTCCGCCCGCTACGACGGCTACGCCGCCTGCCCGTTCACGACGGCCCGGGGCAAGATGCTGCTTGCCGAGTTCGACTACAGTCTCGCTCCGCACCCGACGATCCCTGTCATCGATACAAAGCGCGAGCGCTACGACATGTGGCTGCTGAAGCGCTACGGGCTGCCCGCCTTCTACTGGAACGTCATGTTGCGCGGGCTCGGCTGACGCCGTCCGCTCCCCGGCGGTTCCTCGAGCACCTGGGCGGGATGAGAGAGGAAGGAGCGAAGGACCCGACGGGGACCACCGACACCTCCGCCTCGAGGCGGCTGCCCGGGCCCTGTGGGTGCCGAGAACCCCGTCCCACCAGCTCCTGCGACGAGTCGGTACTCGTGAATGAGGCCGCCGAGCTCATCGCTCCTTCGTAGTCATGCTGGATCTGGGTCGCCGATCCGCAGTGGCTCCTTCTCCACCGCGAGCGGTGCCTGCTGACCGAGAGAGCGGTGCGGACGATGTCGGTTGTAGTGATCGATGAATTCGCTGAGGACCGTTTCGAGCTGAGCACGATGGAACGCCAGCATCCAGTCGAGGCACTCCCGTCGTGCCGTGCCGACGAACTGCTCGGCGAACGCGTTCGCACGAGGGGATCGGATCCCTACCTGTCAGGATGGCGTGAGACGCCCGTTGCTGTGAATCTTCCCGCGTAGGGCAAGAACGGATTACCAGATCCTCGAAGAGGACAACTCGGTCGGTTTGGCCGTGCTGACGTGCGTGGTCGCACGAGCGCGACGACTACTGGTGGGAGGGGAGCTCAACCCGCTACGCGACGAAGCTCGGCGTCCCTGAACTATCCCGCGAGCCCGTCAGCGCATCGGTGGCTGACATGGCGAAACGAACCCAATCGGAGTGGTCCCGTGTGACGCTGTCACGTCAAACTCAGGGCAAACACACCGAGTCGGACGGGCCCACATTCGGCATCCTGGGGCTGGCGCCGCTTGAGTCGTATGACGCTCTGACCAGCACTGACGCGCTCGCCCCGTCACGACCCCTAACACGTGGTTCGGGCTCGGCCTCCGATAACCCGAGCTTCCACCAAACAGTACAGTTCACACCTCACTCAAGGGTTGTCCGGTCCAAGTTCGGTTCGGGTCTGTACTTCCGTGTTCACGGTCTGGCAGCATGGGCTTCATGAACCTCACTGGTCGTGATCGCCCGCTCGGGCTCGCCCCGGCCTCGGTGCGCGACTACCGCGAGCTAGCGCGTCGCCGCCTGCCTCGTCAGCTGTTCGACTACATCGACGGTGGCGCCTACGAGGAGGCGACGATGGCCGCGAACGTGGCGGACCTCCGCCGGATACGCCTCCGGCAACGAGTGTTGCGTGACGTGTCCGAGCGGAAGCTGGGGACCACGGTCCTCGGCGACGAACTCTCCCTCCCGGTCGTGCTCGCGCCGGTCGGTCTGGCCGGCATGTTCGCTCAGCGGGCCGAAGTCCAGGCCGCCCGGGCCGCTGCCGGTATCGGAGTTCCCTTCTGTGAGTCCACCGTGTCGATCTGTGGGATCGAGGAGGTCGCCGCCGCGACCGACCGACCGTTCTGGTACCAGCTGTACGTGATGCGCGACCGCGCTTACGCCGAGGATCTCATGCACCGTGCGCAGGCGGCGGGTTGCAACGTGCTCGTGCTCACTGTTGACCTCGCCGTGGTGGGCGCCCGCTACCGGGATGTCCGCAACGGCATGGCCAGCTCGCTCTCGACCGCGAAGAAGCTGCTGCGTGGCCTCGACTTCGCCCTCCATCCGGCGTGGGTGCGTGACGTCGCAGTCGGGGGCAAACCGCTCACGTTCGGCAACCTCGAGAAGGCGGTGCCGGGGGCGTCCACGCCCGGCGCCTTCCGGGAATGGGTCGACAGCCAGTTCGACCCCAGCGTGACCTGGGATGACCTCGCCTGGGTTCGCGAGAACTGGGCCGGCAAGCTCGTGCTCAAGGGGATCCTCGACCCGCAGGACGCCCGCGAGGCGGTGACCCGCGGCGCGGATGCGGTCGTCGTCTCGAACCACGGTGGACGCCAGCTCGACGACGTGCCGTCGACGATCACGGCCCTCCCAGCGATCGTCGACGCCGTCGGCGATCGGGCCGAAGTGCTCGTCGACGGTGGCATCCGCAGCGGCCTCGACGTGGTGAAGGCGCTCGCCCTCGGCGCCCGGGCGTGCCTGATCGGCCGACCATGGGCCTATGCCGTCGCCGCCCGAGGGGAGAAGGGCGTCAACCACGTGCTGCGCATCCTGCGCAGCGAAATGGAGGTGGCGCTCGGCCTCACCGGCGTCACTGACGTCCGGGGCCTGGATCGGTCCGCACTGGTCGACGTCGACGACGCGGGCTGATCTTGAGGAGGGCGACCCCTGCAGTCGAGGCCGGGAACCCAGGGCCGGCGTAGGCCTCGCCACCACCGACATCGCAGGTCAGGGCAGGTGCGACGACACCGCGCTACGGCATCAGCCGACGACCGTCTGGTTGGTCCACTTGCCACGGGTCGAAGGTTCTCCTTGATCGCCCACGCCCGAGGCGTCTTGAGATCGGCGTTGCGCAGGGCGGCGAAGCGCTCGTGGTGGCGCTCGGGAAGGTTCTCCTCGGAGTACAGCCACAGGTACTTGGATCCGACCAAGGCCTTGTCGCCATGGGCATGAAGGACACAGTTCTCCCGTTTGCGAACGGTGTCGAGCGCCTTGGTCATGTATCCCATGATGTGGAACCGGTCGAAGACGATCTTGTCATCGGCGGCGCTGAGGTGGGCGCTGAGGGACTCGAACCCACGGCCTGCTGCTTGTAAGGCAGCTGCTCTAACCAACTGAGCTAAACGCCCGAAGGCACAACGCTACCCGCCGAAGCATTACCCAATTCCATCAACAGCTCGGGTGTGGCTGCGGCCAGCGGAGTACGCCGATCGACATAGGACAGCGTGACCAACTCCCGGTCCTGCGATTCTCGGACAACGGCACCCGCCTCGACACACACCAACATGCCACCCAGGTAGTCCCAACTTCCGAGCGAAGAACCCCCGACGACCGCGTAACCGTCGAGGACCCCCTCGGCCACCGCACAGAGATCAAGCGCGGCCGCCCCCAAGCCCCGGTACTGGGACCAGCCGAAATAGGTGGGCGGGTACCCAGAAAACCCGATGATCGCCTCCCCCAGCGACCTGCACCCCGAGGGTTGAATGGGATCTCCATCGCGCCGAGCTCCGCCGCCCCGGGAGGCTTCGAAGCGCACACCCGACGCCTGGTTCACCACCACCGCCGCCCGAATCCCATCGCCATCCACTGCGCACAGACTTGTCGCATACCAGGGGATCCCACGCGACGCGTTGGTGGAGCCATCCACCGGATCCAGCACGACCACGACATCGCGATCACCCCCATGCCGGCCCGACTCTTCGGACATCACTCCCAGGCCGGCCTTTTCGAGAACGGCTATCGCGGCGGCATCGGCGGCCAGATCCGACCGGTACTGGCCGTCTCTGGTTCCGGCCAGACCCCAGTCTCCCAACCCGGCCAACGCCTCAGCTACCGCAGTGGCGGCGTCATGGAGTACGGCCAGGAGCGTTTCATCGTTCACAACCCGACGCTACTGGAGGCGAACCAGGACCGGTAGGCTGGCGGTCCTGTGGCAGTTATCGATGTAGCCGGATACGTGGCCGACCTCAAGGATCACTCCGTTGACCATGGTTTCCATGTTCACGACGAGCGCCATTTCGTTGAGACTTACTCCCTTCGCCAAGTCTGGGAAGTCGAGCTCCACCCCGAGGATGGCTGCGGAGGCCCTCTCGACCTTCACCTCGCCCTTGAGGTCGACCCCCGCACCCTGCTCTCGTTCGAGGATGCCGTATTCGGGCTCGCTGAGGACGAGGATCCTCCCGATGAGTTCCACTTTCCGCTGACCTTTACCTGGGCCCTCCCACCCCTCCCCAATGGTCCTGATCTTCTGCGCCTGGCCATCGACCTGGCCGGGATAGGCGGGATCGAACTCCCACTCGAAGTGTCCGCTATTGATTCCTACGCCTCGGCCACCGATGCCGCCGAGCGCCGGCTCACCATCGTGGCCCGCTCCCCTGTCTCGTTGACCCGGGTCTTGGCTGGTGAAGAGATGATGTGCGATGTCTTCGACAGGTGCCTGGCCGTCAGCCGCTACCTCCTCGACTCAGCCGGCGGCTGGTTGGAGTGAGCATCCGTCGAATCGGTCGGGCTCTACCCCGCTGGGCCACCGGGCTCGTCATCATCATTGGGGGCGGGATCGGCCTAGCGGCATGCACTAGCAGCGGCGTATCACTGGCGCGATCCGCGTGTGTCCATATCGATCGATCGATCACCCTCTACAAACAGGCGTCATCGGAATCGGACAGCACCCGCTCGGCAGAGCTCACGCAACAGGCGTATATCCAGCTCCGGGATGCCCTCCCACTCGCCGCCCGGGCCGCCGGGAAGGACGCCCAATGGCAAGCCCTGATGACCACGGTGTCGGAGAGCAGCCTGGTCCCCGAGCCCGACTTGATCTCCGCGCTGACCGACCAGTGTGTCGTGGCCAATCAATCCAATCCGTTCCAGCCACCCCCGCCCTCGTCCATTCCGCCGCCAGCCACCGTCCCGCCACCGGCCACGGTTCCTGGCAACTCGTCAACCGGATAAGCGGAAACTCAACCCGGCCCGATCACCCGAAGCATTCAGCAGAAAACCGACCCGACCCGCCCCGGTCACCCGGCCCGGTCACCCGGCCCGAGTGGAGGACGACGCCGAGGAACGCTGTCCCTGGCGCGCCATCTGCAGGCGGCCCAGGTGGACAGCTTCGGGCAACAAACGCGCGTCGAGCCACTGTCCCGCTGCCGCGGTCGGCACGATGTGAATGCCGTCGGCGTCGCGGATCTGAATCCCATCGAGAGACAGGGCGAAGCGCCCACCGGGACACAGTTGTGCTCCAAAATCGTCGACCTCTACCGTGGCAGGATGTTCGGCCGCCACCTGACGAAGGATGGTGTTGTACTCCGTCAATCGGGTGGCCGAGTCTTCGGGCCATGGTTGGCCATTGCCCTGTTCGCCCGAGTCGAAGCACGGAGCCGTCAACAGCATCATCGATGCCCCGGTCGACGTACCGACGGTGACCGCCTGTTCCAACGACTGTTTGAGGATGGCGTCGAAGGTCGGCTCGCCGATATGCATCCAGCGACCGTCGATGAGCCGATCGTTGATCTCCCAACGGCCCACCAAGACGGCCACCACATTGGGTTGGAACCGCTGGAGCTCCCCGGCCCACTCAGCCGGCCACTGCTGGGATGCGGGAGAGGTTGAGTTACACGGTCCGTCCATCGGATCCGGGACCCCGTGGCTGATGTATTCGGTACTGCGGACGACGCCACAGCCGATGAGGGCTCCATTGTCGAGATTGACGCCGTAACTCTGCTGGAGATTGTTGAGCGACACCGCCGATGCCAGTCGGGATGCCACCGAATCGCCGACGATGGCCAGTTTTACCGGAGGCCCGCCGTACTGTGTCCCCGGCCGCCGGGTGATCGCAGTTAGGGCGGCGTCGGCTGCTGATGGCAGCGTGGCCACCATCGTCACCGCCACCACCCCGAGGACGGCACCCGATGTCATCAACCATGCCCGCCATTCGGTGAGAGAGCGCATCCTGCCCCGACGGATGGGCTCCTCCACCAGATAGAACGAGATGGTGGCGACCAACAACGTGACGCCGATCCGGATGACCAGGAGTGGGTAACCGATCAGATGCAGGCTCGAAGCCGATAACACCGCGAACAGTGGGAAGTGCCATAGATATGTGCCATAGGAGATCTTTCCCACGTACTGGAAAACCGAGTTGCCGAGCGCTCGGGACACCGATCCGAGCTGGTTGGTCACCGCGGTAAAGATGACGATGGCCACCCCCACCGCCACCAGAAAGAAACCCCCCCGGTAGAGAAACGCGGTGGGTTCCGGAAGATGGGACCAGAGGTAGGCGAAGGCGCCGATGGTCACCCACCCAACAACTTCCAGTGCCATGCGCCAAGGGTCAGCCGTGATCTCCCAGGCCGCGATCGGTGTGAACCCGGCAATTCGCCGGCGGCGGAGCTCACGCCGGTGGATCGGGGCCGGCGATCCTTCCGACCCACCACGTGGGCCCATGTCCTCGGGGAGGGTTTGGCGGTACTGGGCCCACATGGCCATACCAACGGCCAGTGCCGCGCCGACCAGGAGATCCTGGGAACGGGTGTCGGTACCTTCATAGACACGCATGACCGACGCCGGCCCGTGATAGAGGAGGCCCATGTCGACCGCGGACCCGATGGCCCCCACCACCGCGGTGGCGAACAACGGCCACAACCGGCGTGAGGCCCGCAGTTTGTTGCCCAGATACAGCATGGCAAGCACCACCGGAGGCCACGCAATGTAGAACTGCTCCTCGATCGAGAGCGACCACATGTGCTGGAGCGGTGACGGGTGAGCAGTGAGGTTGAAATAGTTGGTTCCGGCGAATATGAAGTGCCAGTTCGCCACATAGAACAGGGTGGACAGCGAGTCGAGGCGGAGATTGGCGAACTCTCCCGGGGGAGCAAAGACCTTGGCGTAGATGGCCACCCCGATCAACATCACGAACAGGGCCGGCAGCAGACGTCGGGCCCGGCGGGCCCAGAACTTCCCGAGCTGGATCGTCAGCTTTTTCCGCCACTCCCCGACCAACAGAGAAGTGATCAGAAATCCCGAAAGGACGAAGAATACGTCGATGGTGAGGAACCCACCCCCGAGAACAGGGACCCCCCCGTGATACATCATCACCCCGAGGACAGCCAGGGCCCGCAGTCCGTCGAGGGCGGGAATGAATCCGAAGGTGATGGTTCGACCACGGGCCACGGTGGAGGTCACCGCATCCTTGGGTGGCTTGTTGCCAGCCGCGTAGGCAGCAGGACTCATCTGGGCAGACGCCTCCGGACTCGATCGAGAACCGGTCTGGTCAGGCCGGCGGGTTGACCGCCACAGTTTCGCAGACGTACCAGTGGAGCGGGGAGCGGCTCATTCCGCCGACGGTTGGGACTCGACCTGCTGGCGGGTCGCCGCCTCCACCACCACCTCGAACAGGCGCTGGGTGTCCCCCTCCAGATGCTTCCGGGCCGCGATCAGCAAGGCGGATCCCACATAGGCCACAGGGAGCACTATCAAAAATGCAGTTCGCAGGTTGTCCCCGTAGCGCTGGGAGAAAAACGAGGTCACCAGGGGGGCGGCCGCGGTGCCGAACAGCACTGCGGTCAGGTTGAACGCCCCGAATCCAGTTCCTCGCAGTGTGGAGGGCACCGCGTCGGTGAGACCGGCCCGCAAGGCGGGAATTGCGGAGGTCCCGAAGAAGAATCCGAGCAGCTGCAGAGGGAAGCAGATGGCGTAGGGAAGGCGGAGGAGGGACACGATGAACAGGGTGGTGCAGATGATCAATGCCACCCCGGGGATCACCACCCGGGCCCCCACGACGCGAGAGGCCCACCGGTCGGCGATCCGGCCACCGAAGATCACGCCGGGGATACCGCCCACCACCACCAGCACCAGAAAGGTGCCAGTGGCCTTGCCCTGGGAAAGGTTGAGTTGGCGCTCGTAGAACTGGGGCATCCAGGATCCCACCGCCGAGATGGTGAAACCCAGGGCGGACACACCGACCAGCGCGAACCTCAGAGTGGGAATGGCCAGGATGACCCCCCACGTCCCGACGGAGGCCGACCAGGAGATCGACGGTGAACCGCTTCGCCCCGTGTTCGAAGAACGGCTGCCTGGCTCAGCGTCGGCGGTACCGTCCAAGACAGGGTGAGTTCCAACGGTCGTCGCAACGGACCGGTCATGATGACCGGGCAACCCCGAGCGACGAACCGTTGGAGGCCCCAGCATGGCAGGTGCAGTACTGAGCGCGGAAGAACGCGAGGAGATCCGTGTCGGATGTGCAGGCGGTGAGTCGTTCGCGCTGATGGCCAGGACGCTCGGACGGTCGACTTCGACCGTCTCCGAAGAGGTGCGGAGGAACGGTGGACGGCACCGCTACTGCGCGGTCGCAGCTGAGAAACGGGCGGTCAAGCAGCGGTGTCGTCCGAAGTCGACGAAGTTCCAGTCGAATCGTGCACTGGCCGATCACGTCGAGGACAAGTTGGCCGCCCTCGACTCGCCGACCACCATCGCCATCGAGCTGGCCCGGGCTGGCGGCATCAGCGGCGACACGGTGTCCGCTGAGTCGATCTACCAGGCCGTCTACGGCCACGGAACCCGAGGACTGGCCGGCAGGGTGACCACACCATTGAAGACGACGAACGCCGACAGCACCACGCCGATGCCGAAGTCACCCACATGGAACGCGTGCTTCAGCTGCGGGACGATCCCCCGGACCACGCTCTAGTCGAGAGCATCCACCAGGTAGGCGAAGGCGAGGACCCACATCGGCCATGTTGATATGGGGCCCAGGGCCCTGGTCCGAGCCAGTTCGTTCACGTGAGGATCACCATGGCGCCACATTCAAGCACGCCTTCACGATCCGTCCCCGGCTCGGTTCACCCCACCATCGGCACCGCTGATTCCGTCCCGATCAGACTGACGGGTGATAGCCCGCCGGAAGGGTGATGGTCTTCTTCTCGAGGAACAACTCGAGGCCGTCCTCACCGAACTCACGACCCACCCCTGATGCCTTGTAACCACCGAAGGGGGACGAGAAGTCGATGGGGATGTTGGAGTTCACCATGTAGGTTCCGGTGCGAACCTGGCGGGCCACACCGAGACCACGGTCATTGTCGCGGCTATAGACCGCTCCGCACAGGCCGTAGTCGGAGTCGTTGGCGATCCGCACGGCGTCAGCCTCGTCGTCATAGGGGATGACCGACAGGACCGGACCGAAGATCTCCTCCTGGGCGATGCGCATGGAGTTGTCGACATCGACAAAGACGGTTGGCTCAACGAACCATCCCTTGTCGAATCCCTCGGGACGACCGCCGCCGACGGCGATCTTCGCTCCCTCTTCCTGTCCGATGCGGATGTAGCTCTCCACCCGCTCGCGCTGGCGTTCGGCCACCAGCGGACCGACCTCGGTGGTGGGATCGAGAGCGTCCCCCACCTTCATGGCTCGGACCTGCTCGACGAGCGCTTCACTCACCTCGGCATATCGGTCACGGGGTGCGAGGATACGGGTGAGGGAGATGCAGGCTTCGCCGTTGTTCATGATGGCATTGGGCATCATCAGGGGCAACGTGACATCGAGGTCCACGTCGTCCAGCAGGATGGCGGCCGATTTCCCGCCGAGTTCGAGGCTGACCCGCTTGAGGTTGGCCCCGCAGGCGGCGCCGATCTTGCGTCCGGCAACCGAGGAGCCGGTGAAGGACACCTTGTCCACCCCGGGATGATTCACCAGATACTCGCCGACTTCCCGACCGGCCGGCACCACACTCAGGACGCCCTTGGGCAGCCCGGCCTCGGCCAGAATCTCGGCCAACACGTTGGCGTCGAGGGGGGTCTCGGGTGCCGGTTTGAATACCACCGTGCAACCAGCCAGCAATGCCGGGGACAGTTTGGCCGCGGCCAGAAACAGCGGCACGTTCCACGGGGTGATGGCCGCCACCACGCCGACCGGCTCCTTGGCCACCATCACCGGACCGAGAAGTCCGTCCTTCACTGTGTCGAAGGCGAAGGTGGACCCAAGCCCGGCGTAGTAATCCATGATCATGGTCGGGGCAAACACCTGGGCCAAGGTGCCCCATGCCACCGGCGAGCCCATCTCGTTGGAGATCAGCTCGGAGATGCCTTGCATGTCGTTGCGAATGGCTTCAGCCGCCTTGGACAGGACAACTGCCCGCTCGGCCGGCGTCATGCGGGGCCAGGGGCCATGGTCGAAGGCTTCACGGGCGATGGCCACGGCCCGGTCGATGTCGGCGTTCTGCGCCTCGGGAACCCGGCCCACCAGCTCCTCGTTGGAGGGCGACACCACGTCGAACGTGGATGACGAGGACGGTTCGACCCATTCCCCCCCGATGAACAGACGATCGTACGACTTCATGGACCCTCCCTCGATGGAACCGGTTCTACTCCGGTGTCCCGATCGTAGCCAGGAGGGGACCGGCAGGGACAACCGGGAGTGCGGGCCGATCCAACTCGGCTTCGCCGAGGCCAGTACGCTCCCGATTGTGCTCTCTCCCCTTGACGACTACCCGGTGCACCAGATTTCCGAGCCGATGCGCTTCGTGCAGACATCGGACCGGAACTTCTACGATCGCTATTACTTCAATATCCACGGGACCGGCGACGTCCACGGCACCGACGAGGAGCTGTTTGCGGTCATCGGCGTCGGTCACTACCCGAACCTCAGCGTGGCCGACGCCTTTGTTTCGGTGCTGTGGGGGGACGACCACCGGGTGATCCGCTCGTCGAGGACCCTGGGAAGCGACCGGATGGACGCCTCGGTGGGGCCGATCCGGGTGGAGGTCCAAGAGGGACTGAAGCGGGTACGGGTGGTGGTGGAGCCCAATGAGCATGGCATCGAACTCGATGCTGTCTACGAGGGTTTCTCCGAAGCGCTCCTCGAGTCACGCCACTTCGATCGTCAGTTCAGCCGGGTGACGTTCGACTCCACCCGATTCGCGCAAACCGGCTCGTGGACCGGGGTGTTGAAGGTCGGCGACCGCGAGATCACCCTCACCCCCGACCGCTGGTGGGGATCGCGTGACCGCTCGTGGGGAATACGGCCGGTAGGAGAGTCGGAGCACCCCGGAATTCGGGTGACCGACACCGCCGGTGGGTTCTTTTGGATCTATGCCCCGGTCCGATTCGAGGATCACGCGCTGGTCACCATCATCCAGGAACGACCGGACGGAGAACGCGTCATGAGCGACGCCCATCGAGCCTTCCCGGTGGGCTCAGGTCGGGAGCCCGAGTGGCTGGGGCGCCCCGAGCACGATCTCCGCTTTGAGCCCGGCACCCGCAAGGTCATCGGCGCCACCCTTTCCTACTTCGGCGCCCGAGGGAAGAAGACGGCAGAAGTCGAGGTCGAGACGTTGCTGGCGTTCCCCCTGTTACTGGGGACGGGATATGGGCTCGAGCCTGATTGGAAACACGGAATGTACCAGGGCGACCTGGTGATCCAGGGACAACAGATCCCCGTCACCGACGCGTCATACATGGACTGGGGCCTGACCGAGTACGCGGCCAAGTTCACCTACCAGGGGCAGGTCGGCTACGGGATGTTCGAATGCGCGGTGATGGGACCCCACCAGCAGTACGGGTTCACCAGCTAGCCCGGAAACCGGCTTCGAGACTGAGGCGCTAGGTGACCGAGCGGACGGCGTCGGCCTCCCAATAGGCCCGCAGTGCGGCAATCTTCCCATTGGGCGAGCAGCGGTAGGTGTAGACCCCATCCACCTCCACCGCGGAGCCACCGGCGAAGGTGATCCGGATCACCCCGACATTGGCAACTTCGTCGCCACAGAGAAACGACTGGCGAATGCTGAACTTGATCGATTCATTGGCGGCAATCACATTGTCGTAGAAGGCGGCGATGGCCTCGGGGCCACGGTGGCCCTTCCCCTCGGGGTCGAACACCGACGGGCCGATGGGATCCTGGACGACGGCGTCCTCGGCGAAGAGGGCGAGCCACCCCACTCGATCGTGAACCTCCACCGCCGCCATGGATGCTTTTCCCAGATCCCGGGCGGTAGTCATCGGTCCACCTTTCTGATCATCTGGTCGGCAAATCGGCGAAGATTGTCCAGCTTTGTCTGCAGGGTCTCGGTGTCGGGCCCGACCGAGTACGGCCACCGGAAGCCGACGATCACATCGGTGACCCCTTGCTCTTCGAGACGACGGACTCCGTCGACAGAGAAGGCGTCCATCGAGATCACGTGCACCTCGAAGGGTCGATCGGCGGTGCCCTCCTCTTGGCGGATCCGACCCAGCTTTTCGAGCAGCCCGGGCAGATCGGCCGGGTCGCCCCCACCGTGTAACCATCCATCAGCTCGAGCCGCCCGTCGCAGTGCGGCGGGAGCGTGGCCACCCACCAGTATCGGTATGGGCTCGCTCGGAGTCGGGGAGATCTTCACCGATGGCAGGTCGTACGCCTCGCCGTGGAACTCGAAGTAGCCACCGGCTGACAGGCCGCGCACGATGGCGACGGCCTCGTCCATACGGCGCCCGCGTCCCTCCCAGGGCACACCACACAACTGATAGTCCTCCGGCCATGGGCTGGTGCCCACCCCCAGCGACAATCGGTTCTGGGTCATCACCGCCACCGAGGTGGCCTGCTTGGCCACCAGCAAGGGGTGGCGCATGGGGAGCTTCAGTACAAAGGTGATGAACCGGATCCGCTCGGTCACCGCCCCCATCGCCGGGATCAGCGAGAACGGTTCGATGAACGGTTTGTCCTCCAAGAACTCGCGTGTGTGATCGGGCGAGAACGGATAGGTCGAATCGGACACCTTCGGGTAGCAGATGCTGTCCGGCACCACCATGGCGTCGTAGCCGGCGTCTTCGACGGCTCGGGCCAGCGGCAGATACATGGTGGGGTCGATCATCGACTCGGCGTAAGAGAACCGCATCAGGCATCACTCCATTCGATATGCGCAGCCATGGCGCCGTCGCTGGCGATCCAGCCCTTGGAGGCAGCGAACTCGAGCATCGACGCGAAGTTGGTCTCCCACTCGGCCGGGAGTTGGCCGCCTGGGTTCGACGCAGCTCGCGCCGCCAAAGTCCTCACCGTGTCAGGGGGGATGAAGACTGTCCCATCGGGATCCACCCGGCCGATGTCGTGCTCTCGCAGTGCGGCGGCCAGGGAGTCGAGGGCTGTCGCCGCCTGTCCATCGGCGGCGCCATCATCGGTTTGAGGGGATACCGCCCGCACCGCGAACCGCTGCATGTCGTCGGGTTGATGGAGGGCGACTCCCGCCGTACCCAGGTCGACCACCACCTCCATCACTGCCCCCCGATCCGAATCCGCCGTCCAACCCATGGGACCCTACAACGCCCGGCCCGCCGCAGCGCTCACCCTTTGGGACTGATCATGTGTAGTAGTTGTGCAATCGTAGGTCCATGTCCCGAAGAATCGGCCTTCGTGAACTCAGACAGAACGCCAGCGAAATTGTGAGGGAGGTGGAGACGGGAGAGACCTTCGACGTCACTGTTTCTGGCCGGCTCGCAGCCCGGCTGGTTCCCGCCTTGCGATCCCGGTCACACCGGATCGAGGAGATTGCCGACCTCTGGGATGGGGAGGCCGACCCCACCTTCTTCGACGACCTCGATCAGGTCGCCGACCGGACGGTCGTCGATCCCCGGGTCCTCCCACAATGAACGCCATCCTGGATACATCGGTCATCGTTTCGGGAGAAGCGCCCACCCTTGGCGATGACGACCTCTTCGTCACGGCTATTACCTTCGCCGAACTGCACACCGCTGTATTGGTGGCGTCCAACGACGCCGATCGGGCCACGCGCCTTCGTCGACTGACCAAACTGGCGGCTCTCTATGACCCCCTCCCGGTAGACGCCGGCGTGGCTACCGCCTACGGACGGATTGCCATGCTCGTGAGGTCGCGGGATGGTTCGTCCCCAACCCGGGCGATGGGTCTCCTCATTGCCGCCACCGCGCTGTCGAACGGATGTCGCCTCTATACCCGCCGGGTCGGTGATTTCGAAGGCCTCGAAGACGTGGTGGAGGTGGTTGGAGTTTGAATCCGGCCGATGTTCCCGCTGACGACCGTTGGCGTGTGCCGCCGTCGGCGGTGCCGGGGTTGGAGCGAACGCTCCCCTTTCGGACAGGCCATACTTTCCGCATGCCTGAGACCACCCACCGTGACCCAGCCGAGACCGGTGCCACCTTGGCGGCATGGGTGGAAGCCCATGTCGCCGGGATCGCCAATGTTCAGGTCAGCAATCTCGAGTCGCCACCAACCAATGGATTCTCGAGCGAGACCATCCTGTTCGACGCCACCTGGGATGAACCGGGAGTGGCAGCTACCGACCATCGCCTGGTGGCCCGGGTGGCCCCGACCGGTTATACGGTCTTTCTCGACCCTGACTTCGTTGGACAGTGCCGGGTGATGCGCACCGTGGCTGAGCAGACCGATGTTCCCATGCCATCGGTACTGGGCATCGAAGAGGACACCTCACTCCTCGGAGCACCATTCGCGGTCATGGAGTGCATCGACGGGGAGGTGCCGACGGACAATCCGCCCTATGCGTCGGGTGGATGGTTAATGGAGGCAACGCCTGCCGAGCAGGAACGACTGTGGTGGAGTGGGTTGGACGCCATGGCCAAGGTGCATGCCACCGATTGGCAGGCCCTCGGGCTCGGATTCCTCGACAACCCCCGGCGGGGCTCGACCGGGCTCGACCAACAGCTGTCGTACTACCGGGGCTTCTATGGGTGGGCCTCCGAAGGACGACCAATCCCAGTGGCGTCGGCCACCCTCGAGTGGTTGGAGGCCAACCGCCCCACCGAAGATGCCCCGATGGCGCTGCTGTGGGGAGACAGCCGCATCGGCAACATGATCTTCGACAACTTCAGTTGTGTGGCCGTGCTCGATTGGGAGATGACCTGCTTGGGTCAACCGGAGATGGATCTCGGGTGGTGGCTCTACTTCGACCGCCAGTTCACCGAGACCATCAACCTGGATCGACCCGCGGGGTTTCCGAACCGGGAAGCCACCATTACCCGCTACGCGAAGCTGCTGGGACGCGACATGGAGAACATTGAGTACTACGAAGTCTTCGCCGGCTTCCGGTTCGCCCTCATTTTGGCTCGGCTGGGTGCCCTGTTGAAGGACTCGGATATCCTGCCGATCGATTCGGACTTCGAAACCAACAACTTGGCCACCCAATTACTGGCCACCATGCTCGATCTGCCCGCTCCTGGCAGCTGAACCGCCCGGGGGTCGGTGACGTACGGCGGTATGGCGGTATGGCGGTACACCAACCGAGTCAGGCCGCCGAGGTTGGTGCCGTTCCGGGCACGCCGTGCTCACGGAGGCGATCTGCCACCCAGGTGATCCCGGCCGGTTTGGCCATTTCGGCCTGCCACCCGGAAAGGACCCTCTCCATCTCGTCGTGAGTGGCGACGTAGCCGACAATGGTGACGACCACTTCGTCAACCGAGAGGTTCTCCACTTCGACATCCCCGAACGGCGTATAGGAACCGGCCTCGGGAACCATCTCGAGCATGGCGTACAACTCGCCGGTGTCCTCCACCCAACTCAGCTCGTACCGGTTTCCGGTGGCGTCATACCAGTTCGTCCCCAGCTCGATCTCGGCTGACTGTCGGCGCCGCTCGTCGGCACTGTAAAACTCCTCGATATTCATCGGACTCCTGTCTGATTGTGGCAACGGCGTGGCTGGATGGTACGTCGGTTGGTCGATGGCTGATGGAGCAGGTCGAGATCGAACCAGGTTTACTGACCGGAGCTGGCGGGAAGTGGGAAGCCAGTGGCCTGGGCCCACGCCGGATCGATGACGTAATTGCCAGCGGGGTCGATTCCGAGCATCACCACCGGGGCGTCGACCCGGTTCCCGGTGCCCGGATCGATGGTGATCTCCCCCGTGATGCCAGTCATATTGACAGTATGGGAGAGTGCGGCGCGAGTGGCAGTTTGCTTCCAACCGCCAGCCGCCGTCACCGCTTTCGCCAACAGCTCCACCGAGTCATAGGTAAAGGTGCCCCAGGTACCTGGGGCGGCATGGAAAGCGGCCTGGTACTGGGACACGTAGGCCGTCGCCCCCGTAAATTGCTGAGCGGAGGGCACCCCGCTGTTCAGGCATGTTTGAGCCACCGGGCCGGTGGCGGCGGCGACAAAGTCGGGACCCTGCGCAGCCAGGTCCACGAAACACCTGGCTCCCACACCGAGTTGGGCTGCCTGTTTGGCTATCTGGCCCGCCACTGCGCCGTAGGCGGCGATATACAGCACGTCGGGATGTGCCTCCTTGATCGTGGCCAGGACAGTGTCGAAGTTCGTCTGGCTCTCATGTACCGGCGCAACCGTGATCGGGGCGTGCCCGGCCACCGTCAACAGTCCCTCGAGCTGGGTGGCGATGCTGGCCGTATAGGCAGAGGTGTCGTAGATGATGGCTACCCGGGTGGCATGGAGTTGATCAGTGAGCTCTTTTGCTTCCACCGGTGCCACCTGGACGTCCATCGGCTGGGTGGTAACTCCAAAACCCTGGGTCTGGTGGGCACTGGTGAGACGCACGATCCCCGTGCCGGCCGAGCGGTAGATGGAGAGATTGTCCACTCCGACTCCAGAGTTGAACGGTCCCACCACGCCGAACACGCCTTGTTGCACCATGTGCTTGGCCACGGTGACCCCGGTACCCGGAAGCGCCGCATCGTCGGCCCGCACCAGCTGCAACTTCACCCCGTCGACCCCGCCGGCTGCGTTGATCTGGTCTGCCGCAAGTTGAGCGCCGCGATACATGTCCGCGCCAGTAGCCGACTGAGGTCCGGTCATCGGACCCTCAATGGCAATGCGCCCTGGCGCCGGGGTACTGGATGACGGTGTCGGTGACGACGAAAAGGAAGAACACCCTGATGCCGCCAGGCCAACCGCCAGGATGGCGACAATGGTAAACGGAAGACGGTGAAAGGGTGCCATCCGCCAGACGCTAGTGGTAGCAGATCACCCCTGCCATCAGGCAGGCTGATCCCAAGCCTTCAACAAGTGAGCGCTGATGATGTAGAGCTCAGCGGCCGCTGGCGTCGATCAGTCCGTATCGACGTCGCACCGCCAGGTCGATCCTGTTGAAACCGGTGTTGACGACAATGCCGGCGCTGATGATCACGATCACCAGCGCCGCGACCACCGCAAAGTAACCCTCAGTGTGGGCGTTCTCGGTCCGTCCACCCAACCCGACCTGACCTGCCACCTGAATGAGGAACTCGCCCGCCATCAGCGCATGCCAGGCAAAGGCCCAACCCTGCTTGAGGCTCCTGAGCACGACGGGGAGCGCAGCCGGCAACACGACATGACATTGCAGGGCGAACCCCCGGGCTCCGAGAATTCGCCGGGCACGGGTAAGCCGCGGAGGCACCTGATCGATGCCGGAGATGAATCCGTTGACGATTGCCGGCGCAGATCCCAATTCGATCATGAGAACTACCGCCTTCGACGAGAGGCCGAATACCATCACCGCCAACGGGAACCAGAGAACCGATGGCATGGCCTGCATGCCGGTGATGAGTGATCCGATGGCAGCCCGCAGAACCGGTACCCGGGAGACGGCGGTGCCCAACACCGCGCCAAGGCCAATGGCGATGGCGATGGCGCTCAGCTTGGGCCACGTCGCGTCCCACACACGCTAGAGCCGGCTAACAGTTCCGATGGCCAGAGGTATCTCGAGCGCGTCGAGCCCGGCCCAGTCGTCATCGAGCGTGCCGGGAGGTGTGTCGGGATCCGGACGGGCGAGGCTGGCGAGCATGGCGGCGCATCTCGGATCGGAGTTCGTCAGTGACCATGGCGGCCAGATCGGTGATTTCGGCAGAGGAGATACGACGGGGACGGGGCAGGTCGATGGGGCAGACGGCCGCCACTCGGACTGGTCTGCTGGTCAGCAACACAATCCGGTCACCGAGTCGCGCCGCTTCACGCACATTGTGAGTTACGAACATCACGGTAACGCCACGCTCTAACCAAAGTCGCTCGAGTCATCGTGGAGGAGGTCGCGGGAGATTGCATCCAGCGCGTCGAATGGTTCGTCCATCAAGAGCAGTTGTGCATTCTGGGCAAGTGCCCGAGCCAGTGCCACCCGCTGACGCGTCCCACTCGAGAGTTCATGGGAAATTTGCGGGCAAAGCCGGCGAAGATTGGCTGGTCTTCGGCCGAACCGGTTGAAACCTGCAAAGTCCCCGCCGAAGGCGTGTCCAGCCCGGCAAGCAAATTGAGAAGCGTCGTCTTTCCACAACCCGAAGCGCCGACGATGCATCCGAGCTCGCCGGCCGCGTTGTTGAGGCAAATGTCCTGTAACGCCGCAGCACTCGCGTTACCCACGCCGTGCCGTTTCGACACACCCTCCAGTGACACCGCGGGTGCAGAAACGGCTACGACGGTCATGACGTCGACACCTGGGGTTGTCCATCGCTCCGCAATAATTGATTCAACGGCCCGAGGTCATAGAGCCCGGTGATCTTGGTTGTAGGGAATCCAACCGGCCCAGCGTCCCGCACATCGACGTGTGAACACCAGGGTTGGTGGGGGTACTGCAGGCGGTTGGGGTAGTGCAAGGCCCCGAGTCCCAAGCCGGGTCGTTGAACCCCCCAGCGACCGGGAGACGAAAGGGTCGCGTAAGGCTCCTGAGAAGAGTTCTCTCAGAACTGGTGGGGCAGGCAGGGATCGAACCTGCGACCGAGGGATTATGAGTCCCCTGCTCTAACCACTGAGCTACTGCCCCTTACGCTGGCCTTTTGTCTCCCTAAGGTTCACTCTGCCCTAGTCTTTGCCCTAGTCTGTGGATATGGGACTCGCCAAGGACCGCAAGCCGACTGCCGGGATCAGGGAAAGGTCGCCAGGTCATTACGAGTTGCGAGCGTACAACGCCGCTACGGGCAGGCAGGTAGTCAAGACATACGTGCACCCTGGCCAGCGACGCGAAGAGGGTGTGGGCATCCGCGAAGCGAAGAAGGAGCGGGCGCAACTTATCGCCGACATCGCCGCTGGGAAGTACGGGGAGAAGGTCGAGCCCGAAAAGATCCGGACGCTCTCACAGCTCCTCGACGAATGGATCGAACACGGCGAGACCCGCGGACGATCGCCCAACACGCTCCACGGCTATCGGTCGAAGGCAACTCGGATCAAGGCCGGACCGTTGGGCGATAGGGAGGTGGCGAAAATCAGCACGCTTGATCTGGACCGCTACTACAACTCGCTTCTCAAAGACGGAATGTCGCCGGCCAACCTGCTCCACCACCACCGCATTATTCGCGCTGCACTCAACCAGGCAACAAAGTGGAAGATGACGCTGGAGAATCCGGCCGACGATGTCGACCTCCAAACGGTGTCGAAGCCGGAAATGCACGTGCCAACGGTCGACCAGGCGCGTGCCCTTGTTTTTCGAGCAGCCGAGAGCAGCTCGCCAGACCTCGGACCGATCCTGCTTTTCGCGATGCTCACCGGAATGCGACGTGGTGAGATCTGCGGCATCCAGTGGTCGGACATCGACTGGCCCAGCTCGAGGGTCACCGTGCGCCGATCCATTTGGCAGGTGAAGTCGACGTGGGGAGTCAAAGACCCGAAGACTCACCAGGTCCGCGCTATCGCCCTTGACCCGGTAGCGGTGTCACTGTTGACCGCCCGGAAGGCCCGGGCCGAGTCCGAGGCGGTTACTGCCTGTGTGCCACTGTCGGCCGATGCGTTCGTGTGGTCGACGTTGGCTGACGGGTTCGCTCCCCGGACTCCGAATAGCCTCACCCGCGCTTTTCACCGTCTCTGCAGGACGATGGAGTCCGAGGCCCTTGCCGCTGACCCGCCCCGGGTCGAGACTTGGCAATTCCGGTTCCACGACCTCCGCCATCTGTCTGCAACGCAGATGGTGGCGCAAGGACTCGACCCGAAGACGGTCGCATCCCGACTGGGGCATGCCAACCCATCGGTGACGTTGGCCGTCTACGCCCATGCAGTCGAGGCTAGGGACCGCGACGCCGCCGACGGGCTCGGACGGGCGCTCGGCTGGTAGTGGGCCACACCGACCGACCTTGGGTTAAACAATTCAAACCGGCGCCCTCCAAGTACCCACCGGCTGGACCTTGGTGGCCAGCCAGTCGAACAGCGGCAACGGCACCTGGGTCCTCGACCACACCGAGGCAACCGGTGATCCGGCGTCCTGGACCTTCTCTGGATCGGCCCTCATTACCATGGTCGGGGACATGACCGATTACCAGGACACGGGTGCCACGCCCATCGACGTCACTGCCCCTCCGGCCAATGTGTCTTCCACGACCCATTGGCCGGAGGGGCAGATCTCCCGGTTCCGAGGCCAGCGTCCCGTTCACTTCAGTCACGAAAACAGCGGGATACGAGAGCAGGTGAAAGGCTGTGCTCATGCCGGTCCTGGAACGCGAGTCCATCCGGACAGTCGGATCCGATTGCCCAGGACCGTTATTACTACGATCAATATTGGGACTGCTTCACGTATGCTCTCTACCGCGATGATGCTTTGGCCTTTGCCGAGCAACACGAAGGATTTCTTTCGGAGCAGTAGAATCGCGCATCCGGCTGACGATCATCGATCTGGACCAACGAAACTGGCTAACCCGACGACGTCAATCCCGTAAGAGGTGGCACTGATGCCGAACTGACATCCGTCGGTGTCGACGTCACGTCGATCCAACTTGCACGCAATGCACCCCAGACGGGTTCAGAGGCGTCCAACTCCGTCCATGATCGGCCGCTGACCTGGGCCGACGCGTCCAGTGCAGTTCGGCCTCGGCCGGGGAAGTTCAGCCCCGTGGCT
>Ga0097691_1000246_pt1 | contig 50912 bp, 58 predicted proteins | sample NGESurdeep072012_8_FD_72858 | JGI IMG/M metagenome (GOLD analysis project Ga0097691, IMG submission 72858) | Arctic peat soil microbial communities from Barrow, Alaska - NGEE Surface sample 210-1 deep-072012 | ecosystem: Environmental > Terrestrial > Soil > Wetlands > Peat ...
CTGGATTGACGAGTGAGGCTTGCCACGAGTAGGTGTCAATCTCGCGGACTAAAGTCCGCGGGGAGGCAAAATAGACGACTTAGCCGCTGGCCTAACGGCCAGCGCTTCCACCTGTAAAATCGTGGCTGCATGCAACTCATCCTGGCTTCCGCCTCGCCTCGCCGCGCCGAGCTTCTGCAGAACGCGGGCATTCCGTTCATCGTGGAACCTGCCCATGTCGCCGAACAACCTACGGAGGATGAACAGCCGTTGCAATATGCGCAACGCCTGGCCCGCGATAAGGCACTCGCCATTTTTTCGAGGCACTCTGACGATGTGGTACTCGGAGCCGACACCGTCGTAGTCGTCGACGAGCACCTTCTGGAAAAGCCGGCGGACGCGAAGTATGCAGCGCGAATGTTGCGACTGCTTTCCGGGCGCGCTCACCAAGTCATCACCGGCGTCTGCCTGATCGCCAAGGATTACGAGCAGACCGAGGCGGAGGTCACGGAGGTTCGCTTCAGCACCCTGTCGGAGAACGAGATCGCCAACTATGTCGAGACGGGTGAACCGATGGACAAGGCCGGGGCCTACGCCATCCAGGGAATGGCCTCGCGCTGGGTAGAACGCCTCTACGGCTGCTATTTCAATGTGGTGGGATTGCCGGTGCCAAGGGTGTACCGAATGTTGCAGTCGCTCGAGTCGAAGACGGGAATTCAGCTTCTGCAGGCGTTGAGTACGGAGAAGAAACTGGAGTTCCCCTAGGGAGGAACTCCGGCTAAAACTTTGGAACGACTACTTCTTTTCGTCTGTCGGATTCGTGGAGCTGGAAGCGCCCTCGCTCATCGACGACTTGAAATTTTTAATGCCCTCACCCAGTCCCTTGCCGAGCTCACCCAGCTTCTTCGGGCCAAAAATGAGCAAGGCGATGAATACGATGACCGCCAGCTCGGGCAGACCGATCTTTCCACCAAACATATATCCTCCGGTAGAACAGCCCGGTTTTTCTGCGGCTAGGCAAAATACACTTGCGGGCTTCTCTAGTAGATTCTAGGCTTTTGCCCAGACCACGTCAAAGAACCATGGATTCCAGAAGTGCCACCGACCTGCAACTTCCGTATCAGGAGGCAAGCTTCAGGTCGCTTCGATCAGCCCCGCCAGCAGCGCTGCCCGACGCGGCAATTCCGACGCGACTACAAACTCATGCGAGGCATGGGCACCATCGCCTACAGCGCCGAGGCCGTCAAGCGTCGGGATACCGAGGCCGCCGGTAAAATTGCCGTCGGAGCCGCCGCCGACCGCGATCTCATCAACCGAGAATCCCAGTTCGAGTGCGATTTTCTGCGCTACGTGAAACAGCGCTGCCACCTGCTTTGTGCGCTCCAGCGGAGGCCGGTTGACGCCACCCTCAATTTGCAACGTGCATTTTCGGTTGACCGGTCGCAGCGACTTGACTTTGCGTTCCATCACCGGACCGTCGCTCTTGCGCGCGATTCGCAAATCGACCTCGGCGCTGGATTCGGCGGCGACGACGTTGGTTCGCGTGCCGCCGCGAATGACGCCAACGTTCAGCGTGATGCCCCGCTTCAAATCGGTTAACCGTGACACTGCCTGAATCTGGTGCGAAAGTTCGAGGATCGCGCTCTGTCCTTTCTCGAAATCGAGGCCGGAATGAGAGGCCTGTCCGGTGACCTTAATGAGAAAGCCTCCCACACCTTTGCGCGCCGTCTTCAGCGCTCCACCGGGACCGGCAGGCTCGCAGACGAGGACCGCCTCACATTGCGCCGCCAGCTTCTCGGTTAGCGAGCGCGAGCTGTCGCTGCCCTCCTCCTCATCGGACACCAACCAAACCTTCACTGGGCGGGAAAGGCCGCCCTTGACAGTTTTCAGAGCGCGCAGCGCAAACATGATTTGTGCGATGCCGCTCTTCATGTCGAAGACACCCGGACCAAGAAGGCGGCCTTTGTACTCCCGCCAAGGCATGATTGCCAGCGTTCCCAGGTCGTACACGGTGTCGTAATGTCCCAACAGAAGAACCGGCCTGCGACCGCGCGGGCCCGGGAACTCGACTTGTAAGTGGTTGCCGGCTGCGGGCTGGCGATGGACCTTCACGCGTCCACCGACGGCCTCGAATTGCCGCGCGAGGTAGTTGCAAAGCGCATCGCAAGCCGGCTTATTGTGGGTGGGAGATTCGCGGACCACCAATTCGCGAACCTGCTCCACCATTTCGCGCTCGCGTTCGGTGAGCCATCGCAGAACTTCGTGGATTGAGGACTTCGTTTCGATTGGACCAGTCTTGGGCATGGTAAGGATCAATCCTAGTTTGAAGCCAGAGGTCGGCAGACATCAGCCGCTGATACGAAATGTATAATCGGGAGTTTCACGAGACAACACATGAGTGATACCGCGAAAGACGCTCCTGCCGAAGACACATCGGGATTTGACATTCAGGAGATCCTGAAAATTCTGCCGCATCGCTACCCGTTCCTGCTGATCGACCGGGTGACACACCTCACGCGTACCAAGCGTATTGTGGCGATTAAGAACGTGAGCGTCAATGAGCCCTACTTTGTCGGGCATTTTCCTGCCGGCCCCATCATGCCCGGAGTGCTGGTGGTGGAAGCCATAGCGCAAGCCGGCGGAGTGCTTTTGCTGATCGAGTTTCCCGACCGCGAGCACAAGCTACTGCTGTTCACCGGCATTGAGCGAGCCAAGTTCCGCCGTCCAGTGACGCCCGGTGACCAGCTCCGGATCGAGGTCGATGTGCTGGTTTGGCGAGGCAACGCCGGCCGCATGCTGGGCAAAGCGTACATCGGAGACAAAGTCGCGTGCGAAGCGGTCATCACGTGCCGGTTGCTGGATCGGCGCGGAAAGAAGGCTGAGTCGGCACCGGCTCCTCAGTCCGGAGCGGAACAGGCTTAACTCAGTCATGAGCATCCATCCGACGGCCATTGTCGATCCGTCCGCGAAGGTCCCTGCTTCATGCTCGATTGGGGCCTATTGCGTGATCAGGGCCGACGTCGAGCTGGGCGAGAACTGCCAACTGCTCTCGCACGTCGTGGTCGGTGGGCCGACGAAGATAGGTTCCGACAACCAGATCCACTCATTCGCAGTAATTGGTGGCGCTCCGCAGGACATCACTTACCGTGGCGAGCCCACGCGCCTGGAGATCGGCGACCGCAACATCATTCGCGAGTACGTCACCATCACTCGCGGCACTGCCAAGGGCACGGGCGTTACTCGCGTGGGCAGCGATGTCCTGATCATGGCGTACACCCACATCGGGCACGACTGCGAGATCGGCGACCACTCCATGCTGATTAATGGAGCGACCCTGGCGGGCCACGTGACAGTCGAAGAATGGGCCGTGGTGGGTGCGCTGTGTCCGGTGCATCAGTTTGTGCGCATTGGGGCGCATTCCTATATCGGAGGCGGCACCACGATCACGCAGGACGTTCTTCCCTTCTCGATGACCAGCACGGAGCGCGACACCCATGCCTTCATGCTGAACAAAGTAGGATTGCAGCGTCGGGGATTCTCGCGCGAACGCATCACGAAGTTGCATCACGCGTACAAGGTCCTGCTGGCGTCGAAGTTGAATACTTCGCAGGCGCTGGAGAAGCTACGGTTGGAAGCCGATCGCGGCGAAGATGTGGAGATGTTGATGCGGTTCATCGAGACGTCACAAAGAGGCGTGATCAAGTAACCAGTCGTCAGTAGTCAGTTGCCAGTAGCCAGCAAAGGCAAGAGTACAAGTGTTGAAAGCGGGATTCGATGGGGAAGTCATACCAGGACCTAGTAGCTTGGCAAAAGGCGATGGACCTGGTGGCCGAGGTATACAGAGTCACGCGTATTTTCCCGAAAGAGGAAATGTATGGCCTCGTGTCACAGTTGCGCAGGGCGGCGTCTCGGTTCCGAGTAACATCGCAGAAGGGCAGGGCAGGCGCGGAAAGTGAATTTAAGCATGGGCTCCTTGATGGAGCTAGAAACGCAAGTCATGATTGCTGAACGCTTGCATTTTCTCGAACCGGAACCGGCCATAACCATGTTGCGTGACTCGGCTGAGTTGGGACGAGTGATAAACGGGCTCATTAGTTCGCTCGAGTAAAAACTGGCAACTGGTAACTGGCAACTACTCATGATCGGTCAGGATCCACAGCGCATCGGGCTCATCGCGGGTAATGGCAGCTTCCCGCTGCTCGTGCTGGACGCAGCGCGTTCCCAGGGCCTGCAGGTGGTAGTTGCTGCCATCAAGGAAGAGGCGTCTCCCCAGATCGAGCAGCACGGTGCCGCAGTGGTGGAATGGCTGTCGCTGGGAGAGTTGTCGAAACTGATCGAGGGTTTCCAGCGGGAAGGCGTGACCCGCGCCATCATGGCCGGGCAGGTGAAGCACAGGCAGATCTTCAGCAACATCAAGCCCGACTGGCGGCTGGCCAAGGTCCTTCTGAGCCTCACGACACGCAACACCGATTCGCTCATCGGAGCGATCGCCAAAGTCCTGGAGGCGGAAGGCATCACGCTGATGAGTTCGACAGCTTTACTGGAACCGATGCTGGCGGACGAAGGTGTGATGACCGGTCGAGGCCCCAGCGACTCCGAGCAGACCAACATCACCTATGGACGAGCGGTCGCGCAGCATCTGTCGCGGTTTGACATTGGACAGACCGTGGTCATCGCTGAAGCAGCCTGCGTTGCGGTTGAAGCCATGGAAGGGACTGATGCCGCGATCTTGCGAGCGGGGGGATTGATGCAGTCTCCGTCGCTGGGCAAGGAGCCATCGACCCTCAGCCGGGCGCTTACCGTGATCAAGGTCGCCAAGCCCAACCAGGACATGCGCTTCGATGTGCCAGTCGTCGGGATGAAGACCGTCGAAACCATGAAGCAGTCGGGCGCGACCTGTCTGGCACTCGATGCCGGGCGCTGCCTGATGTTCGATAAGCCCGCTGTCATCAAGGCAGCCGACGAAGCTGGCATCTGCATCGTGGCCGAGAAGCTGGTGAGCCACATTCCGCACCACAGTACCTAGCCGCGATTTTGCGTCAAAACGAATGAATGGGTGACAATCCTGACATGCCTGATAAGGACGGCGTCTTGCGCGTAGGAGTCGTGGGAACTGGAGCGTTTGGCCGTAACCATGCCCGCGTCTATCGCGACCTGCAGACTGACCCGCTGCTCAACGTGAAGTTTGTGGGCGTGGTGGATGCCGACGTGGTGCGTGCAAAATCAGCGGCGTCTGAGTTCGGAACACAGGCGTTCGGATCGGTAAGCGAATTGGTTGCAGCCGGAGTGGACGCCGTGTCAGTTGCGGTTCCTACAGTCGCTCATCTTCCTGTCGCTCGTGAGCTTATGGAAGCTGGAGTCGATGTTCTGATCGAGAAGCCTCTAGCAAGCACACTAACCGAGGCCGACGAACTGCATGCGATCGCGGCGAAACATAATCGCATCGTGCAGGTCGGACACCTGGAGCGCTTCAATCCTGCGGTACGCGCGACCATGCCGTTGCTCACGAAGCCCATGTTCTTCGAGGTGCATCGCCTCAGTGTCTTTACGCCGCGCTCGCTCGACGTCGATGTGGTGCTCGATCTCATGATCCACGACATTGACATCGTGCTGACCATGGCTAAGTCCCAAGTGAAAGAAATTCGTGCCGTGGGCCTGCCGATTCTTTCCAAGAAAGTTGACATCGCCAACGTGCGGATTGAGCTTGAATCAGGATGCGTGGCCAACTTTACCGCCAGCCGCGTCAGTACCGAGCGCGTGCGCAAAGTTCGCTTCTTCCAGCCGCGACAATATGTCTCACTCGATTTCTCGCGTCAGGACGTGCTGGTGCTCACCGTTGATGATGGGGCCGGTGCGAATGCGCAAGAAGACCCTTTCAATCCCGCGAGCGTGGCCAGCAGCGCGTTTCCCGGGATCACGCCTTTCAAACCCAAGGTCGAGCAGCAGGAACCCCTGCGCGCGGAGTTAACCAGCTTCGTCAGGGCGGTTCGGGAGCGCAGCACTCCGGAGGTTTCGCTGCAGCAGGGCCGCGACGCGCTCGCCGTGGCGCTGCAGATTGTGGACACCATCGCGCAGCACAGCCAGAGAGCACATCTCGCGGAATTGACGGGTGGATTAAGCTAGTCCTAGGCTGGGATTCATCGGTCATGCCCGAAGATTTGGTCACCATCGCGACGTTTCTGAATATAGGCGAGGCCAAGCTCGCCCAGGGAAAGCTCTCTTCGGCGGGGATCGCCGCCTCCGTTCGCGACGAGAATGCCATGAATCTGCACATCGGTATGGCCATGTGGGGCATCAAGTTGCAGGTTCCGGACTCCCAGGTAGTTCGTGCCCTCGAGGTGCTCGACGACTTCCGCCCAGAACCGGCAGACGAGGACACTGAATCAGACATCGTGCACTGCTGCCCGGAGTGCGAGTCGCTGGAAATCCGTCAAGTCGCGGAAGGTAATCCCCATCAGATCGCGCTGTGGTCCGCGGCAATACCATTTCCTGAGCCCGCGCCCGAGCAGGGCCAGCACTGGCGTTGCCTGGCCTGTGGGTTCCAGTGGGAAGAGGTCGAAGGATAGGCCGGACCAGTCAGACAACCCCGCCCTGCTGGATGTTTCCCGGAGTGGAATAGCTTAGAACTAATTCGAGAAGTGCCGATGCAGCAAGAGCTACGGAACTCCTATCCAACTCGCGGACTCAAATCCCCAGTCGGCGAATCGTTGATCACCGACTACGAGCGCCCGGTTGTTGATGGGACGAATGTCTGTCCAGTTCAGCATTCTTTCTCCTAGGTCAGATTTGGCTTCAATCGACAGGTTCTCCCACCAATCCGGTTGAGCTGCATGGTTTTCGAAGGAATCAAACACAAGTTGAACCAACGCGTCACTCTTCCGATTGTCCGGGACAGCAAGGAGAGACGACACGAACGGTCTACACACTGACTCAGCGTGTCGCAACCAAACGAAAGCTGCGATTCCACCAGAGTCGTTTGGCAGTAATGTGAACGAAAGATTCAGCAGAGGTTTGTTCATGTCATTGATCTTCTGGAGTATTTTCGCCGCAAAATCGTAAATCGGCTGGGTAAGCCCTGAACATGCGAGTGTTGGCATCCGCCGAAAACTAAATACAGAGCCGGAAATTTCTTCGTAGTACCCGGTGAGGATCGCGCGGTCGCAGGCTGCTTTGTCAACCTCCATCCGTTCAATCGCATCGCCGATTGCAATGCTCCTCGCAGCGACTAAACCATGCAAGTGCTGCTGCACATATTCAGACTTTCCACGGTCCAAATCCTTTAGTAATTCGTTTGTCAGTAGGGTTGGCCGCTTGACATACAACTCTCGGCACAGAGCCCGGTAGTGGAGCAGGAGAGCCTGTTCTTTCGTGAGCAACAAGTTTCCTTCATCTATGGGTTTAAACAACGCGTTGTCGTGTGTGCCGCAGAACCCAGTGAACGTAGTCGCTGAATTTATGCCAACCAGCGAGTGCCTGATCTTGCCGTAGCCTTTTGCAATTTCAAACGGATCAGAGTTGGGCTGGTAGACTTTCCCCGCTCGAGCTATTTTCGCCAGTGCTGCGTTTCGCGAAATGCTGTGGGCGCGGATCGTACGGTTTTTGCACGGTGAAGGATTTGGAGGGTGCAAGCACAGCTTGTCTCCAGCCCGTAAGCCGCGCAGATCAGTGGCAAGCTGATGATAGGGAACTGGAGGTTCGCTTGACCGATTCAAATGGCATTTCTTGTACTTTTTGCCAGAACCGCACCAACAGGGGTCATTTCGTCCGAACTTTCCCTTGTAAGCCATCAATATGAGTATATAAATCCCCTTTTTTGCGTCTTTCCTCGCGCCCTTCGCCATGCGAGAATAGGGACTCACCCCCGAGTCACCATGAATCCAGTTCAGACCGCACAGCCCGCCGCCCAAGAACCCGTTATCACTCCTGAAGTGTTGCGCGATCACGGCATTACGCCGGAAGAATACCAGCGCATCCTGAAATCGTTGGGCCGGACGCCGACGCTGACCGAGCTGGGAATTTTCAGCGTGATGTGGAGCGAACACTGCTCCTATAAGTCGTCGCGCGTTCACCTGAAGCGGCTGCCGACGCATAGTCGCCGCGTGTTGCAGGGTCCGGGCGAAAATGCGGGCATCATCGACATCGGAGACGGATGGGCCTGCGCCTTCAAGATCGAGTCGCACAACCATCCTTCGTTCATCGAGCCGTTCCAGGGCGCGACTACCGGCGTTGGCGGCATTTTGCGCGATATCTTCACCATGGGAGCGCGGCCGGTTGCAATTATGGACTCGCTGCGTTTTGGTCCCATCACGCCACAGCCCGGCCTCGATCGGGCGACACTGCACAAAGACCACTCTGTGATGGAAGGTGTGGTCAGCGGAGTGGCCTCGTACGGCAACTGTTTTGGTGTGCCCAACGTGGGTGGCGAGGTAAAGTTCGAGAGCTGCTATACCGGCAATCCGCTGGTGAACGCGTTTGCGCTCGGTCTGGTTAAGCGCGACCAGATCTTCTATGCCAAGGCGTCGGGCGAAGGGAATCCGGTCATCTATGTCGGCTCGAAGACGGGACGCGACGGAATTCACGGCGCCACCATGGCGAGCGAAGAGTTCAGCGAGGAGTCGGAGGCCAAGCGCCCGAACGTGCAGGTCGGCGATCCGTTTCTGGAGAAATTGCTGCTGGAAGCCTGCATCGAAGCCATGCAAACGGGCGCCATCGTCGGCATCCAGGACATGGGCGCGGCGGGACTGACCTGCTCCACCTGCGAAATGGGCGGGCGCGGCGGCGTTGGACTGGAGATCGAGCTTGACTTGGTTCCGCAGCGCGACACTGGCATGACGGCCTACGAAATCATGCTGAGCGAGTCACAGGAGCGCATGCTGCTGGTGGCCGAAAAAGGCCGCGAAGCCGAAGTGTTCCGCGTTTTCGAGAAGTGGGGACTCGATGCCGCCACCATCGGGCGCGTCATCCCGGAATCGACGATGCGCGTGCTGCAGCACGGCAAAGTGGTCGCGGAAATTCCCAATCAGGCCTTGACCGACGAAGCCCCGTTGTACAACCGTCCCATGGAGCGCTGGGAGCCTCCGGTTCCGCGCACCATGCCGGAGAACATTCATCTGGGCACCAAGAGCGATCTCACGGGCGACCTGAAACAGTTGCTGGCCAGCCCGAATATCTGCTCCAAACGCTGGGTCTATGAGCAGTACGACTCGATGGTGCAGACCAATACGGTCGAAGGGCCGGGCGGCGAAGCGGGCATGATCCGGATCAAAGGCACGCAGCGCGCGTTGGCTATGGCGCTCGACGGTAATGGGCGCTGGTGCTATCTCGACCCCAAGCTCGGCGCGATGCACGCGGTTGCCGAGTCGGCGCGGAACGTGGCGTGTTCGGGCGCGACTCCAATCGCCGCCACCAACTGCCTGAATTTTGGCAATCCGGAGAAGCCGCACATCATGTGGCAGTTTGCCCAGACCATCGATGGCATCACCAAGGCCTGTGAGGAACTGGAGACGCCTATTACTGGCGGCAACGTCAGCTTCTACAACGAGACGCTGGGCGAAGGCATTTATCCGACGCCGGTCATGGGGATCGTTGGCATCCTGGAAAATGTCCACAAGGCCGTGGGGCCGGACTTCAAGCAGACTGGCCGGGCACTCGTATTGGTGCGCGGATCGGAGTCGGGCGATGCCTCTGACGTCGATGCCGAGTTTGGATCGTCGGAGTATGCGAAGGAAGTCCTGGGGCAGATTTGGGGATTCCCGCCGGCATTGGAGCTCGAAGGGGAGGCTGCGCTGCAAAAGGCGATTATCCAGATGATCGACGAGGGGTTGGTCGAATCCGCCAAGGACTGCACCGAAGGCGGACTGGCAGTCACTTTGGCCGAATGTGGCTTTGCCAAGGGCATTGGTGCGCAAGTCGATCTAAGTTCAGGAGATCTGGTGCTGGAGTTCGTTCTCTTCGGCGAGGACGCCAGCCGAATCCTCATTTCGTGCGACGTGGCCCATGTGGAGCGAATCAAAGAACTAGCGGTAAAATACGCCCTTTCAGCAGAACAAATTGGAAGTACGGTTTCCGACAATCTGGAAATCCGGGTGGACGGCAAGATGGCTGCGGCCGCACCGGTGTCGGAACTGAAGCGGGCATGGACTGAAGCGCTGGAAAATGCGCTGCATACGGAACTGGCAGAGCCAACGGTTGCGGATGTGGTGTAGGGCCAAGTCAGTTTCAGACTTTCGAATCTGAAATCAACGGGTGAGCGATGCTAATCACATCTGACAAATTGCACGAAGAGTGCGGCGTGGCTGCCATCTATGGCCATCCCGAGGCTTCCAAGCTCGCTTACCTCAGCCTTTACGCGCTGCAACATCGCGGACAGGAATCGGCGGGAATAGCCTCTTCCAACGGCGAGCGGCTGGAACTATACAAGGCCATGGGCCTTGTTTCCGATATCTTTACCGCCGATGCCTTGGCCCGCGTTCCAGGTTCACTCGCGATTGGCCACACGCGGTATTCCACGACCGGCGACTCGGCCTTACTGAACGCCCAGCCCATTCGCGTGGAGTGTAGCAAGGGACAAATTGCGCTGGCGCATAACGGCAATATTACCAATGCGCATGAGATCCGCTCGCATCTGGAGCAGCTAGGCTCGATCTTTCAGACCACCAGCGACACTGAAGTCGTGGTGCACCTGATTGCCCGCTCGAAGGAACAGACGCTCGAGTCAGCCATGAGTGATTCGCTGCGCCGCATCGAGGGCGCCTTCTCGCTGGTGATGATTACGCCTGATCGCATCTTTGCCGCGCGCGATCCTCGCGGCTTCCGTCCGCTGGTGATGGGACGAATCAAGGGGCAGTCGGAGCACCATAAAGACACCATCGTATTCGCCTCGGAAACCTGCGCGTTTGACTTGATTGGCGCGACCTACGAGCGGGAAGTGAAGCCGGGCGAGCTGGTCATCGTCGGCCCGGAGGGAGTGCACTCGCGCTTTTATGCCACGCAACAGGCACTTTCCAGCTGTGTCTTCGAGCATGTGTACTTTTCGCGTCCCGACAGCATTGTGTTCGGACGCGCGGTGCAGCAGACCCGCGACGCCATGGGGCGGCAGCTCGCGCTGGAATCGCCGGTTGACGCCGACATCGTGGTGCCGGTGCCGGATTCCGGCGTAACGGCGGCCATGGGGTATTCGCACCAGAGCGGCATCCCCATCCAGTTTGGATTGATTCGCAACCACTATGTCGGCCGCACTTTCATCGAGCCGGAACAGCGGGTCCGCGACTTCGGCGTGCGCCTTAAGCTGAACCCGGTGCGCCACGTCATCGAGGGCAAGCGCATTGTGCTGATCGACGACTCCATCGTGCGCGGGACCACCAGCCGCAAGATTGTCCGCATGATCCGCGACGCCGGCGCCAAGGAAATCCACATGCGCATCTCGTGTCCGCCAACAATTTCGTCCTGTTACTACGGCGTGGATACTCCCTCGAAAAACCAGTTGATTGCCGCGAATAAATCGGTGGAAGAGATCCGCGAATACATCCATGCCGATTCGCTGGCCTATCTTTCGCTCGAAGGGCTACGCAAGGCCGCGGGCGAAGGCGATGAGGTCAAGTACTGTACCGGTTGTTACACAGGCAAGTATCCGACGAGACTGGTGGATGTGGAAGATATCCAGGCGGCCCCTGAGATGGTGGCCGGAGACTAGCCCGTCGAGGAGTGCAACATGAAGTTCGCCAAAGACCTCATCAACAAGCTGCAGAAATTGCTGAGACGTCGCTTCGAACCAGAGGATCCCTTCGCATACGTAACGGCCGACCTGAAGCGCGGTCCGGGCGGTCGATCATCTGCGGTAGCATTGGAAGAGCCGGAGCCGAGGCGTGTCTTGAATCTGTTTGGCCGTCGTGATGCGCGCTGATTGGCTTCTTCCCTCCGCTTATACCTTATCAACCCATCATTTGGCAGGAGAACCCAATGAATCATACCCGCCTGGAAATGATTGTCGCGGTCGTTTTCACCGCGCTTATATGCGGCTGCCTTTCATTGCCGGCGATGGCTGGCGAGGGCGACTCTTACGTTCCGACGCATGGCAAGGCGATCGTCCTGTTCGATGGCGGCGCACCCGGGAACTTCGACAGCTTCCTCAAGAGCAAGGGATTGAACAACGATCCTGAGCATGTGTTCACGTTCGAGGATGGCGTGATCCACGTCTCCGGCACGGAGTTCGGATACCTAATCACCAAGCAGGAATATGCCGACTACTATCTGCGCGCCGAGTTCAAGTGGGGCGAAGCTACCCACCCGCCGCGCGAAGGCCAGGCACGCGATAGCGGCATTCTGTATCACATCCAAGGAGAGCAGAAAGTCTGGCCGACTTCGCTCGAATACCAGATTTGCGAAGGACAGACCGGCGACTTCTACATGACAGACGGTGCCGCTTTGACGGGTACGGACGGAAAGCGCGAGACGGGGCCAGCGGGTTCGGCTGCCAGAATCAAACGGATTGGCGAAGGGCCGTGGCAGAACGTGACGGGCTACCGCGATCCGGCGGGCGAGATCGAAAAGCCCCACGGCGAGTGGAACGTCGTCGAGATCGTGGTAAAGGGCGACAACGTGAAGCACTACCTGAACGGCAAGCTGGTGAATGAGGGCTCGAAGGCGTATCCCGCAAGTGGAAAGATCTTGATCCAGTCCGAGGGGGCGGAAGTCTATTTCCGGGACATCAAACTGTACCCGCTGAAGCCGTAGCGGAGTTTCTCACTCCAATCGAAACGCCCCATATTGAATTTAGAAGAGCTCGATTGCCGCGCCATGGCCGCGGGCAGCGGCAACGCGCGCGTCACGCGTAAGCAACGCCGCGCCAAGTGTTTCGGCAAGCACTACATAAGCTGCATCGTAGGCTGAGAGATTGTGACGGTACTGCCAGATACTAAGCAGAAGAGCGGTGTGCGGGTACCGCCTTATCTTTAGCCGTATCAGGTCATGCATAACTTCGTCCGCGCGGCGCAGTGAGACGCGTTCCTCCCGCACTTGGCGGCGTAGTACCTGCGTGACTTCAAGGTCGATGAGGTGTGGAGCATGGAGGGACTCACCGCGTGAGTGGATTCGCCTTTCGATGCTATGGCCCGCAGGTGTCCGCAGAAGCCACTCCACGACGACGGAGGCGTCGAGGACGATCAACGCGCGTCTCGCTCCTCGCGGAGTATCCGGACGGTGTCGATGTCGGCAGTCACCGGCTTGCGGCGGTGCAACAGCTCGCGGAACTCAGCCAGGGTCGGCTGCTCGGCGATCTCCCGTATTTCCGACAACAGATAGTCGGAGAGCGACATGCCCGCCATGGCGGCGCGGGCTTTCAGTCTCCGATGTAGGGCATCAGGGACGTTGCGGATCTGGATCATCTTCGACATGTGGCAAGCATAGTTGCATGTGCAGCACATGTCAACGTTTTCACCCTGCCAAGAGTTTCTTTCGCAAATCCTCGACATAGTGATCGGTCATGCCTGCGATGTAGTCGCACACCACTCGCACCAGCTTCTCGTGCGCGACTTTCTCTTGGTAGCTGGGCGGCAGGGCTTCGGGATGGGCAACGAGATAGTCGAACGTCTCAGTCACGATTTTCTCTGCCCTGTTCTTCTCCGGCTGAAGCTGTTTGCAGTTGTACAGCGCTTCGTAGAGAAATGCCTTGGCCTCGCGGCGTTCCTGCTCGACCTCGAGGCTGAAAGACGCCAACCGCCCAGGAAAGCGGCGGACATCGTCAACACTCGTTACGCCAGATTGTGCGACCCGCTCACGCGTGTGGTCGATCAAGTCGGTGACAAAGCGGTTCAGCATTCGCTTCAGCGCCTCGTTGAACTTCAGTTTGTCGGGCGCATCCGGATACTTCGCCTCCGCCTCAATGAAATAGCGCTCAAACGCGCGCACCCTCTTCCGGATCTCCGGCAGCCGTAACAGCTTCGCTTCGTATCCATCGTCCAGGTCGGCGGTGCTGTAGGCGATCTCGTCGGTCAGATCGATCAACTGCGCTTCCAGCGGAGGCCGCAGGTCGAGAAGATATTCCGCAAGTTCCGGATGGTCGTCCGCGGTGTAGTCGTGCGAGTGCTTGATGATGCCCTCGCGGACCTCGAAGGTCAGATTGAGTCCACGGAATTCAGCATAGCGAAGCTCGAAGTCCTCAACGATGCGCAGCGCTTGCAGATTGTGATCGAAGTATTCGCCATGGCGTCGCATTGCGACATCAAGCGCCCGCTCGCCGGCATGTCCGAATGGGGGATGGCCAATGTCGTGCACCAGCGCAAGGGTTTCCACCAGGTCAACATTCAAACCAAGGACCGCCGCAATGGTACGTGAGATCTGCGCGACTTCCATGGTGTGGGTCAGGCGGGTGCGAAAGTGATCGGAATAGCGGCGCGTGAATACCTGAGTCTTGTTTTCCAGCCGGCGGAAAGCCCGGGCATGGATGACGCGGTCACGGTCGCGCTGGAATGCATTGCGATAGGGATGGGGCGGCTCCGGATAGCGCCGTCCTCGAGAGTCCTCCACGCGAAGCACGCAGCTGGCGAGCATGAACTGAGTTTAGCAGCGGTGTGGTTTCGAAAAAGACAAAAGCAACCACGGGTTTGCACGGATGACACGGATCGAACCACAGCACAAAACGACGACGCGGGCCTGTCGACTGCAGGGCGGTCGATAGAAAGGGCCGCCCACAAGAAAAAAGGCGCTGCCGAAGCAGCGCCGGTTCGGAACACGAAAGACTATTCCTTTGTCGCTGTTTGTTTGGCGAGCTTTACCTTGGCGGACTCCAGGTCCTTCTGCACTTTGGCAACTTCGTCGGTGTCCACTTCGGCGGGAACCGTCTTGCTCCATTCGTCTATGGCGCGCTGCCAGTGCGTGGTAGCCAACTTGAGGTGGCCGGTCTTCTGATACAGGTCGCCCAAGTGCGCCTGCACCGTGGGATCGCTGCCGATCTTTTCGGAGGCGCGACGCAGGTTTTCTTCCGCCAATTCGTAATTGCCCAAACGGTAATACGCCCAGCCAAGCGAATCGAGATACGCTCCATTTTGCGGATCGAGCGCAACCGCGCGGCGAATGTAACCCAGTGCCTCTTCGAGTCGCGTGCCGCGGTCCGCCAGCATGTAGCCCAGGTAATTCAGCGCCTGTGCGTTCTTCGGATCGTCAGCGATGACCTTGTGGAACGACTCCTCCGCCAATTCGTATTTCTTCTGACGCTCATAGATGGAGCCCGCGACAAACGTAACGTAGTCCTTGTCCTCCTGCTTGTTGGACAGCTCCATCGCCTTGTTGATGTTGGCTTCCGCCTGCGGCCAGTCCTTGGTGCGGCTGTACATCTGGGCCAGCGTAATGTAAACCTCGCGGTCTTCAGAGCTGCCTTTCAGCATCGCCTTGACCTGCTCGATCGCCGGGCCCGCATTCCCCAGGTCCGCGCGTTGCGACGCAGCTACCATCTGCAACTGACGGTCGTTGGGATACTTCTTCGCAGCCTCCTCGGCGGTCGTGGTGGCCAACTGCCACTGCTTCTGGTCGCGATAGGTCTCGATGATCTGTTGGTAGCCGCGAACGGCGTTTTCATCGCCCAAATCGAACATCCGGCGGAAAGTATCGATGGCCAACTGCGGCTTGTTAGCTTCGCGATAAACCGTGCCCAACCTCTCCATGAAAATCGCCCGGTTGTTCTTCTCAGAGGTGTCGTACTTACCGTTGGCGTGTTCGGTCTTCTGCAGCAACTGAGTGAGGATCGCAATGGAGTCGTCGTACTTTCCCTGGGCCTCCTCGATCACCGCCATGTTGTATTTCAGCTCGAGTGATTCGGGGACGACGGCAGTGGCTTTCTTCAGGCACTCATGCGCCTCGTCGAGCTTGCCGTTACGGCGATAGATCTCGGCCATGCGCATGTAGGTCTGCGCGTCCGAGGGATCGGCCTCGGCAATAACTTTGTATTGCACCAGGGCCGCGTCGGGCTGGCCATCGTTCAACAGGTTCTGGGCGAGGCCACGAATCGAGTCGAGATTGTCGTGGTCGAGGTCAACCGACTTCTGGTAAGCGTCGATGGCCTTTTTGTAGGCCTTGTTCTGCTCGTAGGTGTAACCCAGCGCGGAATACAGCTTGGCGGAGCGGGCGCCCTCGGGGAATGCGTTCAGCACATCCAAGGCGCGGGAGGTGTCACCCTCTTCGTTGTAAAGGATCGACAACGCTGTGACCGCTTCTTCCGAATCCGGCTGAATTTTCACTGCGGTCTTGAACTCGTTCTCGGCCTTCACCAGATCGTTATTCAGGCGGTACAGGCGGCCGAGCAGCAGATGGTCTTCCACGCTCTTGGGATCGAGCCTGACGATCTGCTCATATTGCTCGATGGCCAGATGCAGGATTTCCTGCGACTGGGTCCCGGACTGCATGTCGCCCAGCGACCGCAAGTAGATGCGGCCAAGCAGGCGGTGCGCCTCCAGGTTGTTGCCATCGCGCTTGAGGATGTCCTGAGCTTCCAGCACCGCATCTTTGATGCGGCCAGTGCGCGCATACAGCTCGGCGAGCCCCGCATTCAGGTAATCCGAGGTCGGGTCATTGTCAATGGCCAGGCGGTACTCTTCGACTGCCTTGTTGGCATAATCGGCGCGACCGTACATCGAGACCATTTCCTCATAAATATGTGCCATCGCGAAGTGGTAATAGGCGGCAGCCTTGTCGGCGCCCTTTTGTGCGGCTGGACTTGCCGCGACGGGTGCCGCTGCACTTTGGTTCGCCGGGGCCTCAGGCTTATCTTGGGCAAAGGTGCCAATCGAGCAGGCGAACAGGAGTGCCAGGAGAAATGCAGAGGTGCGATTTGGATTCATTCTGATAGGACCAGCCATTACTACGATTGGATGCTTTACCCGTGGGGGGGAATCTTCTTATTTTAGCCGTTTTCGGCTCGGTATGGGAAAAATGAGAGATGGCGCTGCCACTGTTGAATTTTTCCACAACGTCCTTAACACCGTTAATCGTTGGACGTCGCGGTGGGAGAAAGGTTAAATGCTCCTCAGGCTGGATTTTCTGTAAGATTTCGGTTAGAGACCGCTGCGGATTTTGGTAACACGTAATAGCACCGAGGTGCAGGAAGGAGGCTCTGCTCTACTCAAGAATGAAGTCGCCAGTCGGACCACTGCTGCTGGGAATGTCGGGTTCGGCGCTGGTGGTTCTCGCCTTTGGCCCGAAGTTGCCCGAGCGATTGGCTGGGCAAGCCGTCAAATGGCAGGAATCGCCGGACACGACGGAAGCCGTGCGCCAGCAATTGGGAGAGTACTTTGCAGGCGGCCGTCGTAAATTCACGCTTCCGCTCGATCTTCGCGGAACCGATTTCCAAAAGCGATGCTGGAAAGAACTGCTACGGATTCCCTACGGCGAAACCCGCAGTTACGCCGAGGTTGCCCGGGCCGTGGGAAGTCCCAGCGCTTATCGCGCGGTAGGGCAGGCCAACCACTACAATCCCATCGCGATTGTGGTTCCTTGTCATCGCGTCCTTGCGGCCGGCACGGCGTTGGGAGGCTATGGCGGCGGGCTCGCAACCAAGGCGTTCCTGCTGCGGTTGGAGGGAGCGGAATTTCACGATGAAGCGACCGCAGACAGTCAGCAAAGGGCACTGAATTTTACTTAGCCGCTGACTACAATTCCGGAGTTGCTGCCAAGAGAGTTCGCGTGTACTCGTGGAGCGGCGCCGTGGTGATCTGTTCCGTGACACCGATCTCCACAAGCTCACCCTGCTTCATCACCGCGATCCGATTGGCCAGATATCGAACTACTGGCAGGGAGTGCGAGATAAACAGGTAAGTAAGCTGGAATTCCTTTTGCAGCTGACGCAGAAGGTTTACGATCTGCGCGCCCACGCTCACGTCGAGCGCCGATACCGGCTCGTCCGCGACAATAAAGCGTGGTCTGAGCATAAGTGCCCGCGCGATGCCGATTCGCTGACGCTGGCCTCCACTGAACTCGTGGGGATAGCGACGCAGGGCCGACTCATCCAGTCCGACGGCGCGCATCATTTCCGCCGCGCGGAGACGACGAGCACTGCCGGATTCGCTGCCATGTATCACGACGGGTTCACACACGATGGCTTCTACGGTCATGCGGGGGTCGAGTAATCCGAAGGGGTCCTGAAAAATGATCTGCATGTCACGCCTGAGGCTGCGCAGCTCGCCGCCACTCGCCGTCAGCACGTCCTGGCCATCGAAGTGGACCGTACCCGAATCCGGCTCGATCAGCCGCAACAACATCCGCCCCAGGGTGCTCTTACCCGAGCCCGATTCCCCGACGAGCCCGACCGTTTCGCCCGCCTCAATGGTCAGTGACACGTCGTTGACGGCGCGCACCCAGGTTGTCGAGGCGGTCCCAAAAGCGCTCTGGCCCGAGCTGAACGACTTCACGAGATGTTCGGCCTGCACCAGCGGCATGCCGCCGATGGTAACAAATGTCGGATCGTCAGATTTGCTCGTTGGCCGAAAGCCGCGCCAATCAAACTCGAAAGAGATTGTCACATCGGGATTCTTCGTGTTTGGCTGTTCTCACTTGCTCCAAACATGTTGCTGACTTCTCCCAAGGGTTACCCGGTTCCGGTGCCTATTCCAGCAATTTCCATTCGGCCGGGTCCGTGCTGTTTCGGCATTCGTCCAAGTTGCTTGAGGCACAGACCTCGATTGAATACACCGGATGGATTTCCCACAACGATGCGCGTTTGGGATTGGGGCGAGAGCTTGCCGTGCAAATGGAGTGGCTATTGTCGTAGAACAATTGCCCCTTAATCCTGACTGGCTTGCCCAAGCCGTTCAGCATTTGCGGCGTCCAGTTCGTGGGCCGGTAGTGCGGGCTCATCTCGGCAGTCGTACTGTGGCACTCTTCGGTATCGTTGGGGTCCGACATCAAGACGATGTGGATGTCGTTCGGGGGATTGCCGGACATGTTGCAATTGACGGCCTCCCCGCCTGTGGTGTCGGAGTAGTGGGCGTTCTTGATGACAGCCACATAGCTGACATAGTTGCCTTCGCCGAGATTTTCGACGTCCTTGCGGTCGACGAGCGCCTTCGGAATACCAGTGCTTTGCGTCTGCAGGTCGAGCAACTTCTGATACGTAAGCGTGTCCGGATCATGCGTGGGAACGCAGAAATTGTTCTTAGCTGTGCTTTCCCCCTGCTTGGCCGGATCGGTGCTTCCCCCCTGAATTCCGCAATGATCATCGCTGGCGGGATTGCGAACACCATTGAAGGGCAGCGTGCAGACAGGGAAGAACTTTCCGGGCTGTTGCATCACCGAGGCGGTAGGAGGAGCACCCGGACCCGGGGGAGTGGGTTTTCCGCCGGGCAACATCGCGCCGCCGACCAAGGCGATCGCCAGCGGGATCATGGGAGCGACCGTCCGTACGACGCTGGTTCGGGACTTCGTCGTAGTCGCTTTCGCCGAAGCAGTCGCGGGCGATTTGCGCACAACGGTCCTGGTGACGGTTGTGGTTGCTTGAGTGGTCGTCGTACTGGTCTTCTTTGGCGGCATGGCTAAGCCTCATCTCGAGCTGGTGGTCGGCGCATGATCTAGACACCCCACAGGAGCAAGTCCCGCCTACGCTAACTTTGACTTCCCGTCGCTTGATCGGCGGCCTGCTGGGCCACTGCCGCATTTTCGGCCGTCTGTTGCACGGCTTGCTGCGCCACGGCGGCATGCACCGCCATCTGACTGACGGCCGCCTGGGTGACTGCCGCCGCCTGCTCCGCTGCCGCCGCATGCATACCCGCCTCGTCGGCTGCCGCTGCCGCATCGGCTGCATCCTCGCCGCCGTCTTGCGGCGTCAGAGTCTGAGGCTGGCTATACGAGATGCCCTTCCCGACCGCGTACGTACTGGCGCTGATTCCCAGGAGCGTCAGCACGCCGTTCGGAATGTCCGGGAATCCCGTCGTGCTCACCCGCAATTCGATCAATTCGTAAAGGCCGATCGCGATGACGAAGGTGAAGATCAGCAACTGGAAGCGCGACATGCTGGCTTGACCGTTGGATTCGCTAATTAAGGCCGACAGGTCGATTTTGCCCTGCCATATCCAAACGATAATGGTGCCGCCCAACAAGCCGACAAATGCGCACAGCACAAACCCAAATACCTGCCCTAGCAGATTCATGACGATCCTCCTAAGCCCCGCTTCTTAAGGTTGAAAAATGTCCACGCTTTTCCGGCGGCGTAGATCCCGCTGCTCCCGCCAAACAAATAGATCATGTGAGGACTGACGTCGGGCATAGTGCCGGTGGTGTTGCTGGCTATCTGGCCCAGATAAGTCGCACTTGCGGCGATCGTCGCCAACAGCAACTGGACCCTCACCGGACTCACAAACGCTGTCCCGTCCTTGTTCGTAATCAAGCCTTCTGTGTTGATCTGGCGCGTCGCAATCTTGAACAAAACGACGGCACCCAGTGCGAACAGAAAGCCCATTGCCTCGAAATGGAGAATGCGGTTCAGCAACATAAACGTCTCGTTGAAATCGTGCCGCAAGTTACCACACTCGCGAGTTGCACACAACAACTATCTGAAAGCAAAGCAGTTCCGCCGCGTTGGATGCCACGAACGTGGCGTGACGGATTAGGACAAATGCCAAAGCGACCACCGATTAGGGAGAGTCGCCGGTTGGGCCATGCGCCCACCCCCACGGTGATTTTTCGTTCTGGGGAGTTGCCGGGCGGGGCAACCGCCAAGGGGTTTCTACTTCTTGGTTTCTCCCTTCAATTCCGTCTGCACCAGGTGAAACTCGGAGGGGCCTACGTTTTCTACCGCGTGCGTCCCGGGCTCGCGCCAGACGGCCGTACCAGCTTTGGCCTCAGCCTCCCGGCTTGTCCCATCCGGAAGGGTGAACTTGATCTTGGTATCCGTGACGTAATAGACAACGCTAGCCGGATGCGAATGCATCGCGACCTTCTGTCCGGGTTGCACATGAACGTCGAGTACGCGGACCTGGGCATTATCCAGTATCACTTTGTGGGTCTCAGACCCACCGGAAACCGTGACCACGTCTTGCGTGAGGGCGGTTGACCAGGCAAGACACAAAAGACAGACTAGATACAACAGACGACGCATATCTACCTCCTCAACGTCGAATTGGACGAGGGCGGTATATTCATCTGCAACTCGCGTGATGTCAAGCGGAATGTCTTGTTCCCTTCAAGAGCGGCAGGACTTTGCGTTATCGAGTGGGGTTCGGGTGGCCGCAACACTCATCGAACGCAATGTCCGATAATGCGAAAAATGCGCAATAATCTTTTAGTGCGCTCTTGTGTTTTCAATGGGTTAGGCTGAAATTGTTCGCAAGAGATTGATAAATAGGGTAGTTATACGTATCCATGTCTGCCCGTGGGAGTTAGGGGGCACGGTTTTCGCCGGATGTTCGCTGCTTCCGGCAGCGAGGGAATCGTTCCGAACCACAGGCCCAGACCAGGCGCAGGTTTTCAGAGACCGCTCGCGGCCGCACGATGGGTGCGGCGAAGGGCAGGGACACCAATCCCTTCCCCTGTTGGATGTGTAACGCGGCCGAGGTTGGGAGCGCCAGAGAAATCAGCAGCCGGGAAAACTAAAGTAACCAAGGCTCCGTAAAAGATGTACCCGCGCGGTGGTTCTATTGTTGGCGCTTCGCCTACGGCTGCGCGCCTGCCTTCGGCAGAATGGAATTGATCTATTTTAGGACTTACCCCGGGTTCCGCTTCCTACGGTCGCTCCACCCGGGGCTACGATTGTGCCGCCCTGCGGGCTGGACTGTTGAGGCCCAGGTTATCGCCCAAAAGCGGGGCGCGAACCCTTCGACAGGCTCAGGGCAGGCTCTGGGGCACCAGGCCGTCCGGCCATCCGCCCACCGGCCCGGTGTTCAGGACATGTGGCAGAGTTCGCCGGGATATTGGACGATGCTGGTGGAGTTCTTATGGTTGTGCCACCAAGCGAGCCAGAGGTTCTCGAGCTGAATCGGGGTGGGGCTGCGGGCACCGGGTTTGGTGACGGAATGGCCGGTGAGTTCCGTCAGCGAGGTAGCGGCGTGGGCGCGGATTTCGGGGTCCTTGTCGCGCAGGGCGGTGATGATGGCATCAACGGCATCTGGGGAGTTGGTGATGCGCAGGGCGCGAATGGCCCACCAGCGCTGTTTTTGCACTGGACTCTGGAGCTGTACCTGGAGCAGGGAGACGACGCTGCCCTTCCCGAGTTTCGCGATGGCCGTCATGGCGTAGAGACCTTCGCAGGTGTTAGCGCGGGGGACATAAGGCTCCAGAAACGGAACATAGGTTGCGTCGCCGGAGTTGCCGAGGGAATCGATAGCGTGGCAGCGGGCGCTCTGCTCGTCGTCATTGCCTTCAATCTTGCGGGTGTTGATGACCTCGGCGAGGACCTGACGCGCTTCCGGGGTGTTCATGCGCCCGAGGCCGCCGACAGCGTGCTCAACGTTAAACGGATCGGGATCGCGGGCGAGGCGCAGGGCCTCGTCGTAGAAATAATCAGGGGCGGTGGTAGCGAGCACGTCGAGCGCGTCGTGACGCACGAGGGGATCGGGGCTCTGCAGGTCGGCGTGGAATTTCTGCAACGTTTGTTCGACATGGGCCGGATCGGCCGGCACGACCTTCAACGTCATCTTCGAGGAAACTGGCAGCGATTGGATGCCGCGCTTCAGGGTGCTGTATCGGACGGGTCGCGAGATGCTGACCTGGTAGGTACCCTCGCGAGTTACGTGATACCAGAAGTCGAGCGGCCATTCCGCGGTGTAGGTTTCTCCAGCAGGAAGCTCCACGGTGTCGTCGGAGCAGATGGGATCCCAGGAAACTCCGCAGGCGAGGTGGCCGGTCATGGAGAAGGTGAACGCGTCGGAGCATCCCCCCGGGGCTTTGGGGAACAGATACATACTGTCGGGCGCGGAATTTTTGATTTCCATGGTGAACATGAGAGGCTCGCCGATGGAGTAGGTCTCTTGGTTGAGATAGAAGCGCGCGGTGACCTGGGCGGAGGCGGTGATCGCCAAGCAGACGGTAAATAGAACAACCGCTCTGAGCGCACGCATAAGTGGGGGGTACTGTAGCGCGAACTGAGGAGAAAGTACAGGAGAAGGTTACACAGCGCGCTAGGACTGGTGGGAGTGGAAAACCCGCCAACAGTTGTCAGTCGTCGGTGGTCAGTTGTCAGTGAAAGTCAAAAGACCCACCTGGGCCAAAATCGGGCAGAAGGGGCAGCCAGCCGTCGGGTTGGGTGTATCTTCTCTCGAGGAGGTGAGCGTGGGGGAACCCGCAAATTTTTTTGGCCCGCCGACACCTGTGTTTCGCGTGGCGGATGTGGATGCGAGCGTCGCGTATTACACGCAGGCGCTGGGGTTCGAAGTGCGATTTCGATGGAGCGAAGACTTTGCCAATGTGGTACGCGGGCATTGTTCGATCTTTCTGACCACCGACAACCAGAGCCAGGGGCGCGTGTGGGTGTGGATTGGGGTGCAGGATGTGCGCGCGCTTCACGCGCAATTTGAGGCGGCGGGCGCGAAGATTCGGAACCCTCCGAACAACTTTGAGTGGGGGCTGGAGATGCAGGTGGAAGACCTGGACGGGAACGTGTTGCGCATCGGGTCAGACCGCGAGAAGGACCAGCCACTCGGGGTGTGGAAGGACGGGGACGGTGTCCGCTGGCGGCATCTGGGGAGCCAGAGGTATGAGCGGGTGGAGTAAGGTTGGGCGCGGACACAGTCATGGTTTGGGAAATGAAAATTCCACTCACGCTCACAGGCGCTCGCTTGAAATGGGGCACCCGACCGATGGTCGTCAGTTGCCGGTGATCAGTTGTCGGTGAAAGTCAAAAGACCCACACAAGCAAAATCGGCTTGTGTGGGGCACCCGGCTTTAGACAATTTCGAATCCCAGGTTAGCGCCGAAAAGCGCAGCGCGAACCTGGGGCACCCGGCAGGGCCACCTGTCCGACGACCCGACTAATACGCGACGCCCGGCCCGTTCTGAGAAGGCGCTCCTGCTCCGCCAATCATCGTGTAGATGGACCGGCCGTAGAAGAACGGCAGGCCGAAATCGAAGACCAAAGGGGATAGAGGCCAATTTCCACCGAGAGTCGGGATGGCGTAATTGCCGGGTGTCCCGAAGAGTTGGTCAGCGTTGCCTACCGAAAACGTTGCAGGCGCGGTTGTGAGGGAGACGCCTTTGTTGATGACGCTAAAGTTCTGCGAGGCCAGCGGACAATACCACTCGCTCTTGTCGCTGCAGGCAGGCATCTGGGTCCCTAATGTTTGGGAGTTCAAGAAGAAAAATCCATTGGAACCGCTGTCGAGGAAGCTACCCGGGTAGTCAACATTCTGGTAGTTCGTCGTAATGTCGCCATTCGGGTCGCCAGCCAGCAGCGTGGCACTACCGAGCTGGTTGTTGGGCTGGCTGTTAATCCCGAAAATAAGTGAACCCTGTAGTGGGCCGTTGGTGGCGGGCGTAGGCAATTGGAGCACGGTTCCCAGATAGTCCGAAACAAAAGCAGAGACGGGATTCGAGACCTGGAAAAACGCGTTGGTGGTGGCGCAACCGGAGGCGCTGCACGTGTAGTAAATGTAAGGAAGATTGAAAGAGTCGAAGCACCATTGGCCGCAGTCGTCGGCAAATGGTCCGATACCGAGGATGCCATTGGCGCCCAATACCGGCAAAGTGCCGATACCCACCCCCGAGCTGATACAGGTAGAAGGTACGGCGGGCTGTCCCGGTTGCCCAACGATTTGCATCTCAATGTTGGACGCCTGCTCGCCCGTGCCATCCGGGAGGGTCAGGACGTCTGCGGTCACGACCGGGCCCCAAAGATATCCGCTGACGAACGGGGCGCATTCGACCAGGTTGGTGCCGTCGGACTGGCTGATGTACGCCGGCAGCGGGAGGGTGAGCTCGCCGCCGGCAGGACCCGCTGCGAGCAATCGCAAGCCGACGGACCCGGTGTCGACCAGGATGTGATCGATGGTCTGGCAGTTGGAGGTTCCGGGCACACAGACGGTAACGGAGGTGAATGCCCCGTTGATGTAGGGCGAGGTGGCAGCATTGGGGCCACCGTCGACGACGACCGGCACGACGTTGTTAGCGGTGGTGGTCGAGGGAGTCACGTTAACGGCGAAGGTTCCGGACACAGTCTGGTCTTGCACCGATAGTGCGGTGATGGTCTCGACATAGGTGTTGCCATTGTTGTAGGCCCGCTGGGGGACGTATAGACCAGAAGGCGACACAGACTCGGGTGACCCTCTCCACTCCACAGCGGAGCTGTAGCCGCCGGAGCCGGTAACGACGGCAGTGCATGCGGTGTCTTGGCCGGGGCTGAGTGTGCTCTTGGTGCAGGAGGGGGTGACGGAGGTAATGGTGCCCGGTGAATGCACGTACACCGTGTAGTTACCCACCTTTGTTGGATCCAAGACGGATGTTGCCTGTACATTAACGAAGCCCGCCCCGAGGACCTGAGGTCCTGTAACGACCCCGGTTGGGGAGATGCAATTACAAGGTAAGTTGGTGAGGGGGTAAGGGTAGCCTGCTTGGGTTGCCGACCAAGTTACCGACTGGAAATCAGAATTGACACCGATCACTGCCGCCGTACATTGGGTCTGCTCTCCGGTCCCAATCGGGTTGGGCGAACACGAGACCTGGATGAAGAGGATGGGGCTGGGCGCCGTGACGGCAATCGTGGTTGAGCCGGACTTGGTGGAGTCGAAGGCTGAAGTTGCGGTAATTGTGACTTGGGTGGTGGCGGTCACGGATGGCGCGGTGTATGCGCCGGCCTGGGTAATGGTGCCGGCAGAGGCGGACCAAGTGACCGCCGATGAATAGCTGCCAGTTCCCGTCACGGTGGCCGAACATGTGGCCGTGAGACCCGACAGGACTGAGTTCGGACTGCAAGTTGCCGTCACCGACGTGATGGTTGAGTTGGAATTGCCGCCGCCACCGCCGGTGGCCCCGCCGTTGTTGCTTCCCCCGCCGCAGGCGACAAACCAGAGCACGCTGCTGATACAGACCGCGAGGATTAGTCGTCGCACGATTCGGCTCCTTTTAGCGAATATCGTTTGGATCCATGTTGGAGGGGAGAAGCTGAGGGACATAGGCGCGGCCGTGAATCGCCCGCATGTGCCCGACTTGCTCGAAGACCAGCCCGGGCGTATTCAGCAGAATGGGTCCTCGGCGTTGATGCTCCCGCTGCGCCGTGGCGGCCTGCTGAAAGGGCCCGAAATAAGCTCCCAGCAGCGATTGCAAGTCGAGGCCGCCGGGCCCGCTCCAGGAAACGGCAAACACCGAGCCTCCCGGGGAGACGAACTCACGCACCGCATATCCCCCGGGTGTCTGGATCTCGTGCAGAACATACGGAGTCGCAGACACGACACGATGCGTACCCTTCATACGTGCCGCGTCGCGCTGGATGGATTGTTCGTTGTCGCCGAGCGCTGCCCACGATGGACAGGTGAGAGCTAGTAAAAGGAGCGTCAGCAGGATGGAAGGTTTGCTAGCAACTAGAGCTAAAGAGTTTTCGGAGTGCCTATCCGTTCCTGGTTCTTTCACGTAGTGCCTCGATGTACGGCCACGGGGTCGCCATGCGGTTAGTATCCACGACCAGCACGGCCTCGCTCCGTGACGGCAATCACAGTGCGTGGGTCAACGAAGTCCTCGCAGAGAAGCACTACAGCGGTATATTCCCGTGCTTCTTCGGCGGGTTCTTGTCCCGCTTGTTTTCCAGCATTTCGAGAGCCTGGATCAGCTTGCGGCGCGTATCTCTCGGGCGGATTACTGCGTCGAGGTATCCGCGCTCGGCTGCTACGTAGGGATTGGCGAAGCGGTCGCGAAATTCTTCGATCTTGGCGGCGCGATCGGCTTCGGAGTTTTCTGACTTCTCCAGCTCACGCCGGTACACGATGTTGACCGCGCCTTCGGGACCCATGACCGCGATTTCGGCGGTCGGCCAGGCGTAGTTCACGTCGGTGCGAATGTGCTTGGAGGCCATGACGCAATAGGCTCCGCCGTAGGCTTTGCGCGTGATCACGGTGATCTTGGGCACGGTCGCCTCGGAGAAGGCGTAGAGCAATTTCGCGCCGTGGGTGATGATGCCGCCGTACTCCTGCTGGGTGCCGGGGAGGAAGCCGGGGACGTCTTCGAAGGTGATCAGCGGAATGTTGAAGCAGTCGCAGAAACGCACGAAGCGCGCGCCCTTGATGCTGGCGCTGATGTCGAGCACTCCGGCGAGGAAGTTTGGCTGGTTGGCCACGATGCCGACGGGCTTGCCGTTGAGGCGGGCGAATCCGATGACGATGTTGCGGGCGTAATACTCCTGCACCTCGAAGAAGTAGCTGTCATCGACGACGCGGTGGATGACGTCCTTAATGTCGTAAGGAATGTTCGACTCCGCCGGAACCAGCGTATCGAGCGCGTCGTCGGAGCGATCAATGGGATCGGTGCAGGCTTTGCGCGGCGGCTCTTCGAGATTGTTCGACGGAATGAAGCTGAGCAACTCTCGCACCATGCTGAGACACTCGGCGTCGTCGTGCGCCAGGAAGTGGGCCACGCCCGACTTCTCGTTGTGGGTCATGGCGCCGCCGAGTTCTTCCTTGGTGACCTCCTCATGCGTGACCGACTTGATGACTTCCGGGCCGGTAATAAACATGTAGGAAGTCTTATCGACCATCAGAATGAAGTCGGTCATGGCGGGCGAGTACACCGCTCCACCAGCGCAGGGGCCCATGATGGCGGAGATTTGCGGCACCACTCCTGATGAAAGAACGTTGCGCAGGAAAATGTCAGCGTAACCGGCGAGCGACTTCACGCCTTCCTGAATGCGCGCGCCTCCGGAATCGTTCAGGCCAATGACGGGCGCGCCGACGCGCATGGCCATGTCCATCATCTTGACGATCTTGGCGGCGTTGGTCTCGGAGAGCGAGCCGCCGAACACGGTGAAGTCCTGAGCGAAGACGAAGACGAGGCGGCCTTCGATGCGGCCGTAGCCGGTGAGGAATCCGTCACCGTAATAGGTCTGCTCTTCCATGCCGAAGTCGGTGCAGCGGTGCGTGACCAGCTTGTCGGTTTCTTCGAAGGTGCCTTCGTCGAGGAGAAATTCAATGCGCTCGCGGGCGGACATCTTGCCCTGCTTGTGTTCGCGGGCGCGACGATCTTCTCCGCCTCCGGCTTCGGCGAGGGTGTCGCGACGCTTCAGTTCGGCTAGCTTCTGCTCAAGATTCATGCGAGGGATTATAAACAGCGGGGTGTTTGGGGGAATGTGACGGGTGAACATGGGGCTCGGGCTGAAGCCCTCGCGGACATCTGTCGTCCCCGCCGGGACTCGGGTTTCTGATCTTGCCCACCCACCGTTAAAAACGGTGGGCTAAGATATGCCGTCCCTGCCGGGATTGGAGTGTCGCTGTGCTGCATTCCTTTGGTGGAAGAGGGCGAAGAGCAGATCCCTCGGAGGCTAAAGCCTCCTCGTGATGACAAAATTAGCGGGCTCAACGGTACGGTTGAAGCCGCACTCCTTCGAAACAAGTCGACAGTCGAGTTCTTCGGTGGGCTGCGAAGCCGTGCCCTTTCAGAGCTCTGCCACCATCACGCGAAGTGCTCCCAGCCGCCGGCCTGCAAGGGATGGAATTTGCCGTCGGGGGACTGCAGCTTGATCTGGCGGACGCGCGTGATCTCGCCGATCCGAGTGATCGTTGTGCCTGCAATCTGGCGAGGGATGCGACGGTTGGGCGGAGCAGTGAAGAGCAGTTCGTAGTCCTCGCCGCCGTGCAAGGAGAATTGCAGATCGTCGTCGCCGTTTACGGATGGGAGCGCGGCGGAATCGATGATGGCTCCGACGCCGCTTTCGTCGCAGATATGACGCAGGTCGGTGGAAAGGCCGTCGCTGGTGTCGATCATGGCGGACGCGAGTTTCTTTTCGCGCAGGTATTGGCCGACGGCGATACGCGGGTCCGGATAAAAGTGGCGAGGATGCGCGGACGGACGAGGCTTCTTGCCGCTGCGGAGTTCTTGAAGTGTCGCGACCGAGGCGCCAAGTGTTCCGCTCACATAGATGATGTCGCCCACGCTTGCTCCGGAGCGCAAGATCGCCTTGCCGGTAGGTACGGCGCCAACCACTATGACGTCGGCTAGTATTCCAGCCGGAGACTGCGCCGTGTCACCGCCGGCGAGGGTGACGGAATAGCGCTGCGCCAGCTTCAAGAATCCTGCCAGGAATTCATCGACCCAGCGCTGCGGCAGCGTGGAGGGAAGCGCGAGCGAAAGAAACGCGGCGCGCGGAATGCCTCCCATGGCAGCGATGTCGCTCAGTCCGCGGGCGAGGCAGCGGTGACCGACGGAGTCCGCAGGATGCCACATGCGGCGAAAGTGAACATCTTCCAGCGTGAAGTCGGTGGTGACCAGCACTTGATGTCCGCGAGGAATGTCGAGGACGGCGCAGTCGTCGCCAATGCCGATGGCGGCTTTGCCGCGGCCTTTGGCTGCAGCGCGCCGAATTCGCTGGATGAGTTCGAGTTCTTTCGCGGGCATCGTCGTCCTTCCACACTTCGCCATGGTGCGCAAAAAGCGCCAGCCCACTATATCGTCTGGAGCTCGAGTTTGCAGAATCTGTGCCGGAAGTGGGCGACAGTCTCAGCTAGTTTCGAAATTGCTGAACTAGCGGGACTTGACAGGATCACCTTCGCAGCCTATGCCACTTTAGCGGGGCAAAGGTGACGGAGAGCGTTGACTTTGGGTTCATCGCTCTGTTACGGTTTGGTGTCTTCTAATAATTGAAGCAGGCTCCCGGGTCGGAAACGCCGCAAGTTCGTCCCGGGTGGAGGGTCGATCACCTCATGGCTCTCCTGGGATCCCGGAAGTAAGAAGTTCGGGCTAGCTAAATAAAAACGCTCCGGAAATTCATATTCTGTAGCAACCACCGCCGGAACGATTTTGAACTGAGGGTTATAGTATTGCGCAAACGCTTTTATATTCTTTTCGTAGCTCGCGACGCTGAAGGACAGCTACGAAAGATCCCCATTCCGCTTCATTACCTGTACGTCTTTCTGGCCGGGGCCTTGATCGGTATGACCACCATCACGGGCATGGCCGGGTCGTACGCGCGCATGCTGTTCAAGGTGGCGAGCTTCAATCAGCTCCGCACCGAGAAGAAGGCGCTGCAGTCGCGCTATTCACAGCTCGAGCAGGTCTCCCATGAGAAGGACATTCAGGTGGCTTCGCTGGGTTCGATAGCCAACGAAATATCCGTCATTTATGGGCTCAAGCCGAACGCAAAACTGCTTGCCCAGAACGACCAGCCGCTCAAACCGGAACAAGTCACCGATGCTATCAATGGACTTTACGCGCTGCGCAGTTCGGCGATGACGGGGGCCACGACGGCCGGACTGGGTATGGGATCAACGCGGCAAGCATCCTTGTCCGAATGGGTGGCAGTCACCACAGCGCCTACCTTGTGGCCGGTCATGGGACCGATCACCGGCGCATTCGGCGAGCGTTCTGACCCGTTCAACGGCGAGGGAGCGTTCCATGCGGGTGTCGATATTTCCTGCCACTATGGCCAGCCGATCATGGCTCCGGCCGATGGAGTGGTGACGTATGCCGGGTTCTATAGCGGTTACGGCCGGATGATCGTAGTCGATCACGGAAACGGCATCTCAACGCGCTACGGACATCTTTCAGGATTCGCAGTTACGGATGGTCAGACTCTACGCAAGGGACAGGTAATCGGCTACGTTGGGATGAGCGGACGCAGCACGGGAGCGCACCTGCACTACGAAGTACGCATTCACGACACGCCGGTCAATCCGCACAAATACCTGCGCACTGAAGTTGGCACTGCCTTCGGCGGAGGCAGCTAGAGATACTCTGATTGATGTTGTAGTCGAAACGCCGGGGCTAAAGCCCCAGAGCGTGTACAACCGGTCAGCCGCTGGCCTAAAGGCCAGCTCTTCCACTTGGTCCGCATATTCAGAGTTCCCCTAAATCATCTCGATTTTTTAGGCTTGGTAGAAGCCGCTGGAGCAGTTGATTCCGGCGGCTTTGCCGCGTCTGCGCCAAAATCAACCGGCGCATCGCTGACGATCTTCTTAAAGAATGCGAAGGGAACGCTGGCGGTCAACACGGCTTCGTCTTTGTCCTGGCGAACCTCGAAGCTATCGAAGGCTTTTTTGACGTCGGGGTCGGGGCCGCCGCCATCCATGGAGATGTCGAGCGTCCTGAACAGCGCAAGGAACGTAGCCACGCGATCGGTAAAGGTGCGCGCCTCATTTTCGTTTTTGGTGATGACCTGGGCGCGCAAATGAACGTCGTTCAGAGGCCGGGCGGAAGCAATCACCACGCTACCGCGCGGAAGCAGGCTGCTCCACGATCCGGGGAGCAACAACTCGCTGCGGTCCTGTGCCGCAGTGTTTGCAGGAATGCGGGCAATAGTCCACACCACGCTGCCAAGGGGAACGCGGGTGTAGTAGTCATGCACCAATTCGGGTCCGGCGAAGGGCAGCGCAGCTTGTTTGTAGCGGTCCACCATGCCGTGAATCGCGTCGGTGCCGTCGGTATTTGAGGCGGCTGCAGTGTCCAGGCCAAGCAGTACAACGCGAAGGGTACGGCCCTGCAGCGGGATGATGAAAATGTCGAAATCGTTGTAGCGCTCGACGCTCTGCGAGAGCTTGCGGAGATACTGACTGACGCGCTGGTGGTCGAACTGTCCCTGCAGGATCTCGCTGTAGCGCGTTTCGGCAGCGCGGTTTCCCGGGGTGTTGCCGTAGTGAATCGCCAGGGCGGCGCGCTTGAGATCGCGTTCAAATTCGAAGCCGGACTGACGGACGAACTCTTCGTATTCCGGCTCACGATTACTGGGTGGCTTCTTGCCCAGATCGGTAAGCAGACGAACCGGCTCAAGATTGACGTAGAGGATGGCATCCGCGTTAGGCAGCAGGCGGGCGGCATCAGGTGCGGCGCGCTTGCGCAGCAGCAGGGCGGCAACGATGGCGCCGAGAACGAGAATGACGGCGAGCGCGATCCAGAGGTTACGCCTGCGATTTCGCATGGATGAGACACGATCATACGGGAAACGGCGGCGGATTGGTCAACAAGGAGGAAATTGGGTAGAATGAAAAAGACCGCTTTACAGCGCCTGCCGATGGCGGGCGTACTCAGCAGAATCCCCAGCCACCGGGCCCGCGGGAGTGGCGAGTTGCGGGTCGCCGTTACTTGCAAAATCGAATGGTTTGAGCGTTTTACGCTGATTGGAAGTCAGGTTGCAAGGGCAAAGTCCTTGTGTTAGCCTTAATGTTTGTGCCAGCGGGCAGGGAGAACTATGCTTGATTGGGGCACGTGCCATTATTCAGGTAGCACGCTGGCGTAGCTCAGCTGGTAGAGCATCTGATTTGTAATCAGAGGGTCGGGGGTTCAAATCCCTTCGCCAGCTCCAGATTGAAGACCCTGAGCGCGCCGCGAGGCGTAGCAACAGAAGCAAGCCAAGCAGGACGCAGAGCTCTCCGAGAGAACTGAACCCAGCAGCAGCTTCCGAGAACAAATTTCGCGCGAAGGCAGCAGCGCGCGTCGGATGCGGAGTTTTGCCGGAAGATTTGCGGGCGCTTGGATGGCTCTTTGATAGCAAGGTTTGGCGATTCCGGCGGGCGGTAATGCTCGGCAGGACGTGCACAGGTGGCCGAGTGGTTAATGGCAGCAGACTGTAAATCTGCCGCTCCTAGCGGGCTACGGAGGTTCGAATCCTCCCCTGTGCACCAGGATTCTGAATGAAGAAGGTCTGGGTGGCCATGGGTGCGTTCGCCGTGCTGATGGTTCTGACGTTGATCACGATCGACGATCAGAAATTCCGGCTAGCGGCGCTGGCGGTACTGGCGATGTTTGCGGTCCGCACCTGGACCCACAGCAGGAAACAGCAGCACGAGCAGGAAAGCAGTCGCGGTCTGGGCGAGAGCGACGACGAGTGATCGCAGGGCGTCAAGCAGGGCGGGAGTAACTCAGTGGTAGAGTCACAGCCTTCCAAGCTGTTGGTCGCGGGTTCGATTCCCGTCTCCCGCTCCAGAGTTTCGCAGTGGTAAGTGTTGTGCAAGCTGATGTAGCTCAGTTGGTAGAGCACTCCCTTGGTAAGGGAGAGGTCATCGGTTCAATCCCGATCATCAGCTCCAGCTTTTTGAGCTAAGCAAGGCCCGCGTAAGCGGGCAGGATGGATTTTCGCTCCAGTGAACACTCCGATGGAACAGTCGGAACCGCGAATACCGTTTCAGCAGGCCGCGCTTCGCATCGAAAAGCTGGACGAGTTTGAGCAGTTTCGTTCCGCCCTGGCGAGGATTTTTGCGGCGGATGCGGTCGTGGATTTTCTTCGGCTGCTGCAGCGCAAGGGAGTTCCGATCCGCGATTTCGATCGCGTGTTGCGCGAGAAGTTATTGGAACGCGCGGACCAAAAGCTGGCGCAAGACGGAAAATCGGCGCAGCAGTTGTATGACGCGCTGCCAGTGAGCGATCAGGCGCAGGTGCGCGAATTTTATTTGACGGCGCTGGAGGCGGTGGACCTGCCTCTGCGCGAGAAGTTCAACAAACTTTACCGGTACTACTAGGGCATAAGAAAAATGGCGAAAGAGAAATTTGACCGCAGCAAGCCGCACGTGAACGTAGGCACGATCGGGCACATCGATCATGGCAAGACCACGTTGACGGCGGCCATCACCAAGGTATTGCAGAAGCACAATCCCAAGATCGTGTTCCGTTCCTTCGACTCGATCGACAACGCGCCGGAAGAGCGCGAGCGCGGCATCACCATTGCCACGGCGCACGTGGAGTACGAGACCGCCAACCGGCACTACGCCCACGTGGATTGTCCCGGGCACGCCGACTACATCAAGAACATGATCACCGGCGCGGCGCAGATGGACGGCGCGATTCTGGTGGTTGCGGCCACCGACGGACCGATGCCGCAGACCAAGGAGCATGTGCTGCTGGCCCGCCAGGTCGGGGTGCCGTACGTGGTGGTGTTCCTGAACAAGTGCGATGCGGTGGAAGATACCGAGCTGATCGATCTGGTGGAGATGGAAGTGCGCGAGCTGCTGACCAAGTACGGTTTCCCAGGCGACGATCTGCCGGTAGTTCGCGGCAGCGCGCTGGGCGCGTTGAACGGCGAAGCGCAGTGGGAAGCCAAGATCGACGAGCTGATGGAGGCAGTGGACAAGTACGTACCGCTGCCGGCGCGCGACATCGACAAGCCGTTCCTGATGCCGATCGAGGACATCTTCTCGATTCAGGGGCGCGGCACGGTGGTGACCGGCCGCATCGAGCGCGGCAAGGTGAAGGTCGGCGAGGACGTCGAGATCGTGGGCTTCCGCGAGACCCGCAAGACGGTGGTCACGGGCGTGGAAATGTTCAAGAAGCAGTTGGACGAAGGTCTGGCGGGCGACAACGCCGGCCTGCTGCTGCGGGGCACGGCGAAGGAAGACGTGGAGCGCGGCATGGTATTGGCCAAGCCGGGCTCGATCACGCCGCACACCAAGTTCAAGGGCGAGGTATACGTGCTGTCGAAGGACGAAGGCGGGCGGCACACGCCGTTCTTCAAGGGCTATCGGCCGCAGTTCTACTTCCGCACTACGGACGTGACGGGAGTGGCGAGCTTGCCGGCGGGCACGGAGATGGTGATGCCGGGCGACAATGTGAGCCTGGAGATTGAGCTGATCACGCCGGTGGCGATGGAAAAGGGCTTGCGGTTCGCGATTCGCGAAGGCGGACGCACCGTGGGCGCCGGCACCATCGCCGAAATCGTCGCGTAATTTTGCGGGTGTGGCGCCGACTGCCGCACTCATTCATAAACCGCGGCACAAGCCGCAGGGCAGATCGCGGAAACGCAGGCGAGCCCCAGCCACGATCTTTGAGAGAGCAGAGAGAAACTAACGTGATTGGCAAAGAACGAATCCGAATCCGGCTGAAAGCATACGACTATCGCGTTCTCGACCAGTCCACCAGCGAAATCGTCGATACGGCGAAGCGCACTGGGGCGCAAATTGCGGGACCGATCCCGTTGCCCACGGTCAAGAACAAGTATTGCGTGTTGCGTTCGCCCCACGTGGACAAGAAGTCGCGCGAACAGTTTGAAATTCGTACCCACAAGCGCCTGCTCGACATTCTCGAGCCCACGCAGCAAACCGTGGACGCGCTGATGAAACTTGAGCTTCCTGCCGGCGTCGATGTCGAAATCAAGGCGTTCGGCAAGGAGCATAAATAAGCCGTCAGCAATCAGCACTCAGCATTCAGCCGCCAGAAAATAACGGCCGAACTGAGAGCAAGATCAGAACGCCGAAGGGCGAAGAGCGAATAGCGACAAACAAAGCTTCCGTGGCGCAAGCCCCCGGTGCAACCGACACCGGAATAAGGAAGCGGAGTTGAGGACAAGCAAATGGCAGTGAGTGGAATTCTGGGCAAGAAGGTTGGCATGACGCAGCTCTTCGATGACAAGGGTGATGTCCACCCGGTCACCGTGCTGCAGGCCGGTCCCTGCTTTGTGACGCAACGCAAGACCGTGACCAAAGATGGCTACGACGCAGCTCAGATCGGGCTGGTGGAGTTCGTGAAAGAGTCGCGGCTGACGCAGCCGATGAAGGGCCACTTCGCCAAGCACAACCTTCCGCCGATGCGTTTCCTGCGTGAGGTGCCGATCATCGTCGATGCGGACAACCAGGATGGCGCCAAGGTCGGCGACAAAGTTTTGGTGGACATTTTTGACGGCGACAAGTTCGTGGACGTGGTTGCGACCAGCAAAGGCCGCGGTTTTGCGGGCGTGGTGAAGCGCCACAAGTTTGCCGGCGGCGCCGCCTCGCACGGTTCCATGTTCCAGATCACCGGTTCGATCGGCTCGTCCGCCTTCCCGTCGCGTGTGTTCAAAGGCATGCGCATGGCGGGGCACATGGGCGTCGATCGCGTGACTGTTCGTAACTTGCGCGTGCTGGGCGTGGACAAGGACGAGAACCTGCTGGTGGTGGAAGGCGCGGTGCCAGGTCACAAGGACGCATACGTGATGATCAGCAAGGCCAAGAAGCCGCCGAGAGAGCGTCGTGGGTTTAGCGGGGCCGGTACGGTAGATCCGTTGAAGGCTTCCAAGCGCGCCTCGGCGAAGAAAAAATAGCAACTGGCCACTGACAGATTGAAACGGAAGAAACTATGGCGACGATTGATGTAGTAAATCTCGGCGGCGAAAAGGTGGGTTCCTTCGAACTGGCCGATGAAGTGTTCGGCGCGGTGAACGAGGACCTGTTGTGGGAAGCGGTGAAGCACTATCGCGCCGGACAGCGTGCCGGTACCCACGCCACCAAGAACAAGAAGCTGGTGAGCGGCGCAGGTAAGAAGCTGTGGAAGCAGAAGGGCACCGGGCGCGCGCGCGTGGGCTCCATTCGCTCGCCACTGTGGCGGCACGGCGGCACGGTCCACGGACCGCAGCCCCGCTCTTACGATTACGCTTTCCCGCGCAAGAAGCTGCTGGGCGCGTTGCGCTCGGCGCTGGCGGCCAAGTTGGCCGATGGCAAGCTGGTCGTGGTGGAGAGCTTCGAGGTGAAGGAACCGAAGAGCAAAGAGTTCCGCAAGACGCTGCACAAGCTGAACGCGAAAGGTACGACCTTGCTGGTAGAAAGCTCGTCCAGCGAAAATCACAACCTTCATCTGAGTTCACGGAACCTTGCAGGCGTGGAACTGCTCGCGGGTAATCAGGTTCATCCTTATCACCTGCTTCGTTACGAAACCACAATCTTCGCGCGCCCGGCACTAGAGAAGCTGCAGGATTCGTTGAAGGCTACGGCGCCCAAGCGCAAACATGCGGAGGTGGCGTAATGAAATCGGCCTATCAGGTCCTGCGCCGCCCGGTCATTACCGAAAAGGGTCTAGGGGTAAAAGAAACCGAATCGACCCTGGTTTTCGAAGTTTCCCTCAAGGCGACCAAAACGGAGATCAAGCAGGCGGTGCAGAGCATTTTCAAGGTGAAAGTGGATTCGGTGCGGACCGCCAGTTTTGCAGGCAAAGAGCGTCGGCGTGGCAAGTTTACGGGTTATCGTCCCGACTGGAAGAAAGCTTACGTGCGGTTGAAGGCGGGCCAGAAGATGCCCGAATACGCCGAAAACCTATAACCAGTTGTCAGTGGCTAGAAAGCAGGGCTGCGCCGCTGCCGAAATCAAGCCCCGCAGGGGCGGAAGAGTTTAGCCCAGCATGGAGCGAAGCGGAATGCTGGGTTCGAGCGAAATAAGGATCTGAGTCCCGTAGGGACGGCACAGGTTGGAAGCACTGAGAAACGAGTAGACACATGGCTATCAAGACTTACAGACCGGTTACTCCGTCGCGGCGGTTTACCACGAGCACGGTCAACGATGACCTGACGACGAACCGGCCCTACAAGCCGCTGACCGAGCCCAAGCAGCGCACTGGCGGACGCCGCAACTCCGGCGATCTGACCATCTGGCACCGCGGCGGGGGACACAAGCGCAAGCTGCGCATCATCGACTTCAAGCGCGACAAGTTCGGAATTCCCGCGACCGTCGCCTCCATCGAGTACGATCCCAATCGCTCGGCGCGTATCGCCCTGCTGAACTACGCCGACGGCGAGAAGCGCTACATCGTGTATCCCGTCGGACTGCAGGTGGGCGCCAAGATTGTCAGCGGTCCCGAGGCCGATATCCTGGTGGGAAATGCCCTCCCGTTGCGCAATATCCCTCCCGGCACCACGGTCCACAACGTGGAGTTGAAGCCCGGCAAGGGAGCACAAATGGCGCGCTCGGCTGGGGCGCAGGCGCAGTTGGTCGCCAAGGAAGGCGACTACGCGCTGCTCAAACTGCCTTCCGGTGAAACCCGCAAGGTGCTGGTCGATTGCATGGCCACCGTGGGGCAGGTTGGCAATATCGATCACGAAAACATTTCCATCGGCAAGGCCGGCCGTACGCGCTGGCTGGGAATCCGCCCGACGAACCGCGGTGTGGTCATGAACCCGGTCGATCACCCGCACGGCGGCGGCGAAGGCAAGACCAGTGGCGGACGTCATCCCGTGACTCCGTGGGGCAAGCCGACGCGTGGTTACAAGACTCGCAACAACAAGCGGACCGATAAGTTCATCGTGAACCGCAGACAGAAGTAGGACTGAGACGATATGGCACGTTCAACAAAAAAAGGCGCGTTCATCGATTCGCACTTGCAGGCCAAGATTGACGGCATGAACGCACGCAACGAGAAGAAGGTTGTGCGCACCTGGTCGCGCCGCTCCACCGTGATCCCCGAGATGGTGGGACACACCCTGGCGGTGCACAACGGCAAGAAGTTCATTCCGGTGTATGTGACCGAGAACATGGTCGGTCACAAACTGGGCGAGTTCAGCATGACGCGCAGCTTCAAGGGCCATTCCGTGAGGGCTGCGACCGAGACCGCAGCCAGGCCGGCTCCGGGGAGATAAGGAAAACGACATGGAATTCACAGCCAAACTGAATTACGTGCGAGTCTCTCCGCAGAAAGTGCGACTGGTATTGGACCTGATCAAGGGCCGCCGGGTGGAAGAGGCGCTGGACACGCTCCTGTATGCCAAGAAGGGCATCGCTCCGAAGCTGTATAAGCTGCTGCGTTCGGCGGTCGAAAACGCCAACTACGCCAGCGCCGAAAAGGGCCTGGATATCGATGTCGACCGGCTGTACGTGAAGCGCGCCGTTGCTAACGATGGGCCGCGCATGAAGCGTATCCGTCCGGCGCCGATGGGCCGAGCCTACCACTATCAGCGGCGCATCTCGCATGTGGAGATTGCCCTGGAGGAAAAGGCGTCAGGCAATGGCCATGCCGGTCTGGTACAGACGGTGGAAGGCGCACCGGCAAAGAAGCCAGTCAGGAAAGTTTTGAAGAAAGCGCCCGCCAAGAAGAAGCCTGCGGCGAAAAAACCGGCGGCCAAGAAGCCGGCCAAGAAGAAGAAGTAGCAGTAGAGATTTGCAAAAGCGGCGATGCCACAGTGTGGCCGTCGCGGAGAAGAAACGAGACTATGGGACAGAAAGTCCATCCATACGGATTCCGCCTCGGCGTTACCAAGCCGTGGAAGTCGCGCTGGTTCGTGGTGCGCGACTACGACAAACTGCTGCTGGAAGACGTGAAGCTGAAAGCCGAGCTGAAGGAAAAGCTGAAGTCGGCTGGCGTTAGCTCCATCGAGATCGAGCGTCCTGGCAACAAGCTGCGCATCATCATCCGCACCGCGCGTCCGGGGATCATCATCGGCCGCAAGGGAACGGAGATCGACAAGCTGAAGCAGGACATCCAGAAGCGCACCAATCGCGATGTCTTTGTCGACATTCAGGAAGTGCACAAGCCCGAGCTCGATGCACAACTGGTGGCGGAGAACATTTCGCTGCAGCTGGAGAAGCGCGTGGGATTCCGGCGTGCCATGCGCAAGTCCGTGGATTCGGCACTGCGCTTCGGCTGCAAGGGAATCAAGGTGCGGGTTAGCGGCCGCCTGAATGGCAACGAAATCGCCCGCTCCGAGTGGTATCTGCAGGGTAGGCTGCCGCTGCACACTCTGCGCGCCGACATCGATTACGGTTTTGCCGAGGCCCACACCACCTACGGCATCATCGGCGTGAAGTGCTGGGTCTATAAGGGCGAGATCTTCAAGGAGAAACGCCGCGAACCGCAGGGCGTACAGAGCGGAGCGTTTTAAAGGCAGGGGCTAGGGGCTAGTAAAGAAAAGCAACTAGCAATTAGCCATGACGAACACAAAGATTGCGCAGGAGCTGAGGTTAGTTGGGTCGGATGGAGTTGGAAGGAAGAAAGTATTTTCTAACCCCTAGCCGCTAACCCCTAGCCCCTGATTTGGGAGACGAGCTGGCGGTAACTGGCCGAGGTAAGTTAGAACAGATTTTTCTAACCCCTAGCCCCTAGCCACTGAATTTCTATGTTGATGCCAAAGAAAGTGAAGTATCGCAAGCAGCAGCGCGGCCGCATGTGCGGCAAGGCATGGCGCGGCGGCGAGCTGTCGTTCGGCGACTTCGGCTTGAAAGTCATGGAGCCGGGTTGGATCACCGATCGGCAGATCGAGGCCAGCCGCGTGGCCATGACCCGCTTCGTCAAACGCGGGGGGAAAATTTGGATCCGGCTGTTCCCGGACAAGCCAGTCACCAAGAAGCCGGCTGAAACCCGTATGGGCAAAGGTAAGGGAGCGCCGGACCACTGGGTAGCTGTGGTGCGCCCAGGCAAGATCCTCTTCGAGATGGAAGGGGTATCGGTGGCCGATGCCGCCGAGGCGATGCGTCTGGCTTCGCACAAACTGCCGCTTCGCACCAAGTTCGTGCAACGCGAAGGCGTGCACTAGAAAGCAGTTGCCAGTGGCCAGTTGTCGGTTCTCAGAAACGAACGTGGCGACACACAACTGGTAATTGACACAAAAAGAGGTAGGTCCGTTGCCAGTCAGTGGCAGTGAAAACTGACAACTGATAACTGGCAACCGACAACTGGATTCGAGATGAATGTAGACAAAATTCGCAATTTGACCGATATCGAACTCGCCCATCAGCAGCGGGACCTGTCCGACCAGCTCTTCAAGATGAAGTTTCAGTTGAAGATGGGACAGACCGAGAGCCTGAAGAAAATCCGCGAGCTGAAGAAAGACATCGCGCGTGTCCAGACGGTGTTACGCCAGAAAGAGCTGGCGGGCGGTAATGGCGCAGGTGCGAACGCTAGCAACCCCGTGAAGAAGAAGGCGGCCAGCAAGAAGGCTGCGACGGAGAAAAAGTAAGCCATGGCCGAAACAACAGCAGCAACCAGCACAGCAAAGACCCCCGGCCGTCGCAAGACCCTGATTGGCGAAGTGGTCTCCACCAAGATGGCCAAGACCATCGTGGTCGAAGTCCGGCGGCAAAAGGCCCACCCGTTCTACAAGCGCGTGGTGGCCCGCAGCAAAAAGTTCTACGCCCACGACGAGGACGGCACGGCGCATCTCGGCGACTTCGTGAAGCTTGAAGAGACCCGGCCGCTCTCCAAGTTGAAGCGCTGGCAGTTGAAGGAAATCGTGCGGCGCGCGGCGCAGATAGCGCCCGTCGAGGCAAAGCCGGCGAGTTAAGCCGGTGGCGTTGGCTCCGCCCATGCGGTGGAGCGAGGAGACAAGATTATGGCAGTGATGATGAGAAGCATGCTCGACGTCGCCGACAACTCCGGTGCGCGCAAGCTGCAGATGATTCTGCCGCTGGGCGGTTCCACCGGACTGGTCGCCCATTTGGGTGACGTGGTTACGGCTTCCGTGAAGGAGGCGTCTCCCGACGGCACCGCCAAGAAGGGCACGGTGGTGAAAGCCGTGATCGTGCGCACGCGCAAAGAGCATCGCCGCCGTGACGGTACCTACATCCGCTTCGATCAGAATGCGGCGGTTTTGATCAACGATGCCAACGAGCCAGTCGGCACGCGCGTGTTCGGCCCGGTCGCCCGTGAACTACGCGAGAAGAAGTTTTTGAAGATTGTTTCCCTGGCGCCGGAAGTGCTGTAAGAGCAGCTAGCAACTAGTAACTAGCAACTAGTAACTAGCGATGAGTAAGAAGTAAATTTTGCGAAAGTTTTGAGAAGAGCTAGTTGCTAATTGCTAGCTGCTAGTTGCTAAGGGGTTTGACAGAGATGCAGAAGAGTGTAGATATCCGCCGCAACGATCAGGTGCGGGTGATTACCGGACGCGACAAGGGCAAGGAAGGCCGCGTGCTCCGGGTTATGCCGGACGAGTCCAAGGTGCTGGTCGAGCACGTCATGATGGTGAAAAAGAACGTGCGGCCTAACCCGCAGAAGAACATCAAGGGCGGCATCGCCGAGCAGGAGAGCCCGATTTCAATCAGCAATGTGATGCTGATGTGCTCCTCGTGTGCGCGTCCCGTGCGGGTGGGCCATGAGAAACACGGGGACCGCCAGTCTCGCGTATGTAAGAACTGCGGCACCACGTTGGAGAAGTAGCTGGTAGCAGTTGGCAATTAGCATTTGGCAGTTAGCTAATGCACAACTCTTGAGGGTCCTTGTAAGTGGAACGCGGAATTTTGGGGCAACGAGCAGAAGTTTGAGGCATTGGCTAAATGCTAATTGCCAAGTGCTAAATGCCCAATTGAACTCCTCACGAACCGGTAGCAGCAACAAACCGAAACCGTGAGAAAGGTAGAAGCAGGGAATGGCAGACGAGAAGAAACCGAAAGCGCAGCAGCAGGGTGGCGAGGGAAAAGCGCAGGGCAAGCCTCAGGGCAAGAAGGCGAAACCCGCGAAGGACGAAGTGACGGCGGAGGCAGCTTCGGGCAAACCGGCGCGGCCCAAGGCGACCAATCGCCAGACCGCTCGCATGCGCGACCGCTATTACAAGGATGTTTTGCCGGCGCTCATGAAAGAGTTCGACCTCGACAACCCCATGGCGGCTCCCAAGCTGGAGAAGATCATTGTGAACATGGGAGTGGGCGAGGCGACGCAAAACGCCAAGCTGATCGATCCGGCGGCGGGCGAGGTGGGCCAGATCACCGGTCAGAAGCCGGTCATTACGCGGGCGCGCAAGTCCATCGCGGCCTTCAAGGTGCGCGAAGGAATGCCCATCGGCGTGATGGTGACGCTGCGCGGCGACCGCATGTACGAATTTTTCGACCGCCTGGTGAACGTGGCGCTGCCGCGTGTTCGCGACTTCCGCGGGGTGCCGACGAAGTCCTTCGATGGACGCGGCAATTTCACCCTGGGCGTGCGCGACCAGTTGATTTTTCCGGAGATCGATTACTCCAAGGTCGAGAAGATGAAGGGCATGAACATTACGATCGTGACCTCGGCTGGTACTGACGACCAGGCGCGTGCCTTGTTGAAACACATGGGCATGCCGTTCAGGCAGTAGCCAGTAGTCAGCGAGTGGTTTCAGGTTTTGAGTTTCAAGCTAACAGCTAAAGGCCAAAAGCTAATAGCTAAAGGCGAAGAGCGAAAAGGAAAAGATGGCGAAGACATCCAGTATTGCGAAGGCGAACAAGAAGCCCAAATTCCCGGTCCGGCAGCATAATCGTTGTCATATTTGCGGACGTCCGCGCGCCTTTCTGCGCAAGTTCGGCATTTGCCGTCTGTGCTTCCGCGGTCTGGCTCTGCGGGGCGAGATTCCCGGGGTTATGAAGTCTAGTTGGTAGGGCAGCGATTGTCGGATAGTGGTTAGGTAGTCCGTCGCGGCTGGTTCTTTCCCGAGCGTTGATGAAGCGCCGGCGCGAAAAGTTCGCGTGAAAGCTAACGGGCGACGATTTCAGGAGATATAAAGCATGAGTTTGACCGATCCGGTCGCAGATTTTTTGACCCGCGTTCGTAACGCCATCAAGGCGCGGCACCAGAAGGTGGACGTTCCGCATTCCAAGCTTAAGGTCGAGATGGCCCGCATCCTGAAGGAAGAGGGCTACATCGCGAACTTCAAAGCGGCCGAAGAAGAAGGCCGCAAGGTTTTGCGGGTGTACTTGAAGTACAGCCCCGACAACTCATCGCCGATTTCGGACCTGAAGCGGGTGTCGCGTCCGGGGTGTCGCGTGTATGTCGGACACACCGAGATTCCGCGCGTCCTCGGCGGGCTGGGGATCAGCATCCTGACCACTCCCCGGGGCGTGATGACCGGGCGCCAGGCGCGCAAGGAAGGCGTGGGCGGCGAGGTGCTGTGCGAGATTTACTAGCTGCTGTGAGCGCTTCCGAGCGCAACGAAAAGCAGGTCCCTCGACGCGCTTCGCTCGCTCGGGATGACAATAGTTTTAGGTGTTTGCTAAGAGCTAAAGGCTAATTGCTAAGAGCTAATTGCTAAAGGCTAATTTATGTCAAGAATTGGAAGGAAACCGATCCCGATGCCGAAGGGCGTCACTTACGCCGTAGAGGGCAACACGGTTCGGGTGGAGGGGCCGAAGGGCGAAGTTACAACCCACATGCCGGCTGGCGTCAAACTGGAACAGAACGATGGAATCTTAACGGTGGTTCGCGAAGATGACTCCAAGGCTGCGATCCATGGGCTGGTGCGTGCCCTGGTCAACAACTCGGTGGAAGGCGTCACCCGTGGCTGGACCAAGGAGCTGGACATCGTCGGGATTGGCTACCGTGCGGAAATGAAGGGCAAGACCACGGTGGTGTTTACCCTGGGATATTCCCACGCCATCGAATATCCGCTGCCGGCAGGCATCGAGGTAGCTATCGATCCCAAGCTGACACACCTGACCGTTAGCGGTATTGACCGGCAGAAGGTGGGATTTGTCGCTGCCGAGATGCGCAGTCTTCGTCCGCCTGATCCCTACAAGAACAAGGGTGTGCGCTATAGCAACGAGCGCCTTAAGAAGAAGGTTGGCAAGACCGGCGCGAAATAACAGTTATCAGTAGTCAGTTGTCAGTTGAGCAACTAGCAATCAACAACTGGCGAAAACGAAGAGCGAAGAACGATTTAGGACGCGATGGCGCAGGAGCGCACCGTTACCCGGTTCAGCAACCCGGGATGAGGAAGAGAGACAATGATTACCAAGTCTTCCAAAGATCAGACGCGGCAGAAGGTCCACTCCAGAATCCGCAAGAAAGTTCTGGGCACGGCGGAACGTCCGCGGCTGAACGTCTATCGTTCGGTGAACCACATTTACGCTCAGGTAATCGACGACACGCAGGGAGTGACCCTGGTCTCGGCGACCTCGGTAAAGAAAGTCGGCAAGGGCGAGAAGCGTCCGACCGGCGGCAACGTCGGTTCGGCGAAAGATGTAGGCAAGCTGATCGCCGAGCGCGCCAAGCAGAAGGGCATCGAGAAGGTGGTCTTCGATCGCGGCGGATATCTTTACCACGGACGGGTCAAGGCCCTGGCCGATGCGGCAAGGGAAGCGGGACTGAAGTTCTAAGGGCAGGGGCTAGGGATTAGGGCCTAGTGGTCAGGGACTAGTTTCAGCTGCTGCCAACCAGCGAAAGTGAGCAGGTTCCTCGACTCGCTTCGCTCGCTTGAGATGACAAGATTTGCAGGCGTGATTGCCAGATGGCAACCGACGCCAGGAGATACAACGGGAATGCCAACAGTAAAGAAAAAGCTTGACGCCGGCCAGTATCAACTGAAAGACCAGGTGGTCTCGATCAACCGCGTCACCAAAGTCGTCAAGGGCGGCAAGAACATGTCGTTCGCGGCGCTGGTGGTGGTGGGCGATCCGAGCTCCGCCGTGGTGGGATACGGTTCCGGTAAAGCCAAGGAAGTTCCGCAGGCGATCCGCAAGGGAATCGAAGCGGCCAAGAAGAACCTGCTGCGCGTGAACCTGACGCAGACCTCGATTCCTCACCAGGTGCTGGGCCGCTACGGCGCCGGCATGGTGATGCTGAAGCCGGCTCCTGAAGGCACCGGCGTCATTGCCGGTGGTGCAGTCCGCGCGGTGATGACTTCGGCGGGAATCCAGAATGTGCTGACCAAATCCATCGGCACCACCAACCCGCACAATGTGATCAAAGCCACGTTCAACGCGCTGTCCAGGCTGCGCGACCGTAAAGACGTGGCCAGTGCGCGCGGCAAGACGGTCGAGGAGCTTTAACTATGGCGCGTATTCGTAAGAAGACACAAGCAACGCCGGCAAAGGCGGGCGCGAAGATGCAGCTCAAATGGGTGCGTTCGGCGATTGCGGCCCCGGTCAAGCACAAACTCGTCGTCAAGGGATTGGGTTTCACCCGGTTGAATCAAGTAGTCGAGCGTGAGGACACGCCTTCCATCCGTGGCATGGTGGCCAAGGTCCCGCACCTGGTGGAGATCGTGAAGTAATAGTTGCCAGTAGCCGGTTGCAGTTGTCAATAACGGCAACTAACAACTAGCAATTAGCAATTAGCAATTAGAATGTCGTCAGAAGACATGTACTGACAACTGGCAACTGACGACTGCCAACTGAACAGGCAGGTACAAAATGAATCTCAGCAATTTACGTGCACCCCGAAAAGCGTCGGAGAATAAGAAGCGTGTGGGCCGCGGTATGGGCTCGGGTATGGGAAAGACCTCAACCCGGGGCCACAAAGGCCAGAGGTCACGTAGCGGTTCGCGCATGATGCGCGGCTTCGAGGGCGGCCAGATGCCGCTGCACCGCCGCCTGCCGAAGCGCGGCTTCACCAACATTTTCCGGATCGAGTATGAAGTAGTGAACCTGGACCGGCTGGCGGGCCTGGGCGAGAGCGAGATCACGCCCGAGTTGCTGCGCAAAGTTGGCGTCGTCACTTCCAAGAACACGCTGGTGAAGGTGCTCGGCCAGGGTGAGTTGTCCAAGGCGATCACCGTACACGCCCACAAGTTTTCCAAGTCGGCCCAGGAGAAGATCGAAAAAGCCGGCGGCAAGGTGGAAGTTGTCAGTAGCCAGTAGCCAGTTGCCAGCACCGAGGCTTGCTGCTGCTGACTGATAACTGACTACCGGCAACTGACTACTGGCAACTGACAACTGGCTACTGGCTACTGGCTACTGGTTACTGGCAACAGAGGTTTTAGTTCAATGCTTGAGAAGTTGTCCAACGTATTCCGCGTTCCCGACCTGCGCAAGCGCATTTTGTTCACGCTTGGGCTGCTGGCGGTTTACCGCTTCGGCGGACACATCCCCACGCCGGGTATCAACGCCGATCTTTTATCGCAGTTCTTCGACCAGAACCGCGGCACCTTCCTGGGTTTCGTCGATCTGTTTAGCGGCGGCCAGCTACGCCGTCTGACGATCTTCGCGCTGGGCATCATGCCGTACATTACCGCGTCCATCATTCTGCAGTTGATGACCGTGGTGTACGAACCTCTGGCCAAGCTGCAGAAGGAAGGCGAACTGGGGCGCAAGAAGATCACCCAGTGGACCCGCTACCTCACCCTTTTGCTGAGCGCCGTGCAGTCGCTGGGCATTGCGATCACGCTGGAACGCCAGACCATCAGCGGAGGCACGTCCTTCGTCAACAATCCGGGCCCCGGCTTCGTATTGATGACCATGTTGACGCTCACCACCGGCAGCGTCTTTATCATGTGGCTGGGCGAACAGATCACCGAGCGCGGTATTGGCAACGGCATGTCCCTGTTGATCTTCGCTGGTATCGTCGTTGGCTTGCCGCGCGGCGTCATGGATTTGTTCGAGAAAGCGCAATCCCAGGCTTGGGGTGCTTTCACCGTTCCTGCTCTGCTGCTGCTGGTCGTACTGATGGTTGCGGTAGTCGCGTTCATCGTGTTCGTCGAACGCAGTGAGCGCCGCATTCCGGTGCAGTACGCGAAGCGAGTGGTGGGCCGCAAGATCATGGGCGGGCAATCGACCCACCTGCCATTGCGCGTGAACTCTGGCGGCGTTATGCCGGTCATCTTTGCATCGTCGGTGTTGACCCTGCCGCAGACGGCGGGCGCAATGTTCAAGGGCAAGAGCGTGTTCATCGATCGCATGCTGAGTCAGCTCGCCTGGGGCGAGCCGATGTACACGCTGCTGTATGCGGTCGGAATCATTTTCTTTGCCTACTTCTACGTGTCCATCGTATTCAACCCGACTGAGGTTGCGGACAACATGCGGAAGTACGGTGGATTCATTCCGGGCATTCGGCCGGGCGCGCGGACGGCCAACTACATCAACGACATTCTGACGCGCATTACCTTAGTGGGCGCGCTGTACCTGATCCTGATCTCCTTCATTCCTGAATGGATGATCACGGGCATTCACCTCAATCACCTGTTCGGTCCCATTGGAGCATTCTTCGAGCGCTTGCCGACTTGGGTTACCAACGGACTGGGCGTGAACTTCTACTTTGGCGGTACCTCGCTGCTGATCGTGGTGGGCGTGGCCATGGACACCGTCAATCAGGTCGAGTCGCAATTGGTGATGCGCCATTATGAAGGTTTCACCCCGCGCAGCGGACGTATTCGCGGGCGCAGGGCGACGTGGTAGAAAATCAGGGGTTAAGGACTAGGTTCTAGGGGCTAGCGATGGTGGAAAACAGGGTTCGGGTCAGCCGGATAGTGGCGAGACGATCGCATGAAGAGCTAACCCCTAGCACCTGACCCCTAGCACCTGCCTTTGGAGGGTACGAGGCATGGAAGTGCAGACTTCCTCGGCGGTGGGCGTTAAGACGAACCGACGCGTAGTCGGCCCCATTGTGCTGTTGGGTCCGCCAGGCGCGGGCAAGGGAACGCAGGCAAAGCTGATCGCTGAAACCTATGGCATCCCCCAGATCTCCACGGGAGACATCTTGCGGGACAACGTAGCCCGAAAGACGGAATTGGGCGTGAAGGCCAAGGAGATCATGGCGCGCGGCGACCTGGTTCCCGACGAACTGGTTTGCGGCATGGTCACGGACCGGCTAGTGCAAGCAGATTGCGTTCGCGGGTTCATTCTGGACGGTTTTCCGCGCACCGTGCGGCAGGCGGAGTGGCTGGATGCGCAGTTGGAAAAAATGCGGGCAGGCAAGGACAGCGAGGGGCAGCAGGCATATGCGCCCCCGGTTGTGATCCGCCTGGTGGTGGAGTACAATCAATTGCTGCAACGGCTTACCGGGCGTCGTTCGTGTCCCACCTGCGGACTGATTTACAACGTCTATTACCAGCCTTCCAAGGTCCAGGGCATCTGTGATGTCGATGGTACGCCCTTAGTGGCGCGTCCGGACGATGCGGAGGAAGTGATCGCCGAGCGCCTTAAGGCCTATGAGCAGCTTACGCTGCCTTTGGTGGAATATTACGGTGCTCGGAGCCGATTGATCGAAGTGAACGGCGATCAACCGGTGGACGCGGTAATGGCGCAAACGTTTAATGCGATCGAGAATGTCAATCGTTTGTAAGTCGGCCTCGGAAATTGACAAGATGCGCCGCAGCGGGCACATTGTACGCCAGGTGCTTGAAGCCACACGAGAAGCGGTTGCGCCTGGGGTTTCGACCATGGATCTGGAGCGCGTCGCCGAGCGCAAGATCCGGGACTTAGGGGCCAAGCCTGCGTTCAAGGGGTATTACGACTATCCCTGTGTGCTGTGTACGTCGGTGAACGACGAGATCGTGCATGGTATCCCGTCGGCACGACGGATGCTAAAGGCCGGAGATATTGTTTCCATTGATTGCGGCGTCGTGCTGGACGGTTACTACGGCGATTCGGCCATCACGGTTCCTGTGGGCGACACGATTACGCCGGAGTTGCAGAAATTGCTCGAAGTGACGCGCGAGTCTCTATTTCACGGAATAGAAGCGGCGCGAGTAGGCAATACAATCGGGGACGTAGGAGCAGCCGTGCAGCAACTGGTGGAGGCCAACGGCTTCAGCGTGGTGCGGGAGTTCGTCGGGCACGGCATCGGTACGAAGTTGCACGAAGACCCGCAGATTCCGAACTACGGAACTCCCGGGCACGGGCCGAAGTTGCGCGACGGTATGGTCCTGGCGATTGAGCCGATGGTGAACATAGGCGGCCCAGGTACGCGGGTACTCGACGATAAGTGGACGGCGGTGACCGAAGACGGCAGCTACAGCGCCCACTTCGAACATTGCATCGCAGTGACCAGGAATGGGCCCGTGATTTTGACGGAATAGAGAACAGTTGCCAGTAGCCGGTTGTCAGTTGTCAGCAAGGACGATCTGGATACTGGCCACTGGAATAGTTGCTAGTTGTTAGCGGAGAAAAATGCCCTAACTGGCAACTGAATACTGACAACTGACAACTGAAACTCGGGGTTTAATGAGTAAGGAAGACGCGATTGAGGTGATGGCGGTAGTGGTTGAACCACTTCCCAATGCCATGTTCCGGGTGGAATTGGAGAACAAGCACAAGGTGCTGGCGCATGTCTCGGGCAAGATGCGCAAGAACTTTATTCGCATACTTCCCGGCGACCGGGTCGCGGTGGAGCTATCGCCCTACGACCTGACCCGGGGCCGCATTGTCTATCGATACAAATAAGCAGTTGCCAGTAGCCGGTAGTCAGTAGCCAGTTGATTGCGCGGCTTCGGGAGCTGGAATCGTAACTGACAACTGGCTACTGACAACTGAGGTTTTCATGAAGGTACGGGCATCAGTCAAGAAGATTTGCGATAAATGCAAGGTGATTCGCCGTCACGGGGTGGTTCGCGTGATCTGCGAAAACGCGAAACACAAGCAACGGCAGGGATAACGAAGGGGTCAGGGGCTAGGGACCAGGTGTTAGGAACCCGGAAGCTAGCCGGCTGAAGACAAGAAATTTGGGAGAGTGCGCTAGTGACTGACTACTAGCCACTAGCCCCTAGCAACTGTTCTGGAGCAACTATGGCACGTATTGCAGGCGTGGATCTTCCGCGCAACAAGCACATCAGCATCGCCCTGACCTACATTTTCGGGATCGGGAATTCGCGCGCCAAGAGTATTCTTGGGTCCGCGAACGTGCAGACCGATAAGAAGGTCAGCGACCTCAACGAAGATGAGGTAAACCGCATCCGCCAGGTCATTGAAGAGGGCGGCAACGTCGAAGGCGATCTCCGCAAGGACGTCTCGATGCACATCAAGCGGCTCATCGAAATCGGCTCCTATCGTGGGTACCGTCACCGCCGCAGCCTGCCGGTTCGCGGACAGCGCACCCACACCAATGCTCGTACCCGTAAAGGTCCGCGCAAGGGTACGGTAGCAAATAAGAAGAAAGCAGCAGGGAAGACATAGAACATGGCGAAACCAGCTGGATCCGCCGCAGCGGACAAAAAAGGCAAGAGCAAGAAGTTCAAGAAGAAGGAGCGCAAGCACGTTCCCAATGGGCTCGTGCATATTCAGGCCTCCTTCAATAACACCATCGTTACCATCACCGATCCGAACGGAAATACGGTTTCGTGGAAGAGTTCGGGTTCGCTCGGCTTCCGCGGGTCGCGTAAGGGTACGCCCTTCGCTGCGCAGCAGGCTGCCGCCAACGCCGCCAACCAGGCGCGAGATCACGGCATGCGCGTGGTGGATGTGCGGGTCAGCGGACCGGGTTCGGGACGCGAGTCGGCGGTGCGTGCTTTGTCCGCGTCTGGCTTGGACGTGCGTTCGATTAAGGACTCAACGCCGGTTCCGCATAAC
>Ga0097691_1000247_pt1 | contig 50911 bp, 40 predicted proteins | sample NGESurdeep072012_8_FD_72858 | JGI IMG/M metagenome (GOLD analysis project Ga0097691, IMG submission 72858) | Arctic peat soil microbial communities from Barrow, Alaska - NGEE Surface sample 210-1 deep-072012 | ecosystem: Environmental > Terrestrial > Soil > Wetlands > Peat ...
AACGTGTCACTGGAGACGCCGTTGACGTGGCGACCGAGCACATGAAAACAACCCGAGGTGGGGACCAACTGGCCGCTCGCCACTTTCAGGGTGGTGGATTTGCCCGCCCCATTGGGTCCGAGCAATGCCATGACCGAGCCAGCCGGAACCACCAGGTCGATGCCGTGCAACGCCTCGATCCTCCCGTAGCCGGCGTGCACGTTGCACAACTCGATGACCGCCGGTGCGCGGCTATCGGAGGGTTGAGTGACGTCAGACATTGGCACTGAGCACCTTTCCGAGCGCCTGGCCCGGTGGGGGTGCATCCACATCCGGGCCATCTGCGACCTCGACGTCATCCTCGGTGCCCAGGTAGGCGGCCCGCACCCGCTCGTCGGACCGGATCTCCCGGGGGGAACCCACCGCGAGAATCCGGCCGAAGTCGAGGACGTGGATCAGCGAGCACACCCGCATTACCAATTCCACGTCGTGCTCAACCAGCAGGATGGCCATATTCTGCGCTGCCAGCCGGAGCAACAGGTCGCCCAGCGCGTCGGATTCGGTCTCGTCGAGACCGGAAGAAGGCTCGTCGAGCAGCAGCACGCTGGGGCGGGAGGCCAGGGCCCGGCCCAGCTCAACGAGTCGGGCCAGACCGGTGGGAAGTACCTCCGCCGCCTCGTCGGCCATATGGCGGAGTCCCACCAGTTCGAGGATCTCCGAGGCCACCGCTTTTGGATTGGACCGATCTCTGGACACCCGACGGTGGATTTCGGCCGCCACCAGCACGTTTTCGAAGACGGTGAGCGAACCGAAGATCTCCAGACGTTGGAACGTCCTGGCGATCCCGAGTCGTGCCCGGCGATGAGGGCGCATGCCCTTCAGGTCGGTTCCATCGAAGACCACCCGCCCGTTGGCCACACTCTGGAGCCCACAGATGACATTGAAGGTGGTTGTCTTGCCGGCCCCGTTGGGCCCGATAAGCCCGGTCACGGTTCCCGGGTCGACAGTGATATCAATGCCCCGAAGTGCGGAGATGCCTCCGAATCGCACCTCGACATCAGCAACTTCAAGCAGAGCCACGATCTCCCTCCCTGTACGATGGTCAGGGCCCCCAAGCCAGCGTATTGCTACCCGTTGAGCGTTTCATAGGTACTTCTGTAACTTGTTCTCATCATGGGAACGGGGCCCGGGGGGCGATCTTGTGGGGTCCGGGCAAAAACCCACGATTTGTGGCCGGACCGGTGAGTCGTCGCCTCCCGATGACTCTCCGTGCAGGTCGCACCGCTTGAGGAGAGGGTCTCCCGGTCTGTCCGGTAACCTCGTCCACTATGGATCACCCCATGACCCAACGCTTGGAGGAGCTGGCCCAGCGGCGCGAACAGGCTCTGAACGCCGGTTCGCCGCATGCTGTGGAAAAGCATCATGCCAAGGGGAAGATGACCGCCCGGGAGCGACTTGACTACCTGCTCGATGACGGCTCGTTTCAGGAGCTCGACATGCTGGCTCGCCACCGGGCCCATGGAATGGGACTCGAGGACAAGCGGCCCTATACCGACGGGGTGATCACCGGCTTCGGCACCATCGATGGTCGCCGGGTCTGCGTGTTCAGTCAGGATTTCACCGTCTTTGGTGGGGCACTGGGTGAAGTGTTCGCGGAGAAGATCCACAAGGTGATGGACCTGGCCTCGTCCATTGGGGTTCCGATGATCGGCCTCAACGACGGAGCCGGGGCCCGGATCCAAGAGGGGGTGGTCTCACTCCACTCCTACGGGGGCATCTTCCACCGGAACGCCCAGGCATCCGGGGTGATCCCTCAAATCAGTGTGATCCTCGGGCCGTGTGCCGGGGGAGCCGTCTACAGCCCGGCCATGACCGACTTCATCTTTATGGTGCAGGGCACCAGCCACATGTTCATCACCGGCCCTGATGTGGTCAAGACGGTCACCGGCGAGGACGTCACTCTCGAGGAGCTGGGTGGGGCCATGAGCCACGCCACCAAGTCGGGAGTGGCCGCCTTCGTGTCCCCTGACGAGAAGTCGTGCCTGGATGATGTCCGTTACCTGCTCAGCTTCCTGCCCTCCAACAACCTCGAGGAAGCGCCGCTGGTCGACTCGGGGGACGATCCCGACCGGCTCTGTCCTGAGTTGTCCGAGTTGATGCCGGCCTCGCCCAATCAGCCCTATGACATGAAGAAAGTCATCGAGTCGGTGGTCGATGACGGGGATTTCTTCGAGGTCAATCACCACTGGGCCATGAATCTGGTCTGCGGCTTTGCCCGGGTCGACGGACGAGCGGTGGGCATCGTGGGAAATCAACCCCAGATGCTGGCCGGCGTCCTCGATATCGACGCGGCGGAAAAAGGGGCCCGGTTCGTCCGGACCTGTGACGCTTTCAATGTCCCGTTGGTGACATTCGTGGATGTTCCCGGGTTTATGCCCGGAACCGACCAGGAGTACGGCGGTATCATCCGGCATGGCGCCAAGTTGCTGTACGCCTACTGCGAGTCCACGGTTCCCCGGGTGCAGATCATTACCCGCAAGGCCTACGGCGGTGCCTATGTCGTCATGAACTCCAAGTCCATCGGTGCCGACCTGGCCTACGCCTGGCCGTCGGCCGAACTAGCGGTCATGGGCCCGGAAGGGGCGGTGGAGATCGTGTACCGACGTGACCTGGCCGAGGCAGCAGATCCGGTAGGTCGACGTCGGGAGTTGGTGGAGGAGTACACCGAGCGGTACGCCAACCCGTATGCGGCCGCCGAACGGGGATACGTCGATGATGTGATCGACCCGGCCGAGACCCGACGGGTACTGGTCAAAAGCCTGGCCTTGCTGATCTCCAAGCGCGAGGAGCTACCCAAGCGCAAGCACGGGAACATGCCGCTGTGAGCGAAACCACCGCCACCCCGGCGGCCCCGGCACCCCCTTCATTCGGGCTCGGGCTGCGGCCCGAAGTGGATCCGGCTGTCCTGGCCGTGTTGACGGCAGCGGCCAACGAGGTGTGGCCGCGTCGCCAGGTCGAGTTGGCGGCGGAACCGAGCCGTAGTCCGATGTGGCGCTTCAGTGGTCGGTGGTGGACCAAGCCCGCCGCAGCGCGCCGCGACCGCCCGAGGGCATGATGCTGAGCCTCAGCTGGTGAGCGCGGCCCGGTGCTGCTCGGCCAACTCCGCCAGATCGTCCATCATCCGTCCGATCTCGAAGTCCTTCGGGGTATAGACCCGCGCCACACCTTTGCCGATGAGGATTTCGGCGTCCTCGGGTGGGATGATCCCACCCACCACCACGGGAACGTCCAGACCGAAGGCACGGAGCCGGTCGACCACATCGGGGACCAGCTCGAGGTGGCTGCCCGACAGGATGGAGATGCCCACCACGTCGACGTCCTCGTCCCGGGCGGCGGCGGCGATCTCCGCCGGTGATAGGCGGATTCCCTGGTAGATGACCTCGAAGCCGGCATCCCTGGCCGCTACGGCTATCTGTTCGGCGCCATTGGAGTGCCCGTCGAGGCCCGGCTTGGCCACCAGGAGTTTCGGCGGCCCTCCGGCGTGATCGGCGAGTGCCTTGGACCGGGCGAGGACCCCACCCAACTCGGTACCGCGGTGCCCCACGCCACCCCCGACCCCGGTGGGGGCCCGGTACTCCCCGAATACCTCACGGAGGACGCCGGCCCATTCTCCGGTGGTGCCACCGGCATGAGCCAAGGCGATGGTGGCGGGCATCACGTTGTCAGTTCCCTCCGCCGCCCTTTTGAGGTCGTCGAGGGCTTCCGTCACAGCTTTTGCATCCCGCTGGGATCGCCATGCAGCCACGTCGGCACGCATCTCGGGCTCCACCGCCGGGTCGACCTTCAGGATCGAGCGTCCGGCCTCACCCTCCCCGTCTTTGCCAGCACCGCTCTGGGCGGCGAGGGGCGAGTCAGCGGTTTCGGTAAAGCAGTTGACGCCCACCACCTGGAGCTCGCCGGTCTCGATGCGCCGGACCCGGTCGGCCTGACTGCCAACCAGCCGTGACTTCAGCTCGTCGATGGACTCGAAGGCGCCACCCATGGCCAGGACCTCCTCGAGTTCGGCCCATGATGCCTCGGCCACCTCGTTCGTCTTCTTTTCGATGACCACCGATCCGTCGAAGATGTCCCCGTACTCGAGGAGGTCTGACTCGAAGGCCAGGATCTGCTGAATCCTCAATGACCACTGTTGATCCCATGGACGGGGGAGCCCGAGGGCTTCGTTCCACGCCGGGAGTTGAAGGGCCCGGGCTCGTGCCCGCTTGGACAAGGTGACCCCGAGGGATTCCAGCACGATCCGGGGCACGTTGTTCTCCGGCTGGGCTTCGGTCAGGCCCAACGAGTTGACCTGCACGCCGTAGCGCATGCGGAGGAGCTTGGGGTCGGTGACCCTGTAACGCTCCGTGCAGATGCGCTCCCACAACGCGGTGAAGGCGCGCATCTTGCAAGTTTCCTCGACGAAGCGGACGCCGGCATTCACGAAGAACGAGATGCGACCGACCACCGAAGAGAACTCATCTTCGGGCACCTGGCCCGACTCCCGCACCGCGTCGAGAATCCCGATGGCGGTGGCGAGGGCATACGCCACTTCTTGGTGGGGGGTGGCTCCTGCCTCTTGGAGGTGGTAGCTGCAGACGTTAATTGGGTTCCATTTGGGCACGTGGCGAACGGTGTAGGCGATGGTGTCGACGGTCAGGCGCCGGCTGGGGATGGGCGGGAAGATGAACGTGCCCCGCGAGAGGTACTCCTTGACGATGTCGTTCTGGGTGGTGCCGGCCAGCACCTTGGGATTGACCCCCTGGTCCTCGGCATTGGCGATATACAGACCGAGCAACCAGGCCGCAGTGGCGTTGATGGTCATCGATGTGTTCATCGACTCCACCGGGATCTGGTCCATCAGCTGGGCCATGTGACCGAGATGGGCGACGGGTACGCCGACCTTGCCTACCTCGCCGGCAGCTTCGGGAGCGTCAGGGTCGTAGCCGATCTGGGTGGGCAGATCGAAGGCGATCGACAGCCCCGTCTGACCTCTGGCCAGGTTGGTCCGGTAGAGGGCGTTCGACGCCTTGGCCGTCGAGTGCCCCGAGTACGTGCGCATCACCCACGGCTTGTCCCGGGTCGGAAGGTCTGGCGCGGGGTCCTTGGTTGCATCCTGGGGACGGGTCACCTTTTCCACGTGCGTCATCCCTCCATTGTTGCCGCGGTTGCCCCCCGGTGCTTCCCGACCTACTTCTTTTTGTAGTCGAGGAAGCCCTGACCCGACTTCCGGCCCAGCAGCTCAGCGGCGACCATGCGGCGCAACAGGGGCACCGCCGCATAGTTGGGATCGCGGAATTCGTCGTAGAGCGCATCCAGGATGGCCAGGGACGTATCCAGACCGACCAGGTCGAGGAGAGCGAAGGGCCCCATGGGAAACCCGCAACCACCCTTCATAGCGGTGTCGATATCGGCGACGGTGGCCACTCCCTGTTGGTAGAGGCGGACCGCGTTGTTCAGGTATGGGAACAGGAGGGCGTTGACGATGAATCCGGCCTGGTCTTTGACCTCGACGGGGGTTTTTCCACAGGCTTCGGCGAACTGGCGGGCCGCCCCCATTGTTTCATCGGACGCCGTGATGGGGCGGACCAACTCCACCAGGGCCATCACCGGCGCGGGGTTGAAGAAGTGGACGCCGCACACCTTGTCGGGGCGCTCGGTCTGCATGGCCAGCTCCACCACCGGAAGTGTGGAGGTATTGGTGGCCAAAATGGTCTTGTCATCGGTGACCCGGTCCAGCTCATTGAAGAGTTCCTTCTTGACGGCCAAATCTTCGACCACCGATTCGATGACCAGATCGACGCCCTTGAGCGCGGAGAGGTCGGAGGTGCCGGTGACCCGGGCCAGGGCCGCGTCGCGCTCTTCCTCACTCTTCTTGCCCTTTTCGACCTGCCGATTCAGCGACTTCTCGAGAGCAGCCAAGGTGGCGTCGGCGGTGGCCTGGCTGCGAGAGCGCAAGATCACCTCGAAACCGTTGACGGCCGCCGTCTCGGCGATACCTGAGCCCATGATTCCCGAACCGACAATTCCCACGCGAGCGATTGACATGGGTGGTGATGTTACTGGTGAGTAGAGGGGTGGCGCGCCTACCGGCGTTGATTGCCCGATCCGAGCGCGCTGCGAATGCGTGCGGAGCCCTGGTCGATGAGCAGCCGGGGGGAGATCCGGTAGATGGTCCACGCCCGGCGGGCATGGTGTGGGGTCACGATGATCGGTCGGTTGCGGGCTACTCCGTCGAGCACGTCAGACGCCAGGGATGCCGCCGGGTAGGGTTTTCCCACCAGCGATGTGAGCATTGAGCGGATGTCGGGCATCGAATCGGTGCGGGGCAGGTCATCGGGGTTGCCCTTGTCCAAGAGGGGGGTTTCGATGACCCCGGGGCAGACCACAGTGACCTTGACGCCATGGGCGGCAGCTTCCATGCGAAGCCCCACGCTCAAGCCGACGACTGCGTGCTTGGTGGTGGAGTAGGGCACCAGCATCGGGCTGGGCAAAAGACCCGAGAGCGATGCGGTGTTGACAATGTGACCCCGGCCTTGGGCGATCATCACCGGGTAGGCGGCCATGACCCCGTTGATCACGCTCCACAGGTTCACATTGATGACCCGCTGCCAGTGGGCTGAGCTCAGGTCGCTGACTTCGCCACCCACGGCAATACCGGCGTTGTTGAAGAGGAGATCGATCCCACCGTGCTCAGCCGCGGTCCGGCCGACCAGATCGGCGACGGCGGCGGCGTCGGTTACGTCCAGCGTGGCGGCACTCACCCTTTCCGCACTCGTTCGACGTTTCAGCTGCTCGGCCACGGAGGCGGCTTCCCCACCGTTGATATCGGCGACCACCACAGTGGCGCCCCGGTCGACCAGTTCGGTGGCCACCGCCTTTCCGATACCCGAGGCAGCCCCGGTAACGATGGCCACCTTGCCGTCGAAGTGTCGGTGTAGCGATTCGGCTCGATCTGATGCTCGTCCCATGGATCCCTCTCGATCGGGTGGCCTTGCGTTGGGAGCGACGCTACCGACACGATGGTGGCAATGAGTAACCCACCGAAGATCTCAGCCACGAGCTCCACCGAGCCCCGAGCCAATGCAGTCAAGTCAACCAAGGCAGTGAAGGCAACTAAGGCAGTGAAGGCAACCAAGGCCCGCACCACCAAGGCCACTCAACGTTCAACGGCGTCGGCGACGCCCGCCGCGGACCCCACGGGAGAGGGCGGGGCCGGACGGGGGCACGGTCGGGGAGCGGGCCGAGGAGGGGGTCGGAGGTTAGGTCCGCACAACCGGCAGTTACAGCGTAACAACGAACGCTGGCCGCTGGCGGCAGGCCTCGTCTCGTGGTTGTTTCGCCGACCCGAGCTGGTGCTCGCACTCCTGGGCAAGCAGGCCCCTATTCAGGTCAACGGGCGTGTGCTCAATCGGAGTACCCAGGCCATGTTGGAGGTCAGCAAACGATTGGAGAGTGTCACCGGCCGTGGTGACATGGGTGATGGCTTGGGCGACCCCGTGGTGATGCGCAAGCAGTTGCAGCGCATGGCGCTCATTGCCATGCCCATCCGGACCGATGTCCACGTGGTGGGTCGGCTGATCCCGGCCGCGGATAGTCCGAGAGGGTCGAGCGGCATCCCGGTGCGCATCTACCGTCGGTTCGGCACCGGGCTCGGGGCCGGGGTGGGGCTCGGGACCCGGCCACCGGCGATCGTCTATTACCACGGAGGTGGGTGGGTCACTGGTGATCTCATCTCCCACGACGCATCATGCCGCCTGCTCGCCGCCGTCAGCGGGTGCGTGGTGGTCGCCGTCGACTACCGGCTGGCGCCGGAGGATCCGTTCCCGGCGGCGGTTGACGACGCACTGGCCGCCTATGCGTGGGTATGCGGCCACGCCGAAGAGCTCGGGATCGCCGAAGATCGGGTTGGGGTGATGGGGGACAGCGCGGGCGGCAACCTGGCGGCGGTGGTCGCCCTTCTCACCCGGAAGGGTGCATCGGTGCCTACGGCATCGGCGAAGGCGTCCACGACAGGGTCAGCGGGCACTGCCGCTCCCGGTATTCCATCTCCATTTGCCCAGGGTTTGATCTATCCGGGCCTCAGTACCCGCTTCGACTCGGAATCAATGCGCATCTTCTCCGAGGGGTTCTTCCTGACGCTGCAGAGCATGAAGGGATTCCGCCGCACCTACCTGCCTGACCAATCGGACTGGGAGTTGGACGCGGCATCCCCGCTGTTGGCCGCCGAGGTCGATGGTGTGGCACCGGCGCTGGTGGTGACGGCCGGATTCGATCCCCTCCGTGACGAGGGCCAGGCATACGCCAACAAGCTGAAGAGTGCGGGGGTCGACGTGGAGTACCGGTGCTATGACGACCAAGTCCATGGGTTCTTCAACATGGGGATTCTGGCCGATTCGCTGGCCCTCTCCATCGAGGTGTGCGACACCATGGGCCGATTGATGCATCGCGCCGACCCGACCCAAACCGAGGAGTAGCCGGGACCGGGTTCTCCGACCGTCAGCCACTCCCGAAAGACCCACCTACAGTGACCACCATGAACGGAACTTCTCAGTCTCCCGGCATTGTCGCCCTGGTCGGCGGCGGCGAATGGCAACCGGGTTGCTCGTTCGATGCTGAACTGCTCGCCGCCTCGGGATCTGATGAGGTGCTGGTCTTGCCGACGGCAGGCGCCTACGAGCATCCCGAGCGAGCGGTGGTCCAAGCTGGAGAGTGGTTCGTCCCCCTGGGTGGGCGGGTGGAGGGCCTGATGGTCCTGTCCCGGTCCGACGCCGAGGATCCCGGAGCCGCCGCGGTGATGCGCTCGTCCCGCTTCGTCTACCTCACCGGGTCATCGCCAATGCACCTGCGCAGTGTGCTCAAGGGATCCAAAGTATGGGACGCCCTGGTCTTGGCGTGGCAGGACGGAGCGGTGATTGCCGGTTCATCGGGGGCGGCGATGGCCCTCACCGACCCGATGGTCGATGCTCGTGGCGGTGGGTTGACGTTGGGGCTCGGCTTGGTCAGTGGGGTGGCGGTGGTGCCCCACTTTGGCGATACCCACGAAGACGCTCACGGCCAAAAGCTCCATCGGTCGGTGCTATTGGCTCCTCGGGGAACCCCGGTAGCCGGAGTACCCGAGCGCACAGCGCTCATTCGGGACCCCAGCGGCCAGTGGCGTTCCGCCGGCGAGGGCTCGGTGGCAGTCTTTGTCAATGGCGCCCCGGCCGAAGCCGGGCTCGGGGCACTGCCGACCTGACGCCGAGAAGTGAGCCAATGCGCTCATCCTCGGTGAGTTGCTAATTTTGGACCTCTGAGCGAATGAGAATTTGCATTCACTCAGAGGTGATGGGAAATAAATGCCAGGATCCGGGCCCGCGAGACGGGGGGCGCCGTGCTGGCGCCCCGCACATGGTCAGTCGGCTTCGGTGATCGTCACCGACTCGATGGTCACTTTTTCGGACGGAGTCCCGGACCGGCTTCCGGTCGATTCGATGGCGGAGATAGTCTCAGTGCCGCCCACGACCTTGCCGAATAGCGAGTAACTGGGAGGGAGCGAGACGCCATTGGGACCGCTGATGATGAAAAACTGGCTGCCATTGGTATTGGGCCCGGAGTTAGCCATGGCCAACGAACCAATCTCGTAACGGCCGCGGGCAGGCAGTTCATCGTCGAACCGGTAGCCGGGGCCCCCGCGTCCCGAGCCCTCGGGGTCGCCACCCTGGAGCATGAAACCCGGGATGATCCGGTGGAACACGATCCCGTCGTAGTAGTGCCAACGGGCCAAAAACACAAAGTTATTGACAGTTTTCGGGGCGGCGAGCGGGTCGAGGGCGATGGTCATGGTGCCCTTGTTGGTCGCCATCTCGGCCGTATAGCGCTTGGCCGGATCGATGATCATGGGGGGAGAGTTGTCGAAACGCTGGGTTTTTGGGCTGGAACCGTCAGCTGCGGGGATCTCAGGGGACATGGAATTCTCCTTGTGATGGGTGAGATTGTGGCGATGGTGGATGTGGGGTTTGTGCAGGATGGGGTGTGGGGGTGTTGGGGTGGTGCCGGACCGAGCTAAGACACGGCAATGGTCACCGAGATCATGCGGTGGAGAACGGTGGGCGGCACCCCGGAGGAACTGCCGTCGGTATTGATCTTGTCGACGACACTCGTCCCCGAGGTCACCTTGCCGAAGAGTGTGTAGTTGGGAGCCAGGTTCTCGCCCTGGGTGCCATCCACCACATAGAACTGGCTGCCATTGGTATTGGGCCCGGAGTTGGCCATGGCCAGCGAATAGTTCGGGTACTGGGGGTTGGCGGTCTTGGGTAGCTCGTCGGCGAACTGGTAGCCGGGCCCGCCCGATCCGGTTCCGGTCGGGTCACCTGTCTGGTCCACGAACCCAGGAATCACCCGGTGGAAGGTGATGCAGTCGAAGAAGTGCTGATTGGCCAAGTAGAAGAAGCTGTTGACGGCCTTGGGTGCAGCTTTCGGATCCAGTTGGATGGTGAACTGGCCTATGTCAGTGGTGACGGTGGCGGTATAGGTCTTCGAGGTGGAGATCGTCATCGGCGGGTACGACGGATACGAAGGTTTGTTCAAGGTGGCGGTGAAGCTGGTCGGGCAGTCGGACGAGGTGGTGAGGGCGCTGAGGCTGGTATCCCCTGAGCCGCCTTTGGGTGCCGGCTTAGTGGTGGTGGTCGTCGGTTTGGTGGTGGTGCTGGAGTGTGACACGGCGGCCTTCTTCGAACTACTGGAGATCCAAACGGCGATGCCGACCACGATGAGGGCCACGATCCCGAGGGTGATGGCCCGCTTCAGGGTCTGCTTGCGCTTCTGGGTTTTTTGCTGGGCTTCGAGGCGAGCCTGGCGACCGGCCTTCTGGCGTTGACGCTTCTCGGTAGACACGGTGCACGAGGGTAGTCGCTGGGAGAGCGGTAGCCTGAGCAGCCATGTCCCTCGTGGTGCAGAAATTCGGCGGTACCTCGGTAGCCGACACCGATCGGATTCGGGCGGTGGCGGACCATGTGGCTCGAAGTCGGCGTGCCGACGACGACGTGGTTGTCGTGGTCAGCGCCATGGGAAAGACAACCGACGAGCTGGTGCGTTTGGCTGCAGAAGTCAGCTTTACCCAGCCCACCCGAGAGGTGGACATGCTGCTCAGCGCGGGTGAACGGATCTCGATGGCGCTCCTCTGCATGGCGCTGGCCGACCTCGAGGTGACCGCCCAGTCCTTCACGGGCAGTCAGGCCGGCATCATCACCGACAACGTGCACACCCGGGCCAAGATCATCGAGATCAGGGCTGAGAGGCTGTTGGCCACCCTGGCATCCGGTGGTGTCCCGGTGGTAGCCGGGTTTCAGGGGGTGTCCACCGATCGGAACATCACCACCCTGGGAAGGGGAGGGTCCGACACCACCGCGGTGGCGCTCGCCGCCGCATTGGACGCTGATGTGTGCGAGATCTATACCGATGTGTCCGGGGTGTACAGCGCCGATCCGCGCATCGTGCCCGAAGCCCGCAAACTGGCCCGGGTCAGTTATGACGAGATGCTGGAGATCGCCGCCACCGGCGGTCGAGTGTTATCGCTGCGCTCGGTGGAATTCGCTCGAAATCACCACGTGCCACTACATGTGCGATCCAGTTTCACCTGGGAACCGGGTACCTGGATCGACGAGGAGGATGAAACCATGGAACAGGCTGTCGTCACCGCCATCACCCACGACGCCACTGAGGCCAAGGTGACGGTGGCCGGACTGCCCAACCGGCCTGGCGTGGCTGCCCGCTTGTTCCGAGCGCTGGCCGATCGGAATGTCTCGGTGGACATGATCGTACAGAATGCGTCACTGGAAGGGACCACCGCCATCTCCTTTACGGTGCCCGGTTTTGATTTGGCCGTCAGTACCGAGGTGTCGGAGGCCCTCATCCCCGAGTTAGGCGCCACCGGAGTCACCAGCGACTCGAATGTGGCCCGGGTGTCGCTGGTTGGGGCGGGCATGAAGACCCACCCTGGCGTCACCGCCCTCACCTTCGAGACGTTGGCCAAGGAAGGCATCAACATCGAGATGATCTCGACGTCGACCATACGCATTTCGTGCGTGGTGCGCGCCGATTGTGCCGAGACGGCGGTGCGCGTCCTTCACACCGCATTCGACCTGGCGAACCCGTCGTAGACTTGGGCTCATGCGAGTAGCCGTTGTCGGTGCCACTGGTCAGGTGGGTGCGGTGATGCGGTCGGTGCTCGAGGAGCGCGACTTTCCTCTCGACGACCTGCGTTTCTTCGCTTCCTCGCGGTCGGCAGGGCGCCGTCTGCCGTTCCGGGGAGATGACGTGGTGGTGGAAGACGGATCAATCGCCGACTTGGCGGGTATCGACATTGCCCTCTTCTCCAATGGGGCGGTCGCCTCGCGGGAGTTGGCCCCTAAATTTGCGGCGGCCGGGGCCATTGTGATCGACAACTCGTCGGCGTGGAGGATGGATCCCGACGTCCCATTGGTCGTTCCAGAGGTCAACGCCAGCGCTCTGGCCGGCATAACCAAGGGAATAGTGGCCAACCCGAACTGCACCACCATGGTGGCCATGCCGGTATTGAAGCCGCTCCATGACGAGGCGAGCCTCAATCGCTTGGTGGTGTCCACCTACCAGGCGGTGTCGGGGGCCGGGCTTGCCGGAGTGGCTGAGCTCGAGGAGCAGCTCAACAAATCGGCCGGGTCGGCCGCGGCGTTGACCTTCGACGGGTCAGCCATCGAATTCCCCCCGGCGTCAATCTTCCCGGGCACGATCGCCCATAACGTGCTCTCGATTGCCGGGTCGGTGGTGAACGACGGATCAGGTGAAACCAACGAGGAACAGAAGTTCCGTGATGAGAGTCGGAAGATCCTCGAGATCCCGGCATTGAGGGTGACCTGTACCTGCGTGCGAGTCCCAGTGTTCACCGGCCATTCGGTGGCCATCGTGGCTGAATTCGACCGGCCGATCACTCCTGAGCGGGCCACAGAGCTCCTAGGTGCGGCCCCGGGGGTGGAACTGTCGGACATGCCCACCCCCCTGCAGGCGGCGGGAGCCGACCCCTCGCTGGTCGGTCGGATCCGCCGGGCCGATGGCGGTGAGCAGTCGTTGGCACTGTTCGTCAGCGGAGACAACCTGCGCAAGGGTGCGGCCCTCAATGCGGTACAGATCGCCGAGTCGCTGGTTGCGCTCGGCATGGTGGGCTGACACGAGTTCGGCTCAGGTGATGTTGGGGGCGACCGCGGCCAACCCAGCGACCCGCTTGGCCAAGTTCACCGCGTGATCGCCGAACCTTTCGTAGAACCTGGCAACCATGGCCAGCTCCACCGCCACCGGGAGTGGCATGGTGCCGGCAACCACTTCTACGGTGAGGCTGACGTGGAGATCGTCCATCTCGTCGTCGAGGGTGTCCACGACCGACGCTGCGGTGGTGAGTCGATCGGCATAGGCATTGGCAGTGGCGCGCCACATGTGAATGGCCACTTCGCCCATGCGTTCGACCAGGCCGCGGCTGCGGGCGGAAAGTTCAGTGCCAAGGCCGCGGGCGGCTCGCCGGGCCACATGCTCGGCGAGGTCGCCGTTACGCTCGAGGTCGGGGAGCATCCTGATGACGGTGACCAAAAAGTGAAGATCGGCCGGTGACTCGATGCGTCCGACCGTCAACTGATCCATCGTTTGACGCTCGATTTCCCGATAGAGATTGTCAACCACTTCGTCTCTATCGGCCAGCGCCTTGGCCGCCTCCCTGTCACCGGAAAGAAGAGCGTGGGTCGCTCCGGCCACGTTTTCGCCCACGATGGCAAACAGCTGAAGGACCTGACGGTCGATCTGCGCTAGGGGCTCGTCCATTTGCCCACCGTACTCCGGCACCATTCAGCCTCTTACGTTGAGGGGAATGTTGAGACAAAAAGCGGTCATGAAGGACTGACTGCGGCATCGGCGTCGTTGCCCGGGTGATCGATACCACTGCCATCGTCGGGATCTGGGTGGGCGTTCATGTCTTCACCCACAATGATCCGGGGGCCCGATGTCCACGACAAATATCGCCATGACCAGTTCACCAATACGATGATCTTGTTGCGAAAGCCGATGAGATAGAGGATGTGGAGGCCGAGCCACGCGAGCCAGCCCAGAGTCCCGCGGATAACCCGCCCTTTTGGGAATTCGGCGATGGCGGCGCGGCGCCCGATGGTGGCCATCATTCCTTTGTCGTGATACTGAAATGGAAGGGTGGGTCGCCCCTCCACCCGGTTGACGATCTGTTGGGCAGCGTGCTTACCCGACTGGATGGCCACTTGGGCGAGTTGTGGGCACGTCGTACCTGGTTTGTCTTTTCCCCAGGGGACGGCGGCGGCATCGCCGATGGCGTACGCCTGATGATGATCGGGAAGGGCGAGGTCTGCCCGCACTACGAGGCGTCCATTGTGATCTGAAAGAGCCCCCAATTCGGAAGCAATGGTGCCGCTGACGGTGACCCCACCCGCCCATACGACAGTCCGGGTGGGGATGCGGGTTCCGTCATCGAGTTCGACGGAGGTCGCGGTTACTTCCTTGACCATCCGGCCAAGTTGTAGCTCTACGGTTCGGTCTTTGAGCGTGTCGGCCGCGTAAGTGGCGGCGGACTCCTTGAAGGGGGTGAGGAGCCGGCTGAGTCCGTCGACAAGGATGATTCTGGCGTGGGAACGGTCAAAATCGAATCCGTCATGGCGGACGGAGACATCGAGCAACTCGGCCAGGGCTCCAGCCACTTCCACCCCGGTCGGCCCTCCGCCCACTACGACAAACGTGAGGGTCCCGTCGGTGATCCGTTCGGGATGGGCGTCGATCTCCTCCAGGCGACGGAGAATGTGGTCTCGCAGGTAACCAGCGTCGGCCAGCGTATACAGCGGATGAGTGAACTGTTGGGCCCCTGGGATCCCGAAAAACTTGGCGATGGCGCCACTGGCCACGATGATCCAGTCGAAGGGTAACGGATCGGTACCTTCCAGCCTGACCGATCGCGCGTCCCAGTCCACGCCGGTCACTGTGCCGTATCGGAACGTCACGTTGGGGGTGCGTCCGAAAATGGCCCGGATCGGGTATGCCACGTCACCGGGGTCGAGTCCGGCGGTGGAGACTTCGTAGAGGAGAGGTTGAAAGGTGTGGAAGTTCCGCTGGTCGACGACGGTGACCTCGACCCGCTCGTCGGCCAATGCCCTGGCGGCCGACGGTCCACCGAATCCGGCGCCGACGATGACTACGCGGTGCATGGACCCCATGTTGCCACGATGAGGTCGGGCATTGTCGGGGAGTTGGCCGATCGCGGCTGAGGCCAGAAGGAGGCCCGGGATCGAAAAGACGAGGGTGGAGTCCCAACCGTGTGACACCCCGCCGGTACGCTGGCCATTACGCCCACTGGGGCTCGTACTGCGACGCTGTCGGCTCCGAGGAGAAACCAATCATGATTACCGGGCTCATCATCGGGCTCATCGCTGGGGCTGCTCTCGGAGTCGTGGTCGGGTTGCTCGTACGGGCCGGTCACGTGGCGTCGGCTCGCACGGCCGAAGCCCGTCTCGCCGATGCCAACCAGGCCAACCAGCGTCTCAATGGCGACGTATCCGGCCTCCAACAACAGATCGCCGGCCTCCAACAGCAGATCGCCGCCGCCCAGTCAGAGACGGTTCGACTGATGACCGAACTTGATCACGAACGTCGTGCCGCCGAGGAGCGGGCGGCGACGTTCGATGAGACCCGGGAACAACTGACTGGCGAATTTGCCCGGCTCTCCACCCAGGCACTGCAAAAAAACAATGAGCAGTTCCTCCAGTTGGCGGACGTAAAGCTGAAGGAGACCAGGGAAGCCGCCGAAGGTGAGTTGGCCAAGCGCCAGGTGGCGATCGAACAGCTCCTGAAGCCGATCGGCGAGCAGCTCGGCAAGTACGAGGTGGGGATGCAGCGCCTGGAGGTGGAGCGCCAAAAGGCCTACTCCACCCTCACCGAGCAGATGAAACACTTGTCGACGTCGCATGACCAACTCCAAAAAGAAACAGGCAATCTGGTCAAGGCACTCCGAGCCCCTCAGACCCGCGGCCAGTGGGGAGAGCTGCAGCTGCGGCGGGTGGTCGAAATGGCCGGCATGTTGGAGCACTGTGACTTTGACGAACAGGTCACCTCGGACGCCGATGGCGGGCGGATGCGGCCCGACATGGTGGTACATCTTCCCGGCGGAAAGAACGTGGCAGTTGATGCCAAGGTCCCGATGCAGGCGTTTCTCGATGCCAACGAGGCCGACGATGAATCAGTTCGGCGAGCCTGTCTGGCCAGCCACGGTCGCCAGCTGAAAGCCCACGTCGATCAACTGGCGAAAAAGGAGTACTGGAAACGGGTCGATCCGTCGCCAGAGTTCGTGGTGGCTTTCATCCCCGGGGACCCGCTGTTGACGGCCGCCCTCGAACATGAGCCGGGCCTGATGGAGCACGCCGTTGCCAATCATGTGCTGCTCGCCACCCCTACCTCACTGATAGCCCTCCTCCGGGCCGTCGCATATGGCTGGCAACAGGACTCGCTGGCCCAGAATGCGCGGGAGGTCCAACTGCTGGGGGCCGAGCTCTACCAACGCCTCTCGGTGCTGGGCGACCACGTTGCCGGAGTGGGCAAAGGGTTGAGCAATGCCGTGGTGGCCTACAACAAAGCGGTCGGGTCACTCGAAGGTCGGGTATTGGTCACCGCCCGTCGTTTTGTGGAGATGGGGGTCGTTCCCGCCGGAGAAAAGGAATTGCCGCAGCCGGCGCCGGTCGACGCCACCACCCGGGCTCTGCAATCGCCTGAAATGGCCCCGCCCACCCTGGATCTGCCCTTCGTTGATGGCCTGCCCGTCTCGATCGCCGAAACCACGGATGGGCCGGACGAAGTCGTATCCCGCTTCGGCCAGGACGTCGAGTAGCCGGGCTGCGTTCTCCCTGCGGGGATCGGGAGTCACACCCCGTCCCTACGATGTCGACGTGGCGTTGAAGATCTGGATTGTTCCGTTCGGGCGTGAAGCGAGCCGAGTTCTGCGCGATGAGATAGCTCTCGCCCAAGCGGGCCACCCCCTGGCTCCGGTCACCGTCATCGTTTCCCGGAACATCACCGGACTGGGGGTCCGGCGGCTCTTGGCTTCGGGAGACCTGGGACCCGCGCCCTCCAGCGGCAGGCTCGGTGTCGCCAATGTGCGATTCACCACGCTTCCCCGCTTGGCCGATGAACTGGCCGGGTCGATTTCGGCAGATGGCGGTGCCATGCCGGCGACGGCAACCGTCATCCACGCCGCGGCCCGCATGACGTTGGGAACCTCCCCGACCAAAATCCTTGGACCTGTTCGGGATCATCCGGGTACGGCGCGATCCCTGGTGAGGCTGTACCGGGATCTGAGTGGGGTGTCGATGGAATCCCGCCGTCGCCTTGTCGCCGGAAGCGGGCGGGCTGCGGAAGTCATGTCGCTGGTGGAGGAGATGGAGAGGCGGATCGGGGACGGGTGGTACGACGAAGGCCGCAGGTTCGACCGTGCCATCGAGGCATTGTCGGGCATGGGGGGAGAAGAAGCCCGCCAAGGCACGGAAGCGGAAGAACTGGTGGTCGTGTACCTCCCGTCCCGCCTCCCACTCCATAGTGAGCGTTTCATCACCGCCTTGGCCGCCATTCGACGGGTGATGGTCATTGTTGGTGCCACCGGAGACCGGGCCGCCGATTCGACCTCGCAGGAGATTGTTACCCGCCTGGGGAGGAAGAGTCACCAGAGTGTCAGTACTGCCATCGACCTCGGGCTCCAACCATTGAGGGGCACGTCGGTGATCAGTGCCCCGACCGCCGATACCGAAGTTCGGGTGGTCATCCGTGAGCTGATGGCTCGCAGTCGCACCGGCACCCGATTCGAACGGATGGCAATCGTGCACGGCGGAACCGGCCCCTACGAACGGCTTGTCCGGGAGACATTGGCCGGCGCCGCAATTCCCTGCAATGGGGTCAGTACCCGGATGCTGGGGGCTACGTTTGCCGGGCGCACTCTCCTCGGAGCATTCGAGCTTCACGAACGGGGATGGCGACGCGGAGACATTATGGACTGGGTGGCGGGAGGTCCGATCCGCGACGGCGGCGGCGAAAGAAAACCGGTAGAGGCGACGGCGTGGGATCTGATCTCGCGCGATGCCGGTGTGACCATCGGACTCGACAATTGGCGGCGTCACCTGGGTGCATATGGTGAGGACCGCAGTGCCTCCCTCGCTGAACTCGACGGGCCCGCCGGCAGTGATGCCAAACCCAGCACGGCCCATCGGCTACGAACCGAACTCCGTCAATCAGTCGAGTTGAGGACCTTCGTCGACGATCTGGCCCAACAGTTCGATGCAAGCCCTCACACGTGGGCCGATTGGGTGGTGTGGGCCAACAACCTCCTTGATCGGTACCTCGGCAAGCAGGCGGAGCGCGACGAAGCCTGGCCCACCGATGAAAGAGAGGCCCTCACGGCGGTCCGCTCCGCACTTGAAGGTCTTGAGGTGCTCGACCGGTTGCACGAGGTACCTGACCGATCCACATTCCGCCAGGCGCTGATTGCCGAGTTGGAAGCACCGGCACCGCAGACTTCGCGTTTCGGCACCGGCGTACTGGTCGGGCCGGTCAACTTGCTTGCTGGTCTCGACCTCGACACGGTGTTCGTCCTCGGGATGGTCGATGGAGCGTTCCCGGTCCGCGAAAGTGATGACGCCCTGCTCCCCGATGACGAGCGGGTGTCGGCTGGCGATGACGTTCCCCTGCGCGGCGGTCGTCGAAACGATGCCCACCGCGACTACCTGGCGGGTTTGGCTACCGCGCCCGAGCGGGTGCTCTCATTCGCCCGTGGCAATCAGCGCCGAGGCGGCGAACAGCGACCGGCCAGGTGGCTCCTCGACACGCTCGGCGCGCTCGAGGGAACGGGCCGTCGACTCTTCAGCCGGGACGTCGAGGATCTGGGCCGGGTAGATGGCTTCTCGACTGTCCACTCCTTCGCCGACGCGGTGCTCAACGTGGGGGAGCCGATGTCGTTGGGAGACTGGGATCTTCGCTCGCTCCTGGAGTGGAGGGTTGACGGCCACGACCTCACCTCCCATTTTCTGTCGGGAACCGGGACTGAACTCGGCGCCGGGTTCGAAGTCCACCGGAGCCGTAACTCAAACCGGTTTACCCGGTTCGACGGGAGGATCGACAGGGTCGATGTTCCGTCACCGACGTCGGCAGCAGCCCTGTCGCCCACCAGCCTCGAGACGTATGCCGGGTGCCCCCGACGCTACGTGATGCAGCGGGTGCTGCGCATCGAGGAGCGCGACAACCCCGAGGACGTCGTCACCATCGATCCGGCTCACCGCGGCCTGATGATTCACGAAATACTCGAGCGGTTCATCGAAGTCCAACTGCGGCTACCTCGGGAACATCGGATCCGACCCGGTCAGCCGTGGTCCTCCGATGACCACGCCCGAATGATTGAGTTGGCTGAGCAGGTGTTTCAGAGATACGAAGATCGGGGTCTGCTCGGTCGACGGCTGATGTGGGATCTGGCCCGGACGACCATTGAGCGCGAGCTCCATCAATTCCTGAAGCGGGACGACGAATATCGGGCCGCGGGAGGATGGGTTCCCGAACGGGTGGAGCTTGAGTTCGGCCCCGGTCACGGTGAGCCGGTCTCGCTCGAACTACCCGGTCAACGTTCTGTCTCCTTCAAGGGTTATATCGACCGGGTGGACATGGCGTCCGACGGATCCCTGTCGGTGACCGACTACAAAACAGGGCTGGCAAAGGAAGTCGATGGCCTGACCGGCGATCCGGTGCTCAATGGCCGAAAACTGCAACTGCCGCTGTATGGATTGGCGGCCCGGAACCAATTCGGAGACAGACCTGTCCGGGTGGCGTACTGGTTCGTCAGCGAAAAGGGCAAGTTCAAGTGGGTCACCAATCAACTCGGCCCCCCGATCCTCGACCGCTTCCGCGACGTGGTCACCGTGCTGGTGGACGGCATCGAGGCCGGCATGTTTCCCGCCCGACCCGGGAACGGTGGATCGAACTGCACCTACTGCAGCTTCCAGGCGATGTGTCCGGGGGATCGCCAGCGCTCATGGGATCGGGTCCGACACGCCCCCGAGCTTGGGGCCTATGTCGCCCTGACCGAGGGTAGGGAGGTGGATCGGTGAGATCAGAAGCGCAGCCACACGACCATGCCGCCCGCACGGAGATTCGCACCCACCTCGACGCCACCCAGTTCGTCGAGGCCGGCGCGGGTACCGGTAAGACGACGGCGTTGGTCGCCAGGATCCTCGAACTGGTGGGCTCGGGTGAAGCCACCATCGACCACCTTGCTGCCATCACCTTCACCGAAGCCGCGGCGGCAGAACTCCGTGACCGGGTCTACGAAGCGTTGGAACGGGCGAGCACCGAAGGCCACGGCGCCACCGGACCTTCCGAACCATCGCCTCTGACTGGCTCCCCCGGACGGCGTGCACTGGCCCTGGACGCGCTCGACGAAATCGACAGCGCGGCTATCTGCACCCTTCACGGTTTTGCCCACCGGATATTGGCGACCCACCCATTCGAAGCCGGGCTGCCCCCTGTGTTCGATGTACTTGATGAGGGACGCTCAGCCGTGGAATTTGACGAACGGTGGGAAGCCTTCGTCAACCAGATTCTCGATGATCCCGCGCTGGAAGGCGTCTTGCGCCGGTTGATGGTGTGTGAAGTGAAGCTTGACCACCTTCGGTCGGTGGCGGAAGTGTGCAACGACAATTGGGATCTCTTGATCCACGTCGAACCACGCTCCCAACCTTTGGGTGTCATCGACCCATCCCCGATACTCGATTCTCTCGCCGCCGCCGCCGCCGAGGCGGAATCCTGCACATCGACCGACGACAAGTTGCTCGTCCACATCGAAGGGATCGCCGAGTTCCGGGCGGCTCTGCACGCCTCGACCTCGGAGCTCGAGATTCTGGAGCTGCTGGTCAACCCACCCACGCTGACGTCCCGTTGGGGACAAAAGGACAACTGGCCGCGCCCGGTAACCGAGGTCAGGGGTCTCCTCACAGACGCCAACCACGCCCGCCAGGCGCTGGTGGCCCGGGTCATCTCGGACGGGCTCTCCAACCTGATACCGGTCATTACGGCGTTCACTCTGAAGAATGCCTACGACCGCAAAAGGGAAGGGCGGCTCGAATACCACGACCTGTTGGTGTGGGCACTTGAACTGGTTCGCAACGACGCCGGGGTGCGGGTCGCCCTTCACCATGAGTATCAGCGATTACTCATTGATGAATTTCAGGACACCGACCCCATTCAAGCGGAGATGGCGTTCCGGATCGCCAACGGAGCAGTGGAACCCGGCCCCGGGGATGTGCCGTGGAGCGAGCTCCCGTTCGATCCGGGCCGGCTCTTTTTTGTGGGCGATCCCAAGCAGGCCATCTACCGATTTCGGCGGGCAGACATCGGGCTCTTCCTCGAGGTCCGAAAGCATCGCGCCGCTGACCTCATAGCGCTTACCGGCAACTTCCGATCGGTTCCGGGGATCATCGACTGGGTGAATGCCGTCCTTGGCGGATTGTTCGCCGATGGGATCGAAGGTGCCCAACCCGCTTACGAGGCTCTGCACGCCGAACGGTTCGGCGTCGACGACAAGGTGGAGGCATCGCCACCGGTGATTCTCCTCGGCGGAGCAATGGACATTCCCACTGTCGCCGATGTGCGGGCCGAAGAGGCTAGGGAGATCGCCGCCACCATCCGACGAATCTGTGACGAGAAATGGCCTGTTGGCGACGAGAAAGTGCCGGCACGGCTGTCGGATATCACCATATTGATCCGAGCCAGGACCGGGTTGCCGATACTGCAGGAGGTACTTGAGGCCGAGGGTGTGCCGTACCGCCTGGAATCGAGCTCATTGGTTTACGAGGCGCCCGAGGTAAGTGACCTCCTGACCATTCTCCGGGCCATTGACGATCCCACCGACCAGATATCGATGGTGTCTGGGTTGCGGTCAGCGCCATTTGGCTGTGGCGACGACGATTTGTTGGAGTTCCACCAAGCTGGGGGTCGGTGGGACTACCGCCTCCGGGCCCCTTCTTCGCTCGACGGGACTGGTCCGGTGGTGACGGGGATGGCCGCGTTAAGCGATCTGCACCAACAACGCTGGTGGCGCGACGTCAGCGGGCTCGTGGAGCGGGTGATCGAGCAGCGTCATCTGCTCGAGTTGGCCCTCGACCAACGCCGCCCTCGGGACGTGTGGAGACGACTTCGATTCGTGGCCGACCAGGCTCGGCAGTTCACGGATGCCCACGGGGGAGATCTCCGCCAATACCTGTCGTGGGTGGAATTGCAGCGTCGAAAGGACGTACGGGCGGTGGAGGTGGTGCTTCCGGAATCGGATGACGACGCGGTGCGGGTGATGACGATCCACGGGGCGAAAGGACTTGAGTTTCCCATCGTCTTCCTCACCGGTCTGAGTAGCGGCGCCTCCAGTCACAACGGTGTGAAGATGCTGTGGGGTGACCGCGGTCCGGAGTTGAAGATCAAAGGCGGCATGGCCACCGATGGGTATGATGACTTGGAGGTCAATGAGAAGGTCATGGAGACGGCCGAAGGTCTCCGTTTGTTGTACGTAGGCGCCACCAGGGCCCGCGACTACCTCATCGTCACTCTCCATCACAAGGTTGGGACCTCCTGTCATGCGGCCCAGCTGCTACCTCTTTGCGAGGCACACCCTGAGTTGTCCCGGCGGTTCGAGTCGGACCCGACGGGCGCCGCTGAAGCCGGTGCCGGAAGAGATGGACTCGACAGCCGGACTGATGGCCAACTCGCGCCGAGGAAAGACACGGTGGCCGACTCTGCGGCGCAGCGTTCGGCATGGAATGCCGACCACCAGCGATTGGTGACGACTGGATCGCTCTCGCGCACTCTGGCCGCTACCACCATTGCCGGCCTCGTCAAAGAGGAAGACCAGGCCATCCCCGATCACGGTCGCCAGCCCACCCGTCCCGGCAGCTCACGTGACACAACAAAGGACGACCCGGACATCGATCTGCCGCCCTGGCGGCGGGGTCGGGCCGGAACCTCCATCGGTCGGGCAGTGCACGCGGTCCTCCAGTCGGTTGATCTGGAGACCGGGTCGGATGTGGACCGATTGGCCGAAGCCCAAGCCGTGGCCGAAGGGGTGCATACCCGCGGCGGCGAGATTGCCGGCCTGGTGCGGGCCGCGCTTGATTCGGACATCGTCCGCGACGCGGTGACGGGCGGTCGGTATTGGCGTGAGATGTATGTGGGTGTTCCGGCCACCGCCGAACCGGGGGGCCCGGTGATCGAAGGATTCATTGATCTCCTCATCGAGTCTTCTGAAGGGTTCACGGTGGTCGACTACAAGACCGACGCCGTCCATGATGACGAGCAGATAACCCAAGCGATGGATCGCTACCGTCCGCAGGGGGCGACCTACGCACTCGCCGTGGAGCGGGCGCTGGGACGGCCAGTGACCCGTTGCGTGTTTCTCTTTCTGCGTGGATCCACGACCACCCAACTCGACGTGCCTGATCTGCGGGAGGCAATGGAAGACGTCGAGGAGCTCGTAAGTGCCCTGGCCGGTTCCGAGCCACGCTCGAGCGTCTGACCCGGACTGTCCTAGACACGGCCGACGCCTGAGACTGTGTATTCCTTGGCACGGTATCCGCTCCTCAGCCGGTCGTCCCGGGACGAGCCGCAGCCCGTTGCCCGCTGGTGCGGCACTATCGTCGTCGGGATGCCGAGAGCTCGACGTCGCAGGAGAGGCCGAAGGCCTGGGCGCCGTTCGGTGGGCGCCGTCATCACCGTGTCCATCATCATGTTGGTCCTGGGCGTGTTGATCGTCGGTTCGGTCGTCGAAATCCATGCTCAGTCGGCGCCCTATCGACGGATGACCGACCAGGGGTACGCTCAGCTGGCCTCCCCGGTCATCGAAGCCTCCAATCAAACAGGCGCCCGGTTGGCCGCGGTGATCAATGTCGCACCGACCATTCCCAACCAACGGCTGCCGAATACCGCCCGCGGTGAGATCCAACAGGGTCTCGATGCGGCGGTGTCCACATCGTCGGAAGAGGCCCGTCAGGCCAAGCAGCTGACCCCCCCCACGCCGGGTGATGACGTCGCCCGCCAATTGACGGAAATCCTTGCTGGTCGGGCTGCGGCCGTGGTCAAGGTGGTAGGCACCATCGACCAGTTGTTGGGAATGGCGCCTCTATCGATCGCTGGGGCTCCCAGCACAACTTCCACATCGTCGGCAAATTCTGCTGCACCTATTACGCTTGTCCAGGCATCCCAGCAGTTGGCAGCAGAGGGCACGCAGATCGAACGGGCGGATCGCGCCTACGCAGCATTGGCCGCTCGGCTCCGCCATGGCAAGAACACTGGGTCCGGGCCGATCCGCCTGCCCGCGTCGGTATGGGCACCGGCGGGAGCTCCACTCAGTTCGGCCCAACTCGGGGACAGCGCCGCACCCCTGAACGCTGCGGTGGCTCTGGTGCCGTACCACCAGATGGTGATCACCGCAGTCGGTCTGACACCTCCGGCCGTCCCCGCAGCCACCCCCAATGATGCCGCCGGATCCGGCATTATCGGCATCTCATGTGACGCTCCGAGCTCGACAGTTGCGGGCCCAACCCCCACCCGGTTGCCGCCGACCAGCTCGGTCACCCCGCTGGTCACCATGACCAACTGCGGAACCGTGGACGAAGCCAACGTGACGGTGACCGAGACCCTGGTCCTGGCTGATCCTGCTGGGGCGGGCCCCCCAGCGGTCGGCGCGTCAGGATCGTCGGCTCGGACCAAGGTGACCACCGTCTCCGGCCAGTCCCAATCCGTGAACCTTCCGGCACTCAAAGTCGCCAAAGGCCACAACTACACGTTGACGGTCACCCTGACCCCGCCTACCGGCCAGGCAGACCCGGCCGGGACATCCCAGCAGTATCTCCTCCAAATCGTGAGTTGACCCGGTATCGTGGGCGCTCGGGACCGGTGATGGAGGCGGAACCAATACTCTGTGGGCGTCCGGTGGTGGGATGCCATAGGTGACGATCTAGGATCGACGGGGACGATACACGAGCCGTAGGGCAGAAGGGTTTGAGATTAGTGGCCGAGAGCATCACGATCACCGACAACCGCTCCGGCGAGTCGCTCGAAATCCCATTTCAAAACGGTGGCATCGCGGCATCTGACTGGTCCAAGCTTTTGCCGGGCGTCTGGTTTTATGACCCCGGGCTCGTCTCCACCGCCGCATGTGAAAGTGCCATCACCTACCTCGACGGCGAAGCCGGGATCCTCCGCTACCGGGGTTACCCCATTGAGCAGTTGGCGGAAAAATCCAACTTCTTGGAGGTGGCGTACCTTCTGCTGAACAGTGAGCTACCAACCCCGGAGCAGTTCCAGGAGTGGCAGCACGACATCACCCACCACACCTTTATCCACGAAAACGTGCGAAAGCGCTTCCTCGACGGATTCCATTACGACGCTCATCCCATGGGAATGCTCGTCTCCGCGGTAGCTGCGCTTTCTACCTTTTATCTCGACGCCAAAGATATATTCGACATCGAATCCCGAAACAAGCAGATCGTTCGGCTGATCGCCAAAATGCCGACGTTGGCCGCCGCCGCCCACCGGTTCAGTGTGGGGATGCCATTCGTCTACCCCGACAATTCGCTGGAATTCGCCTCCAACTTTTTGTCCATGATGTGGAAGACCGCCGAGCCCCGCTTCGATGCCAACCCGGCTCTGGCCCGTGCGCTCGACATCCTCTTCATCCTCCACGCCGATCACGAGCAGAACTGCTCCACCACCGCCATGCGGGTGGTGGGCTCTTCTCACTCCGACCCCTACTCCGCCACAGCTGCCGCTGCCGCTGCTCTTTACGGGCCACGACACGGTGGGGCAAACGAGGCGGTGATCCGGATGCTCACGGAGATCGGCTCCATCGACAACGTCGAGTCGTTCGTGGCATCGATCAAGGCTGGCCACGGTCGGCTTCAGGGCTTCGGGCACCGGGTCTACAAGAGCTACGACCCTCGGGCCAAGATCATCAAGAAGACCGCCGACGAGGTGTTCGAGATCACCGGAAAGAACCCGTTACTCGATATTGCCCTCAAGTTGGAAGAGATTGCGCTTTCCGACGAGTACTTCACCTCCCGCAAGCTGTACCCGAACGTCGATTTCTACTCGGGCCTGATTTACCAGGCGATGGGCTTCCCTCTCGAAATGTTTCCGGTGCTGTTCGCAATCCCCCGCACCGCCGGGTGGCTGGCCCACTGGCAAGAGATGCTCGATCAGGACTCCAAGATCGCCCGTCCCCGCCAGCTCTACATCGGTGCGGCGCAGCGCGAGTACGTGGGGATGAACGACCGCTAGTTGTAATGACCACGAACGTTGTTAACACCGGTCCACCCATGAGGTGAGCCCCCAGGAGCAATGTGGAGCTGTCTACACACCCACATGACTCCCAGGAGGGCTCAGATGCACGCTAACGCTCGACTTACGCCAATTGGCCGACTCACCATGGTGATGCGGATCGAATCGGGGCGACCAGTGGCCCATGTAGCCGCTGAAATGGGGATCTCTCGACCCACGGCCCACAAGTGGTGGAACCGTTGGAATGAGCTGGGAGAGTTCGGCCTGGTAGACCGCTCGAGTCGCCCTCATTCCTGTCCGCATCAGACCCCACCGGCTGTCGTTGCCCAGATCGAAGAACTGCGTCGCACGTTGAAACTCGGACCGGTCCGGATCGGCTACCGCTTGGGGGTGCCGGCGTCCACTGTCCACCGGGTTCTTACCCGGATGGGCCTCAATCGATTGTCGTGGATGGACCGGCCCACCGGCCGGGTGATCCGCCGTTACGAACGGGAGCGGACCGGCGAGCTGGTCCATGTCGACATCAAGAAGCTGGGCAGGATCCCCGACGGCGGTGGCTGGAAAGTGCTCGGGCGGGCAGCCGGCTCGAAGAACAACGACGGTCGAGGTGGTGGCAAGCCGCGTCGGATTGGCTATGGGTTCATTCACTCCGCCGTCGACGACCACAGCCGGCTGGCCTACTCGGAGATCTTGGGCGACGAGCGTCAGGAGACCGCGGCTGAATTCTGGCGGCGTGCAGTTGCCTGGTTTGCCGACCACAACATTGAGATCGAGGAGGTGCTCACTGACAATGGCAGCTGCTATCGCAGTCGTCTCTTCGCCGAGACCCTTGGCGAGATCAAACACCGGTGGACCAGGCCCTACCGGCCCCAAACGAATGGCAAAGTGGAGCGGTTCAACCGCACCATGCTCGAAGAGTGGGCATATGTGAAGCCCTACGCGTCAGAAGCCGAGCGGGTTCAGGCCTTCGGGGTCTTCCTCCACCTCTACAATCATCATCGCAGCCACACCGCTCTCGGGGGTCAGTCACCGATCAGCCGTGTTAACGACCTACCGGGTCATTACAGCTAGCCCGCCGGCCATGGCCGACCCGGCGCGGCCGGGGGGTCAGCTCGCCTCGGGCAACGAGGCGACGAGGCCTTCGGCGGCGGCCAGCGCCTCCGCCGGGGTCAACCCGGCCGTCGCCGCCAGCCAGCACGATACCGGGGCGGCGGTGCGCTCCGAGGCATGCGACGCCACCCCGGCTGCGTCGAGCAGGGTGGCGACCTCCTCCTCGGTAGGGGCCGCCACGCCGAGGGCGGCGGCGTAGCGGTCGATCCAGTCACGTGCCGAAATGGTCATGGTCAGGGATGCTAGTCGCGGCACACCTCACCTCGATGGTCTGCCGGGCCGCGCACATCGAGGGCGGGGTCCCCGCAGTGCCGGACGCCGCGGGGGAACCCCTCAACCGCCCGACACCGGCGGCAGCAACGCCACTTCGTCCCCCTCGCACAGCATGTGCTCCTCGGGCACCGGCTCACCGTTCACCCATACCCGGCAGATGGGCACCACCTCGCTGAAGCGCTCGCCGTAGCGGGCGCACGCCGCCGCCACGACCTCCGCCACGCTGCCACCCTCCACCTCGTCGTGCGAGGTGCCGGCCGCCTCACGGGCCTGCCCGAACAGCAAGAGGCGGGGCACCCTCAGCCCCCGATCATCGACATCGAACGCCTCGGGCGGAGAAACTCCGGGTCGTCGATCCCATGGCCGGCACGCTTTCCCCACACCGCTCGTCGCAGCACGTCGGCAACGTCCTCGTCCGAGCCGCCGCCGCGCAGGACGTCTCGCACCGACAGCTCGTCGTCGGAGAACAGGCAGTTCCGCACCGCCCCGTCAGCCGTGAGCCGCAGTCGATTGCAGGTACCGCAGAACGGGCGGGTCACGCTGGCGACGACTCCGATCTCCCCGTGCCCATCAGCGAACCGGTACCGCACGGCGGGTGCCGCGTCGCCTGCCGCATCCACCGGCTCGAGAGGCCAGCACGAGGCGATGCGAGCGACGACATCGTGCCCGGCGACGACCTGCTCGCGGCGCCAGTGCCCGTCTGCGTCGAGGGGCATGTACTCGATGAAGCGCACCGGCCGCCCGGTGGCCCGGGAGAAGGCGCCGAAGTCGAGGATCTCGTCGTCGTTCAACCCAGCGACGAGCACCACGTTGACCTTGACCGGCAGGAGCCCCGCGTCTTCGGCGGCGTCCATGGCGTCGAGCACGACGCCGAGCTCGCCGCGCCGGCGGATCTGTGCGAAGCGCTCGGGCCGCAATGAGTCACAGCTGATGTTGACCCGGGTGAGCCCTGCGCCGACGAGTCCTGCCGCCAATCCCCCGAGCAGCGTGCCGTTGGTGGTGAGCGCAATGTCGGAGAAGCCCACCTCGGCCACCTTCGCCACGAGGTCCACGATGCCTTTGCGCACGAGCGGCTCTCCCCCCGTGAAGCGCACGGACGTCACTCCGACGGACTTGGCCACGCGGGCCACCACCGCGAACTCCTCGTACGACAGGATGTCGGTACGGGGTCGAAACGTGACGCCTTCCTCGGGCATGCAGTAGGAGCAGCGAAGGTTGCACCGATCGGTCACCGACAGCCGCAGGTCGTCGTGGACGCGCCCGAAGGTGTCGACCAGCGGACCGTCGGTCGGCATGACGTCGGGCCCTCCGCCGTCGAGCTTCACGACACCCCGTCCGGCGCGTCGCACCCTTCGGACTCCGGTGCCAGGCGGTCCGCGTCGAGGAGCCACAACGCAACATGGCCGCCGGCCGCCACCCCTTCACCGTCGGGGAGGAGGGCAAGGCAGTTCGCCTCGGCCATCGCGCGCAGCATGTGCGACTTCTGACGGCCCGAGGGCCTGACCAGCACGGTCCCGCTCGCGTCGGCGGTGGCGATCGCGCGCACCAGGTGGAGCTTACCGTCGCTCGGACGGCGGAGATCGACCTCGGCCACCCCGGCCAGCACCGGACGACCGAGCCTGCGCTGTCCGGCCATGCGCCGCAACGCCGGGCGGGCGAAGAGCTCGAAGGACACCAGGGCGGACACCGGATTGCCCGGCAGGCCGAGCACCGGAGTGCCCGTGGCGGCCAGCGTGCCGAACGCCAGGGGTTTCCCCGGCTTGACGGCCACCTGCATCCACCGCATGGAGCCCCCGCTCAGCTTGTCGAGGACCACCTTCACCATGTCGAGGTCGCCCACGCTCACGCCGCCGGTCGTCACCAGTGCGTCGCAACGTGCCGCTCCCCGTTCGAACGCCTTGGCCAGCTCGTGGGCATCGTCACGGACGATCCCCAGGTCGACGGCTTCGAAGTTCGACTGGCGCACCTGTGCCAGCAGCGCATGGCGGTTCGAGTCCCGGATCTTGCCAGGAGGCAGCGCCGCCCCTCCCTCGACCAGCTCGTCGCCGGTCGACAGCACCCCGACCAGCGGTCGGGGGTGGACGAGGACCGTCTCCATCCCCAAGGCGGCCAGCACTCCCACGTGGCCCGGCGACAGCGAGGTGCCCGCCCCGAACACCGTCTCGCCACTGGCGATGTCCTCGCCCGGATACCGCACGTTGGCCCCGGCGTCGACCGCGACCTCCACCACCACCGTCGCGTCGTCCTGGGTGCGGGTGCGCTCGATCATGCACACCGCGTCCGCCCCCGGTGGCAAGGGTGCTCCGGTCATGATGCGGACGGCCTCGCCGGCGCCGACGGCGACCCCGGAATGCTCACCTGCCATGACGGATCCCACCACCGCCAGTCGCGACGGAGCGGCGGCCGTGTCCTCGGCCCGCAGGGCGTAGCCGTCCATGGCGGAATTGGCGAACGGGGGGATCGGCTCGTTCGCCATCACCTCCTCTGCGAGGACGCAGCCCAGCGCGGCGCCAATCGCCACCTGCCGCGGTGCCAGCGCTGAGAAGGCCGGGAGCACGAACCCGCGGGCCTCCTCCAGCGTGATCATGAACCCGTACCGCTGCCTTCCGCTCCCCCGGCGCCGGCGGCATCGGACGACCCCACCCCGACCTTGTGCGCGCACTCGGCCCAACCCGAGCCGCCGTCCCAGCTCTCGTGCTTCCAGATGGGCACCGATTCCTTGAGCTCGTCGATGCAGAACCGGGCCGCGGTGAACGCCTCGGACCGGTGCGGCGTGGACACCGCCACCACCACCGACACCTCTCCGACCTCGAGTCGCCCCACCCGGTGCAGCAAAGCGAGCCGGCCGACTCCGGGCCAGCGCGAACGAGCGGCTGCGGCCACGTCGGCCAGCCGGAGCTCGACATACTCGGTGTAGGCCTCGTACTCGACACTGACCACGTTCGGGCGACCCTCCGAGTGGTCGCGCACCGTTCCACAGAAGGTCACCACGGCGCCGCATCCGGGATCGACCACCCAGGCGAGCGCCTCGGCGACCGGCAGCGGGCCGGAGGTCACCGCTACCCAATCCGCATCGGGCGGCGTGCTCACCATGCTCAACGTCGACTCCCTCCCCCACCCCGACCGCCTGCCTCGTGCGCCGGTCGTCGAGGCGCGTACGCACCGACGACATCAATCCACAGACGCACCGACCACGTCAACCCAACCGCACCGTCGGCGTTCCACCCCGTCCGTCCAACGGCTTCGACCCGTGCGGCATGCACGCGGTGCGCGTGCGGCGCGACGCCAGCCTTCCATGTTCGTCCCGCCGCGTTCGACGCGCGCTGCGCGACGATGCTCATGCGGCGGGACCGCCATGGCCCCGATGCCAGGTCAGCCCCAGCCGGTCGAGGTCCTCGGGGACGTCGACATCGGCGAAAACCCGGGCCTCGGCGACCGCGGTCCACCCGTCATCGTCGAGCACCACTGCCTTCGACTGCGCGATCAGCGCGGTACACGTCCGCTCGCCGGCGGCCACGAGCGCCGAGGCGGCGTCGAGGTCGGCGGCCGACCACCGGGCGCACAGCGGTTGGGGCCGTCCGCCGACCACCGGGACGACCGACGCTCCACCGGGGTACCGGGCGAGGAACTCCAACACCTCCTCGGTCACCAAGGGCAGGTCGCAGGCGACCACGACCGTGGGACCGGCGTGGCCCGCCGCCCGGAGCGCCATGCGTCCTGCGCACAGCGCGACCAGAGGCCCTTCGCCGCCCCCGTCCTCCCGCACTGCAGGCAGGCCCGAACGACCGGGCCCCACCTCGAGCACCGGCGCAGCCACCCTGCTGAGAAGCACTCCGATGCGGGAAGCACTCGGGTGGCCGTCGATCACCATCGACGCCTTGTCGGTCCCCATGCGCCGGCTGGCTCCCCCGGTGAGAAGCAGGCCGGCGACCGGTTCGACGGCTGGCCCGCCGGACGACACGGACCGCCGGCCGTCACGACCCCCGGTGTCGAGGAAGGCACGTCCTTCGCCCCATGCCCGGGAACCCGTCGACTGCCTGCCGATCGACACGCCACCACCTCCCCCCGCCCACCAACCCGCGCAACGGAACACGCCTGCAGATGGGCCATTGACACTGGATACTAAAAATTATATACATACCTTGTCTCATTGTTCCATAGCTGTCCAGCGGGTCTCCGGTCCCCCCGAACACTGCGCGCCCAGGCTGCAGGGGCTCCATTGGCGGGGCAGTTGCCCGGTGGGTTCGCAGCACCGTAAGGGCCGGAAGTGCAAGGCAAGGGGGAAGCGTCGTGAACCCAGCGCAGTCAACCAGCGGGACCCGGACGACAGGGCACGCCCCGCGTCGCCAGAGCCGGGAGTCGGTGGAGAACAGCTACCGGTCGCGCTGGAGCTGGGACGATGTCAAGTGGGGGACCCACTGCGTCGACTGCTACCCCGGCAACTGCCCGTTCCGGGTCTACGTGCGCGACGGGCGCGTGCTCCGCGAGGAGCCGGCGGCGACCTTCGGGGTCGTCGAGGAAGGCGTCCCCGACTTCAACCCGATGGGCTGCAACAAGGGGGCCTGCTGGAGCCAGCAGCTCTACGACGGCGACCGGGTCCTGCATCCGCTGCGGCGCGTCGGCGAACGAGGCGGCGGCGAATGGGAGCAGATCACCTGGGACGAGGCGCTGACCCAGGTCGCCGACGGGATGCTCGACGCCATCGACCAGGACGGCCCCGAGTCGATCGTCCGGGAGGGGACGCCCGAGATCGCCACCGTCATGCCGACCGATCGCTTCTTCAACGTCTTCGGTGGCCGATCGATGGACCTGCACCCCTCCTTCAACGACTTCTCGATCGGACTGCACGAGACGTTCGGCAAGTGGAACCCGGCATCGTCGGCCGACGACTGGTTCCACTCGGAGCTGATCCTCATCTGGCACATGAACCCGGCGTTCACCCGGATCCCCTTCTACCACTTCATGCTCGAGGCCAGGTACCACGGAGCGGAGGTCGTCTCGATCTCGCCCGACCTCAATGCCTCCCACGCCCACAGCGACTACCACGTGCCCATGCCGCCGGGCAACGATGCCGCGCTCGCCCTGGCCATGGTGCAGGTGATCCTCGAGGAGGACCTCACCGACAAGACCTTCGTCCGCGAACAAACGGACCTGCCCTGCCTCGTGCGGAAGGACACCCGGCGCTTCCTGCGCCAGACCGATGTCGAGGGGGCGGGCGGGGACGCGCGCGAGGACCAGCTCTACCACTGGGACCCTGAGACGGGCCTGGTGGAGGCCGATCGCTCGAACCTGCTCCTCGACGGTCGCGAGGTGGCCCTGGAAGGTAGCTTCCAGGTCACGCTGGCCGACGGCATGACGGTTGAGGTCGAGCCCGTCCTGTCCCTCCTCAAGCATCATGTGGACACCCACTACACCCCCGAGCTCCAGCAGGAGACCACCGGCGTCCACCCCGACGTCGTGCGGATGCTGGCGCGCAAGACCGCTGCCAAGCGCACCGACATCATGCTCGGATGGAACTCGTGCAAGTACTACCACGGCGACCTCATGGAGCGTTCCATGTGCCTGCTGCTCGGCGTCACCGGCAACTGGGGCAAGGCGGGCACGGGCATCCGCTCGTGGATGATCGGCATGGCCGACGGGATGTTCACCATCATGGCCAAGACGGTGCCGGGCGTGGAGGGCGCCGAGCAGCTCTTCACCGCCCAGCAAGGAGCCATCGCCCAGCTGCGGGAGAACGACCCCAGTCTGGTCACCGACGAGCTCGCCGTGCGGGAGCTGTCCCGCCTCCTGGCCCATGTCGGCGGCGACGGGCCCCGGTCGGCGGGGTCCCCGCCGGCCTTCTGGTGGTACTGGCAGGCGGGCTACGCCGAGCGTTGGAACAATCCCGAATGGGGTGACACCTCGTTGCCCCGCACCTTCGACGAGTACTTCCAGGAGGCGTTGGACAACGGATGGTGGGAGAACGTCGACGAGCCCCGTCCCGACCAACCACCCCACGTCCTCGTCGAGTGCGGCGGCAACATGCTCCGGCGGACCAGGGGCGGGTGGACACAGCTCGGCGACGCGCTGTGGGATCGGCTCGATCTCATCGTCTCGATCGACTTCCGCATGAACTTCACCGGAATGAACTCCGACCTGATCCTCCCCGCGGCCCAGCACTACGAGAAGATCAACTTCCACATCCCCACGTCGCACGTCATGAACCTCACGTTTTCCGACCGCAGCGCCGAACCGGCGGGCGAGGCCAAGCCCGAGTGGGAGATCTACCAGCTGCTGATAAAGAAGCTGGCCGAGCGGGCGAAGTCCAGGGGAGTGACCGAGTACCGCAACCGACGCGGCAACGTGTTCCGCCCGGCGGACATGTGGGACGCCTACACGCTCAACGGGTACCTCGCTGATGAGGAGGCAGTCTTCGACGAGATCATCCGCGACTCCGCGTACGCCGGCACCATCCCCGAGCGCACCGATCTGACCCGCATGCGCGAGGTCGGCTACCAGCGCTTCATCGACTGGGGATCGGGCCCGTTCGCGCTCGCCCAGGCATCACCGCTCTTTCCCGATAAGACGCACACGCCGTTCCGCGACCACGTCGAGCGGGGGGCGCCCTTCCCCACCTATGCGAGACGGGCCCAGTTCTACATCGACCACCCCTGGTGGCTCGAGGCCAACGAGGAGCTGCCCTGTCACAAGCCGAACCCTCTGTCCGGCGGCGACCACCCGCTGCGCATGACCTCGGGGCACAACCGGTGGTCCATCCACTCCATGAACCAGGCCAATCCGGTGATCCTCCAGACGCACCGGGGTGAACCGCTGGTGGAGGTGTCCCCGGTCGATGCCGCCGGTCGAGGGGTTGAGGACGACGACCTGATCAGGGTGTACAACGACATCGCATCGTTTGCGGCGCGGGCCAAGGTGTCGGCTGCGGTCCGTCCCGGCCAGGTCATCTCCTACAACGGCTGGGACGGTCACCAGTACCGCGACTGGATGGGCGCCAACGAGATCGAGGCCGGCATGGTCAAGTGGATCGGTTTCGCCGGCGGCTACGGCCACATCAATTACAGCATGGCGGAATGGCAGCCCATTCCGGTCGACCGAGGTGTTCCCTGCAACTTCGAGGCGGCGGGTCCGACTGCCGCACCCAACAGGAGGTAGGGCCATGCAAGTGCCCGAGATCGTCGACGACGCTCTGGACCCGGCCGACAAGGCGTGGGCCGCGGTGCCCAGCGAGAAGGTGCCGCTCGTCCCGGTGCCGATCGAGGAACAGCCCAACGAGTACATCCGCACCGCGTGGCGCACGCGGCCCTATGGTCGGGTGGGCGACGTGGACGTGGCCGCGGTGCAGCGCGGCGAGCGCCTCCTCGTCCGCCTGGAGTGGGACGACTCGGACGAGCCCAACACCGAGTTCCTCGACGGCGCCGGGGTGTTCTTCCCCGATGCCGGGGACAGCGGTGCGCCCCTCACCATCGGGTCGCACAGCGCCCCGGTACGGCTGTGGGCGTGGCGCGACCGCACGCCGATGCAGGAGGCCCTTCCGGCGGCAAGGGAGCTCGTGGCCAGCGGCCCCGGAGCGTTCCGTGCCGCCGGCCTCGACGCCGGGGACGGGGAGAACGAGGGCGCACGGCCCGATGCCGTCTCCGCCCTGTCGGGCGGCCGCTGGGCCGTCGTCATCGCCGGGGACCTCGCACGGGCGGCCGCGGCGGGGCGGATGGGGGTGGTCGTCTGGGACGGCTCCAACGACGAGCGTGCAGGGATCGGGGCGGTGAGCCCGAACTGGGTGCCGCTCACCGTCAAGTGAACCAACGGAGATGGGAGGGACGATGAGCCAAGACATCGCAGGGACCGCCGTGGCGGGCCAGGTAGCCATGGTGTTCGATCTCAACAAGTGCATGGGGTGCCAGACGTGCTCCATCGCCTGCAAGGTGCTGTGGACCAGGGAGGAGGGCGAGGAGCACCAGTGGTGGATGACGGTGAACACCCAGCCCGGCCAGGGGACGCCCAAGGACTGGGAGGACATGGGCGGCGGGCGGAAGGACGGCAGCCCGGTCACCGGGCATCAGCCGACCCGTGCCGAGTTCGGCGGCGGTTGGGAGTTCAACTACGACGAGGTCTTCTACGGCGGCAAGGGCCGATCGGTCCACTTGAAGCCCACCGACAAGGGGGACGGGACCACGCGCTGGGGCATGAACTGGGACGAGGACCAGGGTGCCGGCGAGTACCCCAACGCCTATTACTTCTACCTGCCCAGGCTGTGCAACCACTGCACGCACCCGGTGTGCGCGTCCGCCTGTCCCACCGGGGCGATGTACAAGCGGCCCCAGGATGGCGCTGTTCTGCGCGACGAAGACCTGTGCCAGGGCTCGCGCTTCTGCATGGAGGCCTGCCCCTACAAGAAGATCTACTTCAACGAAGCCCGCAACGTGGCCCAGCACTGCATCATGTGCTTCCCCCGGCTCGAAGAGGGAGTGGCACCGGCGTGCGCCAGGCAGTGCCCGGGTCGGCTCACCTTCGTGGGCATGCTGTCGGACCCCGAGGGCCCGATCCACAAACTGGTGAACGAGTGGGAGGTGGCCCTGCCGCTGCATCCGGAGTACGGCACGACTCCGAACGTCTTCTACGTGCCCCCGCTCGCGCCGTACCGGCTGAACGAGGACATGTCGATCGACTACGAGACTCCGCGTATCCCGCCCGAGTACCTCGAGTCGCTCTTCGGTCCCAAGGTCCATTCGGCGCTGGCGACGATGCAGGGCGAGCTCGACCGCGTCCGGGCCGGAGGCACCTCGGAGATCCTCGACACCCTGATCGTCTACAACTGGCTCGACCTGTTCGGGCCGTTCACCACCGACCCCGCCACGCTCGACCGCACCCCCGACAAGGTCGCCGTCAGCCTGACCGCCAAGCGCACCGAGCCCGCGGGCGGCTGATCCGACGCGCCGCACCGCCGGCGCCTCAGTACACATCAAGGCACACGTCAAGAGGAGGCCCCATGTTCACCTACTCACTCGCCGGGCTCGAGATCAAGAGCGCGGCCGACGGGCCGGAAGAGGTCGAGGAGAACGAGACGACGGCACGCAGCGCCGTCTACCAGGTCCTGGGCGCGTTCTTCTCCGCACCCGACCGCGATCACTTCGACAGGGCCGGCCAGGGTCTGTGGACCAAGGAGCTCACCGAAGCCGCATCGCTCCTACCCTTCCCCCTCGAGGTGGGCGAGTTGACGCTTGCCTCCGATGTCGACCCCGAGAGCTACTCGGCCGAGTACGCCCGGCTGTTCGGTGCCGGGTGCAGTGAAGCTCTACAGATCGGCGCCGAGGACCGCGACGACGTGGAGGCCAAGCTCCGCCGCGAGTACGAGTACTTCGGCCTGGCGGTCAGCACCGACCGGCGCGCAGCAGACGACCTCTGCACCGAGTGCGACTTCATGCAGTACCTGGCCTTCCGCGAGGCGGCCACCGGTTCCGACCGGCTGCGCGCCTCGTACCGCAAGGCGCAACGCGACTTTCTGGAGCGGCACCTGCTGAGCTGGGTGCCGGACATGGTGGCGGCCGCCACGGCGCTCGGGCCCAATGCCGTCTACTCGTGGGGACTCGATCGTCTCGACACCTTCCTCCGCTCCGATCTGGACTATGTGACCGCCCAGCTCGATGGGTGACCCCCGGGCCGTGGATACCGGCGAACCGCCGCCATGAGCACGGAAGACCGCTACCAGCGTCGCTGGTGCTGGGATCGGGTCACCTGGGGGACGCACTGCGTCAACTGCCTGGCCACCTGTCCCTACCGCGTCTTCACGCTGGGGGACACCGTGGCCTTCGAGGAGCAGGGCGGGACCATCGAGGCCGTGGCCGAGGGGGTGCCCGACCTCAACCCGCTCGGCTGCCAGAAGGGCAGTGCCTGGAGCGTGCAGCTCACCAGCGAGGACCGGGTGCTCCACCCCCTGCGACGGGTAGGCGAGCGCGGCGGGGGCCAGTGGGAGCAGATCACCTGGGAGGAGGCGCTCACCGAGGTCGCCGATGCCATGCTCGACACCATCGACGAGGACGGGGTCGAGTCGATCGTCTTCGAAGAGAGCGTCGAGGGCGGTCTCCTCTCGCAGGCCCCGTTCCTCCGCCTGGCCGGCCTGCTCGGCGCCATCACCCTCGATGCCAACGGCCTGGTCAACGATCTGCCGACGGGCCAACACATCACGTTCGGCAAGTTCTCGTGCGCCAGCACCGTCGACGACACCTTCCGCTCCGAGCTGCTCCTGCAGTGGCACTCCAACCCGGCCTACACGTCCATCCCCTATCACCACTTCATCTCCGAGGCCCGCTACCGGGGGGCGACGGTGGTGGCGATCGCCCCCGACTACAATGCCTCGGCCGTCTCCTCCGACATGTTCGTCCCGGTACGGCCGGGCACCGATGCCGCACTGGCGCTGTCGATGTGCGAGGTGGTGCTCTCCGAGGGTCTGGCGGACCTCGAGTTCGCCAGCACGCAGACCGATCTCCCGCTGTTGGTGCGGACCGACACCGGGCGCTTCCTGCGCGAACGCGACATCCGGAGCGGAGGGGCGGAGGACCACTTCTTCCTCTGGGACGAAGGCAACGGGATCCACGACGCCCCTCGCGCCACGCTGCGTCTCGAGGGCCTCAAGCCCGCCCTGCGCGGCCGGTGGCCGGTGCAGCTGGCCGACGGGTCGACCGTCGAGGTGACCACGGTCCTGTCGCTCCTCGAGGAGCGGCTGGCGGACTACGTGCCCGAGCGCGCCGAGGAGCTGTGCGGGGTGGCAGCCTCCACGATACGCACCCTCGCCCGCATGGTCGCCGGCCATCGCTGCAAGATCCTGGAGGGCTTCAACACGCCCAAGTACTACCACGGCGACCTCATGGAGCGTTCCATGTGCCTCCTCCTCGGGCTCACCGGCAACTGGGGCAGGCCCGGAACCGGCATCCAGGGACTTGCCCTGGCCGGGCTCGACGGCTACTTCCTCTTCCCCATGAAGACGAAGAAGGGGGTCGAGGAGACGGCCCGCCTCCTGGAGGGGATCGAGCAGGCGGTGGAGACCATGCGAGCGCGGGACCCCGAGGCCACCGACGAGATGCTCGGCAACCAGCTGCTGGCCCTGTCCGCGAGCTCGGGGACCTCGGCGCCACCGGTGTTCTTCAACTACCACCATGCCGGGTACCGCGAGACGTGGAACCGCGCCGAGTGGTCCGACCCCACCATGAAGCGCACCTTCGACGCCTACCTCAGCGACGCGGTGCGCCGCGGCTGGTGGGGCGGTGTGGCCCGTCCGGGGGCGGCCACCGAGCCGAGGGTCCTCTTCTCGGTTGGCACCAACCCGCTGCGCCGGGCGCGGGGCGGGCGGGCCAAGCTGCTCTCGAACCTGTGGCCCAAACTGGACAAGGTCGTCGTCGTGGACTTCCGCATGTCGACCACCGCTCTGCACGCGGATCTCATCCTGCCTTCGGCCATGCAGTACGAACGGGTCAATGTCCAGTACCCCATCACCCACACCCTCCGGCTCTCCTTCTCCGACGCCGCCACCCCCCCGCGGGGCGAGTCGCGCACCGAGTGGCAGATCTTCTCCGCCCTGGCCAAACGCTTGTCGGAGCGGGCCGTCGAGCGCGATCTCCTCGAGTACGTCGACGGTCGTCGCCAGACCAGGCATCTCGACCGCCTGGGCGATGACTTCGTCGTCGGCGGGGACTTCGCCTCCGAGGAAGTGGTGCTCGACGAGTGGGTGCGTGACTCGGCCGATGCGGGCACGCTGCCGGTCGGCAGCTCGGTCGAGACGCTGCGTCGCGACGGGAGCATCCGCTTCACCGGGCTGGGGATCTTCGCCCCGGGCCTGTCCGTCGCCGCCGACGTGTCGCCGACGGACGTGATGACCGCCTTCGGATGGCACGTGGACAAGGGACTGCCGTTCCCCACGCTCACCCGGCGGGCGCAGTTCTACATCGACCATCCCTGGTTCGTCGAGGCCGACGAGCACCTGCCGCGCCACAAGGAGCCGCCACGGATGGGTGGCGACTGGCCGCTGCTGATAACCAGCGGGCACTCGCGCTGGTCCGTGCACTCGATGAGCATGGGGAACCGTCCCCTGCTCGGCACGCACCGCGGCCGGCCGCTGGTGGTGATGAGCGAGCAGGACGCCGTCGAGTGCGCCGTCCGCGAGGGCGACCAGGTACGGGTCGTCAACGATCACGGGGCCTTCGAGGCCATGGCCCGTGTCACCCCCAGGGTCCGCCCCGGCCAGCTCATCGTCTACAACGGCTTCGAGCCCCACATGTTCCCGCGCTGGGAGGGGGCCAACGAGGTGGAGCCGGGCATGGTGAAGTGGCTCCATCTGGTCGGCAAGTACGGCCATCTGCGCTACCTCCCCTTCGGCTGGCAGCCGGTGCCCGCCGATCGGGCGGTGTTCGTCCGGCTCGAGCGAGTGGAGGCGGTATGAGGTTCCGACGGCAGGGCGCCGAGGGCGAGGGGGTTGAGAGCGAGGGCTCCGAACCGGGCGCTCCCCGGGCGACCGATGCTCCGGCGCCGACCCCCGAGGAGCTGGAGCTGTTGACCCGCGCCTTCGAGTCCGACCGCTCGCTCTTCCGGCTGCTGGCGACGGTCCGGACCCGCCGGATGGGGCTCGGGTACCGCTCGGAGACTGGCGAGGAGGAGGTGTTCGCCTGGTCGAACGGGCGGGCCGTCACCCAGGCCGAGGGCCCGCTGCACCACGTGTCGTCCGCAGAGCCGGTGCCGCTCTCCGAGGTGGAGGAAGCACTGGTGTGCTGGGCGGCCGCCGGCCCCAACGGCATCACCCTGGCCGATGTGCCGGTGCACGGCGGCCTGGCCGGTCAGCTGTCGTGGGCGGGCCGCACGGTGCCGTCGTCGTCCAACGACCTCGCCGTCGACCTGTTCATCGTGAACGACGACGGGGTCTGGGTCTACCGGCCGACCACCGAGCGGGCCTCTCCCGTGGAGATCAACGGGCCCGATGACTACGCCAAGGTGCTGGCTTGGTACCGCCAGGGCCGGACCCACCTGAGCGAGCGGCGACCCGACGTGGCATGGCCGTCGAACCCCGAGGGGACCCACGGCGTCAATCCGATGGGACCGGGCCAGTACAACCTGAACCGCCCGGGGAGCACCTGGCTGCTCCCGGTGGGCGACGTAGGACTCGAGTGGTTCAACCAGCTGCTCCTCTCCTACGAGTGGTCGGGCTTCTTCCTGATGGACCCCGACACGGACAAGCCGGCCGGCTGCGAGGAGTGGATCCGCCCGGGCTTCCTCGAGGTGGGCTTCCCCATCCCCGCCTTCGACGAGCTGGCGCTGATGCTGCATGCCGGGCAGGCCGGTTGCATCGTGCAGAACATCAGGTTGGCCTGTGAGGCCCTGGGGCTCGGGGCATGGACGACCGGCTCGTACGCCGATGACATGGTGCTCGGTGCCTACCCCGACATCGTCAAGGGGCTCGGCTTCGACTTCCTCGAGCGCGACCCCGCCACGAACCCCTCGCGCACGGCCACCTGCCTGGGCCTGCCGGGGGTCAAGGATGCGGTGGTGGTTCCCTCTCCCCGGTTCCCCGACGCGGCCTCCGCCGTCCGCCACGTGAAGGAGCTGCGCTACCGCCGCGGTGCCCAGCTCTCACGGCAGGACAACTGGTCGCTGCGAAGCGGTGGACCATACCGGCCCGACGTGCTCGAGGAGATCCTCCAGCATCCTCGCACCTATGTCGCGGAGTGGGCCGAGGAGGCGGCCATCGCCACGGTCGAGTACATCGTGGCCAAGCACGGATGCTGCCCGGCCTACATCAACCCGGTGCGGGCAAAACTCTCCGTACAGGCTCATCACGTCGACCCGTCGTTCTACCGGTCCTTCGACGTGGGCGACGGCGAGCCGTACGCGCTGACGCCTGCCATCCTCGATCACTTCGGGACCTGGCACCCCGGTCTTCCGGACCCGGCGGCTGCCGCCGGGACGCCGACCGGTCCGGAGGAACCACGGTGACCGCGACCTGGGTGCAGGTTCTCGCCGGGTACCTCCACCTCCTGGCCGTCGCCGTGTACGTCGGCGGGTCGATCGCGATGGAGTTCGTGCTCGGGCCCGCCCAGTCGTACGTCCCGCCGGCCCAGGCGCAGGTCATCGGCCAACGCTCCGCCGACCGCTTCCTGGTCCTGGTGTGGGGAGCGCTGGCGTTGTTTCCCATCAGCGGGCTGCTGCTCTTCTTCTCGCTGGGCGACCAGCACACGCTGAGCGGCATGCAGTTCTTCACCACCCGCTACGGGCAGACCCTCCTCGGCATGATCGTGCTTTGGGCGGTCCTCGTGGTGAACGGGGCGATCATCACCTTCGTGCTGCGGCCCCGCCTGGCGCAGCGCGCGAGCGCCCAGGGGGGCGGGTCCGGAGTGGCACAGCGGCTCGAGGTCATGCAGTCCGCGGTCAAGTGGGTATCGCGCATCTCGAGGATCGACCTCGGTATCGCCGTGGTCATCGTGCTGCTCGGGGCCTCGCTGGCCTACGGCGACGGGATCCTGTGATGCGGGTCGCCCTCGGGTTCCTCTTCACGCTGGCGTGGGCCGTCTACCTCGGCGGAGCGCTCGCCATGGAGCTGGTGTGGCGGCCGGTGCAGCGCGACATCCCCCCCTCCCAGATCGGCGCGATGTGCCGGTGGATGGGACGTCGCTACCGGTGGTTGGGGTTGGGCGCGCTGGGACTGGCCGCCGTGACCTGGCTGTCCTGGCGCGGTCTGGGCGGCACCGTCCTTCTGGCCTCGCGCCCTGCCGCCGCCGTCCCGCCGGCCGCCTCAGGATGGCCAGTCGCCGCCATGGTCGCCTGCTGGGGCTGCCTGGCGGCGCTGGTCCTCGCCATGGGCGTGCTCCTGCACCCGAGGTCGCACGCCCGATGGCGGGCGGGCGCACACGCGGCCGACGCGGCCGCGGCGCGCCGGCGGAAGGTCCGCGCCTTGCGGACGATGGACGTGCTCCTGCGGGTCGAGCTCGCGGTCGCGCTCTCGACCACCGCTCTGGTCGTCCTCCCGAGCGGACCCCGGATCGGGTGGGCGGCGTAGATGCCCAAGGCCATCGCCACCACGCCCTCGTGGTACTGGCCCGACCGGGTGCCCCGGGTGCTAGGGACCCCGCCCTACTACATCGAGGAGCTCCTCGTCGAACGATGGGCCCACCGTCAGCCGGCCCATCCCTCACTGGTCTCCTCGGACGCGCGCACGGGAGCCGCCGAGCTCGCCGAGAGCGTCCGCGCCGTGGCCGCCGCGCTCACTGCGCTCACCGCGGACACCGCCCCGGACCGGCCCGTCGCGGTGTCCGCCGGTCCGACCGCCGAGGGCGCTGTCCTGGTGCTGGGCGCCCTGGCCTCGGGCCGGAAGGTCCTCCTCGCCGCGCCGGGCGCGACGATCGACGGCATGGACGTGTCGCAGGCCTCGCTGGGCATCGGTGACCCCGCCGGAACCGCCGAGCTGAGTGCGGCCGGCCTCGAGGCCCTCCGACTCGATGCCCTGGTGGCGCGCGCCCCCGCTGCTGCGGGCACACCTGGCGGCGACGTCGCGGAGGGCTCCGATGGCCTTGCCCCCTCGGTACGCGCGGATGGAGCGTCCGGCCTGGGCGCCCCTGTGGCATGCGTGGTCGGCCGGTACGGCTCGGTCTGGCACTCGCACCACTCCTTGCTAGCCGGGGCGGTGGCCCTGGGCGCGTTCCTCGGTTCCGGCGGCGACACCGCTTGGCTGTCCACCTACTCGCCGTGCACCTGGGAAGGCCTCTGCGGCCTGACCGTCGCCCTCCTCGCCGGGTCAACCATGGTCCTCGCCGAGCCGCGCGACGCCGCTGTCGAGGCCGCCGCCGCCGAGCACCCTGCCTGGCTGCTGTCGTCGCTCGCGGACGGCGTGGCGACCTGGGGAGGAGGCAAGCGCAGCCGCCGTGCCGGGGGCGAAGGCGTCCGCGCCGCGCTGCTCATGGTGGACGGGCCCTTCGATCCCGACGAACGACGCGCGGTGGCTCCCGCAGCCGGAGGCACGGCACTGACCATGTTCGGCATGGCCGAGACCGGCGTGGTCCTCGCCTCGCACCCGAGCTGGTACCTGGAGGAGTCCGTGGGCATCCCCGTGCCGAACATGCACGTGGTTGCGGCCGATCCCGACACCGGCCAGCCGATCTCGAGCATGTGGGAGCTCGTCGACCACGCGATGGTCACCGCGTGGTCCCCCTCGCTCGCCGTCGCCGGTGAGGCGGCCGGCGACGGACAGGGGCCCGACGGGACGGACGGCCACATCGGCGGGCAGACCGCGTCGGGATTCGCGTCGCGGTTCGTCGGCCGCCGGTTCGTCACCGGTGTGCTGGCCGCCTCGGACCCCAATGGCATGCTCTATCTGGTGGACGAATGACCCACCGGGGCGGGCTTCTTACGAGCGACTATCGGAGGTCCAGCCATGTCCAAGACGACTGAAGAGACCCGGACCGGGCAGGCGGTGGGGAAGAACAGACGGCCTTCGGAGCAGGCGATGGCCGACCGGGCACACTTCGACAGCGTCGCCTGGGGGTCCCACTGCGTGGACTGCTTCCCGGGCGCCTGCCCCTATCGGGTGTACGTGCGCGACGGACGGGTCGTGCGCGAGGAAGTGGCGGGGACGATGCCGCCGTTCGAGGTGGGGGTCCCCGACATGAACCCCCTCGGCTGCCAGAAGGGAGCGGCATGGTCGCGCCAGCTCGACGCCCCCGACCGCCTCCTGCATCCGCTACGGCGGGTGGGTGAACGCGGCTCGGGCAGCTGGGAGAAGATCTCGTGGGACGAAGCCCTGATCGAGGTGGCCGACGCACTGCTCGATGCCATCGAGGAGGACGGCACCGAGGCCATCGTGCACGAGGGATCGCCGGAGGCCGGCGCCGTCCCCGCCGTCCACCGCTTCATGAACCTCGTGGGCGGTGTGATCACCGACATCAACGGGTCGATCAACGACATGGCGATCGGTCATCATCTGACGTTCGGGCGCTTCTACCCGATCTCCTCGAACGACGACATCTTCCACTCCGATCTGGTGATCATCTGGAACTGCAACCCGAGCTACACGATCATTCCGTTCTTCCACTACCTGACCGAGATGCGCTACCGGGGCGGCGAGGTCGTGCTGCTCGCTCCCGACGTGTCCCCCTCGCACTCTCACGTCGACTACCACGTGCCCCTCCAATGGGGATCCGACCCCGCGCTGGCGCTCTCGATGTGCCAGGTGGTCGTCGAAGAAGGACTGGTCGACGAGGCCTTCGTCTCCTCGCAGACCGACCTGTCCCTTCTGGTGCATGCCGACACCGGGCGCTTCCTGCGCCAGTCGGACCTCGAGCCCGGCGGGTCCGAGGAGGTCTTCTACCACCTCGACCAGGGTGGAGAGGTGGTCGCCGCCAGCCGGAGCAACCTCCTGGTCGACTACTCCCCCGCCCTGTCGGGGTCGGTCACCGTGGAGCTGGCGGCAGGGGGCACGGTCGACGTGCTCCCCCTCATGGCCCGCCTCGCCGAGATGCTCGATCGTGAGTACCGCCCCGAGCACACCCAGGCAACGACCGGGGTCCATCCCGAGACGGTGCGGACCATGGCGCGCAAGGTGGCGACCCGGAGGACGAAGGTGATCATGGGGATGGGGGCGTGCAAGTCGTACCATTCCGATCTCTACCAGCGGACGATGAACCTGCTGCTCGCACTGACCGGCAACTGGGGCCGCAAGGGCACCGGCATCAACTGCTGGGCGGTGGGCCTCTTCGACGGTCAGACCCTCGCCATGGCCAAGCAGCGCGCCGGCATCGAGGGTGCCGAAGACGTGCTGGGTGGCCTCAGCGCGCTGGAGGACATGGTGAAGGAGGAGGACCCGACGCTGAGCGACGAACTCGCCGCCATCGAGGTCTGGCGTCGGCTGCCGACGATGGGGTCACGTGCCATGTTCCCCGCCTTCTTCTTCTGGTACTGGCACGCCGGGTACAAGGAGCGTTGGAACACCCGGGAGTGGAACGACCCCTCCATGCTGCGCGCCTTCGAGGAGTACTTCGACGAGGCGATGGAGGAGGGCTGGTGGCAGGGCATGGAGAAGCCCGGCCCGGCAACCACTCCCCGGGTGCTCATCGAGTGCGGGGGCAACCAGCTGCGCCGGACCCGCGGCGGCCAGGGGGCACTGCTGCCCACGTTGTGGTCGAAGCTCGAACTGGTGGTGTCGATCGACGTCCGCATGTCCACCACCGGCATGCATTCGGACATCGTGCTCCCCGCCGCCCAGCACTACGAGAAGGTCGGCTTCCACCTGCCGAGCCCGGCCATGCTGACCCTCACGCTCTGCGACAAGGCGGTCGACCCGCCGGGCGAGGCCAAGGAGGAGTGGGAGATCTTCGCCATGCTCTGCCGGGCGCTCGCCGAGCGGGCGGCGGAGCGGGGCCTCGATACGTTCCGGGTTGGTAACGAGGGTGAAGCCGCCAACGATCCCGTCCACCGGTACGCGGACCTTTGGGACAGGTTCACCCTCGGTGGCAAGCTGCTCGACTCCGAGGACGTCGGGAGCGAGATGGTGCGCGACACGACCTATGCGGGGACGCTGCCAGAGGGTACGACCCTCGACACCCTCCGCGAGACGGGGTGGATCCGCTTCACCGGCTGGGGCTCCGCGCCGATGGCCAAGGGGCAGTCCTCCCCGTGGCCGGAGCACGAGACGCACTCGCCCTTCCGCAACCACGTCGAGGAGGGGCTTCCCTACCCGACGCTCACCAGGCGGGCCCAGTTCCTCATCGAGCACCCGTGGTACGTCGAGGCGGGAGAGGACCTCCCGGTGCACAAGGACCCCCCGAAGATGGGCGGGGACCACCCGTTCCGGATGACGAGCGGGCACAACCGCTGGTCCATCCATTCCATGAACATGGGCAACCCGGTGCTGCTGCAGACGCACCGAGGCGAGCCGCACGCCGTGATGCACCCCGACGACACCGCCCGGCTGGGCATCCCCGACGGAGGGCTGGCGCGTGTCTTCAACGACGTTGGCGAGTACACCGTGCGCATCAAGACCTCCCCTGGGCAGCGCCCGGGCGGCCTGACCATCTACAACGGGTGGGACGGGCACATGTTCCGGGGCCGCAAGGGCTCCAACGAGGTCGAGCCCGGCATGGTGAAGTGGCTCAACATGGCGGGCGGCTACGGCCACCTGCGCTACTCGCCCATGGAGTGGCAGCCGGTACCGGTCGACCGGCCCATCTTCGTCGACATCGAAGCCGCCCCCGAGGACGCGTCGTGAACGATGCGACCCGGACCGGGCCGGCCGGCATGCGCGGGCGCCACGACGGCGCCGCCGAGGCTCCGGCCCGACAGATCGACGGAGCCGGAGGCTGAGCACGCCGCGCTGGTCGACCTCCTGGGCGGGTTGTGCGAGTTCGCCGGCAAGGGACCCGATGCCCTGGTCACCGAGTGCCTTCGCACGACGAAATCGGGCGACCGGGCGATCAGCGCCAAGGGCAGGCGGTGGGCCGAAGACACAATCGAGGCCTTCGTCGCGACGAAGGGCTTCACCGGCCACCAGGCGGTCGTGACCGCCAACGCGCTGCGGGGCTTCCTCATCCACAACGGCATATTCATGCAGGGGCCGGCATCCATCGGATGAGCGACGGGGGCAGGGGGCGGGCCTCCACCCGGACCCGAGGCGGAGTACCTGCCCGCGGCGGCACTGGGTGGCGGTTGCCGCGGGCAGAACGCCATACTTCTGGTCGATGACGGAGCTCGAGGAAGCCATTTCGCTATCGACCGAGGAGCGCCGCGCCGCGTTCGAGCGGTTCTTCGACGCCCATCCGGGCGGCTCCCGGCCCGCGCCCGGGTACGGCCGGGCCCTCATCGACTTCCTGGCGTGGGAGGTCGACAGCGGGCGAGTCGTCGGCGGCGGCGGATCGGTGTGGTGGAAGGCGGTCAACGGGTCTCTCGCGCTCGACCTCCGTGACGCCCTGGACTCCTCGGGCGAGACGCAGTCTTCCACCCGTCCGGCGGTCGCTGCATGGACGGCCTACGCATCGGCCCCCTCCGGCGAGGAGCAGCGGACCCTGTGGCAGGCACACGACCGGTCGATCGCCAGGGGGGTCGTCGGGGCGGCCGCCCTTCTCGAGGACGAGGAGCCGGCTGAGCAGTCCTTCTCCCGCCTGGTGCTGCGCGTCCTGCATCGTGCCACGGAGACGTCCGAGCCCACCGACACCCCGGCGTTGGGCGAGTCGGTGAGGCGCCGCTACCCGCGCCGGTACCCGATCGGCCCCGAAGAGCTCGACGGACTGGTGGCGGCGATGTCGCGGGGGGCCGACCCCCGCGGAACCGGCCTACCGCCACCACGCAACGACTGATCGTCCGGCGCGTGGAGCGAAGCACGGCGAACCATCCCAGGTAGAACTCAGTAATGCCGGACTGAGGGCAAGCAGAGGAGGTTGACCCACTTACGCATAGACCTCCGCCACGGCGACGAGCAGAAGATCATCTGGCGGCGGCTCATCACGTAGTAGGTGACGTGGGGGAAGATTCACCGTAGGGATACTGGTACGGGGAACACGAGCTACATCGCACAACGAGGGCCCGTCGGCTCTTAACTGTCGGCCTCCTTATGGTGGGTCAGTTCCCACTTTTTGGTGTCGGAGGGGGGACTCCAACCCGCTTCGGTGGGTTCGAACCCAGTCCACTTGATCGTGTACAAGGTCGAACCTCCTGTTCGTGCTGTGCTCACAGCGTAGACCGACGAGCGTCGAGTCTCGGACCTCCGGTTAGGAAAGTGACAAACCGGCGGAACGGAGGGAAGCGGCCTGTACGCCGACGCGGCCCGACGTTGCCCGAGTCACTTCGACCGCTCGCTCACAACAGCCCGGCGAATTCGTGCACTTTCGCCAAGCAGTCATCAAAGGTCGGGATCTCCCCCCAGATGAGTCCGGCAGCTCTTTGGTAGGCAGCATGCCCCGCCTCCCCTGCAGGCGAATGCCGCGAGAAGGCCGGGCTCGTTGCGAATCCACCTGGTGGTCGTGGACCGGAGGGCAGTCCGGCGGATTGAGACCGAGCCTCGATGTCTTCGGCCAAGGCGGCAACACCCCCGGCGAGGGATTCGAGGCGCTGGCGAACGTCGGGGCTGGCAAGGACACGATAGATGTCGTAGTAGTGGCGACCGGCTCCGAGTAATGCCTCGGGTTCGTCATCCAGACGGAGCGCGCGTCCATGAAGCAGTGACAGCTTCTCGACGAGGGTGCGCTCAGCACCGAGCACGGCTATCTCGACAGGCGCGTACTCTGCCCAGGTATCCGGTGAGTCGCCGACTACTTCGATGCCATGGTGCGCTGCTAACGAACGAAAAGAATGAACGGCGTTGGGCTCGGGACCACCTCGTATCCCCATCTCGAGCAGCACACCTTCGGTGATGACAGGCGATGGCATCCTCAGCGGATAGTGGTACCGGACATTGCGCTTCACTCCCCTGGTGGACGCGCTCAATCGACATTTGTCGGAGTCGAGGTCCAGATCTGCTCCGACCCGTGCGCAAAGGTACTTGAGAACCCGATCGCGCTGCCCCGTGCCAACGCTCTCGCACACGAGAAGGATGTCGACATCCTCCGAGAAGCGATCCACAAGCCGGTAAACCTTTGACAGGCTCGTGCCACCTTTGAACACCACGGCGACATCTTGTCCACCGCTGTTGTCCGGCAGCGGTCGGCTGAGGCTCCGCAAGAGCTCGGTTACCCAGAAGTCCTTCTCGACGAATGCTGGGTCCAGCCCGAGGTGTTCAGCAGTGGCACCAACTAGGGCGAACAAGTCGTCGGGGTGATGGCGTAGCCGCAGAATGTCCGGTCGATCTGGCCTGTTCTCTGAGATCATCGGCCTCGCACAGCGGAGCGCAAGCGGGCAAAGTTGGTTCTGGCGGTTGGCGAGCGGTCAGTTATGACGACTCGCGCCAGTCGACCCAGGTCCAGCTTGCCAGTGCCAACTAGCTCAACAACCCGATCGACCAACGCGTCCCAGCCCCCGTCGACATGCCGGAGATCATCGCGGAGCACCTCAAGAAGAGCGATGTCGAGAAACGTCAGATCGCCACGGTCGGTATTGCTTCGTCGATGGAATGCCACGTCCTTCACCCGAGTCGGTACCGGACCCACGGTGGTCAGCTCCGGCACAGCAGGAACCTGCGTGGTCAGCCCAAGCACATGCGATGCGGTCCAGCCAGTGGGTCCGACACCCCGGTTGCCGGCAGCAGCATGCGCGACATCGAGCAGACTTGGGCGCCCCGGTCCGTACCGGGAGTCAACCCCCTTCCAGTAAATGCCGCGACTAACCCGGACCAGATCGGAACGAGCGGCGCTTAACCGCGACAAGGCTGTGTCCACAGCCGACCGCGACGAATCAAAATCGCCTGCCCGAATGAACGTCCCCGGACTGGCACTGTCAACTTTGGCCCGGATGGCAGCAGCGGCACTCATCGGAACCTCCTTGTAAGATAACTATAGCAGTTCTCTGTCATCACGGGCCAAACTTCCACCCCACCGGAGATCCACCGGCCAGGCGGAACCGGGTGTACCTCATCCGTGTGAAAGCGATACAGGGGGTTTGACGGGGTTGAGGTTCCCCACGGAAAGTAGACACCAGACAAGCCGACTCGAGAGCCGGCTGGAAGGATGTCACCGTGGGAGCAACCAGAAGGAAGTTCACCCTGGAGTTCAGAATCGAGGTAGCGCATCGCGTCATCGACACCGGAAGAACGGTTCGAGACGTTGCCCGCGAGCTGTTGGTCTTCGAGAACTCCCTGAGCAAGTGGGTGCGTGACGAGCGTCGACGCATGGAGACCCTGGAAGGAACCAGTGGTGAACCGCTGAGTTCGGCCGAGCGGGCCGAGCTGGTGCGCCTGCGCCGCCAGGTGGCCGAACAGGACAAGGACCTGGCCTTTCTGGGAAAAGCTGCCGCGTACTTCGCTTCAAATCCACCAAAGCAGAGAGATTTGCGTTGATGGCCACGGAGTGCGCGAACTTCGAGGTGACCCGCATGGCCCGGCTGCTCGAGGTCTCCCGTGCCGGCTACTACCGGTGGAGGGATGCGCAGGTCCGTCCACCGTTGCCGAGCGAGCAGCGCCGGGCAGACCTGGACGCCAAGATCCTCAGCTTCCACAAGGACTCCCGCGGCACCTACGGCTCCCCACGGATCACCCTCGACCTCG
>Ga0097691_1000248_pt1 | contig 50620 bp, 42 predicted proteins | sample NGESurdeep072012_8_FD_72858 | JGI IMG/M metagenome (GOLD analysis project Ga0097691, IMG submission 72858) | Arctic peat soil microbial communities from Barrow, Alaska - NGEE Surface sample 210-1 deep-072012 | ecosystem: Environmental > Terrestrial > Soil > Wetlands > Peat ...
CTCCTGGTTCTGGTGATTGTGTAGTTCAGCGACTCACATTCTCCCAGGACAGGAGGGCTTTTACGCGGACGCGCGCACCGCCGAATCAGAGGCGGGATGAATTTTCGAGGCTAGGAGGGCGACTTCGGGCTGATCTCAGATGATCAGGTCGGCAACCGTCTCATCCACCCGGCGATCAGGGGACTCCACCCCGCAAACCAGGGATGGCGACGTCCATGTCGGGTTCCACCGCGACTCGGTTGGGAGCGGATCCTGCAGATACTGGATGGTGGCGGCCGAGACTCATAAACAAACGTGATTCGCATCGTCGGGCCGCTGGTGTCGGACTTCGCGTCCCGCTCGTGACGGTGGGACGGGAGCGCCGTAAGCAAGGACCTTCGCCCCTACATCCTCGACCTTCATCACCTGAGACTTGCCGTTGGCAGATGAGGGAGGTTCGGGTGGAGCGACTTTGTAGGTTTGCAGCGATCATGGGCCTCGTCGGGGCGGCGGCACTTCTCGCGCCTACCGGTGCACCTTCGGCCGCGGCGGCGACTGGGAGCCCCGGCTACTGGCTACTCGGTGGGGACGGCGGCGTCTTCGCATTCGGGTCCAGCGAGTATTTCGGGTCGTCAGCGTCGTCCGCCACCGACTGCCCGGCCAATCCGCCGGCCCGGTCAATGCCGAACGGCTCGTGCTGGTCGATGGCAGTTCCGCCTGACAATCAGGGCTACTGGATCGTCAACGCCTACAGCGGGAAGGTCTTCCCCTTTGGTGATGCGATCTCCTACGGCCAGCCCGCCGACGGATACGCCGGCGGCTCCGACATGTGGCCGAACGCCATCGGGATCGTCTCCACCCAAGACGGCAAGGGCTACTGGGTACTGCTGGAAGGTCTGAGCGGGCTGGGTTCCGTCCAGGCGTTCGGTGATGCCACCTTCTACGGAGACGAGACCTCCAGTTCACACGACTCAGGACATCTCGGCTACCCGGTGGCCATGGCGGCCACGCCGGACGGGAAGGGCTATTGGATCGTGGACTCCGACGGCGGGGTATTCGCCTTCGGGGCTGCGGCGTTTCAGGGTTCGAAAGGGGGCCAGCCCCTGAATGCTCCGGTGGTGGGCGTGGCGTCGACGGCCGACGGAAAGGGCTACTGGTTGGCGGCAAGTGACGGGGGGGTCTTCGCCTTCGGCGACGCGATGTTCTTAGGGTCGATGGGTGCGGTGAGGCTCAACGCTGCCGTGGTCGGCATCGCCCGGAATCAAGGTGGGTCCGGCTACTGGCTGGCTGCATCCGACGGAGGCGTGTTCGCCCTGGGAGGTGCGCCATTCCTGAATTCGATGGGCGGGTCTCACCTGAACCAACCGGTATTCAGCGTGGCCAGTGTGACGCAATCCGGCTGAGTGGATTCCACCAGCGCTGAGTCCGGGTCACGAATGTGCTGCAGTGGCCTAATCGACGGTGTGCGTCAGAACGGGTCAACTCCAATCAGTCTTGAGACTGAATTCGGATTGTCACGGGTAGGTTGGCGTGGCGATTTGTGAATTCCTGAACCACCGCTTCTACTCCGCTGACACCTTTCAGTTTGACGTCGACAAGGGACAGCACAACTTCGGTGGGTTCTTTTGCTTCCAAGTCCGGCAGATCGTACGCCGCCTCGTAGTCAGCGTCTTCCAGCATTGAAGCGAGACCAAAGAGCGGGTGGGGAGGACCTTGATAGATGACCTGGATCACTCAACGACTGTTTCCCTCGGTCTGATTGGAGACGACCGATGGGTGAATCGCGCCACGGGACAGTCTGCACTTGCGGCTGAGGCGACATGTCCGACACGGCTTGGTGCCCGCCAACCTGCCCTCCTACTGACAGAGCAAGAAAACGGAAGTCACAGAAGTCAGCTCCGAGGACCAGCGTGCTTGACCGCTCCAAGCTGCCTCCCCACATCTCTGCGAGGGCATAATCGAGGTTGCACCAGGAGCCAGCACAGAGGTCCGAAGCACCTTGCTGGCATAGATAATCAGCGACTGGACAGCGCAGCATGTTCAAGGAGCGCCCATCGTCCTGCGGCACGTCGTCGAACCGATAGCCGGGACGGCCGAACGGATAGGTCAGGAAGGCATCGACACTGAGCCGCAGGCGGCGAGTGGGATTGCGTGAGAGGAGGTTCGTGACCGCCTTGGTGGCTCCGCCCCACTGCCGATAGAAGTGCCAGCAGGTATCGCCTGTCAGCTCAATGGCGTAGGGTGCTCGACTCCGGCCTTCAGGAGAACCTCCATGAGAGACAAGGTGAGCGCCGCAAGCATGACGCTCTGTCGGCTTCCGACGGTGGGCTCGGGTGGAAGGTCCGGGAGGTGGCGCTCGAATCGATCAAATGCATCCTTGACGAACCCCGTCACTTCACGGCGCGTGCATCGCCCATCGGTCGGATCAATGCGCGATCGATTGCGGCCAGCAATCGACCGGCGCGCGGCGATGCGTGCCAGTCGCTCAGCTCGACGGACGAGCGCTACGAGGACGGGCTGACGGCTCATGATGTGGAGCCAATCAGTTTCCGCAAACGCTCGTACTCTTCCGTATTGATTTCGCCCCGAGCCAGGCGCTCATTCAACATCTGCCCTGAATCCAGCTGCGGTCCACGTCTATCTGGACGCGATCCGCGAAAGAGGACCATGGCGCCCCAAACGACGAACCCGCAGAACAGGACCATCCCGCACACCATGAGGGCGAGCATCCAGGGGTTCCATCCACCGGTCCCGTCGAACATCATCGCTCGACCTCGCTCTCTTCCATCAGCGTCGCACGACTGCTGATCGTCAGATATGGCCAGAGGTCACGAGCCCACCAGATCACAATGTGTCTGGCCCAAAGCGCCGACCCTCTTGAGCATTCGTCGTCACAAACTGACCTATGGCGGTCGGCTCAATCCGGGCCAGCGTGGGCACTCGCCGGCTTGCCTCCCATCATCCGAAGCATTGGCATGCCCCCGGTTCGGACGAACCGATAGCTGAGTCCCGCCGCGAGGAGAAGCGCCACGATGTTGAGCACCGTGGTGTAGTTCCACTGAATGGGCGTCTCACCAACCTTGGCGTTGCGCTCGGTGGGGACGAGGCCCAACAGGGAGAACACGATCTCGACGATGTACCCGGCGGCAACCATGGTGACGTAGAAGCTGCCCAGAATGAACAACATCATCTTCGTGCCGTAGTACTTCTTGTAGATGACCAGGATCGGCAGGATGATCAGGTCGGCGAACAGGAAGCTGATCACGCCACCGAAACTGATACCTGCGTTCCACAGCACACCGGCCAGGGGAACGTTGCCGATGGAGCATACAAAGCTCATCATGCTGACGATCGGTCCGATCAAGGGACCCCAGACCTTCGATAGCAGGGGATGGTCGACTGCGAAGAAGCGGTGCCAGAAGCTGTCGGGAACCCAGGCGGCAATCGCACCGGCGATCAACAGACCGAGCACGATGTCCCGGATGACGGCTGCCCACTCCATGATGAAAATGTGGGACACCGAGGTCATGGCCTCCTTGGACCGGAGACGGTGCCACAGGCTGCCCTCCTCACTGATGGTCATGTCCATGGCGGCGTGGCCCTCCATCGAACCCGCCAACCCTCTCTCGCTCTGAATTCTCGCATCGTCGATCAGCCGCTGGCGGAGGAACAGGCGGAAGGCGACGGCGATGAGCACGATCATGATGGGTCCACCGACGAATTCGGCCAGCGTGAACTGCCATCCGATGAGCACGGCCAGGATCACACCAAGCTCCACGACCAGATTGGTAGAGGCGATCTCGAATGCCATTGCGGCCGTGAAGCTGGCTCCACGTTTGAAAAGGGCGCGGGCGAGAGCCACCGCCGCATAGGAGCATGAAGACGAGGCGACTCCGAAGCCCGTGGCGATGAGCAGGGTGCGTGGCCGATCATCTCCCAGACGCTTCACGATCGTGCTCCCTCGAACCACCGCCTGGACGACTGCCGCCAGAATGAATCCCAGGATCAGCGCCCATAGGATCTCCCACGTCATCGAGCCGGTGATGGTGAGGGCATGCCCGATGGCGTGGAGCACCTTCATTGTGTGACGTAGCCGCTCACTTCGGTGCATTCAATCACGAACCCATCAAACACCCGAATCTGGTCTGGCGGGGAGTGCGTTGGCGTCGAGGAGAACGGCGATCGACCACGCTCCCGCAAGGCCCACAACGTCGCCAGAATCTGCTCGTGGTCTGACCCACTCGTGCCTGGTCGGTCGGTGGCAGTCTGGTCAAGTGACATAGCGGAAGGCTGGCATGATCGGGATTTGGACTCCGTCAGCGCTCCCCTGCGACCTCTCGTGCGATCTTCCACATGGCCTCGATCTCCTCGGGGGACAGATTCGGATCGGAGGTCTTCCGTTCGGCAACCTCCAAGATTCTCGGTCTCAGGGCCGAACGGTCACGGCCTCCAAGGAAGCCATGTAGCAGTAGCGCCCGACCCCAGCCGAGGATCTTCTGCTCAATCCTGCCGCCCGGAATCGCGCCTGAGGCGATGAGAAGGTATGCCAACGTGACATCGACCAGAGGATCGCCCCTTCCCGCGTTCGTCCAGTCGATGACCACTGGCCCGTGGGGACCGATCAGCACGTTCAGGGGATGAAGGTCCATATGGACAAGTGATTCTCCTTGGCCGAACGCAGCCGGACCGAGGAAGTCCGGTGAAGGGATCTCGTGCAGTTTCCGGTGGAGCTCGGCCAGTGCCCGCCCTTGCTGCCGAATCTGCCACGGCCTTCGGCTCAGGTATTCCACCATCGTCGGGCCATTGATCCGTTCCATGACGAGTTCGGTCTCGTCGTCAGACACGGCGTGGATAGCGGGGACCGGATACCCGCTCCCATGGAGATACTCCATGACTCGGGCCTCGAGTGCGACGGAGCGTCCTTTGCGCGAGCGGCGGAGCACCAGATTGGGTCCATATTCGAAGATGTCGGCGTCACGGCCTGACGCCAGCTTGCGGACCGGCTGTCCCATCAGAGAAACGTAGCGGAACGGCAGATCGGCGAGCACTTGCACCCAACACGGCCAGCAGTTGTCGATGGAACTTCGGACCCGGCACATACTGGCGCAGCCAGCCCAAGACTGTCCACCGGCTGTTGACCGTCACATTCGGGCGACCTTGCCGCAGCCTCCCATGTAGCTCGCGGTGAACTACCCGTGCGGTCGATCCCGAGGCAGACTGGCAACGGTGAACTCGGGTATTCGCGCAGCTGTTGAGGTCGCCCGTACTCGGGGGTTCACGTCAGAGGATCCCTTGCTGATCCAGGAGACCAACAACACCGTCGTCTGGCTTCGACCCCATCAGGTGGTGGCCAAGGTAGGTGTCCACGCTGGTAGCGAGGAACGAATCGTTCGTGAGCACGAAGTTGCCTCAGCACTCGTCGTCGCAGGAGCACCTATCGCTCCACCAATCTCAGATGCTCCGCCACTCCGGGATGTGGAGAGCGATTTTGTGGTCACACTGTGGAATCGCGTAGATCACGATCCGAATGCTGAATCCACTGGAGATGTGGTTGGACGCTCTCTTGGCCAACTCCACGAGGCTCTTCTCGAAATCAACGTGGACGTGCCGAGTTTCCGTGAAGGCTTGCGACGGACGCAGGCCGCTCTGGCAGACGACGGCCGAACAGTTTCCCTCGCCATCCCGGACCGCCACCTGTTGCGATCCGTCTTCACCGATCTACTTGCCAAGCTGGATGGCTTCTCGTTTGTCGAGCAAGGGCTCCATGGTGAACCGCACGTCGGAAACTATCTGGTGACGACTTCGGGACTTCGTTGGATCGACTTTGAAGATGCATGCCGAGGTCCCCTGGAGTGGGATCTGGCTTTCCTACCCGCAGATGCCGTGGCGACGTTCGAGAATGTTGATTCCTCCCTCCTGGAACTCCTCACGACGCTGAACAGTGCCCGGGTGGCCACTTGGTGCTTGATTCAGGCTCGTTTCCCGAAGATGCGGGCCCACGGCGAGTACCACCTCGAGCAGGTACGAGAACGATGGAAGCCATAGTTGGACACGCCCTTAGGAAACAACCAGATGCGATTCCCGCAGCACCCCGTGACCCTCGCCTGACCGAGCAAAGTCCAACAGGGATCGCGCCTCGGCGGGTGGCAGGATTGGGGAATGCCGCGGTCTTCCGAACAGCGCAAATCTGATGCACTGAGCGCCCTCACCTCGCGGAATACCGACCTTTGGGTAGCCACGTCGTCCTCGACCGGCAGGCCACACCTGGTGCCAATGTCCCTCTCGTGGGATGGGGAACATGTCGTCCTTGCGACGGAGGCCACGTCGATGACCTCCAGGCACATCATTGAGACCGGGCGGGCGACGCTCGCACTCGGGAAGACCCGTGACGTCGTGATGATCGATGCGGTCCATGTGGATACCGTCCATGGCGGGGACGCGTCTACAGCCATCGCGGATCGTTACCAGACGCAATCTGGCTGGGATCCCAGAACCTTTGAGGCAGATCCTGTGTACATACTCCTTCGACCCGACCGTATCCAAGTGTGGAGGGACGTCGATGAGAACGACGGCCGTACAGTCATGCGGGAAGGGCACTGGCTAGTCTGACCTGGCGCGTTACATGGAATGAACATCACGAAGCCCGTTACCGAGGCGTTCACGCCGGTCACATCACCGCCGAATGTTCGTTGCCCTGAGCCACCAGACCGGCGTGACTTTTACGGAAGTCGGGTCCCTTTTCATTCTCTTTGCAGTCACCAGACCGCCTCGTAGCCATTCCGGCGGTCTTGGGATGGACGTCGTCCCAAGCTCGCCGACGTCGTTCGGGTCGATCACCCCAGGTGGATGACCATCGACGGATGGTTCCATCGGGCAGTGATGCTGACGACACGCCCGGTCGCCGAACGGACGAGAGGCCGACGATGTCGGTGTACGTCTCCGGAACGAATCGCGCAGTTCCCTCAGGCCATCGGGTGCGGCTCCCGCCACATGGTGGTGACGATCGGGCCATCGTCGCCCAGGGCGAACGAGCCGTGGTCCACAAACCCGACCGACCGGTAGCGATCGAGGTTGGCCGGGTTGGTCGATTCGAGGTAGGCGGGGGCGCCCTCGGCGTCGATTCGGGCCAGATTGTCGGCCAGGAGGGCCATGCCGACGCCCCGGCCCCGCAGATCAGGCCGGGTGCCGAACAGGCTCAGGTAGTAGTGCTCAGGCGCCGCCGGGTGGGCGACTTCGAACGCCTCACCCAACAGGGTGGATCGCCACACATCGGGTCCGAGGAGCTCCTCGAACAGCTCACCGACCCGGGCCTCCTGGGCTGGAGTCAATTCGGGCTTGCCCGGCGGGATCCACACCGTGGCCGCCCCGGCATCCGGCGTCGTCCAGATCCAGCCGTGGTCGACCGCACCCTCGAGCAGCAGAAGCCAGAACGCCCGAAGCTGCACGGGGCGTCGTGCCGGATCGGGAAAGACCCACGTCCAGGCTGGGTCGGCGTCGAAGGCACCGGCCAGGGTCGTCGCCACCGCAGAGAGGTCGTCGGGTCCGGCCGGTCGTCCAGTCATGGCCCCATCATGGTCGAGCTCGGATCATGCCGGGTTCCGGTACCGGCAAGGAGGCTCAGCGCCCGATGGCGCCGATCGCGGTGGGTTGGGCGACCTTCCCGCACGCCTGGATCCCGGACACGTCCGACGTGGCCAACCACTGGGCGCCGGCCGCCGTGGGATGGATCCGGTCGGGTCGGAGGTAGGTCGACAGTTTGGCCGCGGGCAGAGTGACGAGGAAGTTCTCCCAGTCGACCACTTTGATTCGTTTCGGATCGGCGATGGCCAGGCGCTTGATCTCGTTGTTGAGGATGAGCGCCACCGAGGTCCGGCTACGTTCGTCGGCACCGAGGCTGACGGTCGTCAGCACGACACAGGACACGCCCGAAACGGCATCCATGAACGGCTGCAGCGTCGGTACGGTCGTCGGGCGCGGTCGGGGTCGGGAGGCCTCGTCGGTACCGATGTTGACGATCATCGCCCTGGGAATCCCCGAACTCGACATGCGGCTGGTCGTCACCGTCGCGAATGGAGCGATGCCGGAGTGGTACCGGGCGACGTAGACCACATGGTGCGGTGGAGCGAGCATCGGGGTCAGCACCGACTGCTCGAGGAGAGCGACCGAGTCCCCGACGACCATCACCGTGTTCGGTGCGGCGGCTGGTGACGACGAACACCCCGCCAGCAGGGCGAGTCCGACCACGGGTACAGCCCACCACCACTTGTCGACACGTGCCCGCCCGACCGCCCGTACGTCCATCCCTGTCCCCCCGCTGACGAGCAACCAGTGTGGCACCCGGCGCTCCACCCGGCCAGACCGGATGCTTGCAAAAGTTAGCGCAGGGCCAGCTGCCCTGGCCGGATCGGCGCCGGCAGGGCTGTGTCCCCCATCAGGTGCCGGTCGACGGCGGCCGCCGCCGACCTCCCCTCGGCGATGGCCCAGACGATGAGGCTCTGACCCCGGGTCATGTCGCCGCACACGAAGACGTTGTCGACGTTGGTGGCCCACCGATCGTCGGCAGCCACACTGCCTCGGGCGTCGAGCTCGAGGCCGAGGTCGGCCACCACACCGTCCGGCTCGGCCCCGAGGAAGCCCATGGCCAGCAGCACCAGTTGACAGGGCAGTTCGAATTCGCTGCCCTCGACGGCCAGGAACGACGGCCGACCGTCCGCACCGGTCGTGAGCTCGACCTCGTGACCCCGCAGGGCGGCCACCGCTCCCGATCCGTCGTCCACGAATTCGTCGGTGGTCACCGAGAAGATCCGCTCGCCACCCTCCTCGAGGGCCGACGAGGTACGTAGGATCAGCGGCCAGGTCGGCCACGGATTGTCCTCACTTCGGGCGTCCGGGGGCTCGGGCATGATCTCGAGCTGGTGGACGCTGAGGGCGCCCTGGCGATGGGCCGTGCCCAGGCAGTCGGCCCCGGTATCGCCGCCGCCGATGATGACCACGTGCTTGCCCTCGGCTGTCATCGGTAATGCGGCCAACAGGCCCTCCCTGACCATGTTGGAGGGCTTCAGGTAGTCCATGGCCCGGTGGATGCCGTCGAGGTGGCGCCCCGGGGCGGGGAGATCACGGGGCAGGGTGGCCCCTCCGGCCAGTACCACGGCGTCGTAGTTGGTGACCAGGTCAGCAGTCGGGAGCACCGTCGCTCCCTCGGCCAACGCACGGGACACTTCGGGCGAGGCGGTCCCGACCGATATGCCACAGCGGAACTCGACGCCCTCGGCCTCCATCTGGGCCAGGCGGCGGTCGAGGACGGCCTTCTCCATCTTGAACTCCGGGATGCCGTAGCGGAGCAGCCCACCGGGACGCTCGGCCCGCTCGTAGACGACCACCGAGTGTCCGGCTCGGCAGAGCTGTTGGGCGGCGGCCAGGCCGGCCGGGCCGGATCCGACCACGACCACCCGCTTGCCCGTCGGTGCGGTCGGACGCACCGGCTCCACCCACCCCTCGGACCAGGCCCGCTCGATGATCTCGTACTCGATCCGTTCAATGGTCACCGGGTCGTCGTTGATGCCGAGTACGCACGCTCCCTCACACGGTGCCGGGCACAGCCGCCCGGTGAACTCGGGGAAGTTGTTGGTGGCGTGCAGCCGCTCGATGGCCTCGGACCAGTCGTCGCGGTAGACGAGGTCGTTCCACTCGGGGATGAGGTTGCCCAGCGGGCAGCCCTCGTGGCAGAAGGGGATGCCGCAGTCCATGCACCGCGCCCCCTGGTGGGAGGCGTCCTCGGCCGCGAACGGCTCGTAGACCTCCTTCCAGTCCCGCAGCCGCACCGGCACCGGCCGGCGGGCCGGCAATTGGCGGCCGAATTTGAGGAAACCGCTGACGTCACCCATGGGACGCCTCCATGACCGCCTCGTCGACTGAGCGACCCTCGGCGATGGCCCGTTCGGTGGCTTCAAGCACCCGGCGGTAGTCCTTGGGCATGACGGTCACGAACTGCTCCGCCTCGATCGTCCAGTCGGCCAGCAGTCGACCCGCGACCTCCGATCCCGTCTCCTGGTGGTGCAGGTGGATGCGGTCCCGCAACCAGATCCGGTCTTCGTGGCCGAGCGGCTCGAGGTCCACCATCTCGTTGTTGTAGACCCGGGACAGGTCACCGTGCGGGTCGTAGACGAAGGCCACCCCGCCGGACATGCCCGCTCCGAAGTTGCGGCCGGTCGGCCCGAGTACCACGACCCGGCCCCCGGTCATGTACTCACACCCGTGGTCCCCCACTCCCTCGACGACGGCGATGGCCCCGGAATTGCGGACGCAGAAGCGCTCCCCTACCTGGCCCCGGAGGAAGACCTCGCCGCTCGTCGCTCCGTAGAGGATGACATTGCCGGCGATGATGTTCTCCTCGGCGGCGAACGGTGCGTCCTCGGCCGGTGCCACGATGATGCGCCCGCCGGACAGGCCCTTGCCGAGGTAGTCGTTGGTGTCGCCGAAGAGCCGCATGGTGACGCCCTTGGGCACGAACGCCCCGAAACTCTGGCCCGCCGATCCGCGGAAGGTGAGGTCGATGGTTCCGTCGGGCAGTCCGGCGCCACCGTGGCGGCGGGTGATCTCATAACCGAGCAGAGTGCCTACGGTGCGGTCCACGTTGGTCACCGCCACCTCGGCCACAACCGGCGTGCCGTCGTCGATGGCCGGGCGGCACGCGTCGAGGAACTGGTGGTCGAGCGCCTTGTCGAGCCCGTGGTCCTGATCGGCTACCCGGTGGCGCACCGCGCCCTCGCGAGCCTCGGGGGCCATCAGGATCGGCGCCAGGTCGAGTCCGGCCGCCTTCCAGTGATCGACGGCTGTGGCCGCGTCGAGCAGATCGACCCGTCCCACCGCCTCCTCGATCGAACGCAGCCCGAGGGCGGCGAGATATTCGCGGACCTCCTCGGCGATGTACTCGAAGAACGTCTCGACGAACTCGGGGGCGCCCGAGAACCGCGCCCGCAGTACCGGGTCCTGGGTGGCGATCCCGACCGGGCAGGTGTTCAGGTGGCAGACCCGCATCATGATGCAGCCCGACACCACCAGTGGGGCGGTGGCGAAGCCGTACTCCTCGGCGCCCAGCAGCGCTCCGATGACCACGTCGCGTCCGGTCTTCATCTGCCCGTCGACCTGCACCACGATGCGGTCACGCAGGTCGTTGGCCATCAGGGTCTGCTGGGTCTCGGCCAGACCCAGCTCCCACGGTATGCCGGCGTGCTTCTGCGAGGTGAGCGGGGTGGCGCCGGTGCCCCCGTCGTGGCCAGAGATGAGCACCACGTCGGAGTGGGCCTTGGCCACCCCGGCGGCCACCGTTCCCACCCCCACCTCGGCCACCAGCTTCACGTGGACCCGGGCGGTGGGATTGGCCGATTTCAGATCGTGGATGAGTTGGGCGATGTCCTCGATGGAGTAGATGTCGTGGTGGGGCGGGGGCGAGATGAGGCCCACGCCAGGAGTCGAGAACCGGGTCTTGGCGATCCACGGGTAGACCTTGCTGCCCGCCAGCTGGCCGCCTTCGCCGGGCTTGGCCCCCTGGGCGATCTTGATCTGGATGTCATCGGCGTTGACCAGGTACTCCGACGTCACCCCGAAGCGGCCCGAGGCCACCTGCTTGATGGCGCTCCGCCGCGAGTCGCCGTCGGCGTCGGGGGTGAAGCGGTCGGGGTCCTCGCCGCCCTCGCCGGTGTTGGACTTGCCGCCGAGCCGGTTCATGGCGATGGCCAGCGTCTCGTGGGCCTCGGCCGAGATCGATCCGTAGGACATGGCCCCGGTCGAGAACCGGGCCACGATGGCCGACACCGGTTCCACCTCGTCGAGGGGGACCGCAGGCAGTGTCCCGGTGCGCAGGCGCATCAGGCCGCGCAGGGTGGCGAGGGCCTCCGACTGGTCGTCGACCGCCTGGGTGTACTCCTTGAAGACGCCGTAACGCTTCGACCGGGTGGCGTGCTGGAGCTTGAAGACGGTCTTCGGGTTGAAAAGGTGTATCTCCCCCTCGCGCCGCCACTGGTACTCGCCGCCGACCTCCCGCTCCCGGTGGGCCCGCTCGGTCGGACGGTCGAGGTGGGCCAGGCGGTGGCGGCTGGCCACCTCACCGGCCAGGACATCGAGGCCCACGCCGCCGATGCGCGACACCGTGCCGGTGAAGTACTCGTCGACTACCTCGGTGGCCAAGCCCACAGCTTCGAAGACCTGGGCGCCGGTGTAGGAGGCGACGGTCGAGATGCCCATCTTGGACATCACCTTGATGATGCCCTTGGAAGCCGCCTTGATGTAGTTCTTCTGAGCCTGGAGCGGGGTGACCCCGGTGAGCAGACCCGACGCGATCATGTCGTCGATGCTCTCGAAGGCCAGGTAGGGGTTGATGGCCGCCGCGCCGAACCCCTTCAGCAGGGCCATGTGGTGGACCTCTCGGGCGTCGCCCGATTCCACCACCAGGCCCACCCGGGTACGGGCCTTGGTGCGCACCAGATGGTGGTGGACGGCGGACACCAGCAGCAGTGAGGGGATGGGGGCAAGCTCGGTCGTCGAGTTGCGGTCGGACAGGACGATCACATCCGCACTGTCGTCGATGGCCGCGCTGACCTGGGAGCGGACGTCCTCGATGGCCGCCCGCAGGGCCTCGCCGCCCCCGGCCGCCTCGAACAGCCCGTCGACGGCGAAGGCCCGAAAGCCCGGCGTGCTGCCGTCCTCGTTGACGTACAGCAGCTTGGCCAGGTCGTCGTTGTCGATGACCGGCATGGGGAGGATGATCTGGCAGCAGGACTCGGCCGACGGCTCGAGCAAGTTGGACTCGGGTCCCAGCGTCGACGACAGCGACGTGACCAGCTCCTCGCGGATGGCGTCGAGCGGCGGATTGGTCACCTGGGCGAACAGCTGGGTGAAGTAGTCGTACAGCAGGCGCGATCGCGCCGACAGCACGGCGATGGCGGTATCGGTGCCCATCGAACCGATCGGCTCGGTGCCGTTCCTGGCCATGGGGGCGACCAGCAGCCGCAGCTCCTCGTCGGTGTAGCCGAACAGCTGCTGGCGCCCCACGACCGAGGCGTGCTGCGGGGTGAGCATGGTGCGGGGTGGCAGATCGGCGAGGTCGATCTGGCCCTGCTCGAGCCAGGTGGCGTACGGGTGCTCGGCCGCCAGGGTGTCCTTGATCTCGTCATCGTCGACGATCCGGCCCGCTTCGGTGTCCACCAGGAACATCCGGCCGGGCTGCAACCGTCCCTTGCGGACCACCTTGGCCGGCGGGACGTCGAGCACGCCTACTTCGCTGGCCAGGACCACCAGGTCGTCGTCGGTCACCCAGTAGCGGGCGGGGCGCAGGCCGTTGCGGTCGAGAACGGCGCCGATGACCGAGCCGTCGGTGAAGGCCACCGCGGCCGGACCGTCCCACGGCTCCATGAGTGAAGCGTGGAAGCGGTAGAAGGCGCGACGGGCCGCGTCCATCGTGCGGTGGTTCTCCCACGCCTCCGGGATCATCATGAGCACGGCGTGGTGGATCGGCCGGCCGCCGAGGTGGAGCAGTTCCAGCACTTCGTCGAAGGAGGCCGAGTCGCTGGCCCCGGGGGTCACCACCGGAAACGCCCGGTCCAGCCCCGGTATCAGGTCGGTCGAGCACAGAGCTTCGCGGGCCCGCATCCAGTTCCGGTTGCCGGCGAGGGTGTTGATCTCTCCGTTGTGGGCCATGTACCGGTACGGATGGGCCAGTGGCCACGACGGGAACGTGTTGGTGGAGAAGCGGGAGTGGACCAGCGCCAGTCCGCTGACCAGTCGCTCGTCAGCCAGGTCGGGGTAGAACTCGGCCAACTGGTGCGAGGTGAGCATCCCCTTGTAGACCACCGTGCGCGCCGACAGCGAGGCGAAGTAACAGTCGTCGATCTCGTGCTCGGCCCGCTTGCGGAGGACGAAGGCCAACCGGTCGACGGCCACGGCCGGGTTGCCCGGACTCAGCTGGGTTCCCTCCATCGGGGTGATGAAGACCTGGTGCATCGACGGCCGGGCCGACTCGGCGATGGAACCGAGGGTGGCCGGCTCGACGGGCAGTTGCCGCCAGCCGAGCACGTCGAGACCCTCCTCGGCGGCCAGGCGTTCCACCTCGGTTCGGGCCTTGGCCGACGCCGACTGGTCGGAAGAAAGGAAGGCGACGCCGGTGGCGTAGCGGCCGCGGCCCGGCAGGGTGAAGTCGACCACCTGGCGATAGAAGTCGTCGGGGACCTGGATGAGGATGCCGGCACCGTCGCCGCTGTCCTCCTCGCTGCCCGTCGCGCCCCGGTGGGCCAGGTGCTCGAGGGCGCTGATGGCCTGGAGGACAAGGGCGTGGGAGGGTCGGCCGTGCAGATCGGCCACCAGGGCGACACCGCACGCGTCGTGCTCGAAGCGGGGGTCGTAGAGGCCTCCCGACGGCGGCCGGGGCGCGTTGGGTGACGGACCCAGGGCAACAGGCACGCGCGCCAAGGGCGTTGTATCTCCGCCGTCGGCTGTAGGTGCAACAGTCGTCACAGGGTCGCTCCAGAAGAGAAGTGGATCTCCCCGCGCGGGACGACGTTGGCCCTTGCGTGGTCCGACAACTCTACACGGTCACCACCGACGGACTCCACCTGTCCTTCCCGATCGGCCCCCTCACCAGGGCCGCGGTCCGCCGGCCGTAGCATGGCCCCATGACAAGCACGGCCCCACCCGGGTGAGCGACCACCACGACATCGTGGTCGTGGGGGGCGGCATCGTCGGCCTGGCCGTGGCCTGGCGGGCCGCCGCTTCCGGGCGTGACGTGGCCCTCGTCGATCCCGCACCCGGGCGGGGGGCCACCTGGGCGGCGGCCGGGATGTTGGCCCCGGTGGCCGAGGCCCACTTCGGCGAGGAGGCGCTGGCCGCCCTCAATCTGGCGGCCGCCGCCGCCTGGCCCGGATTCGCCCGGGACCTGGAGGCGGCCAGTGGACTGGCGGTCCACTACCGATCGGAGGGGACCCTGCTGGTGTCCGGCGACCCGTCCGACCGGGCCGCCACCGACCGGATCCTCGCCTTCCATCTGGCCATCGGGCTACCGGCCCTGCGCCTCGGGGTCCGGGCCTGCCGGGAGGCCGAGCCCCTGCTCGCGCCCGGAATCAGCGGCGGGGTCGAGCTTCCCGACGACCATCAGGTGGACAACCGGGCCGTGGCCACCGCCCTGGTGGCGGCCTGCCGGGCGGCCGCGGTCACCATGGTGGCCGACCGGGTGGCCAGGATCGAGGTCGACGGCGACCAGGTGCGGGGTGTGACCCGGGAGGACGGCCCACCGGTCGACGGCTCCGCCGTGGTGCTGGCCGCCGGTAGCCGGTCCGGCGACATCGAAGGTGTACCCGATCCATGGCGCCCACCGGTCCGGCCGGTCCGGGGCGTCACCGTCCGACTCCAGGCCACCGACGGCGTCCCCCGGTTGCGGCGCACGGTGCGGGCGCTCGTCCACGGCCGGTCCTGTTACCTGGTGCCCCGGGACGACGGGGGTCTCGTGCTGGGAGCCACGGTGGAGGAACGGGGTTCTGCCCTCGATGTACCCCTCGGCGGAGTTGCCGACCTGATCGAGGACGCCCGACGGGTCGTCCCGGCCCTGGACGAGTATTCGGTGGTCGAGGTGACCCCGGGTCTCCGCCCGGGAACCCCCGACAACGGTCCCATCGTCGGCAGCACGTCCGTTGCTGGACTGCTCGTGGCCACGGGCCACTACCGCAACGGGGTCCTGCTCGCCCCCGTCACGGCCGACGAGGTGGTGTCCCTGCTCGACGGTTGCGGCGACCGGACGGGCGCCGGTCCGGGTCCCTTCGATGCATTCCGACCCGCCCGGTTCGCCGACCGAGGAGCGGGGTCGTGAGCGGCGGCACGTGTACCGTCAACGGCGAGACCCAGGAGTTGGCTCCGGGTACCACGGTGGCCGTGTTGGTGGCCCGGTGGTGCCCGTCACCCCGGGGGGTGGCCGTGGCCGTCAACGCCGAGGTGGTACCGAAGAGCACGTGGGACCGCACCACGGTGGCACCGGGCGACGCCGTCGAGATCGTGACGGCGGCGGCCGGCGGCTGACCGGCGGCCGCCTCGACCCCGTCCAGAGGTACCGTGGCGGACGATGACCGACGTCGAACCCGATCCGCTCACGATTGCCGGCACCGATCTCGGGTCGCGCCTGCTGCTCGGTACCGGCGGAATGACGAGCCCGGAGTCGCTGGCCGGCGCGCTCCGGGCCTCGGGCACGTCGCTCGCCACCGTGGCCGTGCGCCGGGTCGACCCGGTCACCCGCCACTCGCTGGTCGAACTCCTGGACGGAATGGGCATCCGGATCCTGCCCAACACAGCCGGCTGCTTTACTGCGGCCGACGCAATTCTGACCGCCCAGCTCGCCCGCGATGCCTTCGCCACCGACTGGATCAAGCTCGAGGTGATCGGCGACGACCGGACCCTGCTGCCCGACCCCGTCGAGCTGCTCGACGCCGCCGAACGACTGGTCGACGACGGGTTCGTCGTCCTCCCTTACTGCGGCGACGACCCGGTGGTGGCTCGGCGGCTCGAGCAGGTCGGCTGTAGCGCCGTCATGCCACTGGGCTCGCCTATCGGTAGCGGACTCGGTATCCGCAACCCCCACAACATCGAACTGATCGTGGAGCAGGCCGGTGTTCCCGTCGTCCTCGACGCCGGTATCGGTACCGCGTCGGACGCCTGTCTGGCCATGGAGCTCGGCTGCAGCGCCGTCCTGGTGGCATCAGCTGTCACCCGAGCCGAGGACCCGGCCGGGATGGCCGCCGCCATGCGCGATGCGGTGTCGGCCGGCCGGGCCGCCCGGCGGGCCGGGCGCATCGCCCGCCGGTTCGTGGCCGAGGCGTCGTCGTCCTTCGAGGGCATGGTCGCCCCCGAAGGCACGGACGCGGTGTGACCCGGCCGGCCGGCCGACGGGCGACCACGCCCCCCGTCGCGCTCACGATCGCCGGGTCGGACTCGGGTGCGGGAGCCGGAATCCAGGCCGACCTCAAGGCCATGAGCGCCCTCGGGGTGTTCGCCACCACCGTGGTCACCGCGGTCACCGCCCAGAACAGCGCCGCGGTCACGGCCGTCCACCCGGTGCCCGCCGACGTTGTCGACGCCCAGATCTCCGCCGTCCTCGACGATTTCGACGTGGCCGCCACCAAGACCGGCATGCTGGCCACCACGGCCATCGTCCGTCTGGTGGCCCGACGGGCGGGGGCCGGCCACCTTCCGGCGCTGGTGGTGGACCCGGTCATGGTGGCCTCGTCGGGTCGGCGCCTCCTCGATGACGAAGCCGTCGACGCCTACCGCCACGGGCTGGTCCCCCACGCCCTAGTGGTGACGCCCAACCTGTTCGAGGCGGCGATCCTGGCTGGTGTCGACCCTCTGGACGACACCGGGGCCGACGTCGACGCCATGGCCGACCTCGCCGCCCGCATCCACCGTCTCGGGGCTACGTGGGTGCTGGTCAAAGGTGGCCACCTCCCTGGGGTGCACGCGGCGGGACCAGGGCCCGCGCCCGACCGGGTGGCCGACGTCCTCTTCGACGGGACCGACGTCACCGTGCTCGAGCAGGACCGGGTGACCACCCGGAACAACCACGGAACGGGGTGCAGCCTGGCGTCGGCTACGGCCGCACTGTTGGCGTCGGGTCATGACGTCCCCGCCGCAGTGGCACGGGCCAAGGCCTTCGTCCACCAGGCCCTCGAGAGCGCTGCCGGCTGGGACCTCGGCCACGGCCACGGACCCCTCGACCCCTTCGGCTGGTCCCGGGACTGACCGGAGCCATCCCCGGTGGGTCGGGCAGGTCGCATCGCCAGACGGCGACCGGTCGGTGGGCGCGACAGAGGCCGGGTCTGCGACCCGGCCTCTGTCTCCCCCGGAATCCCCCGGTTACTACTGGAACGGCTCGATCACTCGGACCGGAGCGCCCTCCCCCACGGACGACGGGATACTTCCCGTCATCGCCGGTCGCATTGTGAGGTATCGCGACCCCAAAGTAAACAGGTGGTGAACAGATCTCCCGTGGTGTGATCCACTCACCACACTGCGTGATCTTCCCGGTGTAACGGTCGTGATTGCCGGCACTTCTCCGCACGCCGCTACCGTTGTCCGAGTGTCCACGACCCCGTCCGTCCCCCGTCTCCTGGCCCAGGCCATCGCGGTGGGGCGCATCGGGATCGGCTGCACCGCCTTGGCCGCCCCTACGGTCATGACCCGGCCGTGGATCGGCGATGGTGCGGGGGCGGCCGACGCCCGCCTGCTGGCCCGCACCATGGGCGGTCGGGACCTGGCACTCGGGCTCGGCACACTGCGGGCCCTCGCGGCGGACGACGCCGAAGCCCGGCCGTGGGTGGCGCTGGCCGGGATGGCCGACGCCGTGGACGCCGGGGTCACCCTTCTCGCTTTTCACCGCCTGCCACGGCGGACCCGATGGGGCATCCTGGCAACGACCCTCGGGGCCGCCGTGGTCTCGTTCCGGGTGGCCATCGCCCTCGACCCGGACAGTCTCCCGACAGGTGCCTCCGCCGCCCGTCCACGCTGACCACCGGGTCGACCCGGCGCCCATGACCCGGGGCCGCAGGAGCCTCGGCCGAGTGCCCAGATAGCATGCAGGGATGGTCACGACGCCGCAGACCGCCCCCGCCGCTGGCGGCTCCGCTGGTGGCCCCGGCGATTCCGGCCCGGTCGGGCCGGACGGTGCCACCCCGTCCCCGTCCTACGAGCCCATGTCGGTCAAGGGGCCGGCGCTCATCGTCCTCGGACTCGCCGTCGTCATCCTGTTGGGGGGTGTGGCCGCCGCCGCCCTGTCGTCCAGCTCGAACCCGACCTTCGCCATCCGCCAGGTGACCCTGAGCGACGGCACCAACGTCGCCCTGGTGCCCGCCACCAGCGCCCTCCACCGCATCGTCAGCAACGAGGAGCCGCCGAGCGACATCATCGGCAACCTGGGGGTCCTGCGCCAGTCGACGGTCACCGGAATCGTCGACTCGGACCAGAACACCGCTCAATTCGACCGGACGGCCGCGCTGACCAGCCAGCTGGCTCAGCCCCAGGTGGCCGAGGCCTACCGGCTGATGCTGACCGGCTCAGGTTGGAAGGTCAGTTACCAGGGGTCCGCCCCCCAGGGCACCCCCGGTGCCACCGAGGTCCTGGCCACTCACGGAAGTAGCGACGGCTTCTACTGGGAGGTGGGGGTCGTGGTCTCCCCCACCTCCGCCACCGGTTTCACCCCGTACTCCATCGAGGTGTTCCAGACCCCCGACGGCAACTGATCCTGGTCGACACCGTCTCCCGCCCCGTCACCGTCCGGTGGGGGCTCGAGTTCGGCCGGATCCTCTGACCGACGGAACATCCACGCCCAGACGAACAGGTTGATCGGGTACAGCAGATAGCCGACCCGGGTGGCCGGGGCCACCAGGATGGCCACCAGCATCACCCAACCGGTCACCGAGGCCACGGCCGCCGCGTCCCTCGGTGGGTGTCGCCACAGGTAGCGGGCGAGGACGGCCAGGCCGATCACCCCCACCGCGATCACGTACGGCCGGTGGACGGATGGGAAAGCGGTCACCAGCATGTGGCCGGGCAAGGCGCTGGCCGCCGGTGACGCCACCCCGGCCAGGCCCAGCGGGAACCGGATGACATTGTCCACGAAGGCCGACGGGTTGTGCAGGGCCACGGGAAACACCACTGGGACCACCAGAGCGGCTACGGCGAGGACGTAGCGCCCGACAGCCCGGCGCTGCTGGCGGTCGGTGGCCGCGAACAGGGCCAGGAACACCACCGGCCACGCCGTGAACTTGAGCGTGCTCGCCGCACCAAGGGCGAGCCCGGCCAGCACCGGTCTTCGGCGTTGCAACGCCACCAGGCCCAACAGCATGAGCGCCACCACCGGCATGTCGTCGCCCCCGGTGGCCAGGGGCAGCGCGGCGGTCGGCAACGCGGTGAGGGCCTGGAACGCCCTGGTCCGGGCGTCGGTCCTCGGTCGTAGCCGGCTGAGGGCGATCAACGCCACGACCACGGTGAACACCAGGAATTGGATTCGGGCGTCGGTCAGGCGGGCCTCCACTTTGCTCCCGCTCGAGAACCCGAAGATGACCATGCCGGGCAGGTAGGGGTAGTAGAGCTCGTAGACCGGAATGGCGTTCTGTTGGATCAGGATGTGTCCGTTGCGGTCGACCACCTGGTACGGGTCATCTCCGTGGGCGGCCCGGATGCCGGCCCGCTCCACGACCAGTACCTCGGGCTGGACGTGGAGCGCGGCATTGCCCTGGAAGGCCCAGGTCACCTCCAGCGCCAGAGGCACCACCGTCGCCCCGAGGAGCACGATGCTGAAGGCGACCAGGCGGGCGGCCCGCCACCCCGTCCCGTTGACCGGGCCGGTGGTCGAGTTCCGGGACGCCCGGCGGCGGAGGTGGGCTACCACCACCATGATCAGGGCGCCTGCTGCGTAGGGGCCGACGGCCAGGCGTCCCCACTCGCGGTAGAGGGGGATGCTGGCGGCCAGTGCGGTCACCCCGGCGAACGCCGTCGACATGCCGTAGAGGAATGCGTCGCGGCCGTCGGCGGACAGCGACCGCAGCCACGACATGAGAGCCAGCCACGGCCCGGGACGGCGCGGCCGGGCGACGGCGTCAGGCACCGACAGCCCCGGATGGTGCGAACAGCGCCCGGTAGAAGCCGAGCTCGGCCTCGAGGCAGGCCTCGATGGTGGTCGCCCGGCGGAAGCCATGGGACTCCCCCTCGAAGACCAGCAGCTCGGCATCGGCCCCACCAGAACCCAGTTCGGCGGCGAACCGCTCGGCCTGGTCGAGCGGGACGATGGGGTCGTCGGCGCCTTGGAGGAGGAGCACCCGCCCCACCAGGTCAGCCGCGTGGTGGATCGGCGACCGCTCCCGGTAGATGTCGGCCGCCTCCGGCAGGGGGCCGACGAGGCGGTCCAGGTAACGGGACTCGAAGTCGTGGGTGTCGGTGGCGAGCGCCGACAGGTCGGTCACCCCGTACCAGGCCACGGCACCGGCGAACACCCGGGCCCGGATGAGCGCGGCAAGGGCGGTCAGACCCCCGGCACTGCCGCCCCGGATGGCCATGCGGCTCCCATCCACCCATCCTTCGGCGGCCAGCGACTGGGCGTAGGCGACGCAGTCGTCGACGTCACCCTCACCCCAGGCGCCTCGGAGCAGGTCGCGGTAGGCCCGGCCGTAGCCGGTGCTCCCCCGGTAGTCGACGGCGGCCACGGCGATGCCCCGACTGGTCAGGAACTGGATGGTCGGGTCGTACCCGGGCTCGGCGGCGGCCGTCGGGCCCCCGTGGCAGAACACCACCAGGGGGGGCAGGTCCCCGGGATCGGGGACCACGTCGGGGTTGGCCGGCGGGAAGAAGAGGCCGGGCACCGAGTGGTCGCCGACGATGGCCCGGTGCGGGCGCGAGTGGGAGGCCCGTTCGGTGGTGACGACCACAGCCGGCGGGGCGGACAAACGCCGGGGCGGGGTGGTGCCGTCGGGGGCCACGGCGAACACCGCGTGGGACTCGGTAGGGGTCGTGCCACAGACGACGACCGACACCCCGTCGGGGCTGACCACGCCGGACAGGCTGACACACGGCTGGGCAACCTCGGTCATCGACCAGGTACCGGAGTCGGACCCCTCCGGCGGCGGGTGCAGGACGACGAGGCGGTCCCGGCCCCCGGTGCCCATCCGGGCCACCAGCGCTCCATCGGCCAGTTCGGCGAAGGTGTGCAGGCCGAACACCCAGTCCGGGCTGTGGAACTCCGCTTCGATATCGACCAGCGGAGTGGACGCGACATGCGGGCCGGCCGACCCGGCCATCATCCCCTCGAGTGCTCCGGGTGCGACCCGGTAGGGAAGCCACCAGCCGGACCGGTCGTCGACGAAGACGAGGCCGCCGTCAGCGGTCCAGCGGGGCTGCCCCACCGACACCCCCGGACGGTCGGCCACGTCGACCGGCGCGCCCAGTTCGATGGTCGGGGCCCGGGTGTCGAGCGGTGCGACCCGCAGTACGGTGGCGTCCCATGGCATGTCCGGGTGGTCCCAGGTGCACCAGGCCAGCCAGCGACCGTCGGGGGACGGCCGGGGGGCGGCAACGAAGTGGCCGTGGTCGACCAGTACCACCGACCCGCCCGATCCGTCGCTGGGTACGGCCACCACCTGGTGGGTGGCCGACGGGCCGGTGACCTGCTCCTCCACCGACACCAACCACCGGCCGTCCGTCGTGGTGGACCCGTCGGCATGGCGTACATCGGGACCACCGGTCGAGGTCAGCCGGATCGGAGCATTGTCCGACGACGGGTCCCACCTGTACCAGTCCTGATCGTCCTGGTCGACGTAGAATAGGATGCCGTCAGCCATGGTGGCCGACCCGCCGCCATACTCGTGGACCCGGCTGCGGACGCTCACTCCCGGGGGTGATACGTCGCGACGGTCGCTCGACCCCCGAGCGCCCGGGTCGGCGCCGACCACCACCTGGCGTCCTCCCTCGTCCGGTCGGGACTCGGTCCAGTACACCCGGCCGCGGTCGGCCTGCAGGCCGCTCCTCGACACCTTGCCGGTCGCCACCTCGGCCGCCGACCACGGCGAGGTCCACCACCCGGCCCGGGACCCACCGGGGACGTCCGGCGCCGACGGTCGGCCGACCCCGGTTGCATCCTCGCTCGTCATGGAATCTGTACGGTACCTGCAATGGCCCCGACCTCCCCGTCTCCCGGCGCGAGCACCCCGGATCCCCAGGACACGGCGGTACCCGATCCGTTCCCGGCCTTCCTGGTCAGCGGTTCCGGGGACGGGTTGACGGCCGGAGTCACCACCCTGACTGTCGATGACCTGCCTGCCGGCGAGGTACTGATCGAGGTGTCCTGGTCGGCGGTCAACTACAAGGACGGCATGGTGACCCGCCCGGGCAACCGGGTGGCCCGCACCTCGCCCCTGGTACCGGGTGTCGATCTTGTGGGCACGGTGGCCGCCTCGTCCGACCCGGCATTCGCCACCGGTGACCCGGTCATCGCCCACGGCTACGACCTGGGGGTCGCCCGCCACGGCGGCTTCGCCCAGTTCGCCCGGGTTCCCGCCGGCTGGGTCGTCCCCCTCCCCGACGGGCTCACCCCACGGCGGGCCGCCGTACTGGGAACCGCCGGGTTCACCGCCGCCCTGTCCCTCCACCGCCTGGAACACCACGGGCTGGTGCCGGGCGCCGGACCCGTGCTGGTCACCGGAGCCTCCGGCGGGGTGGGCGGCATGGCGGTGGCCCTGGCCACCGCCAGGGGCTACGAGGTGGTGGCCAGCACCGGCCGGACCGCCGAGCGCGCCTACCTGCTCGGCCTGGGCGCCGCAGAGGTCATCGGCCGCGACGATCTGGTCGTCGCCCCCGACCGCACACTCGGACCCGAGCGGTGGGCCGGAGCCATCGACTGCGTGGGCGGGGCGACCCTCTCCGCCGTGCTGCGCACCCTCCGCTACGGCGGGGCGGTGGCGGCCAGCGGTCTGACCGGGGGCAACACGTTCGAGTCCTCGGTGTACCCGTTCATCGTGCGCGACGTCGCCCTGCTGGGCATCGACACCGTCCTCACCCCGATCGAGGAGCGCCGGGCCGTGTGGGACGAGCTGGCCATCGGGCTGTCCCCCGAGGTGATCGACGTCCTCGTCGACGGCGAAGTGGAACTGTCGGGCCTCGCCCCCGTGCTGGATGACATCCTGGCCGGGCGGGTGCGTGGCCGGATGCTGGTCCGCCCAACCATCTGACGTCGCCGGGCTCGGGCGGAGGTGGCTGGTGGTCTATCGCCGAGATGAGGTGGTTAGCCTGACGGAGATCGAGATGGGGACAAGGGAACGATCATGAGTGACCTCACACCAGCCTGTGACCGAATGATCGAGGTGGTGGCGGGCGTAGCGAGCGAGCAGCTTGCCAGTCCCACCTGCTGCACCGACTACACGGTCGGCGATCTCATCGACCATGTCGACCTGGTGGCGCAGGGGGCGACGGCGCTCGCTCGTGGCCTTGGCCAGTTGTCGAACACCAACTCCTCACACCTCGAACCCGACTGGCAGGCCACCGTCATCCAGCACGTACAGACGTTGGGCAAGGCATGGGACGACCCGGTTGCCTGGGAGGGCGTCGGCAACGTGCCGGGTTCGGACCTCTCCAATGCCACGTGGGGCAAGATCACACTCACCGAGTTGGTCGTGCACGGCTGGGACATCGCCACCGCCACCGGTCAGTCGTTCGATCTGCCAGATCGCACGCTGTAAGCGTGCCTCGACCATGTGGCCGAATTCGTTCCCCATGCTCCGCTGCCAAACCTGTGGGGTCCCCCAGTGGAGGTGCAGCCCGATGCCGCACTTCTCGAACGCATCTTGGCGATGACCGGCCGCGTCCCCTGACCATCGCGACCGAAACGAAGTCGATCCTCACGTCGCGACGCGGTGGTGGAGCTAGACCACTGCGTTGTCGAACCGGCGTGAGGCACCTCGGAGGGACCGCGGATCTGCCCACGTCGCGTCAGGGGCACACCGCTAGGAGGAGAAGTCCTCCGGGCGGATGCTGTCGAGGAAACTCCGGAACTCACCCACGATCTCCTCAGGGTTGCCACCGTCCTCGGTCGGCTCCTCGTCGGGCTCGTCGTCCTCGTCCTCCTCCTCGACGGCCAACATGATCCCTTCGGCGTCCATCAGGTCGTCGGCCACGAAAAGCGGCGCCCCGGTCCGCACGGCCACGGCCACCGCGTCGGACGGTCGCGAGGACACCGGCACCTCGCGTCCCTCGGTGCGGAGCACGATGTCGGCGTAGTAGGTGCTCGACCGCAACTCAGTCACCACCACCCGGATCACCTCGGCCCCGAGCGACTCGAGCAGGTCGCGGATGAGGTCGTGGGTCAACGGCCGTGGCGTGTCCATCCCCTGGAGCGCGAAGGCGATGGCGGTCGCCTCGGGGGCGCCGATGAAGATCGGCAGGGTCCGTCCGAGCCCCTCGGTCTCCTGGAGGAGCAGGACCGGCGTGTTCGACTGGAGATCCACCCGAACCGCACGGAGCCGCACTTCGACCATGCTCCAAACCTACTCGCCGAGGTCACGAGATGCGACGGCGCGGCAGTGCCGACCACGGCCCGGTGGTCCCCTTCCGGGCGGCGGACCTAGAGGATGTCGTGCAGCGCCGAACGCAGCAGTGAGGACTTCATCTGCTGGCCCAGCGTGGACAGCTCCTCAGCCGTCTGGGCGGCCCGGGCCCGGGCCTCGGGGTTGCGCTGGCGGACCATGGGGATCACAATCTGCTCAATGAATCCGGCCTCCCGGTCGGCGGCGTTCTTGTAGAGGCGCAGGTGCCGGGCCTCGACGCCGTAGGCGGCGAACTGGGCGGCCAGGTTGGCGACGGCCAGTGCCTCTTCGTCGAAGAATGCGACCCCGGCAGCCTCGGTAGAGGTCACCAGCCCGTACTCCTGGAGTTCGGCGACACCCTCGGCCGAGAGCCCGCTGGCCGCGCACAGGTCGTCGAGCGACAACGAGGCACTCCCCCGGGCACCGCCGGTGACGGGTGCGCTGCCCGCCGAGGAACCCGGGCCCCCGTCCGGGCCGGAGGCGGCGGCCGACGGGGCAGCCGGGTTGGTCGACGCGGCCGGTGCCCGACGGGACGTGCCCTTCGACGATTTGGGGGCGGGCGGAGTGGCGGGAGCCGGTGGTGCAGCCTGGCTCACCGGTCCCGAACCGGTGGTGCCGTGGGCTGCCCCGTTAGCGGCCGGGTCGACACCCGGTCGGGCCACCGACGGGGCGGCCTGGGTGGCCAGGCTGGCCCGGTGGGCGCGCTCGACCGGGACGGTAGGTGCGGCTGTGGCTGGTGTTGCCGCTGAGCCGACGCCGGCCCGTGCCGGGGCACGGTGGCGGGCGGCCGTCTCGATGCCCGGCAGTCCCGACGCAGCCTCTATGGCGGGGTCGGCCTCGACGCTGGCCGCCCCGGCGGCCACCAGGACAGAGGCGTCCGCGGCCGTCTCGTCGGCGGTGGCGGAGACACCGCCGCCGGCCGTCGGTGCGATCGAAGCCGTGGCGGCCGTCGACCTGGCCGGGGTGCCGCCGTTGCCGTCCTCGTCGAGGCGGTCCTTGATCACTTTGAGGGGCAGGAAGTGCTCGCGCTGCTGGCGGAGCACCCAACGCAGGCGCTCGACGTCATGCTCGTAGAACTTGCGGTAGCCCGAGGGGGTGCGTTCGGGATTGACCAGTCCCTGACTCTCCAGGAAGCGGATCTTGGAGATGGTGACGTCGGGGAACTCCTGGCGGAGCAGGGTCAGGACGTCGCCGATCGAGAGGTAGGAGCGTGCGCTCACTCGCTGGCTCCCCGGAGGTAGACCAGCTTGAACTTGCCTACCTGGACCTCGTCGCCGCTGGCCAGGACGGCCTCGTCGATCCGGGTCCGGTTGACGTAGGTGCCGTTGAGCGACCCGGCGTCGCGTACCGTGGTGACCTGGCCCTCGGTCACGAAGACGGCGTGCTTGCGCGACACCGTGATGTCGTCGAGGAAGACGTCGGAGTCCGGGTGCCGTCCGACCGTCGTCTCCCGGTCCTCGAGCGGGAACCGGGCACCCTCGTCGGTCCCTCGGCGGACCACCAGAAGGCCGACGCCGCGGGGCAACTCGATGCGGCCGACCGCGGCGCCGCCGTCCCCGACCTCGGCCAGGTCCTCGACCGGGGCGACCGACACCGACGTATCGGGCGCCGATGTCACCATCGACGCTCCGCACGACGAGCAGAAGTTCACTCCCTCGGGATTGCGGTGGCCGCAGTGGTGGCATAACACGTAATCCAACGTAGCCGCTCCCAACGATCCGCTCCCGGCCAGCGCGCCGGCGGCGGGGCTCAACCTTCTGTCAGCTGCCGGTAGGCGGTCGCGTCGAGGAGCGCGTCCACCGCGGTCGGATCGCTCGGGGCGATCTCGCAGATCCAGCCGTCGCCGTACGGATCGGCGTTCAGCCGCTCGGGGGCGTCGGACAGTGCATCGTTTACGGCCACCACTTCGCCGGCGACCGGTGCGTAGATTTCGGAGACGGACTTGGTCGACTCGACCTCGCCGAGCATGCCGCCTGTCTCGACCGTCGTACCCGGGGTCGGCAGGTCGACGAAGACCACATCGCCGAGTGCATCCTGCGCGTAATCGGTGATGCCCACGCGGATACCGGCGTCGGTCGCACGGGCCCACTCGTGGTCACTCGAATAGCGCAGATCCTCGGGCACGTTCATGGCGCCCGACCCTACCTGACACTGCTCCGGGGCGCCTCCCCGCGAACAGCTGTCGCCGGGCCACCGCAGGTGCCAGTCGTCAGTGCAGCAGCTGTTCCAGCCGAGTGGTGTACTCCTGGGCCCGGGCCTCGGCCCGGGCGGCACTCGGCGCCTCGGCCCAGACGTGGGTCAGGGGCTCTTCGGGGTCGGGCAGGACCAGTGCCCAGCCATCCTCCTCGAGCACCTTGACCCCGTCGACAAGGACCAGTTCCCGCCCCTGCGACCGCTCCACCAGGGTGCGCATGAGCATGCCCTTCTGGTCCCAGGGCGTGTGGACCGACTGGTGGGCGATGCGCACCGGCGGCATGACGGCCACCAGCTCGGACAGCTTCCGGCCGGTCGAGGTAAGCAGGGAGATGAGATTGACCAGGGTGGCGGCCCCGTCGAAGGCCGGCAGGAAGGACGGAAAGATGAAGCCACCCGACTGGCTGGCCGCCAGGGTCACCTTTTCGGACCGGGCCACCTCCATGAGATGGGTGGCGGACAGCTTGGTCCAGATGATCTCGGCGCCGGCGTCGCGGCAGATCTTCTCGGCTGCCCCGCTCGCCGCAACCGGGAGGGCGATCCGGGCACCGGGCACCGACTCGGTGATGAGGGTGACCAGCACCAGGAGGGCCTCGTCGTGGCTGAGCGTGTGGCCCCGGTCGTCGACGATGTCGACGAACTCGCCCCCGGGGTCGAGGACGGCCCCGAGGTGGGCGCCCGAGGCCCGCACGAGGTCTGACACCCGGGCGGCCGCCGCCGGACGGTCGAAGGTCAGCACACTGGCCGTGTTGGCATAGGGGTTGACCACCAGCACTTCGGCCTCGAGCTTGGCCAGCAGGTTGGGCATGACGAAGCTGGCCGTGCCGAATGAGTAGTCGAGCACCAGCTTGAGGCCGGAGCCCCGGGCCGACGAGAGGTCGACCGAGTCGATCAGGGCCTGGGTGTAGTGCTCGAGCGTCCTCGCCGGAAAGCCGAGGTCGCCGATCTCCCGGGCCAGCACCCGTCGGAAGTCCTCACGGTGGTACAGGCGCTCGATCTTGCGTTGGGTCGCCTCGTCGACGTCGATGCCGTCCTTGTCGAAGAAGCGCAGCACCACCGACTGGGGGTCCTCGGCGTCGAGCCGCACGGTCACGCCGGCCGAGCTTCTCGACGACGTGACTTGGAACCGGGTCACCGGGACGGTAGCCGCCTCGAGATCGTCGACGTTCACCCCGGCGGCGTTGCAGCCCACCATGATGGCCCGCTTCAGTACCCGGGCGGCCCGGCTGGTGTCGCGCGAGCTGGTGACCGTCGCACCTTTCTCCAGGGTGGAGGCCCAGGCCATGGACAGCCGCACCGCGAGTTCGGGGCTGATGTCCACGTTGGCCAGGCCCCGCACACCGTCCCGACCGAACAGCGACCGGGCGCCGCGGGACTCCCACACGATGGACGAGTTGACGATGGCCCCGGCTTCGACCGTCTTGAACGGGTAGATCTTGACCCCCGCCCGGATCTCGGCCTGGGCCCCGACGAAGCACTCGTCGCCGAGCACCACCCCCTCCTCGCAGCGGACCCCCTGGCGGAGATCGGAGCCGCGCCCGAGGACGCTGCCCTCCACCCGGACGCCCGAGCCCAGGTAGGTGTTGTCGTGGACGATGGAGCGCTCGACCACCGCGTTGTCGCCGATGCGGACGTTGCGGCCGAGGGTGCAGTAGGCCCCCAGCCGGGCCCCCGGCCCGACCACGCAGTTGTCGCCGATCACGGCGGGGCCGACCAGCTCGACCGTGGGGTCGATCTCGGCGCCCTTGCCGACCCAGACGCCCGGGCGCAACGGAAAGCCCTCGATGTCGACCTGGACCCTGCCATCGAGGATGTCCTGGTGGGAACTCAGGTAGGCCTCGAGGGTGCCCACGTCCTCCCAGTAGCCGTCGGCCACATAGCCGAAGAGGCCCTTGCCGGCGGCCAGGGCGGCCGGGAACGAGTCCCCCGAGAAGTCGACAGGCCGGCCCTCCGGAATGAAGTCGAAGATCTCCGGTTCCAGGACGTAGATCCCGGTATTGATGGTGTCGCTGAAGACCTGGCCCCACGTGGGCTTCTCCAGGAAGCGCTCGATCGACCCGTCCTCGTTGGTGATCACGATGCCGAACTCGAGCGGGTTCTCGACCGCCTTCAAGGCCAAGGTGGCCAGTCCCCCGTGACGGTCGTGGAATTCGAGGACGGCGCCCAGGTCGATGTCGGTCAGCACGTCGCCGGAAATGACGAGGAATCGCTCGTCGAGCTCATCTTTGGCGTTGCGCACCGAGCCGGCCGTCCCGAGGGGCGTCGATTCGGTGGCGTAGACCATGCGGACGCCGAACTCGCTCCCGTCGCCGAAGTAGGTGCGGATGGCGTTGGCCATGAAAGCCACGGTTACCACGATGTCCTCGAACCCATGGGTCCGGAGCAGGTTGACCACGTGCTCCATCATCGGGATGTTGGCCATGGGGAGCATCGGCTTGGGCTGGTTGGAGGTGAGCGGCCGCAGCCTGGTCCCCTCTCCGCCGGCCATGATCACTGCCTTCATCGGGTCACTGCCTTCATCTCGGTGCCTTCGTCGCGGGGTCATTCGTCGGATCGGTCGGGTGGTGTCGCCCGGCGGCCAGCGCGCTGCGGGCCACGGGCACATAGGAAGCGGCGGCCACCCAGGCCAGCGTCAGGCCCACGAGGCCGATGATCCAGGCCACCACGCGGAGCGCCTGTTGCCAACCGGCCGTACCGTCGCTGACCAGGAACAGCGGGTAGGCGGTCATCAACGCGAACGTCCCGGCCTTGCCGACCCACAGCACGTCGATCCGGGCCGCCCCGAGGGACGCCAGCAGCAGCACCGCCCCGGACACCACGAGCTCGCGGGCCAAGGTGGCGACCCCGAACCAGACCGGCACCGCTCCGTGGATCATGATCGTGACCACCGCCGTCACCACCAGCAGCCGGTCAGCCACCGGGTCGAGGACCTTGCCGAGGGTGGAGACCTGGTGGAATCTGCGGGCGATGTAGCCGTCGATCCAGTCGGTGGCACCGAGGGCGGCCAGCAGCCCGGCCGACGCCACCTGATTCTTCACCCCGAAGAGCAGCCAGACATACAGCGGTATGCATGCCAGCCTGATGAACGTCACCACGTTGGGGACCGTCCAGATGCGGTCGAGCCCGGCCTCGTCCCCGGCGTCGCACTGCACCACGTCCCGACCGGCGCTCGCCGTTGCCCTCACCGCAACTACCGGACTGTCGTCGACGCCGTCCACAGGTCTGAGTCTACGAGTACCCCCGAGTCCGCCGGGACATCGCCCCGGGACGTCGGTTCGGGCCGTCGGGTCGGGAACCCGGTCGACCAGACCCGTGCTCCCACGTGCCCCCGTCCGGTCTCCGGGTGGGCAAGACTGACGGGGTGTCGGGCATCAGCCGGGTGGACCGCGTCATCGGAGTCGTGCTGCTCCTCGTGCTGGCCGCCCTGGTCGGACTGGGTCTGGCCGACAACCGGGGCTCGACCCACTCCCCCTTGTCCGGGTCGGCCACCCTCCCCTTTTCTCCCCCGGTGACGGCCGCGCCGGTCACCACCACGGGACCGGCGGCCGCCACCACCGTCCCCACTCCCATCGCCGGACCGGTGACCGCGGTCGGTGACTCGGTCCTGCTCGACGCCCAGCCCCAGCTGGCCGCCGACGTGCCCGGGATCCGGGTCGACGGTGTGGTCAGCCGCCAGTTCGAGGCCGGCATCGCCGTCGTCCAGGCGGACCGGGTCGCAGGTACGCTCGGCCGGGTCCTGGTGGTGGAGTTGGGCAGCAACGGGCCCATCGCCCCGGACGATGTCGACGCCGTGGTCACGGCCGCCGCCGGAGTGACCCGGATCGTCTTCGTCACCGTGTGCGTGCCCCGGCCGTGGGCGGTACCCGACAACGCGGTGCTGGCCGCCGGGGTGGCCCGTCACACCGACGTGGCCGTGCTGGCCGACTGGAACGCGCTGGCCAGCCCGCACCCCGAGTGGTTCACGGCCGACCAGGTCCACCTGAACCCGGCCGGGGCCGTGGCCCTGGCCACCCTCATCGCCTCACGGGCCTGAGCCGGGTCGGTACCGGCAGCGGCCAGGGGGCCGGGCCACCAGGTGTGCTAGTCAGTCCCCATGCCGCGTTTCGAACCGTTCGCCGGACTCCGCTACGACCCGTCCCGGGTGGAGCTGGCCAAGGTGGTGGCCCCGCCCTACGACGTGGTCGGACCTGAAGAGCGGGCCAACCTGGCCGCCCGGAACAGCGCCAACGCCATCCTCGTCGAGCTCCCCGAGCCCGACTCCCGCAGCGGAAGCGACCGTTACCAGGCGGCGGCGGCCCGACTGGCCGAATGGCGGGCCGACGGCCGTCTGGTGCAGGACCCCGTGGCGGCCTTCTACCCCTACCGGATGACCGACACCGACGGCTCGGTGACCTTGGGCGCTCTCGGCGTGCTCGGCCTCGACGATACCAGCGCGGCGGAGATCCTCCCCCACGAGGAGACCCTGCCCAAGGCCAAGAGCGACCGGCTCGAGCTGCTGGACGCCACCCGGTTCAACCTGTCCCCCATCTGGGGACTGTCCTTGGCCCCGGGACTCACCGCGCTCCTGGCCACCGACACCGGCCCTGCTGCGTCCGCAGTGGACGACGACGGTGTCCTCCACGAGCTGTGGGTGGTCGACGACCCGGTCGTCGTCGACGCCATCGCCGGAGTGGTCGCCTCCGCCCCCGTGGTGGTGGCCGACGGGCACCACCGGCTCGCCACCGCCTCGACCTACCTGGCCGGAGCGGGGGCCGCCACGCCGGGAGCCGACGGTGTGCTCGCCCTGGTCGTCGAATTGGCCGAGGACACCTTGTCCGTGGGACCCATCCACCGCCTCCTGTCCGGCCTCCCCGACGGCCTCAACCTGGTCGACGCCTTCGACTCGTGGTTCGACGTGGCCCGCGCCGGCGACTGCACCGGGCGGACCATGTCGGCGCTCGGCGGATCGTCGGCGCTGGCCCTGGTGATGACGTCGGGCTGCTGGCTCCTCACCCCTCGCGACGGGACGGCGGAGGCGGCCGGTTCGGATCTGGTGTCCTCCATGGTGGCCCTGGTGCTGGCGGAACTTCCCGACCACGACCTGACCTTCGCCAACAGCTGGCAGGACGCCGTGGCCGCCGTGGAGTCCGAGTCGGTCCAGGCCGCAGTCCTGCTCCCCCCCGTGGCCGTGTCCCAGATCGACGCCTGGGCCCACGCCCGGCGGCGGATGCCCCCGAAGAGCACCTTCTTCCACCCCAAGCCCCGCACCGGCATGGTCTTCCGGGCCCTCGACCCGGGAGTGCCTCCGCACTGACGGCCGAACGGCCCCGACCCCGGAGGGGCACGGCCTGCCCGACTCCAAACCAGCACGATGGCACCACTAGCCTGTCGTGGCGGTAGCAGGCGATCCCACTCGGAGGACTGGTGACAGGAGGACGACGAGCGGGGACGGGCGCGGTCCTGATCCCGGTTCTGATGGTGGTGATGGCCCTCCTCGGTACGGCCTGCGCGTCCACCCAGGAGGTGCGTGCCGTGCGCCCGTTGCCGCCGCCGACAGTAGCGACCACGACGACCGCTCCGACCACCACCGTTCCCTCGGCTGTCCCGACCACCGTGCCCACCCCCGTCGTCCCGGTGGTCGGCTGGTCCGCCCCGGCCACCACCCTTCCCCCGGCCGGCGGGTTCACGTCGGCCTCGTGCATCTCGGATGTGTTCTGCCTGGCTGCAGGGGGAGGCGCCAACGAGGCCGACGCGTCCGGGTCGACCGGCCCGGGAGTCGTTTCGTCGTGGGACGGGGACACCTGGATGCCGGCGGCCACCTACTTCGCCGCCCCGGCCGACGGGCCGACGACGGCACCCGAGCTCCCCGCCATCGCCTGCACCGACGGGCCCCGCTGCGCGGTGGTGGACGGCTCGGGTCACACCACTCTCGGCGACGGGACCACCTGGACGCCCCCTACTCCGCTGGCCTCCGCCGCGGTGGCAGCGGCCGACCCGTCTGATACCGGGCCCGACCACCCCGGATCGCGCTCGGCGGCGGTGGCTTGCCCGACCAGCCAGTTCTGCGCCTACGTCGACAACACCGGGCACGTCGCCACCCTGAACGGGACGACCTGGACGGCCCCCCAGTCCATGACCGCCCGGGTCGGCTCGGCCACGGTCGACTTGTTCCAGACCGGGCGGGTCGGCATCGCCTGTGCTGACGAGACCTCCTGCACCGCCATCGTCGGGGGGACCGACCTCGACTACGACGGCACGTCATGGACCGCCGGTCCGGCGCCGTGGCCGGCCAGCACCTCCGGTGCCACGGCGGTCTCCTGCCCCGAGCCCGGCACCTGCCTGGCCGTCCAGGGGTCGACCGCGTCGATTCGCACCCCGGGGTCGTCGTGGTCGCTACCCCGGGTCATCGACGCCAACGGACAGCTCGACGCCCTGTCGTGCCCGACGACCACCTTCTGCATGGCCGCCGACGCCTACGGCAACGTGGTCCATCTGACCGGAGGTTCGTGGTCGGTCCCCTCCAAGGTGGTGCCGACCCCGGTCGACTACAGCGCCGACGGCACGAGTGTCTCGTGCCCGACCGACCAGTTCTGCCTGGTGCTCAACGCCGACGGCGACTACGCAATCTTCCAGGGAAGCGACCCGACCCCCGCCTCCACCCTCCCGCCGACCACCACCGTCCCGGCGAGCTGAGCAGTCCGTCCCGGGACGTCAGCCGGCGACGCCGACCAGGTCGGCGAGGGCGAGGACGGTCCGCCAGTTCCGGGTGGTGGCCACCCGTCCGAGGCGCTTCTCGAGGTACGACGGTGTGAACCTGGTGGACGCAAAGCCACCGGGGGTGTGGAGATAGGCGTCGGGTCCCACCACCTCGATGCGCTCGGGGGCCAGCCCGCCCGCCTCGGCGGCCAGTCCGGCCAGGTGGTCGGTGTCAGGCAGGCCGTCGAGGAAGGTCACGTGTAGGCGCTTCGGGTCTCGCTCCAGGTTGACCAGGGGGTTGGCGGCCACCAGCGTGCCCCACTGTTCGACCGACCGGGCCACCACCGGGACCGACAGGCCGAGTTCGCGGTCGAGTCCGGTGGCCACCGCAGCGGCCACTTCCTCGGGTGTGCCCGCTGCGGTGCAGACGGCGTTGCCGCTCTGCAGGTAGGTGACGACGTCGGTGTAGCCGAGGGTGCCGAGTAGCGAGCGCAGGTCGGCCATGGGCAGACGGTTGTGGCCGCCAACGTTGACGCCTCGCATCAGGACGACATGGGTGGCCACCCCCGTTCCGCCCGACCTGGTCCGGTCCGGGACTAGCCGACCGTCCAGGACGAACCGGACCGCAGCAGGTCAGCGAAGACACCGGACCCGCGCCGCTCGGTGGCGGCGGAAATCTGCTCGGCCATCTGCTCGCCGTACTCCTCGTGGTCGACGTCGCGGAAGACTCCGATCGGCGTCGGCTCGTAGGGGCCCCGCGACAGCCGGCTCAGTTGGAAGGCCAGGCCCGGATTCTCCCGGTGCTCGTCGTGAACGAGCAGGGCATCCTCTCCCACCGTGGCCACCTCGACCACCTCGACCGAACCGTCGGGGTCCATGACCACGCCGAACTGGCCGTCGGACCCGAACCGGATGGGCTCGCCGTGGACCAGGGGGATCAGCATGTCGGCCCGGTGCTCCTTCCCGGTGATCAGCTCGAACGCCCCGTCGTTGAACACGTTGCAGTTCTGATAGATCTCGACGAAGGATGCGCCCTTGTGCTCGTGGGCCCGGCGGAACGTCTCCATCATGTGCTTGCGGTCCATGTCGTGTGTGCGGGCCACGAACCCGGCCTCGGCCCCGAGGGCGAGACTGAGCGGATTGAACGGATGCTCGAGCGAGCCGAACGGCGTGGACTTAGTCACCTTGGCCATCTCCGACGTCGGGGAGTACTGGCCCTTGGTCAGCCCGTAGATCTGGTTGTTGAACAACAGGATGGTGATGTTCACGTTGCGGCGCAGGGCGTGGATGAGGTGGTTGCCGCCGATCGACAGGGCGTCGCCGTCTCCGGTCACGACCCACACGTCGAGGTCGGGCCGGGTGGTGGCCAGACCCGTGGCGATGGCCGGGGCCCGCCCGTGGATCGAGTGCATCCCATACGTGTTCATGTAGTACGGGAACCGGGCCGCACATCCGATGCCCGACAGGAACACCGTGGACTCGCGCCGCACTCCGAGGTCCGGCATGAGCATCTGCACGGCGGACAGGATCGAGTAGTCGCCGCACCCGGGGCACCATCGCACCTCCTGGTCCGAGGACCAGTCCTTGCGGGTGGTCAGTGGGACGGGCACAGCTTCGGTCACGTCGGTCATCGTTCGGACCCCTCTCCGTCGGCCTCGATCTTGGCGTCGGCGGCCAGTTCGTCGATCAGTTGCAGGATGGCGGTCTCCATGGCGGCGGCCCGGAACGGGATGCCGCCCACCTGGGTAAGGGACAGGGCGTCGACCAGGAACTCGGCCCGCAGGAGCCGGCTGAGCTGGCCCAGGTTGACCTCGGGCACCAGCACCCGCTTGTAGCGGGCCAGCACGTCGCCCAAATCGGCCGGGAACGGGTTCAGGTGGACCAGGTGGGCCTGGTCGACCTTGAGGCCACGGGCCCTGGTCCGCTGCACGCCGGCGGCGATGGCGCCGTAGGTCGAGCCCCAGCCGATGACCAGGACCTCGGCCCCGTCCTCGTGGTCGACCTCGGTCGGCGGGATGTCGTGGGCGATTCCCGCCACCTTGGCCGCCCGCAGTCGGGTCATTCGCTCGTGGTTGGCGCCGTCGTAGGCCACGTTGCCGGCACCGTCGGACTTCTCGAGCCCGCCGATGCGGTGCTCGAGACCGGCCAGGCCCGGGGGGGCCCACGGTCGGGCCAGCGTCTCCTCGTCCCGCAGGTATGGCCAGAACACCTCGGTACCGTCGGCCTCCACGTGGTTGGGGCCGGTGGTGAAGCCGGGGTCGATGATCGGCAGGTCCTCCAGGACCGGCAGCTTCCAGGGCTCGGTCCCATTGGCCAGGTAGCCGTCGGACAGGAGCATCACGGGGGTCCGGTACTTGACGGCAATCCGGCAGGCCTCGATGACGGCGTCGAAACAGTGGGACGGCGTCTTGGCGGCGACGATCGGCATCGGCGCTTCGCCGTGGCGTCCGTACATGGCGTGGAGGAGATCGGCCTGCTCGGTCTTGGTCGGCAGTCCGGTGGACGGGCCGCCACGTTGGATATCGATGATCAGCAACGGAAGCTCGAGACTGATGGCCAGGCCCATCATCTCCGCCTTCAGATCGATGCCCGGGCCCGAGGTGGTGGTGACGCCGAGGGCTCCCCCGAAGGCCGCCCCGAGGGCGGCACCGATGCCGGAGATCTCGTCCTCGGCCTGGAACGTCCGGACCCCGAAGTGCTTGTGCTTCGACAGTTCGTGGAGGATGTCCGAGGCCGGGGTGATCGGGTAGGTGCCGAGGAACAGCGGCAGGCCGGAGCGGAGCGAGGCGGCGATCAGTCCCCAGGCGGCCGCAGTGTTGCCGGTGACATTGGCGTACTCGCCGGGCTCGAGAACGGCCGGCTTGACCTCGTAGGAGGACTCGAAGAGTTCGGCCGTCTCGCCGAAGTGGTAGCCGGCCTTGAAGGCCCGCTGGTTCGCCTCCAGCACCAACTCCTTGCCGGCGTATTTCTGGGCGATCCAAGTCAGCGTGGGCTCCACCGGACGGGTGTAGAGCCAGCTGATGAGGCCGAGGGCGAAGAAGTTCTTCGAACGCTCGGCGTCGCGGGGCTTGACCCCCAGGTCCTTCGACGACTGGGTGGTGATCGAGGTCATGGGGACTTCGTAGACGGTGAAGGCCGACAGCGAGCCGTCGGCCAGCGGGTCACCCTCGTAACCGGCCTTGGCCAGGTTGCGCTCGTCGAATGCGTCAGAATTGACGATGATGGTGGCGCCCTGGGGCAGGGCCTCCACGTTGGCTCTCAGTGCCGCCGGGTTCATGGCCACCAGCACGTTGGGCGAGTCGCCCGGGGTCGAGATGTCATGATCCGAGATGTGGACCTGGAAGGCGGATACCCCGGCGAGGGTCCCGGCCGGGGCCCGGATCTCGGCCGGGAAGTCTGGGAATGTGGCCAGGTCGTTGCCGAACAGTGCCGACGACGTGGTGAAACGGTCCCCCGCCAGCTGCATGCCGTCACCCGAGTCCCCGGCGAACCGGATGACCACTCGGTCGATCAGGTGGGGGGATTTCGGTTCGATGGTGGTGTCGGACACCTTGCTCCTCTTCGTACTGCACTACCGCGCTCGACGCCGGACTACTCGACGTCGTCTCCGTGCACCGGGGCCCGCTCGGAGGAGCTCCGGGCATGCGGACGCACCGCGGGCACGCGGCGGGTCCCCATTGACCTTACTGCCGCGTACCGGTCGGACCGTGTACACGGCGACAGAGTCAGGCCACGGTCACCTGTGCGTCGAGGTAGACGTCCTGGATGGCGTGGATCAGTGCGGCACCCTCATCGGTCGGCCGCTGGAACGCCTTGCGGCCCACGATGAGGCCGGCGCCACCTGCCCGCTTGTTGATGACGGCGGTGCGGACGGCCTGGGCCAGATCGTCGGCGCCCTTTGACTCACCGCCCGAGTTGATCAGGGGGATCCGTCCGGCGTAGCAGTTGACGACCTGCCAGCGGGTCAGGTCGATCGGGTTGTCGGTGGTGAGCTCGCTGTAGACCAGAGGGTCGGTCTTGCCGAACTTCAGGGCGTTGTAGCCGCCGTTGTTCTCCGGTTGCTTCTGCTTGATGATGTCGGCCTCGATGGTCACGCCGAGGTGGTTGGCCTGGCCGGTCAGGTCGGCCGACAGGTGGTAGTCGATGTCGTCCTGCTTGAAGGCCGGGTTGCGGAGATAGCACCAGAGCACGGTGAACATCCCGAGGCGGTGGGCCTCGGCGAAGGCCCGTGAGATCTCGACGATCTGGCGATCGGCCCCGTCGGACCCGAAGTAGATGGTGGCCCCGACGCCGACCGCACCGAGGTCGGCGGCCTGTCGGACCGAGCCGAACAGGACCTCGTCATAGGTGTTCGGGTAGTTGAGGAAGTCGTTGTGGTTCAGCTTGACGATGAAGGGGATGCGGTGCACGTACCGGCGGGAGACGATGCCGAGACCGCCGAGGGTGGTGGCGATGGCGTTGCAGTCGGCGGCGATGGCCAGGTCGCACAGGCGGGCCGGGTCGAAGTAGGCCGGGAACTTGGCGAAGCTGGCAGCGGCCGAGTGCTCGATGCCCTGGTCGACGGGGAGGATCGAGAGGTAGCCGGTGCCGGACAGGCGACCGGTGTTGTAGAGGCTTCCGAGGTTGCGCAGCACGGTCGGCGAGCGGTCCGAGTCCGAAAAGACTTCGTCGATGACGCCGGGTCCGGGCAGCGTGAGGTGCTCGGCGGGAAAGGCGGTGGCGGTGTGCTTCAGCAGGGTCTCGGCTTCGTCACCCAGCAGCTGTTCGAGGTTCATGGGCGTCGAGCCTAATGTGCGCCGCGACCCCGGTTCGGCGTCCGCCGGGGGCGGGTGGGCGGGCCGAGGGATTCGAGCCGGTCGGCCACGTCGTAGGCCTCGGGGTCGGAAGCCACGACCCGCAGGAACAACTCCCGGGCCTTGGCCAGGTCGCCCGACCGCTCCATCAGATCGCCCAGCACGTACCACTGGCGCAGGTGCCGCTCGGCCGGGTTGCGGACCAGACGGCCGGCCCCGGCGTCGACCAGCAGGCGGACCGCTCCATCGAGGTCGCCGAGGTCGGCGCGGGTGCCGGCCAGAACCAGACGGCCCTCGGACAGCACCTCGGGATCGGGCGACCCGGCACGGAGTTCGGTGAACAGGGCCTCGACCCGCTTCGGCCGCCCCAAGGCCCGGTGGCAGTCCATCCTCACCGGGTGCTGGTCGACCGAGCCGGTCAAGGTGGTGAATATCTCGAGGTTGGGCAGGGCCGCCTTCCAGTTGCCCTGGTGGTACTGGCACAGGCCGAGCAGCTCCCGGGGCGAGGGGGCGTTCGGCACCGCCTCGACCACGGCCCGCAGGATCCGGGCCGCGTCCCGGTAGCGCTCCCGCTGGAAGGCGCCGATGCCGGCGGCCATCCGCTCGCTGATCCGCTCCCGGAGGAAGTTCCAGTCGGGGCCGGCCGCGGTGGCCAGCTCCTGGGCGATGTCGGCCGGCAGCTCATCGGGCTCGCGAACCGCCCGGTGGGCAGGTGGCCGGAGCCGATCGGAACCCGTGGACGACCGGTCGTCCACCCGCACGAACTGCTCGGGGACGAACTCGTCGGTCCGCTTCTTCGACCGTCGACGGCCTTCGGGGGTGTCCTCGTCCGGTCCGTGGTCGACCCCGTCGCGCACGGTCGAGGCGCCTCGACGGGCCACGCTGCCCCAACCCTTGCGGACGACCTGGCCCCGGTCGGGCCGGTCGTCCCGCTGGCCGGGGGCGCCATCGGTTGCGCCGCGCCGTGCCGGCGGCCGCCCACCGGGCCGCTTGGCCGGAGATCCGGTGGTGCGGGATCCCGACGAGGCGCCTGAACGAGTGCCCTGGTAGCCACCAGAGGCGCCGTCACGGCGGGGCGGACGTGACGAACCGGAGCTGGAACCGGAACTGGAGGGTCGGCTGTAGCCCGATCCCGACGGTCTGGCCGAACCGGAGCCGGATCCCGAGCCGGTACCAGAGCCCTTGGCCGAGCCCTTGGCCGATGGCCGGCCCCCGGGCGCCCCGCTCCCCTTGCCCGAGCCGGTGCCCTTGCCCGCGGGACGCCCGGAGCTGCCACTGCGACCACCCGCCGGAGGCCGTGATCCGCCCCCGGAGCTGCGCGGGCGCGGTGAACCAGAGGGAGTGCTCGGCGACATGTCCCCAGTCTACCTGGGCACCGGTGCGCGCCCGGGGCCACGACCGGTCCGCCCGTAACGGCAGACCGGTCCGACGGGCGGCGAGGCGCATCCTCCCACCGGCCGCCGTCCCGTACCCTTGCACCCGGCGCCGGGCGTACTGGCGCCGCGCCCGACACCATGACCCGCTTACTCCCCCATGCCCCGTCACGACACGCCACCCGGGTCTGGGCCGTCGCATCCATCGTCGGCCTGGCCGGGCTGGTCACCGCCTGCGGGGGAACGAGCGCCGCCCCCACGGCGGCCACGTCCGTGCCGGCCAGTGGGCCCGAGGCCGGAGTCACCTCCCACTACGGCGCCGACGTCGGGAACCCTTCGGCGCCGACGACCGGTGCCGCCCAGGCCGCCGTCCGGGCCTTTGCCACCCATGTCCAGTCCTCGGCCGCCGCCTTCGTGGCTTCGGTCGCTTCCCTCCAGTCCGATGTGGCCTCGAGCGACACGGCGGCGGCCCGGGAAGACGAACTGGCCGCCCAGGGCGAGTACGACACCCTCCGGGCGATCGAGGCGGGCAACTCGATCAATGCCTCCACCCTCGACGAGTTGGACACTGACGTCCTGCCCGGCCAGTCGTTCGGCGGCCTGCACGCGGTCGAGCGCGACCTGTGGATCGGCGGGCCACTGGCCACGGACGTTGCCGCCCTGGCCGGCCAAGCCCCGGTCGCCCAGTTCCTCTTGTCCCGCGAGCGCCTCGGTCCCGAGGCCATCGGCACGGTGGCCGTCGACGAACTCAGCTGGGTCGACGACACCGCGCTGCCCCACAGCCAGGAGCACGCGTCCCACCTGGGCCTGGTGGACGTGGCCTCGACCATTGCGGCGGCCGGGCAGTCGTTCCAGGACATCGAGCCGCTGGCCCGGCTCGTCGATCCGGCCCGGACCTCCACGGTGGCGGGGCAGTTCGCCGCCCTGACCACCGCAGTTGCCACGCTCGGGCCGCCCACCACCACCCCCGACACCTCAACCACCTCGGCAGCCAAGCTGGCCGTGTCCCAGCAGGTCGACGCCACAGCCACCGCCATGGCCCGCCTGGCCGCCGAGCTCGCCCCCTTCGGCACCGCGGGCGCGCCCTCATGAGCCCCGAGCGCCCCCGCTCCGTCTCGCGGCGCCAGATGCTGGCTGGCTCGGGCCTGGCCACCGCGGCGCTGGTGGCGGCCGCCGGGGCCGGTCGGGCCGGTGCCGACACCCCGACAGCGGGGACCGGCGCCAACGAGCCGTTCCGCGGGGCCCACCAGAGCGGGATCGCCACCCCGGAGCAGGCCCGACTGGCCTTCGCCACCTTTGACGTGACGAGCACCGACCGCGCCGGGCTGAAAGACCTACTGGCCAGCTGGACCGTTGCGGCCGAACGGATGACCGGGGGCCACGCTGTCGATGGTCCGACGGGCCCGTTCGCACCACCGGCCGACACCGGCGAAGCCCTGGACCTTCCGGCCGCCCGGCTGACCCTGACCGTGGGGTTCGGACCCTCGCTGTTCGACGGTCGGTTCGGGCTCGCCGACCGGCGTCCCGCGGCGTTGGTCGACCTGCCGGCCTTTCCGGGTGACGCCCTCGACCCGACCATGACCGGCGGCGACGTGTGCATCCAGGCCTGTGCCGACGACCCACAGGTGGCCTTCCACGCCATCCACAACCTGGCTCGGATCGGGCTGGGCGCGGTGACGCTGCGTTATCTCCAGCTCGGATTCGGCCGTGCGGCATCGTCCGGGCAGGGCGGGCCCACCCCCCGCAACCTGCTCGGATTCAAGGACGGCACCGACAACATCGAATCGTCGAACGCCGGTGCCATGGACACGGTCGTCTGGGTCGGTGGATCCTCGAGTCCGATGTGGATGCACGGCGGGACCTATCTGGTCGCCCGACGCATCCGGATCCACCTCGAGGCGTGGGACCGCAGCACGCTGGGTGACCAGGAGTGCACCATCGGTCGGTCAAAAACCAGCGGGGCCCCACTGGGCGAAGCCCACGAGCACGACCCAGTCGACCTGACCGCCCTCGACAGTTTCGGGGAGCCCCGCATCCCGGACGGGGCCCACATCCGCGTGGCCGCCCCGTCCACCAATCACGGCAGCGCCCTGCTGCGCCGGGGCTACAGCTTTGCGGACGGTGTCGATCCCACCACCGGCGAACTCGACGCCGGCCTCTTCTTCATCTGCTTCCAGAAGGACCCGGCCAACCAGTTCGTCCCCATCCAGCGCCGTCTGGCCGGCCAGGACGCGCTCACCACCTACCTCTCCCACACCGGCAGCGGCGTCTTCGCCTGCCCGCCCGGACCGGGACCGGACCACCCCTGGGGCCACGACCTGTTCTGAGCCTCCAGTGGCCCCGTCCGGTCGATTACTTGACATGCAACTATTTGGTTGCCTATTCTGCCGCTTGAGGGCGGGCCCACCGTCCAGACCGGAGGACAGGACATGGCAGACATCAGGCACCGTTTCGGAACCACCGCCTCACCCGCGGCGGTATACGCCGCCGTCGGCACCATCGACGGGCTGGCCGGTTGGTGGACCAGCGACACCCGGGGTGATGCCTCACCGGGCGGGAAGCTCGAGTTCTACTTCGGCCGCCCTGACCCGTCCGCAACGATGGAGGTACTCGAGTCGGTGCCCGACGAGCGCGTCGTGTGGCGCTGCATGGAGGGACCCGACACCTGGATGGGCACCACCTTCACCTTCGCCATCTCCCCCGAGGACGGACAGACCATCCTCATGTTCACCAATGAGGGCTGGCGGGAACCGGTGCCGTTCATGCACCACTGCAGCACCAAGTGGGCGTACTTCCTCCTGGGACTCAAGGCGACCCTGGCAGGCGGCCCGAGCGTGGCCTTCCCCAATGACGCCCCCCTCGACAACTGGGGCTGACCGCATTGCCCGGGGCTGAGCCCACCGCGAGGATCGGACCGGCCGGCGGTGGGGTGCCGTGGACAGGTGACCTGGACAGCGCCTTCCGGGCGCTGGCCGACCCCACCCGCCGCCGGCTGCTCGACTCGCTGCACGAACACAACGGGCAGACTCTGGGCGAGCTCTGTGTCGGCATGCACCAGTCCCGCCAGGCGGTCTCCAAGCACCTGGGGATCCTGGAGGAGGCGGGACTGGTCACAACCGAGCGTCAGGGCCGGAACAAGTTGCACCACCTCAACCCCGCACCCATCAACGACATCGGCGAGCGGTGGATCCACCGCTACGAGCGGACCCGCATCGACGCACTGTCCGACCTGAGACGAGCACTGGAGGAGCACACGATGGAGACGACCGATCGGACCGAGTTCCGCTACACGACGTATATCCGCACCACTCCCGAGCGGCTGTGGCAGGTCCTCACCGACCCGGCCTTCACCACGGTGTGGTGGCAGGCCACGACCTTCGACACCACCTGGGAGGCGGGCGCGCCCATGACCTGGAACCACAGGGGGATGACCCTGACCCATCCCGAGCAGGTGATCCTGGAAGCCGACCCGCCCCACCGCCTCTCGTTCACGTGGCACACACTCAGTCCCGAGTGGGCGGCCATGAGCGGGCTCGACCCGGATGCGCAGACCGCAGTCGTCAATGAGCCGCGCACCGTGGCCACGTTCGATCTCGAACCCGATGGAAACCTGGTCAAGCTGACCGTCACCCATTCGAACCTGCTGCCCGACGGTCAGGTGATCCAGCTCATCACCAACGGCTGGCCACGTGTGCTGTCCGACCTCAAGTCGTTCGTGGAGACGGGCACCGTCTGAGGAGCGTGACCGAACGACGGACGCGGCCCGAGCCCGGAGTGTCCTCGTGGACCAGACTGTTCGATGATGCCGATGCCATCCACCCAGTACACCCGTCGTGAAGGTCTCCACATCGGTTACCAGGTATGGGGCGACGGCGAACTGGACATCCTGGACCTCGGGTTCGGTACCTACATCTCCATCGATGAGGCCACCGAGCAGATCCGGTGGCGCCGCTACTCCGAGCGGCTCGCCAGCTGCGGCCGATTGATCCGATTCGATCCCATCGGCATCGGTCTCTCGGACGCGCCGGACAGCCTCGACCAGCTCACGTACGACAATTGGGTACGGGATGCGGTCGCCGTCCTGGATGCAGTGGGGTCGACCCGGGCGGTGGTCCTGGCCGCGTCGAGCTCCGCGTTGGCGGCGCTGCTCTTCGCGTCCCACCATCCCGACCGGACGGAGTCCCTCGTCCTCATCAACGCAACCGCCCGATACGTCGAGGACGACGACTACTCCATCGGCGTGCCCGCAGCCTTGATGCGCGAGTTCCAGGCCGGACTGGACCCTGACCGTCCCGACGAGGTGAGTGAGGATCTCAACGATCTGCGCCTGTTCGCGCCGAGTGGTGTCGGCGATCCTGAGTTCGAACAGTGGTGGTCACGCGCCTCGCGACGTGGGGCCGCGCCGGCAACGGCTGCCGTACTCAGCGAACTCACCGCTGGAGCCGACTTCCGTGACTTGCTGTCCGGAATCAGCCGGCCCACGCTTGTCATACACCGCCAAGACGCCCGCGCCCCGAGTTTGGCGCACGGGCAGTACGTGGCTGAGCGGATACCACGGGCACGGCTGGTCACGCTTCCGGGCAACGACGTGACACCGTTCACGGGAGACCTCGATGAGATCCTCGATGAGATCCAGGAGTTCGTGACCGGGGACCGCTACCAGGCAGAGCCCGAGCGGGTCCTGGCCACGATCCTCTTCACCGACATCGTGGAGTCCACGGCCGCCGCCGCCAGCCTCGGTGACCGCAACTGGAACCGAGTCCTTGCCGAGTACAACAGCCTGATGGACAACCGGCTGCAGCGCTTCGGCGGTCAGCTCGTCAAGGACACCGGTGATGGATCACTGGCGACCTTCGACAGTCCGAGCCGTGCCATTCGATGCGCGTCGGCGGTACGCGAAGGTGCCCTTCATCTCGGCATTCAGATGCGGGCCGGACTCCATGCTGGCGAAATTGAGCGGCGCGGTGCTGACGTCGGTGGGATCGCTGTTCATCTGGCGGCCCGGGTGGCTGGAGCGGCGGATTCCGGTGAGGTACTGGTCACCGGAACCATCGTCGACCTGGTGGAGGGATCAGGCATCGAGTTCTCCGATCGAGGATCATCGCCGCTGAAGGGCGTCCCCGGGCCGCGGCGGCTGTGGGCCGTGGTCACTGCGTGATGGATCACCCGGCTGACGGACCGGTCATCTTGGCGCGTGGCGACGCGATTACATCGACCCGGAATCGGCTGGAGATCACTCCTCGGTCCTGGTCAGCTCCCGAGATGTCGCCTGACCGCTGACTCGAGCAGTGGGAGCTCGTCGGCTATTGACGGCCAGGCTGGGCCCGACGCGCTGACGGAAACGAGTCCGGACCGCCCGGATGGCGATCCGAGGTCGTGCATGCATTCAACACCTGCGGCGTGGCCGCATCGAACTCGGTGTCGAGGCGCGCCATGGCGTGACTGTTGCTGCGGCGTTCGACGAGCTGGCATTCGTCGTCTGACCAGTGGTCCCATGCGGAACCGGCTCACCCGGGACCGATGATCAGTGAACGCACCACAGCCGGCCGTGCTAGCTTCAACCCGCTCGCGCATAAATGCGCGGTACCACCGAGATGGGGAAGCCGGTCGAATTCCGGCGCTGGTCCGCAACCGTAGTCGGCGACTCCACCCAGGAGCGCCGTAAGCCGGGATACCAGAACGGTGGTGGAGCTCCGACTGTCGAGACACACGGACCGGGGCTCGGAGGCTGTCCGCGATGTCTGTCGTGGGGTTTCCGGGTCTGGACCGGGAAACGAGAAACCATGACCATCGTTCGTCGCTTGACCGTCACCGGGGTGGCGGTTTCCCTTGCGCTCCTGTTGGCGCTGCCGGTTGCCTCAGCCGCTGCCGCCTCAGCGTCGGCGTCGGCAATGCAGGCCAACGCAGCGCCACTCCCCCAACTGCCCCAGCAAGCCGCTGCTCGCCAAGCCGCTCAGTGGCTTGTCACCCAGTTCAACGCCCAGGGGTTCATCCCCGTCACTTCCGGTGGATCTCAGGCCAACCTGTCGGCAACTGTGCAGAGCGTGCTGTCTCTGTCGGCGGCCAATGTCGACCCCACGCTGGCCCATCAAGCCCTCGGCTACCTCGAGACGAACGTGGACGCCTTCGTCGTCCAGCAGGGCGTCGACGGTCCGGGACAGTTGGCCCTGCTCATCCTCGACGCCGAGGCGCTCGGCGTCTCACCGACTGACTTCGGGGGTGCCGACCTGGTCACCCGCCTACTGGCCACCGAGCAGACGACGGGGCTCGACGCCGGCTTGTTCGGAACAGAGAACCAGGCGACGAACTACTCGGCCGGGGGCTACCAGCAGGGACTGGCACTGGCCGCACTGGCCGCGGCCGGGGTCACGGGCCAGAGTCAGGTGAGCACGGCGATCGCATGGCTGGTCCAGGCGCAGTGCCCCGACGGCGGCTGGACCACTCCTGACAACACCAACAACGCCTGCAGCGGTACACCTGCCAATTTCGCCGGTCCGGACACCAACTCGACGGCGTTGGCCATCCAGGGGCTTGCGGCCCAGGGCGCCCTCACGAGCTCGGTGTCCACATCAGCACTGCGTTTCCTCGAGACCGGGCAGGACAGCGACGGAGGGTGGTCGTACTTTTCCAACACGTCGGCCACCCCAGGCATCACGGACCCTGACTCGACGGCGTTGGTCATCCAGTCACTGGTCGCTCTCGGCGTCTCACCGACGAGCACACCATTCGTGAAGAGGTCATCCAACCCCGTCTCCGCACTGCTGTCTTTTCAGCTGACGTCCGGAAACGGTGCCGGTGCATTCTTCTTCCCACCGGGACCTTCGGGGGCCGACCTCCTCGCCACCTACCAGGCGGTGCCGGCCCTGGCCGGATTGGCCTTCGGATTCGGTCCGTCAGGTCGCTCCTACTGGGAAGTTGCCTCCGATGGCGGCATCTTCAACTACGGCAGCGGTGCCGGCTTCTTCGGTTCGATGGGCGGCACCGCGCTCAACAAGCCCATCGTCGGCATCGCCGCCAGCCCCGACGGCCAGGGCTACTGGGAGGTCGCCTCCGACGGCGGCGTCTTCGCCTTCGGTGACGCCGGATTCTCCGGTTCTGCCGGTTCACTCCCTCTGAACGAACCGGTGGTGGGCATCGCTGTCGGCCTGAAGCCGCCGACCTAGGGATTCGGCCCGCGCCAAGGCGACACCTGACTCGCTCCATTCGTGCGTAGCGTCGATGGTCGTCGCGTGGCCGGACTGACCGTTCGAGGTGGACTGGGACGGATGTAGTCAGTCCAACCGGCGGGGCCGGCTCAACTCTCGACTGGGCGACAACGCCCGGGTGATCGTTGCCGTCAAAGTTGACGACACCTCGGATTTCAGCTGGGCGTGGTGCGCCAGTGGGGAGGTCGAAGATGGATCTTCCGTGCGACAATCAGTCCGACAGCGCACTCGCAGGTTCGCCACGCCAAGGCCTACCTCGGGGTCCAGCGCTTCAGCTGATGAACGCCCGCGACCTCGCAGAACTCCAGGCGGATACCGGGCCTCACCGTATCGGCGAGTTTCTTCGACCTGGCGACGGGAGTACGGCGAACGCATCACAGCTGCGGACTGGCAGATGCTCCTCGGCAGATGGGAAGGGGTCGGATCTCCGACGCTGGCGGAACACTCCGGACTCGCCATCGGCGAGTGGCACCTCCCTGCACGGGACCTTGGCCGAAGCGGAGGTCTCTACCATCGGCCTGGCGATCCAACAATCGTTGCGGCCGGCCGGATGGTGCTTCCCGGGCCCCCACCGGAGGGCGATCCCTGGGAAGCGACCTTGACATGGTCTGGACGAACGCTCCCGGGACGTCAGGAACGATCCTGATTCCAGCCGGGTGATCGCCAACGCCACTCACATCCGACGTGGCACGTGAATCGATGACCGCAGATCAACTGAGGAGACACCGTCCGCGGTCGTGACTCGACGCTCACCACCGGTTGCCACGCTACGCAGACGGCACGATTCGATACCCCTGAACGGCGTCCCCCTGGCCACGACGGCTCGAGTCCGGGGGGACGCCAACTGATGGACGGGTCGCCTGGCGGCTGCCGGTTCGCGAAGAAGCCCCCCGCAGAGCGGAGGGCTTCTTCTGAAAAATCCCGGCGGCGTCCTACTCTCCCAGGCCCTTGCGGGCCAAGTACCATCGGCGCTGAGGGGCTTAACTGCTCTGTTCGGAATGGGAAGAGGTGTTTCCCCCTCGCTAAAGCCACCGGAAAAAGGCGAGAGACCACGCCTCCCGGTCCTTCAAAACTGCACAGCGCCACAGGGGGTATCAAAACATCCGTCAAGCCCTCGACCCATTAGTACCGGTCTCCTTCAGACGTTGCCGTCCTTCCAGATCCGGCCTATCAACCTGGTGGTCTACCAGGGGTCTTACTCCCTCTAGGGGATGGGAGAGTTCATCTCGAGGCCGGCTTCCCGCTTAGATGCTTTCAGCGGTTATCCGATCCACACGTAGCTAGCCTGCTATGCCCTTGGCAGGACAACAGATACACCAGAGGTGCGTTCATCCCGGTCCTCTCGTACTAGGGACAAATCCTCTCAACTCTCCAACGCCCACGGCAGATAGGGACCGAACTGTCTCACGACGTTCTGAACCCAGCTCGCGTACCGCTTTAATGGGCGAACAGCCCAACCCTTGGGAGCAACTCCACCCCCAGGATGCGACGAGCCGACATCGAGGTGCCAAACCGGGCCGTCGATGTGGACTCTTGGGCCCGATAAGCCTGTTATCCCCGGAGTACCTTTTATCCGTTGAGCGACGGCACTTCCACTTGCTACCGCCGGATCACTAAGACCTGCTTTCGCACCTGCTCGACTTGTCAGTCTCGCAGTCAAGCTCCCTTAATACCTTTACGCTCTACACACGATTTCCAACCGTGATGAGGGAACCTTTGTGCGCCTCCGTTACATTTTGGGAGGCGACCGCCCCAGTCAAACTACCCGCCTGGAACTGTCCAGCGCCCGGATTCACGGAGCGCTGTTAGAAATCCAATACACCAAGGGTGGTATCTCAAGGTTGGCTCCACACCGGCCGCAACCGGTGCTTCAAAGCCTCCCACCTATCCTGAGCGAAGTGCACCGAACTCCAATACCAAGTTGTAGTAAAGGTTCACGGGGTCTTTCCGTCTAGCCGCGGGTACTCGGCATCTTCACCGAGACTGCAATTTCACCGAGCCCCTCGTTGAGACAGTGCTGAAGTCGTTACGCCATTCGTGCAGGTCGGAACTTACCCGACAAGGAATTTCGCTACCTTAGGACCGTTATAGTTACGGCCGCCGTTTACCGGGGCTTAGCTTCGCTGCTTCGAACCGAAGTCCTGACAACTCCACGTAACCTTCCGGCACCGGGCAGGCGTCAGCCCCTATACGTCGTCTTTCGACTTAGCAGAGACCTGTGTTTTTGGTAAACAGTCGCTTCAGCCAATTCACTGCGGCCCTCTCGGGCTCCACTCGCGAAGAGCTTCACCCTACTGGGGCGCCCCTTATCCCGAAGTTACGGGGCGATTTTGCCGAGTTCCTTAACGAGGGTTATCTCGATCACCTTAGTATTCTCTACTTGCCCACCTGTGTCGGTTTTGGTACGGGCACGCGCTTCCTCCCTAGAGGATTTTCTTGGAGGTATGGCGTTGGGGAGTCGCCGGCTTAACGCCAGCTCACATCGCACCTCAGGTTATGCGGCCCCGCATTTAACAAGGGCCACCCCTACATGCTTGTCCCAGGACGACCATCGCCTGGGTTCCCTTAGCCTTCCTCGTCCCCCCATCGGTCAAACGGAAGCGACGTGGTACAGGAATATCAACCTGTTGGCCATCGACTACGCCTTTCGGCCTCGCCTTAGGTCCCGACTAACCCTGAGCAGACGAACTTTACTCAGGAATCCTTAGGCAATCGGTGGAGGGGATTCTCACCCCTCTTTCGTTACTTATGCCGGCATTCTCACTTCCCATGCCTCCACGGCTGGCTTACGCCGCCGCTTTACTGGCATGGGAACGCTCTCCTACCGCGCGATCGACCCGAAGGTCTCACGCACCCGCAGCTTCGGTGACTAGCTTGAGCCCCGTTACATTGTCCGCGCTCGAACACTTGACCAGTGAGCTGTTACGCACTCTTTCAAGGGTGGCTGCCTCTAAGCCAACCTCCTGGTTGTCTATGCATTCAAACATCGTTTACCACTTAGCTAGTACTTAGGGACCTTAGCTGGCGGTCTGGGCTGTTTCCCTTTTGACGCTGAAGTTTATCCCCCAGCAACTGACTCCCGGAGTAACCGTGACGGTCTTCGGAGTTTGCCTGAATTCGGTAACCTGGTAGGGCCCCTAGTCCAAACAGTGCTCTACGGCCGCCACGGAATTTATCCGAGGCTATACCTAAATATATTTCGGAGAGAACCAGATATCACTGAGCTTGATTAGCCTTTCACTCCGACCCACAGGTCATCCGCCCAGTTTTCAACCTAGGTCGGTTCGGTCCTCCACGAGGTCTTA